>Ga0364881_10111_pt2 | contig 55670 bp, 47 predicted proteins | sample ExccelJu500001D4_5_FD_206923 | JGI IMG/M metagenome (GOLD analysis project Ga0364881, IMG submission 206923) | Enriched cells from Trout Bog Lake Hypolimnion, Wisconsin, USA - BchlTB.July30.5000.01.D4 | ecosystem: Environmental > Aquatic > Freshwater > Lake > Hypolimnion/Profundal zone | place...
CCATCCGGAAGGAGAAAATGGACTACCTTTTTCCCTTTGTTATGCGTTGGCAAATACGTTTAGCGCAAATAATATGGTCGGCTGCTTTATCTTCAGATATTTCGAAAGGAGCGGGCATGCCATCGTTTTTAGTAGCCTCAGTAGCTACAAAACCGGGGTAGATGCTGGTAAATTTGATACCGTATTCGGCAAACTCAATACGGCAGGTATCGAACAAAAGCCGGGTAGCGCCTTTGGCGGCAGAGTAAGGCCCCTGCAACGGCACCCCTATAAAACTGGCCAGGGAGTTGGTGTGCGCCACCAGCCCACCGCGTTGTGTTTTCATTTGCTGAAGTACGGGGAACAAATAGTTAACGGTTACATCGTAATTTAACCGCATGTATTGATTGGCTGCCGGGGCATCCATTTGCCGCATGTCAAGCGCCGGGGCGCCGCCCGCGTTTAGCAGTGCAATATCTATTCTTCCAAATTTTTCAATGGCAGCGCTAACAACATCTCTGGCCGCCGAGGCATCCAAGGCATCAGCAGCTATAGCCAGGCAGGAGCCGCCCTTTGCTTCTATTTCTGTAGCCAGTGAATCTAACAGGGCTTTGCGCCGGGCGGTAACCACTATTCTGGCGCCTGCAGCTGCCAGTTTTATGGCCACTACCCGCCCCATGCCTGAAGAGGCGCCGGCAATAAGAATTACTTTGTTGTTAAATGGGGTTTTCATGAAACGAAATTTAGATTAAGCAAGGTTTTTAGCCGGCCAAGCAAAATACTGCGAAGTATGGAAAATATAGCTGCATAAAATACGGTAAGAAAAATAACCGCACAGAAACCTATCTGTACCATTGCCGGATTGTGATATTGCCAGCTGCCTGCCAAAATTAACTCCAGCGGCACCAATACCGGTAACAGCAAATACCATTTAAAAATGGCTTTGCTATAAACGATTAGTTCAACCCTGGTTTTGCCTTCCACACATACAACTTTCCCGTTTACATATGGCGGGCTTTTGTAGGGTCGGGAATAAAAGGTCATCTCCCACTTCGATCTTACTTCAAATTCATCCTTGCCAATAAATAAACCGCTAAAGCTGGAATTTACATTGATACCCGCCGAGGTGGTTTTAAACCAATCGGAAAGCAAGGTGTTAACCTCTTGCGGAGAATAGTTTGTTTGAAAAATAAGCGGCTTATAGGTGGTATTTGTCAAAGTTGCTGCAAGATAGGGATAAAATAAACCGGCTGGCCGCCACTGGTATTTTAGGTCAGGATTCAAAAAATCGGACTAAAAGTTGTGGTGTTTATGAAGGATTTTTATTTTTGCCGTCCTTATTTTCGAGAAACACCGAATATAAGGCATATTAAATTCCTCGATAGCTCAGTTGGTTAGAGCATCAGACTGTTAATCTGAGGGTCCTTGGTTCGAGCCCAAGTCGGGGAGCACGAAAGCCACCAATCGGTGGCTTTTTTGTTTTTATCTAGCCGCCTAACCCTACATAACGGGGAGCCATTTACTCACAAATACGTCCGAACATGTTGTAATATAATGCCAGCAGCGGTTAAACTTTATTACATTGCCTTAAAATAAATATTCCGTATACGAATCTGCGCCTATGCATTTAGCTTTCCCCGATTACCTTATCATCAGCCTTTACTTCGTGGTTGTATTGGGCGTCGGTTTTATGATCAAGTTCAAGATCAAAACCACCAACGATTTTTTGATGAGCGGCCGCAATGTGCCGCTCTGGATAACAAGCCTTGCTTTTATCTCGGCTAACCTGGGTGCCCAGGAGGTTATCGGCATGGCCGCGTCGGGGGCGAAATATGGCATCATGACCTCCCATTTTTACTGGCTGGGCGCTATTCCGGCTATGGTCTTTCTCGGCATTTTTATGATGCCTTTTTATTATGGCAGCCGGGCCCGTTCCGTGCCTGAATATCTTGCCTTACGGTTTGACGACAAAACGAGGAGCCTGAATGCCGTCGCCTTTGCGGTAATGACTATTTTCTCTTCCGGCATTTCATTATACGCACTGGCATTGCTGCTTAAAATTATCCTCGGCTGGAGTTTTGAGTTTTCGGTTTTTTCGGCCGCGGGCATTGTGCTTATCTATACCTTTTTAGGCGGGCTTACCAGTGCCGTTTATAATGAGGTGCTGCAGTTTTTTTTGATTGTGCTGGGCATTGCACCCGTTGTTGCCATCGGGCTTTATGAAGCAGGTGGATGGGCGGGGGTTTCCAAAAATCTGCCCCAGGCCATGGTGCATACATGGAAATATATGGGTTCTTCCGACGATAATGCCATGGGTGTAAACGCCTGGAGCATGGCCATGGGCCTGGGTTTTGTAATGTCATTTGGTTATTGGTGTACCGATTTTTTGGTGGTGCAGCGGGCTATGATTGCACGCTCCATGTCAGCCGCGCGGCGTACGCCCATCATCGCCTCTTTCCCTAAAATGATGATGCCTTTTATTGTCATTTTTCCCGGTCTTATCGCCGTGGCGCTTACCAATGCACACAGCGGTTTTTCGCTTCCTCTCAAAGCAGATGGAAGAACCGATTTTGACATGGCGCTGCCCTCCTTAATTGCACATTATTATCCCTCGGGATTGCTGGGGGTGGGAGTTACTGCACTGCTGGCTTCATTTATGTCCGGTATGGCGGGCAACGTAACCGCCTTTAATACGGTTTTTACTTTCGATATTTACCAGGCCCACATCAAGAAAGACGGAACAGATGAACATTACCTGCTGGTAGGCAAATTGGCCACCGTGTTCGGCATCATAGCCTCTATCGGCACAGCTTACATTACGGCCGGCTTTAACAATCTGAATGATTTTTTACAATTGGTTTTCAGCTTTGTCAACGCTCCTTTATTCGCCACCTTTCTACTCGGCATGTTCTGGAAACGCACCACCGGTCATGGTGCTTTTTATGGCTTGCTGTTTGGCACATTACTGGCGGCCGTTTTTCACGGGCTTACTTTGGCCGAAGGTAAGGGCGGATGGTTAGGCGGGCCATTCTATACCTTCCATAGTGGCATGGGCCAGGCGTTTGGGGTAGCAACCGTGGCATGGGTCAGCTGTTTTATTATCACCATTGTAGTGAGTCTTTTTACCGCACCCAAGGAAGAAAAAGAATTGGTGGGCCTGGTTTACAGCCTTACGCCAAAACTACAGGATGCCAAAAGCCCGGCGGTACTTGCCATGGTGATGATTATCTTAGGATTAATTCTAAATCTCATTTTCTTCTGATGAAAAAATTGACAGATCTGCGTTTCATTATCGGTCTTTTCTTCAGCCTCACCGGCCTGATTTTATTGCTGAGTTATTTTATCGCCGCCGAAAGTAATCACCCGCAATTGAATTTGTATGCCGGTGGAGTAATGCTGCTATTTGGATTAGTGATGCTGTTGCTGTTTTACAAGGGCGATGCTGAGAATGCGTAGAGAATACAGAGAAATTTACCACTAAAGCATTAAGCACACTTAGAAACACTAAGCAAAAAAATGTATTTCTAAGTTCACCTAAGTGACCGAAGTATCTTAGTGGTAAATTTCTCTTAATTTTACAATATGGAAACAACAACTGAACCCGTACAATTTCGCAATTACGATGTGGTAAATCCCATCACAATAGCCGTGCGTGAGCACTACAGAAAAATGCGCTCGAGGCAGACGGTAGAGTATGTGCAACGGATGAAGAAAAAGTATCTCACTTTCGATAAGCCCATGCATGTTTGGGATGCCATGGAAAAGCTGAATGCCTTGATTGATGTAAGCGACCCCGATTTGACTTTACCCAATGTGCAACATCTGATACAAGCCGCAGAAGGTGCACGCGAAGCCGGTGAACCTGACTGGATGCAACTGGTAGCGTTGATACACGACATGGGCAAAGTAATGTACCTGTGGGGTGCAGATGAAGACGGCACCAGCCAGGCCGAGCAATGGGGTTTGGTAGGGGACGTGTTTGTAGTAGGATGCAAACTGCCCGATACCTGCGTATATCCTGATTTTAACGCATTGAATCCGGACATGGTTGACGGAAGATATAACACACCACTGGGAATTTACGAAGCCGGTTGCGGCCTCGATAACCTGGATTTGGCCTGGGGACATGATGAGTACTTGTACCAGGTACTAAAGCACCACCCCGAAAATAAAATACCCGAACAAGGTATGGTGGCTGTGCGTTATCACTCGTTTTATCCATGGCATAACGGAAACAGTTATGCGGAACTGGAATGCGAAAAGGATAAAACTTATAAGGAATGGGTGAAATCATTCAACCGCTTTGACCTTTACACCAAGCGCCATGAATCTTTTGAATTGGCTTCGGTAAAAGATTACTACCAGCCTATTATTGAGAAATATTTGGGGCGAGGGCCGATATTTTGGTAGAAGGCTAACCCCATGCAGTACACTTATGCTTTGTTTATTAATCTGGAGCCAGCCTTGGAAGTTCAGATAAGTGTCATAAAACAACAGTTTGCAAATACCGACGACTGGGAGTCTTCTAAAACAAGGCCGCACATTACAGTAGCTAATAAAGAACTTGATGAAGTTGCCAAGTTTGACCGGATACAAAAACCGGAGGAAATAGTGCGTGTTATCCAGCCATTTAAAATTGAACTTCGCAATCCAACTGACTTGTTTGCAAAACGAGGGTTAAAGTGATTAACGCCAGAGTGCGGACAGTTTGTTTTTGGTTCAGCCCATCATAATCATCAAAAAAAAGAGCAAAAAAATTATGTAGTTAAGTGACTACGCGTATATTTGTAGTCAAATGGCTAAATAATGAATTTGAGGCGAGATGTATTTCAGGCAATTGCGGACCCCACCCGGCGCGCCATACTACTTTTAGTGGCCTCGCAGTCGATGACAGCGGGGGCAATTGCTGCAAACTTTAACACGGCCAGGCCTACGGTTTCAAAACACCTGCAAATACTTACTGAGTGTGACCTGCTGGCCCAGCAGCAAAACGGAAGAGAAATTTATTATCGCCTCAATGCTGAGAAGATGAAAGAGATAGCCGAATTTATTGAGCCTTTCCGAAAAATGTGGGACGACCAGTTCAATAAACTGGAAGAGATTATGAAAAAGCACAAAACCAAAAAATAAACTACCATGGACTTAAAAACCAAAGTTACTGCCGAAGACGGCAAGCACGATTTACTGATAACAAGGGAATTTGATTTACCTGTTGAACTGCTTTTTAAAGCATTTGTCGACCCCGAACTTGTTGTGCAATGGAAAACGCCCCCAAACACAACCGCAAAAATATTGAAATCGGCCATGGGTAAACATGGTAGCTTTCAAATGCAGATAAGCGATGCCGAAGGTAAGGTGATAGCCGTTACCCACGGTGTAATACATGATTTGATACCTGACCTGAAAATTATCCGCACATTCCAGGTTGAAGGCGCACCCATGGGCGTGCAGCTTGAAGTATATGATTTTGAAAAACTGACTGACGAAACAAGCAGGCTGAGCATGCACGTGATATATGAAACCGTGGCACAGCGGGATATGGTGTTTAAAATGTCGGGTGCCAATATGGAGTCAGCATTTAACCGTTTGGAAGAGCTGCTTGGCAAGAGATAATAAGCACTAAAAACCAAACAGGCTGTTTCAGATGATGAAACAGCCTGTTTGGCAATAATATGTTTTGTCAAAAAAGCTTAGATAATAGCCACGTACAAGTTACCTGCAGGTACAATTTTAGTGTTTGTAAGTACCGAGTAAGGCAAATACCAGTAACCGTAGTAACCCCAGTTTGTATTCCATGAATTTTCAACAATAAAGTAACCACCGCCTGGTGCGCTTGCCTCGTCTACATAGCCTATAATTGGGTTAGCATGTCCGCCCAATAATTTAAGGCCCGAAACGATACTGCCCGAAGAAGTAACCGGGTTGTACGTAAAGTTATTGGGTGCATAACCGGTAACACCAAGACCTTCAAAATATGTGTAAGCGCTGTTATCGTAAACATTAAAGCCCATCATTACAGGCTTATTATTGTAAAGCGCTGTTTTTACGTCATTAACAAGGGTGGTAGAATTGAGCACATAATAACCGTGTGTTGTAGTACCGCTGCTTCCGGTAGTGCCTGATTGTGCCGCAATATCAAAAGTTGGTGCATTGGCAATTGCCGTGCTGGTAGGCGCTGTTTTGTACTGTGTAGATGTATTTGACCCGTTTGACGGATAAGGATAATAGCTCTCTTCGCAAATACCTGCAAAAGTGTAGGTTGTTGATCCTATTCTTTCGGTAAGGGTACGGCCCGAACCGCTGTTGCTGGATAATCCCTGGAATGCTTCCGGAATGTTCACCATGTTGGCACCGGGGTCAGAAGAGATAGAGCCCTTATTAATAACAACACGTTCTACATAGTAAAGGAACAGTGGGCTCAACGCGCCGGATGTACCGAATAATGAGGTGCCCGAAAACTGCGTACTAACTGCAGTTGCTAAACCCGTTGCAGAGTCGAGCCCTGTAGAGGTAACCGGTGATGCTGTGTTTTTGTAATAATGTAGTATCTCATTAGTTTCTGCACCACAAAAACCGGTACAGCTTCCAATTTGCCCCTGGTCTCTCACAGCCGGTGAAGCCAGCAAATAACTGCTTGGCAAGGTGCCTGCAGACAATCCCTTTTCTTCATTCCCCAAAACCTGGTGATTGAAAACCGGAACATCACTCCATTGGTCGGGTGTCATAGGATTTAAACCGTAAGCATGCATACCTGTGGGTATGTTCTGCGACAGAGAGTTTGATTCTTTCTTACATCCGTAAAGAAGAACTGTTGTGGCGCAAATGGCTAAAGCGCTTTTAAAAAACGTGCTTTTCATTTTATTTAGATGTTTTAAGTTAATAATCAATGGCGAAATAAGGAAAGATTCCTTATTTGTCAAACTTGGCATGGTTACATGTTATATCTCAATTGGTCAGGAAAATAAGATGGCCCAAGCCCTGGTACGATGGCATTTATGGCGTGGGTAATGCCTGACAGGGTGTTGTTCAGTAAGGCCCCACATCCGTCCTGTAACGGAACGGATATTTTAGTTCCATGATTTGTCATGTAACCCTGCCCGCGTAAATCCATTTTTTACATCCGAAGTGAGCAGCGATTCACCTTTCCTCCAAAATCGCTATTTTGCCCTTTCTCTTTATGATTGAAACCACTGCATATCCACGCGCTGCGCTTATTGGCAATCCCTCTGATGGCTATTTTGGTAAAACCATAGCCTTTACTTTCAAAAATTTTGAGGCCCGGGTAACACTGCAGGAGTCGAAAACGTTGCGGATTGTTCCCTGCGAGCGCGAGAACCTGCAATTTAACAATGTATTACATCTGACTGATGAGGTAAAGCAGTATGGCTACTATGGCGGTGTACGGCTGATAAAAGCCGCTATCAAAACGCTGGCGGAATATTGTGCTGAACATAACATTAAGCTGGCCGATAAAAACTTTACGCTTAGCTATTCGTCAAATATTCCGGGGCGGCTGGGCCTGGCGGGCAGCAGCGCTATCATTACCTCAGCCATGAAGGCCATGATGGAATTTTATGGCGTTGACATACCCAAACCGATACTGGCAAACCTGGTACTTGCAGTAGAAAAAAAAGAGCTGAATATCGGCGCGGGTCTACAGGATAGGGTGGCGCAGGTTTATGGACGCCCGGTGTACATGAATTTTGATAAAAACCTGATGGATGCACAGGGCTACGGAGAATATATCTCATTCGACCCGGCACTTCTGCCTGGCATTTACCTGGCATACCGGAATAACCTTGCCGAAGGCTCGGAGATAACGCACAATGACCTGGCAAAGCGGTTTGCAAATGGTGATGCGGCCGTACTTGGCGCTATGGAAAAATGGAAAACGCTGACAGATGAAGTATGGGACCGGTTAAATAAAGGCAACAAAAATATCGGCGACCTGATAGACCGGAATTTTGACATCCGGAAAAGTGTTCTTGCTATCAGCACAGGTAACTCAGAATTAATAAACTCAGCCAGAAGTTCGGGAGCCAGTGCCAAATTTACAGGCTCGGGAGGCGCCATTATAGGCACGTATGCCGATGAACACATGTACGAAAACCTGGTAAAGAATATGGCAGCCATTAACGCATCCGTTATTAAACCTATTATTACAGCATGAGTATGCAGAACGTGGTTAAAAAGGCAGTGATACCCGCGGCAGGTGTGGGCACCCGCATGCTTCCGGGCACCAAAGCGCAGCCCAAAGAAATGCTTGTAATAGTTGACAAGCCCGTTATACAATACGTGGTTGAAGAGGCAGTGCAGTCGGGTATTACAGATATACTGATTATCATTTCTGACGGCAAAGAGGTGCTGCGCGAACATTTTTCGAAAGACCCGGTGTTGGAAGACCTGTTGGGAAGAAAGGGCAAAACTGCCGAACTGGAGGAAATAATAAAACTGACATCCCTCTGCAATATTCAATTCGAATACCAGCATGAGCAGAGGGGCTTGGGAGATGCTATTCTTTGCGCTGAGAAATTTGCAGGCAACGACCCCTTCGCAGTTCTTTTAGGAGATACGATTATCGAGTCTCCTCAACCGCTGACAGGACTACTGGCCCGCGACTATGAAAAAACGCAAAGCCCGGTGGTAGCCTTACAGCAGGTTGACATATCAATAGCACACCGGTATGGTGTTTTTGTTGGAGAAAAAATCAGTGACAATTTCTATAAGGCCACCCAACTGGTAGAGAAACCGCCTAAGGACAATATTCCGGGCAACCTGGTTTTTTCAGGCCGGTATGTTTTTACGCCGGATATATTCCGGCATCTGCGAAACACAGCGCCTGGGGTGAATGACGAGATACAACTAACCGATGCCATGCGCGGGCAGATGAACGAACGCGATTTGTACGGACATTTGTTTGACGGCGTGCGGCATGACGTGGGTAATAAACTGGATTTTATTAAAACCAATGTTACACTGGGGTTGAAAAGGGAGGAGATGAAGGACCAGTTAAAAGCCTGGATAGCAAGCTTAAAATTATAGATGAAAAATTGTATAGTGACAAACAAAAACAGCGCAACATGATTAGGACCGTGCTGATGGTTTTCGGTATATTAATGACCAGCAGTTGCTCTAAAATCATCAATGGTTCTTTCGTAAAAAAATATACAGACCCATGGCACAAAAAAGTTGCTGATGCGGGTTTTGTAGAAAAGACGGTTCAGATAGGTCAGGTAAAATTAAACTACGCCGAAGGTCCCAACAATGGTCCACCGTTGCTTTTACTGCATGCACAGATGATGGATTGGTACAATTACAGTCGGGTACTGCCTTCCTTATCGCGCTCGTTCCATGTTTTTGCTGTAGATTATCACGGACATGGCAAAACCGTAAGCCCTGTTGAATCGCTTAACGCGAACGCTATAGGCAATGATCTTTCCAGGTTTATAGCTACTATAATCAGGGAGCCTGCTTATGTTGCAGGAAATTCCTCCGGCGGTTTGCTTACTGTATGGCTTGCAGCCAACAGGCCCGAGCAGGTTAAAGCCGTAATACTTGAAGACCCGCCGCTGTTTTCGGCCGAATATCCCCGGGTTAAAACCACCAGCGCTTATAAGTCGTTCGTTACCTGCCACAATTATATCTCGGAAGGACGAAAGGATGATTTTCTGATTTACTGGCTACAAAGCAATGCGGCCTTTGTAGAGAAACACGCCGGCAAAAAAGCGCTTCCTATGATCGTTTCTTCTATTCAAACATATAAAAAAGCAAATCCCGGCAAGCCCGTTGAGATACACTATCTACCGGCAATGATACGGTTATTTATTTCAGGAATGAGTTGCTTCGATCCGCATTTTGGAGATGCGTTTTATGATGGTGGCTGGAATAAACAGTTTGACCATGCAGAAGCCCTCAAAAAAATTAAATGCCCCGTGTTATTGCTACAAGCCAATTTCGAAGTCAGGGAAGACGGAATATTAGACGGGGCCATGACCCGGGAAGATGCAGACCGCGCAGTATCTCTTATTGCCAATGTGAAGTATAAAAAAGTTAACGCATCGCATGTAATCCATTTGGATAAACCGGCTCTGTTTATCCAGGTGGTGGATAGTTTCTTTTTGAATAAATAATTTACGCTTTTGTATTATCGTTCTCCAGTTCCTGAATGGTTTTTTTAGCCTGCGCTAAACGTATGGCTTTGTTTTTTTCCACCAGTTTTTCGGTGGCCCATTTCTCCAGGCGGTGATGCAGCGGAACCAGCAATGCTGCAATACAAACCAGGGCCAGCAACATGAGCACAGGCGAGTGATGGGTTATTTTACCTAAAAAAGGGTGCAACAACAAATTCAAAAATTCAAAAACAAGCAACAAAGCAATAACACTAAAAAATTCGATCGCTTTTGCGTTGGTTATAAAGCTGCGACTTAGCACTAAAAACAAAATGATAAACGACACAATGCCGAGCGCAAGCAAAGCGTACTCAATATTCTGTTTCTCTTCCTCCCTTTGCATCTGCAGGGCAAGTTCATTTTCGCGCTGCCTTACATGTTCCAGCAAGCCCAGATTTTCAACTTCGGCGGTGCTGTTACGGCTATTAAGGCTGTCGTTGGTTGCAACAAATATTTTAAGGTAATAAAGGGTGCTATCATAATGATGGAGAGAATCGTACTGAAGCGATAAAAATTTTGCTGAAGCCGAGATTCCTTTTAGATAGGGAATTTCTTCAGATATTTCCATCGACCGGCGCGCATAGTAAATGGCCGAATCATAAACGGCGGACGCGCTATAAAAATTAGCTAAAGCGAGATAAGATTTGCTTAATAACCGGCTATAGCCCATTTTATGTTTGGTATCGTCTATCGCCAGCCGGTAATATTCCAACGCAAGGCCCTTGTTGTGAAGCTTCAACTGAATATTGGCTAAAATGAAAAACTCGTAGCCTATCCATGCCGAGTTCAGTTTAAGTGCCAGGGTGTAAGCGCGGTGCTGGTACAACATGGCGCTATCCAACATGTTTAAGGTAGTAAACACTTCTGCCAAATTGCCATAGGCAAACATGCACCGTACCGGATTACCTATCAGCTCGGCAATAGCTGCGCTGCGCCGGTAAAAGGAAAGGGATTTTTCAGGCGCATCGTACTCCTTATAAGCAGTGCCGATTAAATTATTGGCGGCGGAAATCCTGTTACTGTCGTTTGTCGCTTCGCCCAATTGAAGGCTTTTGAATAATAGTTGCAGGGCAATAGGGTAATTGCCCGAAATGTATTCGCGCTGACCACGCATGGAATAAACGGCAGCCCTCATCCTGTCATCGTCATTACGGTTGCTCACCTCTATAGCCTGGTCCACATAAAACATAAGGCTATCCTGCCTTAAATCCTGGTAGTACGAAGCGAGGCCCTGAAGTAGTTTAAATTTTGCACTATCTGTTTGCGCCCTGGCCAGTTCCCGCTTTAAACTATCGGCCACAGATTGCTGCGCAGATGCAACAAGCGCAGCAACCGCCAACAAAAGCAGTAGGAAATTTTTTTTCATACAGATGTAACAATAATTGGTGCCGTAAATTAAGAAAGTTACGGTGTAAATGAATATGGGGTTTGCATTAACTCAACGCCGTTTAAACGCCAGGTTCAGTGCACCGTTAAGCCATCTGGCAGCGTGAATACCGAAACAAAGGCCCGGCAACGACTACCTTTATTTTGAAAATAACCCAACTAAAAATATCAGCCCTATTATACCCAGGCCAATAAAAGCCCACCAGGGTGTTTTTGTTTGTTGCTGAAAATCGCTTAAAGCATCGCTGTAGCTGGCCGGCATTTGATTGGTTTCGAGCACTTGCTTGCAAAAGGTACATTGGCTAACGGTACGTTGCCCAATAGGGAAAACCGGTACCCAAAAGATATGAAAGTACTTTTGAAAAACATACATGTTTACCGTTTCGGCATTATTACAGTTTCCGCACTTTTGCGTAATATGAAATTGATGGAGCAATGTACTGCGGATGCCGAAAATGAGCATGGTTTATTAATTAGCGGTTAATTTATATAGCAGCTAAATTAAAAATATTTTAGAATTACAATAAAGCATCACGGTTCTTTTTAACCGGACCCTTCCATATTCACCGGCTCCAGTTTTGGCACCAGCAGATGTATACAAAGCAAGGCTGCCAGGTAGGCGCAACCGGCTATTATAAACAGCGGCAGGTAGCCAAATTTTACTCTTATCAAACCGGTGCTGGCTGCGAACACGGCACCACTAATAGCGCCCATCATACTACCGATGCCCACCATTGAACCAACTGCTTGTTTAGGAAACATGTCTGAAGCAAGTGTGTAGTTGTTAGCCGACCAGCCCTGATGCGCGGCAGCGGCCAGTGCTATAAGCCCTGTTGCCAGGTAAATATTGGTTGTAGAGGCGGCGAAGATGATAGGCATTACGCATAATGCGCAAATAAGCATGGTAAATTTGCGGGCTTTATTGATACTCCATCCTGTTTGTATGAGGCGTGATGAGAGCCAGCCAAAAAAGATACTGCCCAGGTCACTCGTAATATAGATAATGAGAAATGGCAAGCCGATGTGTTTTAAATCCAGCTTATGTTGTAGTGACTCATTGCTGTTAAAAAAGTCGGGTAGCCAGGTGAGGTAAAAATACCAGATGGGGTCAGCAAAGAATTTGCCGGCACAGAATGCCCAGGTTTGCCGGTGGCGAAACATCTGTAGCCAAGGTATGCGCTTTTCATCCCGCGCCTCATGGTCGCTTTGTATGTGTTGCAGCTCTGCAATATTCACTGACGGATGTTGGTCAGGAAGTTTATAGGCCCATCTCCATAAACCCAGCACTACAAAACCTAATACACCCGTTAGTACAAATGCTGCCCGCCATCCATAGTTTATGGTGATGTATGGAACTGCTAAGGCCGTAAGTATAATACCAACATTGGCGCCGGCATTAAACAGGCCTGTTGCAAACGAGCGCTCTTTTTTGGGGAACCACTCTGCTACCGCCTTGACCGCCGAGGGAAAATTTCCCGACTCGCCGATGCCCAGCACAAAGCGCACCCCGGTCAGACCGCGAACCGAAACAACTATGCCATTCATCACACCGGCTATACTCCATATCAGCAGCGAAAGAGAGAATCCGCGCCGGGTACCTATCCGGTCAATAAAATATCCTACTATCAAAAATCCTATGGCATAAGCTGCTTTGAAAGCCCCATCCACATAACCCATCAACTCTTTGAACCGCGCGACGTCTGCAGTTGTTAGCACAGCGCCTGCCGAAAGCCCGAGCATATCTCTTCGGAAAAAATCATCTATCATGGTAAACGACAAAACATTTCTGTCTACATAGCAAATAGTAGTAGCCAGAAAAAGCAGGGCGCAGATACGCCAGCGGTAGTTTGTTGTTTGAAGAAGGGATTGAGTCAAAGCGTTGCTAATTACAAGACTCAATATAGAAGATTGGCTTGGCTTGAAATAAAAAAGACCTGAATAATCGGGCCTCCTATTTCGCTTAAAGTTATTTATAAGCGGTAATCCATCCCGGAATCTTTACGTGTATTTTGCTCATTTCACTTGTCAATATTACATCTGCTTTTCCATTAGATGCATGTTCCCAACAGCGCAGAATACTATCAAAATCAACTGAGATATTAAAACTCCTGTGGTCGCTACTCTAGGCAAACTCGCTGATGGTTATGTTGCTCGAGTCTCCTTTTACCATGGTATAGGCAGTTGAATTATGTAGTAGCGAAGCGGATGATAATTTTGTATCCGGCAACAAGTCGGCAAAGGTTAAATCTAACTGAACTATTTCGTAGAAAATACTTCCATCTTTAGCGGTGTAGCCTTTCCCCTCGAGGATAAGTGCGATGGCCGTTTTTGCAGGTATTCTTCCATCTAATGAAGACAGTTGTCCGTTAACGCTGGCAACCAAAGGAAAGTAATTTCTGATTTCAAATACTTCTTTGTCGACTAAGGCCGCAACATGACCCTGAAGCGCATTGCTTTCCGGAAGGAGCCATGATAACATGGGGAAGCGGCGGGACAGTTAGGGCAGCATTAAAATCGGCCTTCGTGGGTGTGTGACCCAAAAAAGCTAATTCACCATTTTTAAAAGTTAGAGTACCGCTGGCAAACACCGAGTTCAAAAAGCAACAGCAGGACAGCAGCGCTTATAACATGTGGGAATAGATTTTTCATAGCTTTTAATATTTTTCGGGGAACTCATTTTCTCGATACAATGGTGCAGGCAACCGTTGTATAATTTTAATAAGAGTTATTTGTATTCCTTCGTCTTTGTGGCGAGTTGTTCTGCTTTTATTTAATTTTCAACTGCTTCATAGCAGCTTTACTTCTTCTTCAACTCCTCTATCTCCCTTTTCAGCGCTTCAATAGTTTGTTGTTGCTCTTTCATACCGGCAATCAAAATGGGTATCATTTCGGTATAGTTAACAGCATTAAACTCAACCGCCGGCGTAAGTTCCTTGCCCGCTTTTCCATGGTTCATTTCAAACGTAGGCGGTTGAACCGATTTTTTAACTGCACCCGGTATTACATCAGCCACCTCATCAACAATTAAACCGTACTGTTTTCCAGCGGGCAAATGCATTTGGCGGTATTCCTCCGTGCGGTAAGTATAGGTTGAAGGGTTCAACCGGTTAATAATACCAAGCGCACCGGTTAAAGGCTGAATGTCGCTTTTTAGTTTTCTGTCTGAAGGTTGGTAAGCGCCCGTAGTAAAAACGTTACCTGCAAAATAGCCCGCATAATTATCGGTAGTGTCGGCAATGGTTCCGTAAACACCATATTCAACCGAGGCCCCTGTGGCATCACCATAAACGCCGAATGAAAACCCACCTATACCCGCAGCCGATGTTCCATAAACGCCATAAATATATCCGCCGCCACCGGTAATATCGCCCTCACTATAGGTTCCGTAAGCAAAGCCACCCGAGCCCGCAATGGTACCGGTACTGTTGGTTCCGTATATCCAGCCACCATCCGTGTGCTGGGCGCTGGTTAATACCCCATAACCAATGGCTCCGTTGCCCGGCACGCTTACTGTTGCCTGCAAGCCGCAACCGCCCCAGGCTCCGTTTACCGTAGCTCTTATAGCCGTACCGTTGCCGGCACTATTGGTAAAGTTACCGGCAATACTATCCAGGCTGGCTACGTCTAAACTAACTATGGGGCTGGCAGTACCAATACCTACCGAAACTGCGTTTGCCCCGGTACCGCCCAATACCAATGCATTGCTTTCGCTAACTACAGCGTTAGCTCCTATGGCGGTAGCATTCGTCAGGTTGGTTCCGGCGTTAGCTGCATAACCAATGGCCGTGTTATATGTTCCACCGGTATTACTCAAAAGCGCATGGTATCCCAGGGCCGTATTTCCGGTACCGGTGTTAGCGTTTAATGCCTGGTAACCCAAAGATGTAGCCGAGTTGCTGGTAGCATCTTCTATTCTGCCTGCTATGGCGCCATTCACCTTAAACATCAGGCTTTGGTCATCTGCGGTGCCCACAAAATTGGTACCGTATATAGTTCCGGTGTTACCGGTCAAATTCCAGGCGTTTAATGAAGTGCCGGCTGCACCGGTTACACCGGTCGGACCGGTTGCCCCTGCTCCTGTGGCACCGGTTACGCCCTGTGCCCCTGTGGCACCCGTAACACCCTGAGCCCCCGGACTGCCTGTGGCCCCGGTAGGTCCTGCAATACCTGCCCCGGTAGCGCCTGTGGCCCCTGTAATACCTGCCAGGCCCTGCGCCCCGGTAACACCGGTGGCTCCTGTAGTGCCTGCGCCGGTTACTCCGGCAGCGCCCGAAGGCCCCGTTGGGCCGGTGTTTCCATTGTTACCCGCAATACCTGTTGGCCCCTGTGGACCGGGATTACTGTTGGCTGCAAACAAGGCGTATGGCACACTGATTAATTGCGAAGTGCCCATATCTGTAAAGTTACTTCCTCCTGCAGGATCCAATTCCACCTCTAAATATTTTGAACCGCTACTCCAGTTAACGCCGCTAAGATTATTTGATGCACCTATTTGCACTGTTGCCAACCCAAACTGGTTTACCGTATCAGTCTGGGTTTCTGTAAACTCCGGACTACCGTTTGCCGAACCATCATGAATGGTAAATCGCAGCGATACCACGGTGCCTGCAGCCACCGGTTGCCCGCTGGCGTTGCGTACTATGGCCTGGTAATTAAGCCGCTGCGGGGCTTGCGAATAGGTAGTAATAGCATAACTAAGAACGATGAACAACGGGAGGATTTTTTTCATGACAGTGCAGGTTTGTGTTACAGAATTTCGAATGGCAAGGTTAGTAGTTTTTTATGACAATTGGCGAAGGACGCCAACGCTTATGGCCGGTAAACTGCGCCGGCCACCGAATCCTTTTTAGCACCTGTTACGCTTTTCAGTACATTCACTTCGTTCCGCAGGCGCAAAACACCCATCAGGGCTATAACAAGGGCTTCTTTAAATTTTACAAGTTCTTCCGCAGGCACTACCACCTCAATTTCCGATAACTGTTCTATCCGCTCAATTAAAAAATTATTGAAAGCGCCCCCACCGGTAACCAGCATTTTTTCATCGCTGCTAAAAAGTTGTTTTTCCTTTTCATAGATGGTGTGCATATGGCCTGTTACCTGCATGGCAATGTGCTCGGTATAGGTGCGTAGTTTATCTTCTGTCGAAATATGAAACGCCTCAATCAGGGGCAAAATTATTTCGCGGCTAAAGCTGTTGTCTAACGATTTTGGATAATCAAGTTTGTAAAATTCAAGCGCGTTTAATTGCTCCAGCAATCCGGCGTTCAGGCTTCCTTGCCGTGCCAGCTCTCCTCCTGCATCATATTCATATCCCATCCGGTTGGCCAGCGAATTCAATACCTGGTTGGCAGCACAAATATCAAAAGCCACTATGCGCTTTTCATTTCCGGTTTTACAGCTGATATTGGCAATGCCGCCAATATTGAGGCAAAAATTATAATCTCTGAATAAAAGCAAATCACCTATCGGCACAATGGGTGTTCCCTGCCCGCCATCTGCTATATCGCCCGAGCGGAAATCGCAAACCACCGGCAAATCGGTAATAGCCGCAATAGCCGAACCATCGCCAACTTGCGCGGTCATTTTCTTTTCGGGAAAGTGAAAAATTGTATGGCCGTGCGATGATACCAGGTCAACCCTTCCCTTCAATCCATGATTCTTTATAAAGGCATTTACCGCTGCGGCAAAGTAATGCCCCAATTCGGTGTGGCTTTGCCAAAAGGTTTTAGCTAATGCAACCGGAAGTCTTTTTATTTCCTGCACCCACTCGTCAGGATAAGGCACCACATCAGTATTCAATACCTTAAAACTCCACTGGCCCTTATCAATAACAAAATGACAATATGCAATGTCCAAACCATCCAGCGAGCTCCCGCTCATCAAACCTATGGCTTTATAGCTTTCCATTTACTTTTTTAAATGTAAGGCAAAATCAGCAACTGCATTAATTTCTTTTGCCGAAAGTTTGTTGACAAACGCAGGCATTCTGCCATCGCCATTCTTTACTTTATCTACAATTTCATCATGGCTATAATCCAGGTGCGACAGGTTCGGCGCCCGGCCTTCAACACCTGTAGCGCCGTGGCAACGGGCACAGTTTTGCGAAAATACAGCGGCGCCGTCTACAGCTACCTCAGCCACCGGTTTTTTATCCGCAGTTGGCACTGATTTTTTGGTGCAGGAGGCGATAGTAAACAATACAATTACAATCATCAAAACTTGTTTTCTCATAAATAACTTTTGCGCTAAACTACAATAAGCCGCGAAAAACAGAAATGCAGCTTTGCAGACTTTTAGGACTGTTAATAATTGCGGATTATCTCAACAGGGTAACATTACCCTTTTTCGATATTTCCTGGCCGTCTTTGGTTTGGGCAATAACCATCCAAACATAAACACCCAGTGGAGAAGGCTGTCCCTGGTGGGTCCCGTCCCAACCCTGGTCGATATTATCGGTCGAAAATACTTTTTCGCCCCACCGGTCGAACACAGCAAACTCAATCAGTTTTTCGATGTTGAGGGAACGAACAATTTTAAACTCGTCATTCACACCGTCACCATTGGGCGAAAAACCGGTAGGTATCAGCAGTTCAGTGTGCGGTATAACCGTAATAAGCACCGAGTCTTCGTTACGGCAACCATACTGGTCAACGGCAAACAGGTAGTATTCGGTTGTTTGAGGTGGTGAGGCCGTGGTGGTTAGGCTGGCTGCATTATCCAGCCAGGTAGATTGATTCCAGAAATAGGTAGGTGCATTGGTAGTGCCGTGGAGGGAGGCATAGGTATCGCGCCAGATGGTAGTATCATTTCCCGCATGCACTACCGGTAGTGGGTGAATATCAACCTCAACACCGGCCGTATCTCTAAAGCAATCATTAAAAACTTTCACCACATAATAAGTAGTAACCGTTGGCATGGCAAACGGGTCGTTGGTAACCGTATCACTCAACCCCTGCGTTGGTGTCCACGAAAAGAAAGGGCCGCCCGATGCAAATAACTGAACCGGTACACCATCGCAGGCAACAAAAGGGGTTGGGGCCGAGGCGGTAACCGGCATTTCTACTCGTATCAGCAACGAATCGTACGATTTACAACCATGAACGTTGGTTGCCACTACATTATACTCCGTGGTATCAAGCGGCGTTGCCACCGGGTTTGCTACTGTAGCCGAACTGAGCGAACCTGCGGGGCTCCATACATAACTGAAGGCTCCTGTCGCTCTTAAATGCGCGCTGGTACCCTGGCAAATAAATGGCGTGTCCTGCGGATAAACCTCAATGGTTGATGGTTCATACACCAGCAATAATGTAGAGTCTTTATTAACACAACCGTTTTGGTTGATACCGGTAACCACATACTCGGTTGAAACCGTTGGTGTAGCTACAGGATTAGCAATAGTGGTACTGCTTAAGCTGGGTTGTGGATTCCAGATGTAAGTAGTAGCATTTTGCGCATTAAACTGGTATGGTATTCCAATACAAATAGAATCAACAGCCGGCAGCCCAAGCTGCGGTATGGGATTGACAAAAATTACCACCGCGTCACTTTTAATGTAACAGTAATTCGCTACAGTGAGGGTATAGGTAGTAGTTGTGGGCGGATAGAAACCTGTATTAAAAGAAGTAGGGTTCGTCATAAACAGGGTAGGGTTCCAGCCGTAATTTGAAGCTCCCTGGTTAAGAATAGTTGGATAAGCCGTATCGAACTGGCAGATGGTAACCGTATCCTGCAAAATTAAATTCAGGGCCGGGTTCAGCACAAAAACAGTTACCGAGTCAGTAGCGGTGCATCCGTTCGCATCGGTAGCCGTTACATCATAAGTAGTGTTAACCGTTGGCTTGGCCAATGGATTAGCAATATTAGGGTTTGACAAACCGGTTGCCGGACTCCATTGGTAACTCACACCACCGCTCGGGTTTAACTGCACGCTATCGCGGAAGGTACTGGGGTTCAGACAAACCGAAGTGTCAATGCCTGCGTTGGCATGTGGCACTGGATAGAACGAAACCCTGAGGCTGGATTGGTTAAGGCAGCCAAATGCCGAAGCGACAGTAACCGTATAAATAACAGAGTTGGGCGGCGGCGGCGTAGCCACAGGATTGGAGATTGCTGAATCGTTTAGCCCGGTTGCCGGCGACCATAAGTAAGCCACCCCACCCGAGGCTGTTAATTGCGTTGAAGCAAAAGGACAGATAGTAACATCGCCTGAAGTAGTAACCACCGGCAAGGGATTGATAACAATATTGCGCGTAGCGGTGTCTCTGCACCCGTTACTTGAAATATCAATTAAAGTTGCCGTGTAATTGCCGGGCGCAGTATACGTGTATGTAGGATTATGAACCGTGCTGGTTGAAGTCGGTCCGTTTCCAAAGTTCCAGTTATAAGAGGCAATACTACCCGTTGAGCTATCGGTAAATACAGTTGGTGTATTAAAGCAAAACCCGGTATCGCCAAACGCTGCCTTGGGTACCGGATAAATGGTAACGGTATGCACGGCAGTATCCCTGCAGCCCAGAATATTTTGGTCAATCAGGGTTACGGTATAAGCACCCGGTGGGTAGGTATGAGAGGGGTTTTGAAGTGCAGAACTTGTGCCATCGCCAAAATTCCATATCCACGAGTTGGTAAGGCCCGAAGTAGAAACTGTTTGGTCTAAAAATTTGGCCGATGAATCAGCACACACATTGGCCGTTGAAAACGCCGTTGTAAAAGTTGGATACAAATAAACAATAGCCGTAGTGGTATCTAAACAGAGCTCACCACCCTGACCCACCGTACTAACGGTTAAGTGTACGAGGTAGGTACCGGTATCGGCATAAGTAAATGTAGGATTGGCCAGGTTTGAAGTATCGCTGGTTGAACCTGCCACACCAAAATCCCAGTGATAGGTTAACGGATTAGAGCCGGGATTATAACTGGTATTGGTAAAGTTAACGGTTAACGACTTGCAATCGATAGTATAAACACCTACACCATGATTAATGAAAACATCGGGCACCGCGGCAATAGGCGCCGAGCACTGTGTAACGGTAAACTGAAAATCGCGTCGCAAAACGTTCAGCAATTGTCCATTGCGGTACTCACTGCAACAAACGGTAATATCAAAAATACCCGCGGTATTCGGTGTGCCGGTTAATAATCCGGTAACCGGGTCAATGGTTAAATCATTAACGGTGGCTGGGTTATTGGTAAAGTTAGATGAGCTGTACGGCGGGTTGTATGCAGCCGCAGCGTACGGCGGGGCATTAGGTTGGGTTGGGCAGCCACCACCACCATTTGGTGAAGGGTCGGGGCAGTTTCCATTGGCGCCCAGGTAAGGGTCGCATAAACTATAAACCAATGAATCTCCATCGGGGTCAGTAGCCGAATAATCAATACTTACAGGGGCATTTAAACAAATAAATATAGGCGGCAGGCTGTTAAACCGTGCCGAATTATTGCAGGTTGCCAGGTTACTGGGTGGCACCTCGGCGGTATAAGTAGCTCCCTGACCGGTTACCAGGTTTACTATGGCATTGGTACGGCAACATCTTTGGTAAACAATGGTGTACCCGGTAGTATTAGGTGGCAAAACAACATCGCCGGTATAATCAGCTTCGGTAATACAAACCGCCGGTGGTGTTTGGCAGGGATTAGAGTATGTTGGCGGCAAATCAACTGTATCAGGTCTGGGCATAGCAACCTGGGTATAATAGTTTCCGGCGCCGTCAAAAATGGTTAAGTATTCAGGGTCGCCGTAATTGGCGCAATTGGTGCAAAGGCAATTACGGTAAAGCTTTAAGGTTATATGGTAAACATTGCTTCCAGAGCAATCATAAAACAACTCAGCCCCTACTATATGCGAAGCCTGCGCGGCATAAAATGTAAAAAAGCAAAGGGTAATAAGTAATATTTTTCTCATGTCTGGTACAAATAGCTAACGAAGATAATTTAAATCGGCAATTGAGGGCTAAAATAAGGCTCATCCCCATTTCAATAAGCTCCATTTGTTAATATCCGGGCACCCGTAAACAATAGAGTATGTTTTTTGATACATGGTTGCTTAACGGGTCAGTTGCAAAAGGCCTTTATACTCTTCACCACTTCCGTTTTTCGCTCAAACACACTCATGTGTTTGCAGTTATCAAATAAGCGAAAATCGGCAATGGCGGGGTAGGAGGCTTGCTTTAGAGTGAGAATTATGGGAGCGCTTTCATCCTGTTTGCCATTAATAAACAGCACCGGCACCTGGGCATTTTTAAGCACCTCGCTTTTGTCGTGCCGGTTCATCATGGCTGCGTTAGCGCTCATTACGGCCTGCGGGGTATATTTTTGCGCTTTTCCAATCAGGTCGGCTATCAGTTTTTTGTTTTTCTTTTTAAAGCTTTCATGAAAAATGCTGTTGTAAAGTTCGCTGACAAAAAAGTGGGTGCCGTGCTCCTTTATAAAACTAATCCCTTTCAACCGGTTCTTTTTTTTCTCGGGCGAGTCTTCAAAGCAGTGAGAGTTAAGCAAACCAAAACCGGCTAACATCTCGCTGTGTTTTCCGGCAAAGCTGAGAGTTATGTACCCGCCCATGGAGTGGCCGAGTAACATTAACTTATTAATTTTTTCGACCTTAAGAATCTCCCATAAATATTCTGCATACCAATCCATGGATATATCGCTCTTTAATAACGACGACTTCCCAAATCCCGGCAGGTCGGGCACTATCAGTTTATAGTCTTTTTTCAATATGTCCACCAGTCCGTCCCACATCCCGCCATCTTCAATAAATCCGTGCACCAGCATCAGCGCCTTTCCCCTTCCTTCAACCCGGTAATAACAATCGGCACCACCAAAATTTAACTGTTTATCCATGCTTTAAAAATATCCTATTTTCACGCTTCCTAAAATTTTTCTCATGCTGCATTTCTATCGCCCCCTGGTAATGGCCGCTTTATGGCTGGCCCATATAACGCTGTTTAGCCAGGAAACCACCTTTCACCGCAATGGGCCCGATGATTACCGCGAGGGTGTTCATGCATTTACCAATGCCACCATTTATAAAAACTACAACACCAAAATTGAAAATGCCACCCTGTTAATACGCGACGGAAAAGTAGTGGAGGCAGGAGCCGGTGTTTCTATTCCTAAAGGGGCTATTGTGCATGACATGAAAGGGAAATTTATCTATCCTTCATTTATTGATATATACAGCAGTTACGGTTTACCTGAACCTAAAAAACAATCAGGAAATGGTGGTCCCCAAATGGAATCGAATATTAAAGGAGCCTATGGCTGGAACCAGGCCCTGCATCCCGATTATGAGGCTATCAAAAACTTTATTGCTGACGACAAAAAAGCTGATGAGTTGCGGAAGCTCGGTTTTGGAACAGTGCTAACGCATAATAAAGATGGCATTGCCCGCGGCACCGGCGCGGTAGTAACACTGGCCAATGACAAAGAAAACAACCTGGTGGTAAAAGCCGATGCCAGTGCCCATTACTCTTTCAACAAAGGTACCAGCACACAGGATTACCCCGAATCATTAATGGGTGTAATTGCTTTGCTGCGTCAAACGTATTATGATGCACAATGGTACAAAGGATTGAAAGAAAAAAAGGAATACAATATATCGCTGGAGGCCTGGAACGCTACTCAAACTCTGCCCCAAATATTTGATGCCATATATGATTGGCAAAATATTTTGCGTGCCGATAAAATTGCCAAAGAGTTTAGCGCACAATACATCATTAAAGGCAATGGCACCGAATACCAGCGTATTGATGAAATCAAAACCACCAAAGCCCGCATCATTACCTCGCTCAATTTTCCGAAGGCTTATGACGTGGAAGATCCTTATAAAGCACTATGGGTTTCGTTAGAAGAAATGAAGCACTGGGAGCTTGCGCCTACCAATCCAGCGGCCCTGGCAAAAGCCGGAATTGAGTTCGCTCTCACGCCATCTGACCTTGAAAAGAAAGACGATTTTCTACCCAATTTACGCAAGGCCGTAAAATATGGTTTAGACTCAACTACTGCGCTTAAATCTATAACCTTTAGTCCGGCTGAATTTTTAAAGGTGGAAGATAAAGTAGGCTCTTTGGATGCCGGTAAACTGGCCAACTTCATTATCACTTCCAAATATTTATTCGATGATAAATGTGAGATTAATGAAAACTGGGTACAAGGAAAGCGCTATGAAATAAAAGCCTTCGACCCTAAGGACATTCGCGGCAGTTACAAACTCGATTTGAGCAATAACCTGAGCTACACCTTAAAGGTAACCGGTGACGTAGCTGCACCAAAGGGCTCGGTAGTAATTAGCGACTCTGTAAAAGCTGAGGCTAAGCTTACTTATAAAGGAAACGACATTGCCCTTGATTTCAACCCTGACAAGAAAAAGGACCTCAACAAAATTTTCCTGACCGGCACAATTGATTTCGATGCAAAAACCTGGCAGGGCAGAGGCCAACTGGCCAACGGAGACTGGATTAACTGGACAGCCACCCAAACCAAAGGACCTGACGCCGATACTTCTAAACCTAAAAAAGATACAAGCGTTATTGACCTCACTAAACTAACAAAGGTTACATATCCGTTTAATGGTTACGGAAACACCGAAGTGCCAAAGGCTGAAAACGTGCTGATAAAAAATGGCACGGTTTGGACGAATGAGGCCGAAGGAAATTTGAGCAACGCCGATGTTGTTTTGCGCAAAGGAAAAATAAGTGCAGTCGGCAAAAACCTAAGTTGCGCCGAATGCAAAGTGATTGACGCCACAGGCAAATTTGTAACCAGCGGCATTATTGACGAACACTCGCATATTGCCATCAGCCATGGTGTAAATGAAGGCAGCGAAGCCAGCAGCGCCGAAGTGCGCATTGGCGATGTAATCAACGCTACGGATATTGACATTTACCGGCAGATAAGCGGGGGAGTAACCGCATCTCAATTGTTGCACGGCTCGGCCAATCCTATAGGTGGGCAAAGCGGCCTGGTAAAATTGCGTTGGGGATTTACACCTGAAAAAATGAAGATTGAAGGGGCTGATGCCTTTATCAAATTTGCTTTGGGCGAAAACGTAAAACAATCTAACTGGGGCGACCGGTCTGTGGTGCGCTATCCGCAAACGCGTATGGGCGTTGAGCAAACCTATTATAACTACTTCACCAAGGCCCGCGAATATGGAAAAGCGCTTACCTCTAAAACGCCTCCGCGCAAAGATTTAGAGTTAGATGCTTTACTCGAAATATTAAAAGGCAAACGCTTTATTACCTGCCACAGTTATGTGCAAAGCGAAATCAATATGCTGATGCACGTAAGCGATACCTTTGGGTTTAAGATAAACACCTTTACGCATATACTGGAAGGATATAAAGTGGCCGATAAAATGAAAGCCCACGGCATTTATGGTTCAACCTTTGCCGATTGGTGGGCTTATAAATATGAAGTGATTGACGCCATCCCTTACAATGCAGCTATTATGACAAAAGCAGGTATAGTTACAGCCGTAAACTCTGACGACGCCGAGATGGGCCGCCGCTTAAATCAGGAGGCCGCTAAAAGCATTAAATACGGCGGGTTAAGTGAAGTGGAAGCCTGGAAATTATGTACGCTTAATCCGGCAAAAATGCTGCATCTGGATAGTCATATGGGTTCTATCAAAGCCGGCAAAGATGCTGATGTGCTAGTATGGAGCGATAATCCGCTTTCCATCTATGCCCGGGTTGAACAAACGTTTATCGATGGCATTCGCTTTTACGATGTTCAGCAGGACGCCCAAAAGCGTGATGATATCCGCAAAGAGCGCGCACGATTAATTCAAAAAATGCTCGATGATAAAAGTGCCGGAGCAGCAACGCAGGCACCTTCGCCAAAAGGCAAGTTGGAAATACAGATTGGAGATGAGAATTGATTAATACAGAATTCGTTCAAAATATAAACCGGATGAAAAACAAAATCATTTATAGCAGAGTGCCAGCCATCCTTATTGGAATATTCGCCCTCAGCTTAGCGCAGGGGCAGGCTCCCGATGTGCCATCCCCGGCACCGCCTCAACAGGGTAAAATATATTTAACCCACGCCACCATACATACCGGCACCGGTAAAGTGCTGCAGGATGCAACCATTGGTTTTGAAAATGGCAAAATCACTTTTCTGGAAGAGAGTCCGAGCATTAAGACGGATGCCACTATGGGGAAAGTAATTGATTGTAGCGGTAAGCAAATTTACCCGGGGGTTATTTCAACCAATACAATTATCGGCCTGAGCGAAATTGAAGCGGTACGCGCTACCAATGATAATACAGAGGTGGGTATGTTTAATGCCGATGTTAAAGCCATCGTTTCGTACAATACTGATAGCAGAGTAACACCCACGTTACGGAGTAATGGGGTGTTATACGCCCAGGTTGCACCGCAGGGTGGCTACATTTCGGGCACCAGCGCCGTGGTACAATTGGACGCGTGGAACTGGGAAGACGCTGCGGTAAAAAGCGAAGAAGGGGTTGAAATGAACTGGCCCCCAATGTTTCAATACAAATGGCAGGAGCAGAGGTATGAAATCAATAAGGATTACGACAAGCAGGTGAGCGAATTGAAGGACTATTTTAAAGATGCCAAAAGTTACTTTGAAGCCGGCGCTCATGAAAAGACGAATCTGGGTTTTGAAGCCATGAAAGGGCTGTTTGATAAAAGCAAAAACCTGTATGTAAGCGTTAACTACATTAAGGAAATACAAAACGTAATTGCCTTTGCGGGTGATTATGGTGTGAATGTGGTGCTTGTGGGCGCCAAGGACTCGTACATGATTGCCGATGTTTTAGCTCAGAAAAAAATACCGGTAATCATCAGCAAATGCCACGACCTCCCTTCGTACGATGATGAGGATATTCAACAGCCTTACAAAACTCCGGCTATTTTACAAAAGGCAGGCGTATTGTATTGCATCAGTATAGGCGCCTTTTGGCAAGAGCGTAACCTGATGTTTGAAGCCGGCACCGCCGCAACCTACGGACTAAGCAAAGAAGAAGCCCTCCAGGCCATTACAGCTAACCCAGCCAAAATAATGAAGCTGGATAACCGCATCGGCACCCTCGAAAAGGGCAAAGACGCTTCGCTTATCATTAGCACCGGTGATTTACTGGATATGAAAACTTCGAATATTGAACAGGCTTTCATTGAGGGCCGGCAAATAGATCTCAGCAACAAACAGAAAGCATTGAATGAAAAATTTTTAAAAAAATATGGTTTGAATTAACCGATGGCACCACGAACAATGAACACCGAGTTTGAATTAACGCTCCTTTATGCCAACCGGGTTAAGCTATTAGCAATAATGGATTCCATGCCTGATGAAAAGCTTCTGCTTGTGCCGATGGGATTTAATAATAACGTTTTATGGCATATTGGCCACTGTGTCGCGTCGCAACAGCGGCTCTTGTATATGCGTAGCGGGTTGCCCCTGAATGTGTCAGAGTTATACAATAGCAATTTTAAGATTGATACCTCGCCCCAAACCTGGACCAGCGTCCCGGATATTCAGGAGGTAAAAAACTCTCTCCTAACCACCTTTGAACAGTTAAAAGAAGACTTAAAAGAGGAAATATTTAAGACATATGAGCCTATGAAGTCGTCCATGGGCTTTACAGTTAGCAATCACCTGGAGGCTCTGGCATACAATAACTTTCACGAAGCCGAACATGCCGGTTATGCCAAATTTCTTGTTAAATTAATAGGCTGAATATTGTTGCCAAATGCTTATTATCTTTGAGAAATGAGCAGGTGGTTTCTCTTTATTTTTTTACTAACCCGATTATCGCTCCATTCGCAAAGCCCACTAGACGAAATTGCCGAGGCGGAAATGAAGGGCCGGCAGAACGATGTGAAAAGCTTGTCATCTAATGCCGTTAGCAACACCAACATTATTTATGACCGGCTGGAAATAAATGTTGACCCCGCGGTAAGGTATATTACTGGTAAGGTGACTACTGTTTTTATTCCTGACAGTGTTATTAGTTTTATAGAGTTTGACCTGACGGACACTTTAGTAGCCGATAGTATTTGGTATCACGGGCAGCCGGTCTCTTTTAGCCATAGCAATGATGTACTTCATGTTAATGTGCCCACCTTGGCAGCCGGGGTGCCTGATTCAGTTACCATCTTCTACCGGGGGGTGCCCGATAGCACCGGGTTTGGCTCCTTTGTGTGCGGTAAACATGGCACCGATAGTGTTCCAATCGTCTGGACCCTGTCTGAACCATATGGCGCCCGCGATTGGTGGCCCTGCAAGCAGGATCTAACGGACAAGATTGATTCTATAGACATCTTCATTACTACCCCTTCGGCATATAAAGCCGCTAGTAATGGATTGCTGGTGGAGCAAATTACCAATGGCAGTAGCACCACATATCATTGGAAACACCGCTATCCAATTGCTACTTACCTGGTTTGCATGGCAGCTACTAATTACCAGGTTTTTAGCAACCAGGTACCATTTAACGGCGATACGCTGAGTGTTTTGAATTATGTATATCCGGAAGATTATGCGGTCGATTCTCCCCAGGCCAGCCTTACTGTATCCTTTATGCAATTGTACGATTCACTGTTTGGCCAGTATCCTTTCAGCAAAGAAAAATATGGCCAGGTTGAGTTTAACTGGAAGGGTGGCATGGAACACCAAACTATGACCTTTATGTATAATTACGGTTTTGAGCTGGTGGCTCATGAGTTGGCGCATCACTGGTTTGGCGATAAAGTTACCTGCGACTCGTGGCACGACATTTGGCTCAATGAAGGATTTGCGGTTTATCTCACTACCTTATGTTATCGCTATCTTAATCCAGCTTGGTACATGGCATCTAAGCAGGGCTGTATTACCTCGGGTACTGATTCTGCCCATGGTTCAGTTTGGTGCGACGATACAACTCGGGTTTCGCGCATTTTCGATTCACATTTATCCTACGCCAAAGGGGCTGTAGTATTGCACCAGCTTGATTGGATTTTAGGCGATAGTGTGTTCTTCGGAGGGCTTCGCAGCTACCTGGCCGATACCAGCAATGCTTACGCATTTGGAGCCACAGCAGGACTGCAAAAGCATTTGGAGCAAGCCAGTGGTGTTGACCTTACCAATTATTTCAATCAATACGTTTACGGAAAAGGCTACCCAACTTTTCAGCTGCAATGGGCCCAGGATTTTTCGAAGCACGTAACAATTACTATTGGTCAAACACCTACTGATGTTTCAATACCGTTTTTCCAGATTCCTGTTCCCATTCAGTTTAAAAATGCTATGGTTGATACCCTCATGATTTTTAATCCTTCTTCATCCGGCCAAACTTATTCTTTTGACCTTCCCTTTTTTGCCGATACCTTGATTCTAGATCCCAACCTGGATATTCTTTCCAATCAAAATACTGTAACACGGGTTGCTACCGGCAATTTTATTTGCGCGGTTTATCCCAATCCGGCATCCGGATCCATACAGTTGCAATTGCAAACCACTCAAGGTGGTAATACGGACCTAAAAATTTACAATATGGAAGGACAAGCCATTTATGCTTGCAACGAGACGCTTGAAGCCGGTTCAAACTCTTGGGTTGTCGATATTAGTAGATTTGCCAATGGCAGGTACGAATTGCACGCAGGTAACGGCAAACAAAAGGCCACAGTCTCTTTTGTAGTGACTAACCCTGCCCGCTAACAATCAGCATTTGATTTATTCAGGTATCTGCTGCACTTTTGCGGACACTTAAAAAGCTAATGAAAAATCTTCTTTTCGCCACTCTGCTTTTAATTAGCAGCACAGGCATTGCTCAACAACACAAAACCGAAAATGTAATTCTTGTAACTTTCGACGGCTATCGCTGGCAGGACTTGTTTACAGGGGCCGATAAAAACCTCGTGGGTTATCCAAAAGAGGTAAAGGATACTGCTAAACTTAGGGCGCAATATTGGGCTGAAAACCCGCAGCAAAGAAGGGGGAAGCTGATGCCTTTTTTCTGGGGTACCCTGGCCAAACAAGGAGTGCTTATTGGCAATCGTAAACTAGGCAGCCGGATGAATTTAACCAATTTATATAAGTTCTCTTTTCCGGGGTATAATGAAATTTTTACCGGGCATAAAGACATCAGAATAAACAGTAATGACTACGGCGACAATCCCAATAAAAACATCTTCGATTTTTTAGCGTCCGACAAAGCCTTTGAACATAAATTAGTAGCGGTTGCTAACTGGGATGCTTTTCCGAAAATTATCAACGAACACCGCAACGAAGTGCCGGTTTATGTAAATTTTAATTGTACAAAAACCGGGGCCAATTGCAAAAACCTGAGCTTTGACAACTGGCAAACCACTTGTCCTGAGGCAAACCCATGGGCTATGGTAGACACCATTACATACCATTTTGCCAAAGAGTATATACACCGCAATCATCCCAAATTTGCTTTTATTGGTTTTGATGAGACGGATCATTATTCACATGAGGGCCAATATGATGCGTACCTGGCTACTGCCAACATGATGGACCGCTACATGCAAGACCTTTGGAACATGATTCAAAACGACCCGGTTTATAAGGACAAAACTACCCTTGTAATTACCTGCGACCATGGTCGTGGACATGCAGGCCGTCAGTTTTGGAGGCATCACGGGCCTTTGGTTCGCGATGCACACCAGGTTTGGCTGGCGGCTATCGGGCCCGACACGCCGGCCAAAGGAGAACTGTCAAAAGGTAAACTTTACCACACCAATCAAATTGCAGCTACCATAGCTAAGCTGTTTGGAAAGGATTACAAAGCAGATCATAAAACGGGTAAACCGATTGATGTAGTGGTTCAATAAACCCGCACTCAAACAAACTTTGTAAGGTTTTACCTGTTAATACGACAGAGTAAGAAAAAGAACATGCAACTTAAATCTGTAATCCCGGCTATCTGTGCAGTCATGATGGTTTTTACATCGTGCGCGCAAAAGAGTAATTCAAAAGTCAAACCAAAAACCCCTGCTATGAACGAAAACGCAAAATTAGATACAATCACCCTGGCTGGAGGCTGCTTCTGGTGTGTTGAAGCCATTTATCAAAGATTAAACGGAGTAGTTTCGGTTACCTCTGGTTATGCTGGTGGTAAGATTAAAAACCCCAGCTACCGCGAGGTATGTACCGGTACCACCGGCCATGCCGAAGCCGTTCAGATTGTGTACGACCAAAATGTGATTTCCCTGGCCGAAATTTTTCAGGTATTTTTTAAGGTGCACGATCCAACTACCTTAAACAGACAGGGAAATGATGAGGGAACGCAATATCGTTCGGCTATCTTCTATCATAACGACGAGCAAAAGAAAGTAGCTACGGAAGTGAAAGAGGGGCTTGATAAAAGTGGAGCATTTAATAGTCCCATTGTAACCGAAATTACCCCATACACCAACTTTTACAAGGCCGAAGATTACCATCAGGATTATTACAACCAAAACAAATACAGCAATTCGTACTGCCAGTTTGTGATAGTGCCCAAAATTGAAAAGTTTGAGGCCTACTTTAAAGATAAGCTCAAAAAGTAAGACGTTGCCGGGTAATTTTATTACCCGGCAATTTTTTACATCTTTGAAGAACGGTATTGGTATGGAGAAGCTGGTAAAGCTTGGTGATAAATCTTTCAGGTTATATAAAAGCGAAAATGAAATTCTTTCATTAGTAAAGAATATCGCTCATGAAATTAATAGTGACTACATTGGCAAACGACCACTGATAGTACCGGTGCTAAATGGGTCATTTATGTTTGCCGCCGACCTGTTGAAAGAACTAAAATTAGATTGCGAGCTTTCCTTTGTAAAAGTGGTTTCATATCATGGCACTACATCTAATGGACAGGCTACTACGCTTATCGGCCTCAATCAAAATATTGAAGGCAGGCATGTTATACTGGTAGAAGACATTGTTGATACGGGGCATACCTTGTCAAAAATTCTACCCCAGTTACTTCAGCAAAACCCCGCCTCACTAAAAGTGGCTTCACTTCTTTTTAAGCCACTGGCGTTAAAAGTACCCGTAAAAATTGACTATGTGGGTCAGGAGATTGCGAACGATTTTATAGTAGGCTACGGGTTAGACTACAATGGCCTGGGTCGCAACCTGCGCGATATTTACCAGGTGGTTGAAGAGTAACCGAAACCTCCCAAATGAGTAAAAAGATTGTCATTATGGGCGGTGGAGCGGGTGGTTTTTTCGCCGCGCTTGCCTGTGCCGAAGCTAACCCCGGTTACGATATTACTATCCTCGAAAAATCACCCAACCTGCTCAGCAAGGTAAAAGTAAGCGGCGGCGGTCGTTGCAACGTAACCCACCGCTGTTTTGAACCGCGACAACTGGCAAAGTTTTATCCCCGCGGTGAGAAACAAATGCTCGGCCCTTTTACAAGATTCAATCCTACCCACACCATCGATTGGTTTCGAAATCGCGGCGTTGATTTAAAAACTGAAGATGACGGCCGAATGTTTCCGGTTACCGACAGCTCCCAAACCATCATCAACTGCTTTTTGGCTGAGGCAAAGCACCTGGGGGTTAAAATTCAAACACAGGTTGGAGTGGATGAATTGATACCACCAAACCACGGACATACCGGGTGGAAAGCAATTACAACCTCGGGCACTTTTTTAGCCGATGCTGTTATCGTTGCCGCAGGCGCCTCTCCCCGCGTTTGGAACATGTTGTCCGCACTCGGCCTCCAAATTGTTCCACCGGTGCCCTCGCTTTTCACTTTCAACATTACCGACGAGCGCATTAAAGGCCTCGAGGGTTTATCCGTTGACATGGCATCAGTTTCTGTGGTCGATACCAAACTAAAAACCGAAGGCCCGCTGCTCATAACCCACTGGGGAATGAGCGGTCCCGGCATTTTGCGACTCTCTGCCTGGGGTGCCCGGACAATGGCCGATATGAACCACCAGTTTGACATTGAGGTTAACTGGACCGGTAACCACCCCGTCCACACGGTAACCGAAGATATACAGCAGGTAAAACGCCGCCAGGCCAAAAAAGCCGTGCTGGCTAATCCTCTCTTCAATATTCCCCGGCGCCTGTGGGAACGGCTGGCCGGCCCTGTTACCGGAAACAAACCCACATTTAACTTCGCCGATTTGTCGAACAAACAAATTGAGCAACTGGCCCGCCAGCTAGCAGCCGGCAGGTTTATAGTTACCGGCAAATCAACTTTTAAAGACGAGTTTGTTACTGCCGGTGGTGTAGACCTGAACGAAATCGACTTTAAAACCATGCAGAGCAAAAAACTACCGGGCCTTTATTTTACCGGTGAGGTGCTCGACATCGACGCCATTACCGGTGGCTTTAATTTTCAGTCTGCGTGGACCACCGGTTGGATTGCCGGCACCTCGCTTTGAGCCAGCGGCAAAATAAACCAGAAGGTACTGCCCTCGCCCTCCTTGCTTTCAACCCAAATATCTCCTCCGTGTATATCTATAATCCTTTTGCAAATCGCGAGCCCCACCCCGGTCCCCTCATATTCAACTTTACTGTGTAACCGGCGGAATGCTTTAAAAATGGTTTCGAAATATTTTTCAGAAATTCCAATACCGTTGTCTTTCACAAAATACCGCACTGTATCCAACTCACGGTTACAACCTATCGTTATTTTAGGGGTTCTTTGAGCATGGCGGTATTTAATACCATTCGAAATCAGGTTTTCAAACAGCTGTTTTAACATCACTTCCTCACCCCTTACAGGCAAAGTATTGGTAAGATAAATTTCGGCTTCGCTTTCATAAATGGTCTGGGCCAGGCTGCTCTTCACCTGTCTTATCACTTCATTCACATCTACTTCCTCCAAATGCGTTTCAGCTACAGTTAATTTCGAATAGGTCAGAATATCGCTAATCAACAGTTCCATTTGGCGGGTGCCGGCGGTAACGTAGCGGATATACTCTTCAATTTCGTTTTCATTCAACCCTTGTTTATCCAGTTCTTTTTTAATGAGGGTTACAAAACCCGATATGGTTCGCAGTGGTTCCTTTAAATCGTGCGACACGATGTAGGCAAACTCCCTCAGGTTTTTATTTGAATTTTGAAGCGCCTGGGTACGTTCCTCTACCATTTTTTCCAACTGCTGGTTTTGCGTTTTAAACCGTTCAGCGTACTCCACGTTTTGCTGAAACAGCGCATCCATGTACGACAACAACCAGGTTGAAATAGCCGCTATACTCACCATACCTACCGATAATGTCAGGAAATGCTCAATGGTGTACTGGCCCATTTTAGGAACCTGGTTAATCTGCCGGTAAATAACACAAGCATGTATAAAAAGTATAATCTCGAACGCAATGGCATACCTGATAACATATTTCTTTTCGCGGAAAAACGATAGAATGATAAAATACACTCCTATGAGCGAAGTAAAGTTGATGTACAAACGGTAACGAATAGCCGGGTCGGTGGCCGACCAGTCAACGGCAATACCTTCAATAGCTACGGTAACCATGATTGCACAGGCCATAATATTACCCGCCGTATTTATCCGCTTCTGCTTAAAGAAAAACAGCGACAAGCTGAGCCCGGCCAGGGCAATTAAATTTCCGGTTAAATAAACCGGGCCCATTTGCAGGTATAACTGCGAAACCGTGGTAAGTGTTATAAAACCCAGCGCCGCCATCAGGATATAAAACAGGTAGCTAATCTTGCGCTTTTCGAAGTAAGGGGAGTCACTAAAACCTGACAAAAAGTAATTATAAATGGACTTCATCATGCGTATAACGAGGCCCCTCATCTTTCTGTAACGGGGGCGTTGTCTTTTACGGCAAAAACCGGAAATTGTTATTGGCTTGCCGTTTTATGTTTTTTCAGGTCGCCCAGGTCAATAGCATAGGCAACATAATACAATGCACCAATCATTGGCGAACCCACTGCTTCAATGTGCATGTTGTTGTATATGTTCGACCCGCCCACCCGTATGGTTGAATAGGCTTTGGGGATTTCGTAGTAAATCTGTGCATCGAGCGTATGGAAACTGGGCACTATACCATTGGCAAACGGACTTTCCCACTGGTACGAATTCACCCATTTCCAGTTGAGCGTAAACCCAAGGCCCTTGTACACATGCGCTGCATTTATTCCCACATTAATCTTGTGCTTGGGCGTATTGAAACCCGAAAGCACTGCTACCTGGTTGTTGTTGATATTGTTATCGTTCAAGTCGGTGTAGGTATAGTTTACATACGGTGTAATACCATGGCCCACATAGTAAGCCACACTCACCACCCCACCCCACGAAGGCACCTTGCCGTTTGAGTTAATCCAGGTCTGCAGCGGCGAATAATATCCGGCTATCACATTGTCGGCCGGGTTACCGGCGGTATGGGTGGCATCGTACGGCGATACAATGCGCGTAAAGCCGATAAAATCGCGGTAAATGCCGTAGTAAGCGGTAAGGTCGATATACACTTTATTCATTATCTCGCTTCTGTAGCCAAACTCCATCGAGGTTAAATGCTCTGGCTTAATGGGCGCCAGGTTAACCTGCACCAAAGCAGCTTCGGCAGCGGCCGAGTTACTGCCATAAGGCGTTTGATTCAAAATATTGAGCGCATTGGTAACCGAGCTTTGGGTGTAAACACCATTCAGCCCGTTCAGGTTGCCTATCAGTTTCATGGTGCCTACGTCCAGGTACAAATACTGGTCTTGCAGCGTTGGGGTGCGAAAAGCTGAAGTGGCCGATACTCTAAATGTGTGCGAACTGTTCTTCCCCTTATAAGTATACACCAGCGAGCCCCGCGGCGAAACCTGGGCCGCAAAATTCGAGTTCTTATCTGCCCGTATAGAACCGATAATTTTAAACGCATCGTTAAACAATCGCTTGGTAGCCTGCAAATAAGCCCCCACCTCGCTCACCCGTATTTTTTCACCCGAAGTGTCCTGCAAAATCGTTCCTTCCGAATTGGGCAGATACTCGCGGTACGAAGCACCGGTTATAATGTCTATCCAGTTTACAAAATCCCAGTTATACTGGCCTTCTACATGCACCAATGCCGAACGGTCGTAAAATTCAGCACCGGTTAACGAGTTTTTATTGGTAATAATTTTGTTGAGCGTATCGTTAAACGCCTGTGTACCCGGCACCAGCCAGGCGCTTTGCGCCGCACGGCGGCCCACGTTGCGGGCGCTATCCAGCACCCACTGGTTTTCTGTTCCCTCAAAGCAGGTTTGGCAATTGTTGAAACCACCCACCAGCGCCTGTATGGTATTAAAATAAGCCGTTGTAAATGCATTTACGTAATTAGGCGCTGCAGCCACCGAAGTGTAAGCACCCGCTAAAGCCATGTTGTACGACAGCCCTGCATTTTCAATCGATGTATATGCTCTTACAAAAAAGTTCTTGCCTTTTATCTGCAGCATGGGCTGGTTAAAACGAAAATCTTTAATCTGGTAGCGCGTAGTGGCCTGGTAAACCGCTGTTCCAAAACCGAAGCGGTAAATGGCTGATAGCTCAACGTCGTTAGGCATCTTGTAATACAGGCTTGCCGACGATTTAATGTTTTGCGCGTTGTTATCGGCTATCTGCGCTTCAGTATAACCGGGGGCCTGTATGTGCAGGTACCCGGCGTGCGATTCTGAAGGGTCAAAATTCAGCGCGCCGGTGTTAAACGATAACCACGCGGTTAACGAAGCGTACGTGTTGTGCTGCGCCGTGGTAATAGGGCAGGTGGGGCAGTACGGCGCTGTTGCATCTTGTTGCAGTGTGGAAGCCACATTTACATCGGCGCTTATGTTACCGTACCGGTTCAGCGAGTCGTTGGTAGCGGGCCAGTCGGTCATTTGCGTGTACTCGCCGGTAAGCTTAAAGGCCCAGCGTTTTCTTTTGCCAAAAGTTTGGGCGTAACGCATCTGCACATCAAAATAAGGACCCGGTATGGTAGTGCCCCCGCCCTTAACCTGGAAAGAAAGCCCCTCAAAATCGTACGGACTTTTGGTGCTCATAGCAATAAGTCCCTGCATGGCGTTAGCGCCGTAAAGCGCTGAGGCCGGACCCGAAACCACCTCCACACTTTGCAGGTCCAGGTCATTACTGCCCACCATGTTGCCTATCGGGAAGTTAAGGCCGGGCGCTTCATTATCTACCCCATCCACAAACTGTTTGGTGCGCAGTGAGCGGGTATCGCCAAAACCGCGCAGGTTAACCACTTTAAAAAAAGCCGAAGTGGTTACAATATCAACCCCTTTAAAATTGCCGATGCTCTGGTAAAAATCGCCCGATGCTGCCGACTTAATTTCGGTGGCCGTCATTTTTTCAATTTCCATCGGCGCCGCAATAATAGATTCCGAAATACGTGAAGAAGTTACCACCACTTCTTTACCCGGTACATCTGCCGAAACCATTTTTACCTGCAACGCAGCGTTGCCGCCAATGTTTACATCCTGGCTGATATACCCTACGTAGCTAACTGTAATGGTTTTAGCTTCAGGCGCCGCACTCAGTGTAAAACGCCCTAACGAATCGGTTACGGTGCCGGTAGTAGTTCCTTTTACAACAATAGTGGCCCCCACCAGCGGTTCGTTGGTGGTTTGGTCGGTTATTTTACCGCTCAGGGTTTTGTTTTGTGCAAAAAGCAGGGTCGAAAACAGGCTAAGAAATACAAGAGGTAAAACATGCTTCATCTTCACAAAATTTTAGTTTATGCCGATAGGCCAGCCTGCCGGTAGGCGGGGGTTATGCCGAAGGTAACAAAAAAAATAGTTGACAGAAATTTTATACCTCATTTTTCCTGATGGACGGGTTGTCAAACAACTACTTCCAAATTCCTAAAGCCCCCTAAGATTGTTCATCACGCACCCCTTCCGCCATCAACATCTATCGACATTTTCGACATAAATCGACATACTTGGGCATGTATTTCGAACTTTCCGGATGTCGATGGTTAAAATCTAACGGTTAAAGCAACTCCGGTAAACAGGTCAGTCCTATGGTTCACTTTCTTCATTTCAATAGCTAAATTAGGCAAATAAATCGATAAATCAAAAATTTGTTTGGTCAAAAACGAAAATACCGGGTTTGTACGGTTTCTTTACCGGCTGCTTTGCGCAGCTTAACTTCCGGATAAGAGGTAATGCCGAAGGCCGGGGTGGTTGTATTTGGCCGTTTTGTATTTGCATTAAACTCCCCTCCTTATTTTTAAGGAGGGGCTGCCCTGGGGGTGGTTGCATTTGGCTGTTTTGCCCCGGTCTCCCATTTAGGGGCCGGAGGGGTCGTCTGTTCCAATACACAGCGCCCGCTTGTTTGCCTATATTTACACCACAACCTCATACCGGCATGCACCACGCCACACGCTTCAAAATGTTTTGTTTCCTGGTTCTGCTCGTTAGCGCGGGTATTAGCTACGCACAAACCACCAACTACATTCAATATGTCGACCCGCTGATAGGTACCACGGCGCATGGCAATACGTACCCCGGTCCCTGCATGCCGTTTGGCATGGTGCAGCTAAGTCCTGATACCCGCCTTACCGGTTGGGAAGGCTGCCCCGGTTATCAATACGCCGACCATATTATCTACGGCTTTTCGCACACGCACCTCAGCGGCACCGGTGGCTCAGATTACGGCGATATTTTGCTGATGCCCACCACTGGCGAGCTGCACTTTGCGCAAAAAGATTACGCCTCGCCTTTTTCGCACGCCAACGAAAAAGCCTCGGTCGGTTATTACCGGGTAAAGCTGGATAAATACAACATTACCGCCGAGCTTACAGTAACCCGGCGCACCGGTTTGCACAAATACACGTTTCCTAAAAGCAATGATGCCCACGTACTGCTCGACCTTACCCACCGCGACAAAGTTTTATACAGCGAAATAAACATGAGCGGCGATGGAGAAATTAGCGGCGAAAGGCTAAGTACGGCCTGGGCCGATAGCCAGTACGTGTTTTTTGTTATCCGTTTTTCAAAGCCGTTTAAACAGGCGGGTATTGTAAAAGATGGGAAGGTTTGCGAAGGCCTTTATCATGCCCGCGGCCGTAACCTAAAGGCCTGGGAAAGTTTTGAAACCACCGAAGGCGAAATTATTTACGCCAAAGTGGGCATATCGGCAGTAAGCGTTGAAGGCGCCCGCAAAAACCTGGACGCCGAACAGCCCGGATGGGATTTCGACCCGGTATTGAAACAGGCGCAGGATGCCTGGAACATGGAGCTGGGCAAAATTGAAATGCAAAGCCCCGATACCGCTTTGCTGCGCACTTTTTACAGTGCCATGTATCACTGCCTCATTAACCCCAATTTATACAGCGATGCAGACGGACAATACCGGGGCCGCGACTTACAGGTGCACCCTAAGGAGGCCTTTAATTACTATACCGTTTTTTCTATCTGGGATACTTACCGGGCCCTGCATCCGCTGTTTAATTTAATTGAGCCTAAAACCAACGCCGACATTATTAACACCTTTATTACGCAGTATAAACAACGTGGCTTGCTGCCCATTTGGGAACTGGCCAGTTGCGAAACTTTTTGTATGACCGGTTATCACTCGGCTTCCATTATTGCCGATGCGGCCGTTAAAAATATTGGTGGATTCGATAACAACCTGGCTTATGAAGCCATGAAGCACAGTGCCACCCTCAAACAAAGTGATTTTAGAAAATACCGCAAACTTAAAGACGGTAATATTATGCTTTCCTACATCCGCTACGTGGCCGGTTGGAACGATTACCAAAAATACGGCTACCTGCACTACAGCCCGATACTGGGCAGTGTATCGAAAACGCTGGAGTATGCGTACGACGACTGGTGCATTGCCCAAATGGCAAAAAAACTGGGCAAGCAGGACGATTATAATTTCTTTATTAAACGCGCCACCAATTACCGCAATGTGCTCGATACCGTAAGCGGCTTTATGCGCCCGCGCCGCAAAAACTTTGTAAAAAATTTCGACCCCACTAAAATAACCAATCAATACACTGAGGGTAATCCCTGGCAGTATTCGTTTTCAGCGCCGCAGGACTTAAGCAACCATATCAGGCTGCTGGGCGGCCCGCAACGTTTTTGCACCATGCTCGATTCGCTTTTTTACAACAGCGTAAAACCAAAGGGCATTGCCGATGTAGATGTAACCGGTTTAATTGGCCAGTACGCCCATGGTAACGAGCCCAGCCACGGTATAGCTTACCAGTACGACTACGCCGCACAACCCTGGAAAACACAAAAAATGGCCCGCCGCATTATGACCCAACTCTACAACGACCGTCCCGATGGCTTATGCGGTAACGACGACTGCGGACAAATGAGCGCCTGGTATGTTTTCAGCGCCCTGGGCTTTTACCCGGTTTGCCCAGGTAGTAACCAATACGCCATCGGCTCGCCACCGGCGCAAAAAACAGTGCTGCACCTCGATAACGGCAAAACATTTACCATTACCACCCTCAACAACAGCAACCAAAACGTTTACATACAAAGCGCTAAACTAAACGGCACCCCCTACACCAAATGCTACCTCACCTACAACGACCTTATGACCGGTGGAACATTGGAGTTTACCATGGGCCCCCAACCCAATCAGGCCTGGGGCAGCGGCCCGAACGATTTACCGGTGACAAAGATTGAGGAGTATTAAACTCACCCCCGCCTTCGGCATCCCCGCTCTATTTGTAACTAAGCGGTGCATAGCAGCCGACAGAGTGGCGAAACACCATGCAGCCGATAGTTGGCTGTCATCTCAACGAACTAGTGAGAGATCTTAACTTACTGCAAGGGAAAATCCCCAGCCGGTAGTCCTTAATATGTAGTTCAGCCCTTTGCCTGGCTACTGGAAGGTTTTCTCTACAGATGCGTGAATTTGGCTGTTCTAAATGTTTTTAAATTTGTAACATAAAGAAGAACAGGTATGGGACTGGTATACGCTGATATTGAATTGATAAACGGAGAGGATATTACGCTTGCAAAAAGGCATATTATCGCCAATGAGGAAATTAAGCGCATACACGTAAATGCATTGGTTGATACCGGCTCGTACATGCTTTGCATTAATCAAAATATACAGGAACAATTGGAATTACCGGTGGTAGAAAAGCGCACCGGCCAATTAGCTAACGGCACAATTGTTGAGTATGATGTAGTAAGCCATGTAGAATTACGCTTTAAAAACCGCCGCACCATGTGTAACGCTATGGTGTTGCCCGGCGATAGTGAAGTGTTATTGGGTGCAATACCCCTGGAAGATATGGACGTGCTTATTCATCCACAGCGGCAGGAGCTGATAGTAAACCCGGACCACCCGTATGTTGCGCAGATGAAATTGAAATAGACGGTGCTTAAAATGCACCGTAATCCTGTGCGGGCGGCCATTCCCTCGTAACCAAGCTGCGCATAACAACCTACAACGAGGAGAAACATCAGTAAAGTCATTCCCAAAATTATTATCCGGCAGCCACCAGCAAATAGGTTCTTCCCTCTTTGTCAAATTACCTTGCGCAGCTTGGTTTTTTGAAAGAGAGGGAAGATGTCGAAGACAGATGGGTGAGTATGGCTGTTTGGCTGCTAAAGAACTCTCCTCCTTTTTGCCTGGCCAATACCTGAAAGGTTTTCCCTCCAAATGCGCCAACCGCTTCGTTCCTCGTCAAGCTATCCAAATGGCAACGCAGCGGGATGTCCAGTTGGGAGTTGGAATGATTTTAGCCGGGCCATAAATTGGAGTAATTTCTTTGTAGCTTCGGGTAACATTATCAGTTAATTAATACGATATATGAGGACTTCTCTTCCCCTTATAATTATTTTGTCGTTTTTACTATCTGGAATCAGCAGTTGCGAGAAATGGATGTGCTGTTCAGACAGCATCCTCGGAAATAATGTTTGTATTAAAGGGGCAGATACATTATACATATTTACGGGTAATGGCAATCTTCAAACTATAACTGCAAATACTTTAGACACGTTCGATTATTACACATCAAAAGGATACAGCTGTACGCAAAATATTGAACCGAACCTTGTCAACTCAAAGCGAGTGGTAGGCAACTCACGTATAAAACAAGATGAACAAGATGGATATATCTGTGTAGATTATTCTACCATATGCGAGCCTTAATTACTTCAACTGGCCTTAGCTCAGCCGACCATGAAGGCACACGTTGGGGCGAATAAATATTCGCCCACCTTGATCGTAGTGTCCCACTATGCTCGCCAATGCTTGTAGACTCTGTCTACAGTATTATCCATTCGTCCAACTGGCCCTTATCTGCTGCCCGGCAATTTACCGGTGACGAATATTGAGGAGTAAGTGCGTTGAACGTGAGAGAACCTAATTTTTCATTATATTTGAAATGCTATGTTAATTGAGCGAACCGACAATAAAATTGTAATTACCCTGCCGGACAATGTTGATAGCTTTGGATTGCAGCGATTGATAGATTACGTTAAATATCTTGATGCCACCTCTAAAAGTAAAGCCAGACAGCAAGACGTTGACAAGTTAGCCGATGAGGTTAACGCGGGTTGGTGGGCTAAAAACCGAAAAAGATTGGTTAAGTGAGACTGATTGTTGATGCCCTTCTCAGCGTATCGCCCACATTGATCGTAGTGTCCCACTATGCTCGCCAATGCTTGTAGACGCTGTCTGTAGTATTATCCATTCGACCTATATCAGCATCCTGGCATTAAGACTTGCCCACTTTTTTACAAAATTTCCACCATCGCCTTCATTTATATTGCATGGTTGATATACAATTTTTAAACACTAAACCCCTGAGTATGAAAACCCATCAGTTTGCCGAAATGATTTTTTGCTTGTTTCTGTCCGTTGTTATGGTATCGTGCACTAACAAAAACCTGTCGCTCGGCAAGGCTAAAGACATGATAGCCACACGCGATAAGTTACCTGCTGCCGAAACCGTTGATTTGCCCAAACAGTACGTTAAACAAGCCGCCTGCATTGTGGTAAACTCGCATTTTTACAGCGGCGAGGACAAACAATGGCTCGACCGGTTGCAACAACAGGGATTAATTACCCTGACTGAAGTAAACCAGAACAACGGCAACTGCCAGATGGTGCTCGAAACCGTAGTGCTTACTGAAACCGGCAGAAAATACCTGGTAGGTGAAGAAGGCGCCAACCCGGACCGGTTTTTCGGCGAAAAAAGCGCGCATTACCTCATGAAAACCAACGACCTGACTATAAGCGGGGTAACCGGTATACAGGTTTTTGAACAACTTAAACACGCCGAGGCCAAATATACCCTGGTACGCACCAATTTCACGCCATTCGGCACCAGCGTTAACCGCCAACCCGAAACACGCACCGCCGGTTTTTCACTGTTCGACGACGGCTGGCATATTGAGCCGAATAATAATAATTAGTGTATTATCCATTCGTCCAACTGGCCCACCTTGAGCGTAGTGTCCCACTACGCTCGCTCAAGCTTGTAGACTCTGTCTACAGTATTATCCATTCGTCCAACTGGCGCTTATCTGCTGCCCCCGGGCAATGAACGCACCGGTTGGGGCGAATAACTATTCGCCCGGCATTTAGACCGCCCCACTTTTCCAATCTGATTTTATTACCGGCTGTTCAACGCTGTGGCTCCGTGCGAAATGTATTTCCAACTTCTGCTACAACTTAATGCCCCTCATTTTTGTTAGTCTCACCTGGGCAATTGTAACTTTGTTCTGTAAAGCAAAGCCGTATTTTAAAATTATAACGCTTTAATTCACCATTAAAATACCACCGTTATGGAATACAGAAAATTAGGAAACAGCAACCTTGATGTTTCAGTCATCACCTTTGGGGCCTGGGCTGCCGGTGGGTGGATGTGGGGCGGCACTGAAAGAAGTGAAGCCGTTAAAGCCATCAGGGCGGGTTACGACCTGGGAGTTACCAGTATTGATACCGCCCCTATTTACGGACAAGGCACCAGCGAAGACATAACCGGTGAGGCGATTAAAGGCCTTCCGCGCGAAAAGGTACAGATACTCACCAAATACGGCATGCGCTGGGACCTGGCCAAAGGCAAGTTCGATTTTAAGAGCGCCGATAACAGCGGCAAACCCATTGATATTTACCGGTACGCAGGAAGGGAGAGTATTATTGAAGAATGCGAAAACAGCCTGCGCCGTTTGGGTACTGATTATATTGACCTTTACCAGATACACTGGCCCGACCTTACCACGCCTATACAGGAAACCATGGAAACCGTAGCCGAACTTATTAAGCAGGGCAAGGTGCTTTATGCCGGCGTGTGCAACTATAACGTTGAGCAACTGGAGGAAGCCCGCAAGTACGTAAACATTGTTTCGAACCAGGTGCCTTACAGCATGGTTAAACGTGATATTGAGAAAGACGTGGTGCCCTACTGCCTCAAAAACAATATATCCATACTGGCTTACAGCCCTATTCAACGTGGTTTGTTAAGCGGCAAAATGAAACCCGGCCATCAATTTGCACCCGGCGACCATCGCGCCAACAGTTATTTTTTCAGCAACGGGAATATTGAAAGAACGAGCGCGTTTTTAAATAAAATCCGCCCGCTGGCAGATAAAAAAGGTGTAACCCTGGCCGAGTTGGTATTACGCTGGACCCTTGAGCAGCCGGGCATAACTATTGCACTTGCCGGAGCACGGAATGAAACTCAGTCGGTTGAAAACGCACGGGCCGGGGTCATTAATTTATCGCCCGAAGAAGTAGCCTTTATCGATCGCGAATTAGCAGGACTTACACTGGTTAAAGACACACCGGTGGCTGGATAAGTGACAGACAAAAACAAATTTTAAAAACTATGAATACGAAACATTTTTGCGTGGTTTCTGCGCTTTGGGTTTCTGCGCTGGGTTGTTTGGCGCAATCTCCCGATAATCTTCCTGAGCCCTTTGCCACGCCGGCGGTGCACAACAACAGCAAAGTAATAGGCTGGCCCGAAGGCAAAACACCCAAAGCCCCCGAAGGCTTTGTGGTTAATAAGTACGCTGACGGGATGAAAAATCCCCGCTGGATATACATGTTGCCTAATAATGATGTGCTGGTTACGTGTGCTAATACCGGCCTGGGCAGCGCCAATATTATTGTGCTTTTCAGGGGCATGGATAAAAACGGGCAACCGGTTGAGCGCGATACTTTTTTAGAAGGCCTCAATCAACCCTTTGGTATGCTATTACTTGGCGACAAATTTTATGTAGCGAATACCGATGGTGTACTCCGGTTTCCTTACAAAACCGGGCAAACCAAAATTACTGCCAAAGGGGAAAAAATATTGTCGTTACCGGCCGGTGGCTATAACAACCACTGGACCCGCAACCTGATTGCCAATGCGGATGGCAGCAAAATATATGTTACGGTGGGCTCGGGCAGCAACGTAGCCGAGCATGGCATAGCGCATGAAGACCACCGGGCTAACATCATTGAAATAAACCCCGATGGCAGTGGAGAGCGCATTTATGCCAGTGGCCTGCGCAATCCGGTGGGCATGGATTGGGCGCCCGGTACCCACACCCTGTGGACCGCAGTAAATGAGCGCGATAACCTGGGCGATGACCTGGTACCCGATTTTTTAACCAGCGTTAAGGACGGTGGATTTTACGGGTGGCCATATTCCTACTTCGGGCAGCATTTAGACCCGAGGATTGACAAAAAAGACCAGCGCCCCGACCTGGTTGCTAAAGCCATAGTGCCTGATGTGTCATTAGATTCACACACGGCCTCACTGGGTTTGTGTTTCTATACTAAAACCGCCTTTCCGGCCAAATACCAGGGTGGCGCTTTCATTGGCCAGCACGGCTCGTGGAACCGGTCGGTGCTAACAGGGTACCGGGTGGCATTTGTGCCTTTTAAAGATGGGAGACCCACAGGCCCACCTGAGGATTTTTTAACCGGGTTTATTGCTGACCGCGCTAAATCGGAAGTGTATGGCCGACCGGTTGGAGTAGCTGTGCTGTACGATGGCTCACTATTGGTTGATGATGATGCCAGCAACACCATTTGGCGGGTAAGTGTAAAGAAGTAAGCTTGGCAGGCACAATTGAATTCCCCATTTTCGCAGCATGGCAATTAAAATACTGGTTACCGGCGGCACCTTCGATAAAGAGTACGATGAAATAGCGGGAAGGCTTTATTTTAAGCATACCCATGTACCCGAGATATTGCAACTGGGCCGGTCGCACCTGCCCATTGAAGTTGATACGCTGATGATGATTGACAGCCTTGAAATGACGGCTGCCAACCGCGAGCAGATAGTGCAGCACTGCCGTAATTGCTCCGAGCCACGCATTGTTATTACACACGGCACCGACACCATGGAAATTACCGCCAAAGAACTTGGCCGGGCTAACCTCGATAAAACTATTGTTTTAACCGGCGCCATGGTTCCCTACAAATTCGGCAGCTCCGACGGGCTCTTTAACCTGGGCAGTGCCCTGGCTTTTGTGCAATCGCTGCCCAAGGGCGTTTATGTAGCTATGAACGGAAGATACTTTGACTGGGATAATGTTAAGAAAAACAAGGCCTCTGGCGTGTTTGAAGAAATAGGCTAACGGCTTGATTAACAGTTATTATTACGTTTTTTTAAAAAACATTTTGAGAATTGATTTCTTTTTTATCTTCGGCATTCAGAAAATCAATCGTGTAATGAAGAAAATATTCGGCGTTTTAATGGTTGCTCTTGTTGTGGTGATTACGGGCTGCAATAAAGATAAATTGTATACCAAAGACCTTACCGGTACCTGGACAGTATACAAATACCTTTACAAGAATGTAGACGAAACCGCACAGTGGCAGGCTGCTAATCCTTTTTATAGCATTACGTTTAACGCTAATGGCACTTTTGTTGAGAAAGACAATGGGGTTATTCATGATACTACAGTGGCGGGGGTTAACTATGTAGATACCATTTATCCGGCAACCAATAGCGGAACCTACACCTTTGCTAATCATTTCGTAAACCTGGTATTAACCGACTCAACCCTGGCATATAACGACTCCATGGTTTTAGTGCCTACATTGACGCAACGCACCTACACTATTTTCGATCTTAGTGGAAGCGATGTACAGTTAGATACTGATACTTCGCAGTTTTATTTAGCCAAGAAGTTATAGTTTATTTTAAAGCCTAAAAAATATACCGTGAAGAAGAACTTACTTTTCGTTTCATTAGCCTTTGTGCTTTTACTTTGCGCCTGCAACCGTAAAGAGTTTGTAAACAAGCTTTGCGGCACCTGGAAGCTGAACAAATATCTGTACGCAAACCAGGATAAAACTGCGGCTTTTGACACTACCAATAACGGCTACCAGTTACAAATTAACCAAAACAATACCTTTACCGAAAGCTATAAGATATTTACTTTCATTAGTGACTCCACCATTACTTCTGATACAGTTAGCGGGGTTGTTCATTACGATACCCTGCGCTTTGTTGATACCACCATTACTCCTTATTTAGGTAACGGCACATGGCAGTTGGTGAATAGCGAAGAAGACCTCCAATTGTTGAATAACGGCGCTTCAGACAGTACTGCCCGTATGTTCAACATCCTTACGCTAACCAAAAGTAACCTGAACCTGTTAAATGGTAACAAGGAATACGATTTGAAAAAGTAACAAAAACATATAAAACAAAAAGGGCCATGGCTGATAAAGCCATGGCCCTTTTTGTTTTATGCGAATTCTTAATTCGCCAGTTCGCTCATAAACTTAATGCGCACCAGGTGTATATTCTCCGGTTCAACATCATCACCCTTAAATTCTTCAAATGCTGCATCTAACGAGTCTGTTTCAGCCGTGCGGAAGTATTCATAGATATCGTTAATGAGGTCCTCATCCAGTATATCGTTCAGGTAATAGTCAATATTTACTTTGGTGCCCGAGTTAACAATGGTTTCAATTTCATTAATCAGCACACCGCGTTTCATGCCCAGCATTTTGGCTATTTCGTCGATCGAAATACGCTTGTCAATAGCCTGTATTATACGCACTTTGTCGCCACTCTTATTCACCACACTCTTCACCACAAAATCGGTTGGGCGTTCAATTTCATTCTCATCTACATACTTGCGTATTACATCGGTAAACTTCTTACCATACCTGTCGGCCTTACCTTTGCTCACCCCTTGTATGTTAATCAGTTCATCGGCCGTAATTGGGTACTTGGTAGCCATTTCTTCCAGCGAAAAATCCTGGAAAATAACGTAAGGCGGCAGATTGTTTTGCTTGCCTACCTGGCGGCGCAGGTCCTTCAGTATTTCCAGCATAGCCGGGTCAAGCGCACCGCGGCTTCCGGCACCGTCATCAACAACCACATCAGTGCCATCATCCTCATAATTATGGTTGATAGATACTTTCAGCGCAACCGGTTTCTTCAAAAAGTCGTGCCCGGCTTTTGTAATTTTCAGCAAGCCATATTGCTCAATGTCTTTATCCAGCAAGCCCATCAACATGGCATGCCTTATAACCGAATTCCAGTAATGTTCATCCTGGTCGGCCCCTTTGCCGAAAAACTCCAGCTTGTCGTATTTAAAGTCGGTAATTTCCTTTCCTTTTTTACCCAACAGCACTTTTACCACATAAGGCAGGTCGTGGTTTTCCTTTAAAGCCTGTATAGTTTTAATAGCCAGTTTGGTGCTATCAGTAACATCCAGTTTTTCTTTAGGATGACGACAGTTATCGCACATTTTACCACAATCTTTGGCATCAAAACCTTCGCCGAAATAGTGAAGCAGAAATTTTCGGCGGCATTCGGCTGATTCAATATAGGCTACGGTTTCATTAATCAACTGTATGTTGCGTTCGCGTTCGGCCACTGTTTTATCGCGCAACAGTTTCTCCAGCTTAGAAATGTCTTTGTACGAGAAGTAAACCACGCACTCGCCATCCATTCCATCACGGCCGCCTCTGCCGGTTTCCTGGTAATAATTCTCCAGCGACTTCGGAATATCATAGTGAATCACAAACCTGATATCTGGTTTGTCAATACCCATTCCAAAGGCTATGGTAGCTACAATTACATCAAGTTCTTCCATCAAAAACGCATCCTGGGTTTGGGTGCGCACCTTACCATCCAGGCCGGCATGATATGCCCCGGCTTTAATACCGTTGGCCCGCAATACCTGCGAAAGCTCATCGGCAGTTTTACGGTTAATCACATAAACAATACCCGATTTTCCCGGACGCTGCTTAATAAACTGCACCATATTTTTAATGGCTAACTGGGGCGTTTTCTTGGGGCGTATTTCATAATACAGGTTAGGCCTGTTAAATGAGGAGATGAAAATATTGGGCTTCGACAATTCCAGCGTTTTAACAATATCGCTTTGCACTTTTGGCGTAGCGGTAGCGGTAAGGGCTATTAAAGGAAACTTTTGGTCAAGGGCCTTAATAATTTCATGTATCCGGCGGTATTCGGGCCTGAAATCATGCCCCCATTCCGAAATACAATGTGCTTCGTCTACCGCAATAAAACTCACCTTAATCTCCTTAAATAAGTCCACGGTTTCCTGTTTGGTCAGGGTCTCGGGAGCCACATACAACATTTTCGTTTGTCCGCCTTTAATGTCTTTAATTACCACATTGCGCTCGGTGCGGCTTAAAGAAGAGTTCAAAAAGTGGGCAATATTGTCCTGCGATGAGTAATTACGGACCAAATCAACCTGGTTTTTCATTAAAGCAATCAAAGGCGATATAATAATGGCTACGCCTTCGCTCATAATGGCGGGTAACTGGTAGCAAAGCGATTTTCCACCCCCGGTTGGCATAATTACGAAGGTATCCTTGCCGGCCATCAGCGATTTAATAATCTTTTCCTGGTTGCCTTTAAACTTGTTAAAGCCAAAATATTCCTGAAGGCCCTCTTCAAGCGTCATGGTAGCTACTGGCATGGGTGTACTGTTTTAATGAACAAAGAATAAACGTAAAACCTCTGACTCTATAAGCGTTTTTTCTTTTTTTTAAAGTTTGGTCAAGATAATAAACATTTTTGACGAAGGGGAGGCGAATTTACGAACAAGTTTTTTTGCCAGCGGCGTTTATGTATTTTTGCACGCTTTCGATTAACAAAATTTTTATTTGATGAGTAATGTTTATGTCGTAATAATGGCCGGGGGCATCGGCAGCCGCTTTTGGCCCAAAAGCCGTACCGGCAACCCTAAACAGTTTCTTGACATACTTAATACGGGAAAAACGCTCATTCAGCTTACTTACGAAAGATTTCTGCCAATTGTTCCGGAAGAGAACATTTATGTTGTAACGGCCGATGATTATGAGGACCTGGTAAAGGAACAATTGCCAAACCTGGTTGATTACCAGATACTGAAAGAGCCCGTAAGACGAAATACTGCACCGTGTATCACCTATGCCTGTGATAAAATTTACCAAAGAGACCCCAATGCCACCGTTATTATTACCCCGGCCGACCACCTGATTTTACAGGAAGACCGGTTTTTGGCGGTAATTGCAAAAGGCATTGATTTTGTAAGCGACAATAATTACCTGGTTACTATCGGGCTTAAGCCAACAAAACCAGCTACGGGCTATGGATACATACAATACCTGGACGAATCGAAAACAGGAGATTTTTACAAGGTGAAGACCTTTACCGAAAAGCCATCGCTTGAAATTGCCCGTACGTTTATTAAAAGTGGCGACTTTTTGTGGAACTCAGGCATGTTTGTATGGAAAGCAAAAACCATCCTGGAGGCAATACGAAAATACCTGCCCGAAATTGGAGATGCGTTTAAAAACGGAGCGGCCTACTACAATACGGCAGCCGAGGAAAACTTTATCAAGGAAGCTTATTCCCAATGCACAAATATTTCCATTGACTACGGTGTGATGGAAAAAGCTGACAATGTTTACACAATTCCAGCGCAGTTTGGTTGGAGCGATGTGGGCTCGTGGGGCTCTTTGTATGAAGTATATGAGCACGACTACTTAGGTAATGCCGTGGCCGGTAAAAACGTGCGGATTTACGACTCGGCTAATAACATGATTATGGTGCCGCAGGATAAGCTGGTGGTATTACAAGGCCTGCGCGACTATTGCGTGATTGACACCGGCGATGTTTTGCTGATTTGCGAAAAGCAACAGGAGCAAGAGATAAAACAAATTACCGTAGACCTGAAAGTGGCAGATTTAGGCGAGTACCTTTAACCTATGAACTTTCCCTCCAATATAAATTCTAAGCTTCCGGCGGTTGGAACCACCATTTTCACTACCATGTCTGCTTTGGCAAAGGAGCATGGTGCCATCAACTTATCACAGGGTTTTCCCGATTTTAATCCTCACCCGTTGTTAGTCGAAGCCGTTGAAAAAGCGATGCGCGGCAATTTTAACCAGTACGCCCACATGGCCGGCTACCTGCCGTTGCGCGAAAAAATTGCCGAAAAGACGGAACAACTTTATTCGGCAGCTGTTGACCCCGAAACTGAAATTACCATTACCGCCGGCGGTACCCAGGCCATTTTTACTGCTATACTTTCGGTGGTGCGCGAAAATGACGAGGTAATACTTTTTGCACCTGCCTACGACAGCTATGCACCGGCTATTGAACTGGCTGGCGGTAAAGCGCTTTATTATGACCTGGAAGCTCCGGAATACCGCGTTAACTGGACCAACGTAAAAAAACTGATTAGTCAGCGCACTAAAATGATTATCATCAACACGCCACACAATCCCTCGGGAACCGTGCTGAGTGCTTATGATATGCAGCAACTGGAAAAAATAACCCGTGGCACTGATATTGTAGTGCTGAGCGACGAGGTTTATGAGCATATTATTTTTGACGGGGTTCAACACCAAAGCGTGCTGCGCTTTCCAAAACTGGCCGAGCGCAGTTTTGTGGTTGGTTCATTTGGCAAAACATACCATTGCACCGGTTGGAAGATAGGCTATTGCATTGCTCCCAAAAATTTAATGACGGAGTTTAGAAAGGTACACCAGTTTAATGTATTTAGCGTAAACTCCATTGCACAGGTAGCTTATAACGACATTCTTCCCCGCGCAGATTTATATCTCGAACTATCCGCCTTTTACCAGCACAAAAGAGATTATTTTCAACTGGCCATTCAATCATCGCGTTTCAGATTATTTAAGTGTGAAGGCACTTATTTTCAACTGGCTTCATATTCCAAAATTAGCGATGAACGCGATTTGGAATTTGTCAGAAGAATGACCCGCGATATGGGCGTAGCTACCATTCCGGTATCTGTATTTTACCGGCATAATATTGACAACAGCGTTATCCGTTTCTGTTTTGCCAAAGAGGAAGAAACTTTGAAGCGGGCTGCGGATTTGATTTGTAAGATTTAGTAGCAACACTGCAACAACCTGCTTCACATATGTCCGGACCTTATGTTGTAAACGAACTTGTTACCGTCTCCATCAGTGTAGGGTTTAATGCGGGTTTATATACTTATTGCAGGAGCGTAATAACCGCAGGCAAAATAAAATACGCTTCAGGGTTTGAGTTTCAATATTCGTTTTTTAATACCGGCTTTTACTTTTGGCTGATGTACTCCGTGGGCTACCTGGCTATGCTGCTGCTTTACCACGGCAGTGTTATACCGGCTCATTTGGCAGGTGTGGCATCGTGTCTTGTATCCGGTTACTTTCTTGTGAGGAGAGACGCATTCACTTTCTTTATGGAGGACGGCATCGTTGTGGCTGATTTTATAACGCCTCAGGTTACTTATAAAATACGATATGCGGATATCAAGGAGTTGGTAATAGTGAGAAACTATCGCGGCCCTGTTACCGGCCTCATCAACTTTATTTATAACGGACAAAACAAATCCATTGTGTTTGGCAAGGGGGCGATGTCTTTTGACCAGAAAAAACTTGTTACCTGGATGATGAACAATGGTGTTGATTGCTACACCAAATCGGCTACCGAAAGAATTTCCCAAAAAATAGAAGACAAGTAGGTTTTCAAAGTCTACAGTAGCCGCCCTACATTAAACTGAAGCACGAACTTTGTCCCTTTGCCCGGTGTGCTTTCCACATCAATTTTTCCATCAAAAGCATCAACAATTGATTTTACAATGTGCAGGCCTATACCGGTGCCGGGCACATGGTTGTGGAAGCGCTTAAACATGCCATACAGGCGGTGCTGGTTTTGGGCCATGTCAAAGCCCAGGCCGTTGTCCTCAATGGTAAACCGGATGTTCTCCGCATCTATCCGCTTACCCGTAAATTTTACCACCAATGGCCTTTCCGGGTCCTGGTATTTGAGAGCATTCGAAATCAGGTTGTGGAACAAACTTTGAAAATAAACATGTGGAAACCTGATTGCTGATACCCCATCCATTTCCACCTGAAGATTTGCACCGGTGGCCCTGACTTCTGTTTCAAGCGTATTAATTACCTGCTTCACAATTTCGCCCAAAGGCAGCGTTTCGTTGTCGCTGATGTCCTTCAGGTTTTGACGCAGCCTCAGTATTTCATTCAGGGCCTTGTTGGTAAGCTGCATCTGTCCTATTACATTTTTTTGCAAGTCAAGTACCCGAACATCCTCTGGCTTCAGATTTTTAGAGTGATACATTACATCCATTAAACCATTCAGGGCAAGGATCGGCGATTTGATATCGTGTGCACTGATAAAGGCCAGTTGTTCCAGGTAACTGTTGGCTAACTCTAGTTCCTCATTCAGGCGCAGCAGTCCTATATCGGTGTAAACACCCACCCACTCCGTTTTTTCACCGGCATCGTTTTTAAGTGCGTTGACCGATACCATGGCTTTTATCTTTTTACCGGTACGCGTAGTCAACACCGATTCTCCTCTCCAAAATCCCTTATCTCCCCAAAGGTCTCTTTGCACCGCCTCGCGGGTCGAACCGGGCACTTCAATTTTAAACAAATCATCCAGCTTAAGTTCAGCCGGGTCGCCGGTTACTTCAAATATTTGCCGAGCTGCCGGGTTCAGGCTGTTAATGGTAAGGTCTTTATTTCCATACACTACGGCGTCGGGCAAAATGCTAAACAAGCGCGCTTGTTTTTCAAGTCTTGTTTCAGCCTGCCGGCGCTCGGCATCCGAATGGTTCATTGTTTTGGCCAGGAACCAAAGCACCACTAAAAATACTACGATAATACCCACGTTTAAAGCAGCGGTTCCCAGGGCATCCGAAAATGTAATCCTCGAAGCCAGCGATAGTTTCAGGTATCCAAAAACCAAAGGCACGCCAACCCCGATAGGTATCAGTGGACGAGCAATTTCGCCGCCCAAAAGATGGGTGCTTAACACCCTCATAAAACCCGCTTCGCTGTTTTCAAACAACATGCCCAGCGAAAAGCAGGTAAAACATACACCGGTGGCCGGTGATACAGCCATATAAGGCAATATGCCATAGAACTCAGGTACATGGTAAATAAATCCAATACAAACAAACACCCCGATAATAAATCCTGAAAGAGCGAGATAATTAATGACAATTCCGGGCCATTTCCCCGGTCTGTTCATCAGCAACAAACTGATGCCAGTTACCGAAAAACCATAGGCCGAGTTAACCACACTTAGCAAATCAGACCGCGCTGGTCCGCGGCTTGCGGCCAGTACTTTATCTTTAAACAGCCAGTAGTCTATACCCGCATTTATACCGGTTAGTACCAGCAGTTTAAATACGGCAATACTCAGCACAAAGGAGGCAAGTGCCCTGGCAATAACCACGCCTTTTGGACCGGCATTTATTTTTCGTAGCAGAAAGAATGACCCGGTAGCGGCAATCATGCTGAGCGCCGTTACCGGATTCATAGCTTCGTTGTTGGCAAACGACTTCAAAAATTCCAGGTCGAGCCACCAGCCGATAAGCGTTAATGCCCCAATAACAAAGGTTACACTAATCAGGTAACCCGAAAGCTTTTTCATTTAAACATATTTAATATATATTAGGCACCCTTGCCTTTTTTAGGCGCCCTGTTTAATCATAGTATACATGGGCTTGTTTTAGTTTCCAGCCACGAGCTAAGCTTACGATATGATAGGTGATTGTATCTGTCTTCTCCTCCCCAAGCCGGGTTGTTCTATGCAGGCTGATGATGATTTTCGAGCGAGGCTTCATTTTGCTAAATGCATCGTCTGCGTCATTATCAAGATGATTGTTCGTGCAATGATAGGTCTTCGTTTTTTCAAGATGCGCTATGGTTATATCTAAAGATTTATAGTTGTAAGGGTGGTATTTGCGGTTGTATTTATAATCGATGGAATCGAGCAGACTATTATCCTGGTATGAAAAACTATCGCAATAAGAAAATGGAAAGTCCGCCTCCATCAGGTACATTTCTCTGAAAATGTTGACTGCGACTTCTTGTTCCTGGCCATCATGCATAGGAGGGCCTAATCTCCAATGTATCTCTAAAGCTTTATGCATGGTATCGCGCGGAGATTCAATACGAGGCTTTGCTTTTACAACAAAGGTCTGTTCATCTCCCTGGCCGTTGCCAGATAGATAACAAGCTGTACAGAAAAACAATAAAATCAGGGGCCGCATTATTTTTGGTCATATTTATAAATGGTATACAACAACGTCTTTCCCACCGCATCCAAAGTGTTTTTATCTATCACACTCATGTTGTCGTTATGCGTGTGCCAGTAATTAGGAAAAAGGTGCGACGAAGAGTTGGCATCGTAAGCAATAATATCTACAGTTGGTATTTTGGCAATTTTATTAATGTAGTAATGGTCGTCGGTAAGTGCCGGTGTGTTTTGGTTGCTGAAGTAATTGCCAAAACCAATTTGCTGCCCATTACTCCAAATTAAGTCCTGCACCCAACCGGCCATAAATGTTGAAGTTCCATCGCGGGTAAACACGGCATCATGGCCGGCGGCCATATCCAGCAACACACCAAAATCGGCTTTGTATCCCGCCACATGCGGGTTCCTGCTCCAGTATTGCGCCCCCAGGCAGTAGGTATCTTCATTGTCTTCAGCGGGGTTTTTAATCTTCACCAAATCGGCCAGGGTTGAGGTATAACCATAGTCCTCGGCATCATTAAAAAATATGTCAACGCCCACGTTGCTGTTGGGTTTTGATTTTATAGCACGCGCTACTTCCATTAAAGTACCACAACCACTGGCGCCATCGCTGGCCGATAGAATAGGTTTGTTACGGTCTACCTTATCCTGGTCTGCCCAAGGGCGGCTATCCCAGTGCGACGTAAGCAAAATACGGGTAGTTGCCCTGGGGTTAAACGAGGCAATGATGTTGGTGCATTTTAAAACTTTA
>Ga0364881_10118_pt1 | contig 55012 bp, 66 predicted proteins | sample ExccelJu500001D4_5_FD_206923 | JGI IMG/M metagenome (GOLD analysis project Ga0364881, IMG submission 206923) | Enriched cells from Trout Bog Lake Hypolimnion, Wisconsin, USA - BchlTB.July30.5000.01.D4 | ecosystem: Environmental > Aquatic > Freshwater > Lake > Hypolimnion/Profundal zone | place...
GCAATTTGGTTATCTATAGATCCAAGCAAAGCTTGGACGGTACTGGTGGCGGTATTGGTAGCTAGCTGTCCATGTGCCCTCTCTCTTGCGGTGCCCACTGCAATGGCGGCAGCCCAAGGAGCAGTTACTAAACTCGGTTTATTGATTGTCCGGGGACACGTGATGGAGGGTCTAGTCAAGGTAACAGATTTAGTGCTGGATAAAACGGGAACTGTTACGCTAGGCCAACCTGAATTGAGGGAGATTGTTATTGTCCGCTCTGATTTTGATCGGAATAAGGTGTTAGCCCTTGCCGCTTCTATGGAAGCTGGACAAAAACATCCTTTGGCCCTCTCTTTAATGCGTGCCGCCTCTAAGGCGAAAATGGCTCTCAACGCCATAGATCAAGAGGTTATTAATCAGCCAGGCAAAGGCTTAAGCTGTGGTGGATATCGCTTGGGAAGTGCTCAGTGGGTGGGCATTGTTCAAGATGCAAAAGCGGGACAGTATGGTCAAGTGCATTTAGCCGATTCGGGTGGATTGATTGCCAGTTTTATATTCTTAGATACCCCCAGAGCAGGCGTGCAGGATTTACTGTCGGCTGCGAAAGCAAGAAATATTACTGTGCACCTAGTTTCTGGAGACGATCCAGTGACGGTCGCATGGTGGGCTCAAGAATTGGGAATTAAAAGCTATCGGGGTGGATGTACGCCTGAGGATAAATATACCTATATTGAGATCATGCAAAATAAGGGCCACTTTGTTTGGGCTATAGGGGATGGTGTAAATGATGCCCCCTTATTGGCACGTGCTGATGTCTCGATTGCAGTGGGTGCGGGCGCGCCGTTAGCTTCTGCTGGTGCAGATGCCATTTTGACGGCCAGCTCTTTAGCCCCGCTGGCTAAAACCTTGCGCTTGGCAGATAAAACTAAAAGCGTCATTAATGAAAATTTGATTTGGGCTCTGGCCTACAACCTTTTGGCAATTCCAGCGGCGATGATGGGCTGGGTAAATCCCTGGATTGCAGGAATAGGGATGTCCCTATCCTCTTTACTTGTGACATTAAACGCTTGGCGCTTGAGAAGAGCCTAGACTAGCGACATGGAAATCCTCTTTTTATTAATTCCCATTTCCCTGATTTTGATAGGGCTTTTGGCTTGGATTTTGTATTGGTCAGTAAAAGCAGGTCAATTTGATGATTTATATGGCCCTGGTGAGGCTATATTAATGGATGACGATACTCCAAAGCCTACTAAAGTTAGTGATCAATCTTAATATTCTCTATATAAAACAAGTATTTACTATTCTCTTAATCGATTTATACAATAAAAAATCATAATTTCCTCTACCCTTTTTTGATATAGATCAAAACAGCTTTTTGGGCTTACTTTGATAATGGACTTAGTCTATTTGCATTACGTCGCTGTTTGGTTATAACAAAAGGAGAGACCATGGGACTTACCGTGGGGAGTAATCAAGATACCTTCAATTACAAGGTCGTCAGCCAATTTGCTATTGTTACGGTGCTTTGGGGAATTGTGGGCATGCTGGTGGGGGTTATCCTCGCAGCGCAGCTCATTTGGCCTGAAATTACCTTCAATATTCCTTGGTTAAGCTATGGTCGCTTACGTCCTTTGCATACTAATGCGGTAATTTTTGCATTTGGTGGTTCGGCGCTATTCGCAACCTCTTATTACATTGTGCAGCGCACCTGTCAGGCACGGCTCTTTTGCGACAAATTAGCTGCGTTCACTTTTTGGGGTTGGCAGGCAGTCATTGTTTTAGCTGCGGTGACATTACCCTTAGGCATTTCAACTTCTAAGGAATACGCAGAGCTTGAGTGGCCAATCGATATCTTGATTACTATCGTTTGGGTAGCGTATGCCGTGGTGTTCTTCGGCACCATAATGAAACGAAAAACAAAACATATTTATGTTTCTAATTGGTTCTTCGGCGCTTATATTTTGACAATTGCCATTCTCCATATTTTTAATAATTTGGAAATGCCAGCTAGTTTGTGGAAATCCTACTCTGCTTATGCAGGTGTTCAAGATGCGATGGTGCAGTGGTGGTACGGACATAATGCAGTGGGCTTCTTCTTGACCACTAGCTTCTTGGGAATGATGTATTACTTCATTCCAAAACAAGCGGAGCGCCCCATTTACTCATATCGTTTATCCATCGTCCACTTTTGGGCTTTGAACTTTACGTATATGTGGGCGGGTCCTCATCACCTGCAACATACTTCCTTGCCTGATTGGACTCAGTCTTTGGGGATGGTCTTCTCATTGATTTTGTTGGCTCCATCATGGGGTGGCATGATCAACGGCATCATGACTTTATCGGGTGCTTGGCATAAGTTGCGTCGCGACCCAATCCTAAAATTCTTGGTGGTGGCTTTGTCTTTCTACGGTATGTCTACCTTCGAAGGCTCCATGATGTCTATTAAGACGGTGAATAGCTTGTCGCATTACACGGATTGGACTATTGGCCATGTTCACTCGGGGGCTCTTGGTTGGGTTGCCATGATTACCATCGGCTCCTTGTACTATCTCATTCCTCGCTTGGTTGGGCAGCGTGATATGTACAGCACTAGATTAATAGAAGTGCATTTTTGGATTGCAACTATTGGCGTGGTGATTTATATCGCTGCAATGTGGATTGCTGGAGTAATGCAAGGTTTAATGTGGAGGGCTTTCGAGCCAGACGGCACCTTAACATATAGCTTTGTTGAATCTGTCAAAGCAACTTATCCTTTCTATGTGATTCGTTTGTTGGGTGGACTGTGCTACTTGAGTGGCATGTTGTTGATGGCTTTCAATGTATACAAGACAGTCATTGGCAAAAAATTCATTGATGCCGCAATCCCACAAACATCTATAGCCGCTCACTAAGGAGAAGAAAATGTCGAATGAAAATAAATTCTTTTCCCATGGAACAATTGAGAAGAATGTTGGTTGGTTAATTATTCTGACGATCGTAGTAGTTTCCATCGCAGGTCTAGTACAAATCGTCCCTTTGTTTTTTCAACACACAACTACGGAACCTAGTCCGGGCGTAGTGCCTTACACCGCCTTGCGCTTAGCTGGGCGTGACATCTATCAACGCGAGGGTTGTGTAGGCTGTCATTCGCAGCAGATTCGCACCCTTCGCTCTGAAGTTGAGCGCTACGGTCCTTACTCATTAGCTGGTGAGTCTGTATATGATCATCCATTTTTGTGGGGTAGCAAGCGTACCGGACCCGATTTAGCTAGGGTTGGTGGGCGCTATTCTGATGCATGGCATCAGATCCACTTAAACAATCCGCGTGATGTTGTGCCCGAGTCAAATATGCCTGCATATCCTTGGTTGCTAAAAAATGCTGCTGACTCTTCTTCGATTCAGTCTCATATGGTTGCCATGCGTCGTCTAGGCGTGCCTTATACCGATGAAGATATCGCCAATGCACCCAAAGAGTTAGAGGGTAAAACTGAATTAGATGCATTAATTGCTTATCTTCAAGGCCTAGGTATTTCACGTCGGTATATCACCGTTGACGAAGTCGTGGTGAAGTAATTTCCGAGATTATTAATTAACACTATATAAAGCAAATGGAACAGATCACACCTTATCTCTCTGCATTTTCAACAGTTATTGGCATCATTTTTTTTGTTGGAATTATTTGGTGGGCTTGGTCTCCTAAACGGCGTTCAGCTAATAAGGAGTCGGCTGAACTTCCATTTGATCTTCCAGATGAATTTAGTAAGGACAAATCATGAGTGACTTTTTTAGTAGTGGGTGGAGTAACTACATCGCACTTGTTTCATTGGTCGGTATTTTTTGGTGTATCTGGCTATTATTTTCCGTTCGCAAGGTCAAGGCTATCCTGAAACCCGATGGCGAAGTGTCGGACACGGGCCATGTTTGGGATGGTGATCTGCGCGAATTAAATAATCCGCTACCTCGTTGGTGGATGTGGATGTTCTTACTCTCATGCCTCTTTGCTTTGGTATACCTAGCCCTCTATCCAGGCTTAGGTTCCTATCCTGGGTTATTGGGTTACACCACGGATGGCGCTCTGATGAAGTCTATGACGACTGCAAATGATGAGTTAAAACCTGTTTACGCTAAATACGTCACGATGGATGTTGTGCAGGTAGCAGCAGATCCTAAGGCTCGGGAAATGGGACAACGATTGTTCTTGAATTCTTGCGCGCAGTGCCATGGTTCAGATGCCGGCGGGTCAAAAGGTTTTCCTAATTTAGCGGATAAAGATTGGCTCTATGGTGGCTCACCAGAGAATATCAAGGCTACTATTACCTATGGTCGTGGCGGTGTGATGCCTCCATTTCCGCAGTTAGATAGCAAGCAAATTGTGGACGTCGCTAATTATGTACGTAGCCTTTCAGGTTTGCCTGTTGATGACTTGAAGGCTACTCGTGGTGCTGAAGTATTTAAGGCCAACTGCGTAGCGTGTCATGGACCTGATGCCAAGGGAAATATCGCTATTGGTTCGCCTAATCTAACAGATAAAACTTGGTTATACGGTAGTTCAGAAGCCACAATTATTGAGACTGTGACTAAAGGGCGTATGGCAATGATGCCAGCTCAAGACAAGGTATTAAGTCCTGAAAAAATTCACCTTTTAACTGCATATGTTTGGGGTTTATCTAACAATAAACAAGCGTCAGAGGCGCAGTAAGTGGCATCAGATCGTTCGCCGGTTGGGAAACCCATTCCGATTGAAGTAATAGAGGCATCTCTGTATGAGGTCCGGCGAAAGATTTATCCCCGCTCCGTAAGTGGCCTTTTTGCACAATGGCGTTTAGTCCTTGTTATCGCAACACAACTCCTTTTTTATGGACTTCCTTGGGTTAGTTGGAATGGTCGTCAAGCCATTCTTTTTGATTTAATTCAACGCAAGTTTTATATTTTTGGCCTGGTCTTGTGGCCTCAGGATGTTATCTACCTCACACTCCTTTTAATTCTCTCTGCATTAGCGCTATTCCTATTCACCGCTATTGCTGGCCGATTATTTTGTGGTTATGCCTGTCCGCAGACGGTCTATACAGAAATATTTATGTGGATCGAGCGCAAGGTTGAAGGTGATCGCTTTGCGCGTATTCGCTTAGATGGTGAAGAGTGGCCTTGGGGTCTTCGTAAATGGCGCATCAAGATTACGAAGCATTTCCTTTGGTTGTTAATCGCTTTTTGGACTGGTTTTACTTTTATTGGTTACTTCACGCCTATTGAAACCTTAGGCGCTGCCACTATCCACTTAGCTTTAGGCCCTTGGCAAACTTTCTGGCTTTGCTTTTATGCTTTTGCAACCTGGGGAAATGCTGGCTTCATGCGCGAACAGGTGTGTAAATACATGTGCCCTTATGCGCGTTTTCAGAGCGTGATGGTAGATAAAGATACCTTTTTAGTAACGTACGATAAAGTTAGAGGCGAGCCTAGGGGGAGTCGTAGCAAATCCGCCGATCATGCAAATTTGGGTTTAGGTGACTGTGTCGATTGCAGTATTTGTGTTCAGGTTTGTCCAACCGGTATTGATATTCGTGATGGCTTGCAATACATGTGCATTGGTTGTGGCGCATGTATTGATGCCTGTGACCAAGTGATGGAGAAGGTTAATTATCCAAAGGGCTTGATTAGATACACCACTGAAAGAGCAATTGAGGATAAAGAATCTAATCAAAGTGCGATTCGTCATATTCTGCGTCCCCGAGTTCTCATTTATATCGTCTTTATTACGGTCCTTACATCGGCGTTCTTGGTTTCCTTGGCGACTAGGAATCCCTTGCGCGTTGACGTCATGCGTGACCGTGGCGCTTTAGCGCGCGAGGTGGATGGAGTACGTATCGAAAATATTTATCGAATCCAGATCATGAATGCCTCCGAAAACACTATGAAGGTACGTTTAAAGGCTTCTGGATTGGCGGATTTGAGAATCCTAAATTCTCAAGGTAGGGAAGTTGAGGAAATTCAAGTGGCCCCTGCAAGCAATCAGTTGATGCCAATTAAAGTAAGTACTAATATTGGTGAAAATGAATCGGGAAATTACTCAATTCAGTTTGATATATCCGCAAAAGAGATGTCGGGCAATCAATCAATTATTCGTACGCGTGAAGAGAAATCAAGTTTTATTATTCCTCGCTAGACTTTTTAGCAATAGAGAGAAAGGATGAATATGTCAGAAGAAAAATCCCTCAAGCCTTGGTTTAAACAGATGTGGCCATGGCTATTAATTAGTGGCCCTGCGGTAGCAATTATTGGTTGTGCCATTACTATTTGGTTGGCTGTCTACATGTATACGGATACTCCATTACATGGGGACGTGGTACAGCACGGTCTTAAAGTAGAACAAGTCTCCAAATGAAATACCGACTATTAATCTGGATTTTGTGGCCTTCTTTTTTGGTGGCCTCGATGGCTGAAGGCCTCTTATTTAGCATGATTCAACCTGATGAACTCATGTTCTTTGGGCATCATCCAGATATCTCTAGTGAGGGTATTTACACTATTGGTTTCTTTATTATCTGGAGTTTTTGCGCATTCTCAAGCGCTCTTACTGCCTACATACTGCCGGGAATCGATGCGGGGTCCGGTACAGACTCGGATCACAGCCTCATTTAGTCACCTAAATGGTTACTAAGGGTGGGCTTTACTTTGGCGATCTGGGTTGGGGGCTCCTGAGAGTTCGTAGAGGCCATCCATATCGATAAGTTTAATGTGACGTTGTTTAATTTGGATAAGGCCTGATTCAGCAAAACGAGAAAGCATGCGGCTGACAGTTTCAATCTGAATTCCTAAATAACTTCCGATCTCTACCCGGCTCATTCGTAAGTCAAACTCATTATTAATATAACCACGAGCGGCTAGACGTTGAGATAAGTTCAGCAAGAAGGCAGCTAAACGCTCTTCTGCGCGCATGGTGCCCAGGGAGAGTAGGTGACGTTGGTCTTGAGTGAGCTCTCTACTGAGAATGCGATGAAATTGGTGCTGCAGTACTGGAATTTGACGGGCAAGGTCTTCGAAGGCTTCATAGCGAATAATGCACACCTCACTCTCTTCGAGAGCAATTGCATCTGACTGATAGTGCCCATCACCGATACCATCTAAACCGAGAATTTCTCCGGGCAGATGAAAGCCAATAACTTGCTGACGACCATCTTGGAGGCAGTACTCTGTTTTTAAGGTACCAAAGCGAACGCTGTAGACTGAGCTTAAGGGATCTCCGTGGCGATAAAGATTTTCCCCTTTTTGAAGATGAACGCGCTCTTTTACTAAGGCGTCAACTTTGGCAACATCAATAGAGTTCAGGCCTACTGGAAGGCAAAATTGGCCTAGTACGCATACTGAGCATTTGTTATTAGGAGAGTCGGAGCTGGCGTAGTTCATATAAGGTCTAATTATGGGACAAGTTTATGCTATTAGGGTTATGGTGTATTCATTTATTAAACAAATTACACAGGGTAGTAGATGCTAACCTCCAGCCTTTTAATTGCCGTATTTTTAGGCGCTCTAGTGAGTGGCTGGCACTGTGCGTTGATGTGCGGGGGAATTGCTGCAGCAATTGAGCGTCCCAACATCGCCCGAGAAACGGTATTTTCCCCTCTACAGAGTAAATCCCAGCTTTTTTACTCCCAGTTAATCATGCACCTAGGCCGTCTAACAACCTATGTTTTACTTGGTTCTCTGGCCGCATGGGTAGGGATAGTGGTCTGGCAGCAAAATCTGCTCCCTATTCAACGTCCTTTGTTTGCGTTTACTTCGCTTATTTTGATACTCATGGGTATTCGCTTGCTTCGGCAGGAGGCTGGTAAGTCTTTGTTCATGGGAAGGTGGATTGGATCCAAAATTGCTTCCTATTGGGCTAAACATGTTGGTCATTATGCGAGTAGTTCAAGTCGCTGGTTTAGTGGGATGTTATGGGGGGTAGTTCCCTGTGGATTGGTCTATAGCGTGTTGCCTTTGGCTTTCTTGTCGGGGGATATTTGGACTGGAGCAGCTCTGATGCTGGCATTTGGATTGGGAACTTTGCCCAACCTTTTATTAATTTCTAAATTTTCAGCTGTGTTAACTCAGTTTGGTCAATATATCTGGGTGCGCTACGTAGCTGCTAGTTTGATGTTTATTGCTGGAATATGGGGTTTATATCGCGCTTGGTATTTACCGGAAGCTTTATTGAAAGGCGGCTTTTGCCTGACCTTATAACAAACGTTCTTGAAGATGCAGTTATGGCAGTTGCAATGCCTTAATGGGGATCTAGATAAAAGGAGCTGTTGGGTCGCGGCTCAAATAGATAGCTAGGTTTTTTGGCTGTGGTTATGATCCAAAAATAATCCGTTTCACACTCTATATCTTGCACATGCGTGCCGAATCCTGAATTTCATCTATGCTGGATCAGTCGATATATAACCTTATCAAACCTCATATCAAGACCTCGCTAGGTAATTTCTGCTCTATTTTTTAGATAGTTGAGGCCCTCCAAAAAAGAGGTCGTAATCAATTCGGGAGGCGTCAATTTACTCACTAATTTCATAATATGAGAGGCCTCAGATGAGATAAATATATGCAGTGAATGCAAAGAGTAAGCGTGCCTGCAATGATGATAAAAAACCTGCCTCGGACATAAGTTTATTAGTAGTCACAACAGTTTTCGCTAATATAAACGCTACTTTCCCTATTATTGGATCTGCGATGACATCTTTGAGAAAGTGCTTGGTGGGATAACCCACGGAGAAGTTAGATATTTTGGGGTGAAAAAAAGAGGCAATGATGAAAATAAAGTATTACTCAGTTCATTCGAATATTTATCCAGTAGGCAATTCCACTGCAGATGGCGGTGACAAAACTACCCCAAACAATATCAATAAAAGCTAAGCGCATCGGAAAGCCCCTGACGACCGCTAGATTGGTAAGGTCATAAGTCATGTAGCAGAATAGGCCAAATAGCGCGCCATATTGGATCGCATCAATCCAGGATTGTTTAGCGAGGGCGGGGAGGATGACAAAAATACTCACACCAAGAGCATATAAAAGGTAAAAACACAGGCCCGCTATTAATTTTGGTTCGCTTGCCATGAGGGAACCCATTTCATTGCGATAGAGGTTTTTTGCAATGCCAAGTAGCCAAACTAAGTCAATAATAAGCAGAGGGATGAGGAATGCAATGTAAGCCACAAGATACTTAAACATTTCAATTCTCCTTAGAACTTTTAAAGGCATATGTTAAGCATTATGATGTAATAGTAAAGGGTTTTTTTCAATTAAAGGAGGTAGGAATGTTCAAGCATTTATTAGTTCCAGTAGATGGCTCAGATGTGAGTAAAAAATCACTAAAGAAAGTTGCTGAATTAGCTAAGGCTGATGGTGCTGCCATAACCTTGGTATACATATCCGACCCGATGCCGCCCATGATTTACTCAGATAGCACTATGGGCTATGGGATTACCCAAAAAGACCATAAGAAGGTTTGTGATGCATATGCTGCAGATGTCTTTAAAAAAGCTGCTACTCAGTTAGGCTCTGAAATTAAGGCTAAAACTTTACATATTTCCCATTCCAATCTCTCTGAGGGAATTTTAGACGGCGCCAAAAAATCCAAAGCAGATGTGATTGTGATGGCTTCGCATAAGCGCACTGGGATCAAAAGTGTTTTGCTAGGTAGCGAAACGCATGAGGTTATTGTTCACTCAAAATTGCCTGTATTAGTGCTTGGCTAAATTACCATTAGCAGAAACAATATAGGGCCCTTTTGAGGGCCCTATCTATTTATTGAAGCGTGTCTTTAGTTTCTAATAGGGCTTCCCAATAACAGCATTTCCCTCGTCAGTAAACCGCTTTCGTTATCACGCATAGACCATAGGTCTAATTGCATGCGAGATGCATAGGGATCGACATAGACCCCATCTTTTCTTAACTCAAAATGGAGGTGAGGCCCAGTTGATCTTCCGGTAATTCCAACATTACCAATTTCAAAACCTCGTCGTACTTCATTTCCAAGCTCAAGCTCAACGTTGTAGCTACTCAGATGAGCGTAATAGGTATGGTAGTTTCCTGGGTGCTCCAAGATAATCAGGTTACCAAATGCCCCACTAAAGCCAATGTGGACTACTTTGCCACTCGCTACGCTAAATATGGGTGTACCAATAGGCGCTGCATAGTCGATGCCCATGTGGGTACGATATTTTTGCTTGCTAGTGGCTAGCGCGGTAGAGGGCCCGGCCCCTTTTTTGGTATCCGTACGCTTGCTTGGTGCTGATGCTCGGACACTCCCAACGCCGCGAGAGATACGTCGGTAACTTAAGGGGTTGGTCCAAAAAGCGCGCTCAATAGCCTCTCCCGTACCCGTGAAAAATGCGCCCGGAATATCGCCTCGCTCAACCCAAAAAGCGCTTGAGAATATTTCTTGTGTAGCAGGATCAATTATTTCAACCGCCCAAATTTGCGCCCAGCGCTCCTTATCTCCAAAATCGACAATGATGCGTACAACGCTATTAGTATTTTCAAGGGCGGTATTATCTTCAGGGTAAATTTGTTTAATAAGGGTATTTAATTCCCAGACTAGCTCTACCGGAAGCTTGTCACCGACTTTGCGTTGGTCATATAAAACATCTCGTAAGGGTATTTGCACTTCGGTAAACCGCTTGGCTTCATCTTTTAAGTAGTCTTGTTGAATTAAAAAGCCACCAGCTGCTGAAGGGGTGAAAGTCCATATTTCTGTTTTGCTATCCTGAATAGGGCCATTCATGATGCTTAGAGAATCAAAGCGACTACGACTACCTAGGGCGACTGCATATGGAATGCAATCTCCCCTCATATTGTCAAAGAACCGTTTAGTTTGAGCTTTAAAAAATTCAGAAAATGGGCGGTTATCAATCCCGATGTTGGCCGGTAAATTATCCTCTCTGAAGCTCCGACGGATGCAACCACGCTGCACTCGATAATCTAAGTTGCCATTAGTATCGCCAGAAAATTCACTCTCATCTTTCCGTTTGAATAGCTCGGGATTGAGGCTCATGCCACTAGAATATTTATTTGCAGAAGAGGCTTTTAGACCAATCTGGCTACCGCCTCGTAAGACTGCTTTTTGCTTGATCTGAGGTGTTTTATTGACCTTGCCGGACTGTGTTGTTTGTGCCTTAGCACTCGAGATGAGCTCTAGTGAAGGCAATTGGATAAAGCCCAATATGGCAATTCCAATGATGTTTATAGAAACTCTATAAGAGAGGTTTTTGCAGCTCATATTTATCTTCACAGCCTAATTATCTAATAAGGGCGGCTCATTCCTGAAAACTATGGCTGTATTCCAGCAAGGAAGGCCAAGCAATAAAGGGAATGTGAGGCTTAAAAAGTTATCCAATGCAGGGCATCTAATAACTTGACCAATGCTCTGCTACTCTTAAAGCCCTGGCATGCTGAAGTTTATTTTCTCTAACTCACTGATTAACTTAGCCTGTTGGTCACCACTCAATTGCATTAGTGGTGGGCGAACGCGCAACCATTCTGGATTATTGCCGTAATGAGCAACAGCTGTTTTCATGCCAGCGATCATTTGGTATTGATCAAAAATAGCCCGGATCTGATCTAAATCGATTTGGCGTTGATCGGCATCAGCCTCTCTCCAATGGTCTGCTAAATGCACTATGGCTTTAGGGTTGACGTTAACCGTTGCTGAAATGCAGCCTACACCGCCAGCACGTAAGGTACGCAATAAAAAGTTTTCATTACCCGCGTATACGCGAAAACCAGATGGTGCTAGTAGCTTAATAACAGATTCAGTATAAGACCAATTGCCGGAACTATCTTTAATGCCTACGACGGTACTTGGATATGACTTTACAAGGCGCTCAAGCAGTGAAAGGCTTAAGTTAATTTTAGTAACAGGCGGAATGTTGTAGATATAAATTTGTAAACTGGGGTCACCTATTTTTTGGATGACTTCAGAAAAGTAGGCAAAGAGGCCGTCGTCAGATACATCTTTGTAATAAAAAGGAGGCAACATAATGACGCCAGCACATTTGTATTTCAAAGCATGGCGAGTCATGCTGACGGTGGCGTCAATAGAAGTCGCACCAGTACCAGGCATTAGATGAGCAGGATCTAAGCCCCCTTCTACCAGAGCGCTTAAGGTACTCATTTTTTTGGATGGCAGACATGGAGTTTGCCTCAGAGTTTGTGCCGAATATGGCTTGCCCAGCCCCATTTTTCTCTAGCCACTGACATTGCTTAAGTAATCTTTTTGCATCAGGACTGCCATCTTCATTAAAAGGAGTGATGACAGGCGCCAATACGGCAGGCAATGTTGAGGGGTGCAGGGTAATGGTCATCCAGTCTCCAAATATTGAATATTTTTTATTATTTTCTAGGGCTAAAGATGCGAGCTCTAGAATCAATCCGTAATACTAATTCTAAAGGAGGGCGATACTCAAGAAATATCTTTTAGGTGGAGCTTATATAAGTGTGGCGCCAGTTGATGTGTAATTAAAACGACGGCTATTGTGGCTACCCCCCCAAATATAATCGAGGGTACTAAGCCAATCAAACTAGCAGCTAAGCCCGATTCAAGTGCCCCTAATTCATTGGAGGAGCCAATAAATATCCCATTAATAGCGCTAATTCGACCTCGCATGTGATCGGGCGTAGTTAACTGCATAATGCTGCCACGAATCACTACCGATACAGAATCACAACAACCTGATACCAGTAAAAATAATGCGCAGAGCCAAAGTTGGCTTGATAGGCCAAAAGCAATGATTGCCATACCGAAGCCGGCTACGGATAAGAGAAGATATTTTCCAGAGTCAGTGAGAATGGGATGTCGCGCCAAATAGAGTCCAGTGATCACTGCACCTGCTGCAGGGGCTGCGCGCAAAATTCCCAGAGTCTCAGGTCCCGCATTGAGTACCTCTTTAACAAAAGCGGGAAGGATGGAAACCGCGCCACCAAAAAGAACGGCAAACATATCTAAGACCATAATACTCATAATGAGTTCATGTCTTCTAACGTAGTGAAAACCTTCCAAAAAACTCTTCAAAAAATGCTTAGATAAATTACTGGATTTTTCTTGAGAAACATTAATAAAAGTAATTCCATACAAACCAAAAGCGCCAAATACTGCAGCTAAGAGATAAGTCCATTCAAGTCCCGCAAAGCCAATCATGAGCCCCCCTAGTCCTGGTCCAGCTACTACGCAGATCTGAAAGGCGGATGAAGCATAAGCTGTATAACGGGTCAGTTGATCTCTAGGAATAATTTGTCCAAATAATGCCTGGTAGGAGGGTCTTAGTAACGCTCTTCCAACACCGATAAAACAGACTGCGGTGTAAATAAGTGGAACCGCTGGTTTGAGCCACCCCAATGCAATAGTTGTAAGAAACAAAGCAACGGCAATATGCAGTAAACATGCAAGCGCAGCGATGAGCTTTCGAGAGTAGTGATCTACTGCGTGACCTGAATATAGCGCTAGGATAAAGTAGGGTATAAGTTCTGCAAGTCCAATTAAGCCTAGTGAAATCACGCTATGGGTAATTTCATAAAGATGCCAGCCTACCGCCACCATAATGATTTGGTAACTTAAGGTTGCGCCGACACGGTAAAGCAACAGGGTTCTAAAGGCTTTGCTGGATTCCATAAACTTTATTCAGTTTACGGGAGTTCTTGTTTTATGCTTAAGGGATGAAGAAAAAGATACGAATTTGGGATTTGCCGATCAGAGCATTTCATTGGCTGCTAGTACTTTGCATTATTGGCAGCTTGATTAGTGTGAATATTGGCGGAAATGCAATTGAATGGCATGCCTATTTCGGTTATTGCATCTTGACGCTCTTAATTTTTAGAATAGTGTGGGGTTTTGTAGGCTCAACCCATGCTCGTTTTTCTTCCTTTTTCCCCACTCGTAGTCGGATTCTTGGTTATCTTGGCGGTCAGCCCTCGCGCTATTTAGGGCACAACCCTCTCGGGGCATTTTCAGTTTTTGCATTGCTTTTGGCTTTAAGCATTCAGGCTGTTACTGGCTTATTTGGGGATGATGAAATTGCTTTTCAGGGCCCCTTAGCTAAGTTTGTCTCTAGCTCGACCGTGGATTTGTTATCAGAGATTCATGATGCCAATCAAATAGTGATTTATATTTTGATTGCGCTCCATATCGCCGCCATTATTTATTACCGTAAATACCGGAACATCGATTTAATTACACCGATGGTAGTGGGCGATAAAGAAGTTAATGACAGCGAGAAGGGGAAATATTTTCCCGCCGATCTGAATCAAGCCTCCAATGATGGAGCCTTGCAACGCAGTCTTGCTTTGTTGCTACTAAGCCTGATTGCGGTGATTGTGGGTTACTTCATTACAGGCTAATTATTTTTTCTTAAAGTCATCATGACAACCTTTACAGGTTTGTCCTGTAGCAGAAAATGCTTTTTTTACACTCGTTAAATCACCGGATTGAGCGGCGACATTGAGGTTGGCTGTGGCCAACTGCATTTTGTCGGCAGCTACTTTGAATTTGGCATTATCAGACCATATATCAGCCTGAGCTTTACCGCCCTCGGTATCTGGACCAAATGCTTGCCATGGCAATGTAGACAGCATGGCGACAATAGCAGTGTTTTTTGCTACCTCTTCTTTGTTGTATGGGGTATCACCCTTGATCGCTGAGCCGATGCGCCCAAAATGCGTGCTAATGACGGTCATTACGCTCTGGCGATAGTCAATTGCTTTTTCGGCGTTTTGAAATTGAGCAAATGCGGCGCTACTAACGGTAAGTAAGGTGACTGCAATCAAGACAATATGATGTAGTTTCATGAATATTTTCGATTAGCCTGACAGGATTTGGAGATTTCTAAGGTGAGCATACCGCAGAAGAGTGATCCTTAATGATGGGTGATTAAAAAATCATCCGCAATGGGATCATGATGATATTGATTATCTCCAAGAAAAAACTACTCAAGGGATCCATCCATAAACTGCCAATAATTCCAGTAAAAACAAGTGCGAGAACAATAAAGAATCCCCAGCGCTCAAGCTTATCTAGTGCCAATGATTGGCGGGTTGGCAGAAGGCCGGATAGGATGCGTCCTCCATCAAATGGTGGGATAGGTAGTAAGTTAAAAACTAACAATCCGATGTTCCACATAACACCTGCTTTTGCCATAGCAGTAAAAAAGGGCTCATCTAATTGAATGCCTTGGAAGACTATCCAAAGAGCCATCCAAATTAGCGCCTGGATAAAATTAGAGCCTGGCCCAGCTAAAGCTACCCAGATTGAGTCTATTTTGGGATTGCGTAGTCGTCCATAGTTCACTGGAACTGGCTTGGCATATCCAATCAGAAAGGGTGAGCCAGCCAATATCAGCATGAGGGGAATGAAAATAGTCCCTACTGGGTCTATGTGTTTTGCGGGGTTAAGGCTGACTCGTCCCAGCACATAGGCTGTGTTGTCACCAAATTGGCGCGCAGCATATCCATGGGCGGCCTCGTGAATAGTGATGGCAAAAATCAAGGGAATCGCATTTATTGCAACGGCTTGGATAGAATAGTCAGTAATCATGGCAATATGATATCCAAAGGAGTAGAAAGTGCCCGACGAAAAGAAATCTGAATCAAAAGCAGTAGCCAAGCCAGCTTTAGTTAAATCACCAGTACGCCCACTAGCTCCAAAAGGCCCATCAGGACCAAGCGGACGCCCTCAGGCAGGTTTTGGCGGTGGAAAAGCTATGATGCGTAAGGCTGGACGCGGCCGATAGTGGATAATTGCCCTTACTAATCAATGTGTTTAAAGAGGATTTAGCATGAACGAATGGCAGAAAGAATCTAAAGAAGAGATCAATAAAAAGATCATTACTTTAATCGTGATGTTAGCAGCCGCTACTAGTTTGGCTATTTTGTTTGCACTTGTTGCAGCACATATTGGTTATGTATTCGGTTAATTAGCATTTCATGACTGCTCACCGCCAACCCGTAGTATTCACTGGTCATGGCAGTCCGATGTACGCCATCGAGCCCAATCGCTATACAGCGGCCTGGGGATCTTTAGGTAACTCACTTCAGCGTCCCGACGCTATCTTGGTGATCTCAGCCCATTGGGTTACTCGTGGCACCTGGGTAACCGCAATGGCAAAACCCAAAACTATCCATGACTTTGGTGGATTTCCTCAGGCACTCTTTGATATTCAATATCCAGCACCAGGATGTCCAGCATTGGCTGATCGTGTTCAAGAGTTATTAAATGTGCCGGTGGTGCTGGAAGAGCACGAATGGGGTATTGATCATGGTGCCTGGTCTGTGCTCAAGTATTTATACCCCAATGCCGACGTCCCCGTAGTGCAGCTGAGCTTAGATGGTTCAAAATCTGCGCAAGAGCATTATGAGTTAGCGAAACAATTGCGCCCCTTGCGTGATGAAAATATTTTGATTTTGGCCAGTGGAAATATTGTCCATAATCTTCGAACTATTCATTGGGAGGGGGGTGCGGAGCCTTATCCTTGGGCCATCAAGTTCAATGAGTTTTTTGTTTCGGAGATGCAGGCTAATCATCATGAGTCATTGATTCATTGGGAGCGCTATGGAGATGCCGCTTTTTTGGCAATTCCTACTGCGGAACATTATTGGCCTGCACTATATGCACTTGCCTTACAAGAAGAAGGTGAGCAGGCCAAAGTAGTTATTGATGGCCTGGAGATGGGTTCTATCAGCATGCTGAGTTTTTCCATTCAATAGAGTAATTAATTATGTGGCTTTCAATTCTTGCAATTTTCTTTGGTGCCGGTTTAGGCGCATTACTTAGAGCGGGCTTTAACTTGGCAACTGCGGGTATTACTGCGACTTTGCCGCTGGGTACCTTTATATCGAATATGGTGGGCGGCTATTTAATTGGTATTGCCGTAGCTTTTTTTGGCAGTAATCCAGACCTTTCTCCAGAGTGGAAGTTACTCATCGTTACAGGTTTTTTAGGTGGCCTCACCACCTTCTCCAGCTTCTCTGCAGAGGTGGTTGGATTTATGCAGCGTGGTGAAGTGACATGGGCGCTTGGAACAGCTCTCCTGCACCTAATAGGCTCTTTGGCTCTAACCTTCTTGGGCATTTTGAGCTATCAAGCGCTCAAATAAGTCGTCAGCCAGTATTGCTCTACTCCGGCTTAATGTTTGCAGCCTTGACCACGGCGCTCCATTTTATAGATTCTGATTTAATTAAAGCGCCGAATTCTGCTGGAGTGCCTCCCCCAATTTCGTTGCCTTGAGACAGCATTAAGTCTCTGAGTTGTGGATCTCTTAAAGCCTCATTGGCAGCAGCATTTAACTTATCAATAATTGGCTTTGGTGTTCCTTTGGGGGCAATTAAGCCCTGCCAATTAAGCACCTCTACCTTGGGATAGCCTGCTTCAGAGAAACTGGGGACCAAAGGTAGTAAGGGTGAGCGCTTTTTACTGGTGATGGCAATCGGACGAAGCTTGCCAGCTTTAATGCTAGGTACTGCAGAGTACATTTGATCGAACATCATATCGACATTGCCACCCATTAAGTCCGTGAGTGCAGCTGAACCACTTTTGTAAGGAACATGAATCATTTGAATGCCAGCAGCTTGCTGAAACAGTTCGCCCGAGAGCTGGTGACTGCCACCAATACCCCCTGAAGAAAAGGTCAGAACTCCTGGTTTTGCTTTGGCAGCACTCACAATATCTTGAATGGTTTTATAAGGAGAGCTGGGGTTAACAACCAATACTAGCGGTCCTTTTTCAACCAATACGATAGGGCTTAAATCTGTTTCGGGGGTGTAACGTAAATTGCCGAATAAAGTCTTATTCACTGCCATTGGCGCAAAGTTGCCCATGCCGATGGTGTAACCATCTGGTGCAGCCCGTGCAATAAATTCAGTCCCAATATTTCCGCCAGCACCAGGCTTGTTATCGACAATGATGACTTGCGTTAATGTCTGACTCATCTTTTGAGCTATTTGCCGACTGCGAGAATCTGCGTTACCTCCAGCACCATAAGGCACGATAAGATTAATTGGTTTGCTTGGGTAATCAGACTGTGCAGTCGAGGTAAGTGGTGCCAAAAGGATGGCGAGTATGAGTAAATACCTTGCGTGACATGGGGAAGTTCTCACATTAATTCCTTATGTAGATTCCGAGCTTAAATAAAACCCAACGCCCCAAGAAGTCCGCCAATCCCAATTAAGTACAGCGGATGCCAACGAGTAAATACCACCACAATAATTGCAGAAAATGTTAGTGCATAAGCGGTCAGGTGTTGATTTAGTTGACTGGAGATGTTCCATGCCGATCCAAGGACCAAGCCAACCGCGAGAGCGCTTGCAGCAAATTGAATTGCCCTTTGCATTCTTGGGTTTTTCATATTGTTAATGTAGTTTTGTAAAAAATACACCATGATGGACGATGGCCAGCAAATTGCCACCGATGCAACTACTGCGCCAATAATCCCACTAACGTGCCAGCCAATCAGCGTCACTGTCATGAGGTTAGGTCCGGGCGCTGCTTGGGCTATGGCAAAGAAATCGGTAAAGGTCTGCCTACTCAGCCAATGCTCCTGAGTTACTGAAAGGTCATAAAGGGCGGGTAAGAGGGCATTAATTCCCCCAAATGCGAGTGCAGAAAAGGCTGACAACTTTAGGAATAGGCTAATCAATACACTCATGCTTTTCCTGACTTTTTCCACGCAAGATAAAGTGCTATGGGCGTCGCTATCAGCACTACCCAGCCCAAGCCCAAATGAAAGTAGCCAGCTGCAAGGACGGTAAATGCAACTACGATCAACATTGGTGGATAGTTGAATTCGTTACGCATCATTTTGAGTCCCGTTCCAGCAATTAATCCAATACCAACTGCTGAAATGCCCAGTAGCATTCCCTGAATAGCAGGCAGATAGCTGTATTGCTCATAAAGCATCCCTAAAATAATGACAATTGCACTAGGGCCTAACATGAGACCTAGTACTGCCGACAGGGCGCCAGGGATACCAGCAAACTTGCTACCTACACAGACTGCTAAATTGACAATATTTGGACCGGGAACAATTTGGCAGATCCCTATCATGGCGTTGAACTCATCTGAGCTCAACCACTTTTCTTGCTCAACAATCGTTCGACGTGCCCATGGAAGTACGCCACCGAAACCCGACAGACCGATTTTACTAAACCCGATAAAAAGCTGTTTGGAAGAAAGCGTCTTCAAAATAATTATGGTTTAAAAGGATGAGGTATAGCTCTTTGATCTATCCAAGCCTCTAGTGTCTCTGTGATGCCTTTAGAAAAGATCTCAAAGATCGGTTCCGCAATAAATCCTAAATGAGGAGTTACCAGTAAGTTTGGAGTGTTACGCAAGGGATCGTTGTCTGGGAGTGGTTCGACATCAAATACATCAACAGCTGCTTGCCCTGGCCGACCGGCTTTGAGGGCTTTTAGAAGGTCGCTCATATTAATAAGAGCGGAACGAGAAGTATTTACCAAAATAGCATCGGAACGCATGAGTGCGAGTTGATCGGCGCTAATAATTCCCTTGGTTCCAGGACCGGCAACCAGATGCATGGTGATAATTTTTGAGGTGCTGAGCAATTCATTAAGACTAACCGATGTCGCATTTTCGCTGGCTGCACGTTCAGGTGTCATGCGTGGACTCCAGACAACCACTTCCATCCCAAAGGCTTTTGCTACTCGAGCAACGCGACTACCAATAGCTCCAAGCCCCATAATTCCTAGGCGCTCACCTGAGAGCATGGGAAGAAGAGATAGTTCATCACGCCACCCACCGTTAGAGATCAGACGATTTTGTTTAATGAGGTTTTTTGATGCGCCTAAAATTAGGGCCCAAGTTAATTCAGCGGTAGTTTCTTTAGAGGGTCCCCCAGGGGTGCATCCCATGGGAATATTTCTGGAAACTAGTGCCGCCGCATCCAAAGTGCCATTTCGTTCACCCGTAAACATGAGAAATTTCAGCTTTGGTAAGCGCGCAATCATGGCCTCATTAAATGGCGAGCGATCTCGTACGATAGCAATGGCATCAGCATCCTTTACGACTTGATATAAAGCCTCATCTCGTAAAGGTTCGTGATAAATAGTTAGCTTGGCTTCTTGGTCCAGCTTATCCCACTGGGAGAATCGGCGTAGTGCGCGCTCATAGTCTCCAAGAATAACAATATTAGGTAATTGGGTCATAAATAGTAATAATTTTTTTTAATTAGGCTGGTTTGCAAAGACTAAGGATATGTTGAAGATCTTGAGCCTGACCTAGGTTCCAAAGTGCTGAAATTAATTCACGTGTTTTTTCTTTGCCAATAACGGGCTCAGCCAGGTTACTAAACTTCTGTTCAAGCTGCGCGTCACTCATTGGGTTGTCAACAGATCCAATGGCATTTTTAACAAAAATAGCTATTTCTTCACCATTTTTTAAAATAGCTTTTACATCGACAGAGGCTTCGCTGATCGAAGTATCGGTTGTCGCATTGACTTTTGCGCGTAATGCTACGACATCAGCGCGATTGACGATGTCATCAGCATACTCACCTTCACCAGCTTGACCAAAGATTAATCCAACGGCACAACCGTGATAAACGCTAAACTTTCCTTCAAGGCCATCCTTCGGAGTTTTTTTACCGGTTAACTCGAGAACGAGGGGATGCACACGTAATTCAATACGCTCGACATCTTCAGCTCTAACGCCTTTTGCTCGCAATTGAGAACAGGCATCAATTGCCGGGTGAATCACAATGCCACATGCAAATGGCTTATAAGTATTAAGAGAGATTTCAAATGTTTTGCCAAGATTATGTTCAATTTCAGACCAGTCACATTTGGTGGACACCGTTTGCATAAAGCCCCGACCCGCCTCCAAGGCTTTTGGGCTCGCGGTAAAGCCATGCTTGGCCAATAGTGCCGAGAGCTGTCCGGCACGTGCAGCGCCACCTGGGTGAAAGGGTTTAGTCATTGTTCCAAATTGTTCACGCATACCAATCGGCTGGGAGGAAGCAATCCCAAGAGCCATCGTAGTTTGTTGCAGATTTAAGCCCATCAAACGTGAGCACGCTGCAGCTGATCCCAGCATCCCTGTCGAGCCAGTAATATGCCAACCCCGAAGGTAATGATCGGGATACATTGCATTGCCCACGCGACACGCGACATCAATACCTAATACCAATGAGTCAATCATTTGACGACCATTAGCATTGATATGCTCACCCAAAGCTAAAATAGCCGAGGCTACTGGTCCTGCAGGATGAATTACTGTTTTTAGATGGGTGTCATCAAAGTCAAAGGTGTGTGAGCTGATGCCATTGATCAACGCTGCACCTCCCATGTCTACTTTATCTTTGCGACCAAGAATGCTTGCTTGAGGCGCAGGCTGAAACTCCTGTATAGCTCCCAAGGAGGATTCCACGCTTTCATGGTTGGCAGCGCCAATCGCGCAACCCATCCAATTTAAGAAAGTGCGATGCGCTTCATGCTCGACTTCGGCGGTCCAGCCGTTACTGGGGTGTGAGCTTACAAACTCTGCAAGGATCTTAGTGACTGGTGGAGCATTGAGATCGGCTGCTACGGCAATGGTATGGGACATGCGTTTTCCTAATATGAAATAAAGGTTTTATTAATGAATAAAGAGTTTGTTAGTCAAGTTCGATATGCCGTTCTTTAGCAACCTTTGTCCACCGAGCAATATCATCTTTAATGTAGGCTCCGAATTGTTGGGGTGTCATCGGCATTAATGTGAGCGCTTCGTTAGACATCTTTTCTGAGAACTCATGACTAGAAAGAACTTTATTGAGTTCTGAATTAATTTTAGCGACTACGGGTGCTGGGAGATTTGCTGGCCCGGAGATTCCGTACCACTGTTGGCCATCAAAACCCGAATAGCCCAATTCTTTAAAGGTAGGAATGGATGGTTCAGCTGGACTGCGTTTCTGACCTGTAACCGCTAAGGCGCGAATACGATCTGTTTTGATATATGGAATGGATGCAAATAATGTGGGAAGCATGGCATCTGTTTGACCGCCTAAAAGATCGGTAAATGCGGGCCCAATTCCACGATAGGGAACATGAACCATAAATATTCCTGTAGCTAGTTTAAATTGCTCCATGCCCAGATGAGTAAGGGTTCCAGGACCAGAGCTTCCATAACTCAATTTAGTTGGGTTCTTCTTAGCGTAAGCAATAAATTCGGACAGATTTTTTGCGGGAACGTTCTGATTGATAATTAGAACATTGGGGGTTGCTCCTATCATGCCAATGGGAGTGAAATCTTTGATTGCGTCATAAGGCATCTTTCTTACCGCTGGATTAGTGCCATGAGTCCCTACGTAGGCAATCATGAGGGTATAACCATCTGGTGTGGCTTTAGCTGTTGCTTGGGCAGCAATGGCGCCACCACCACCACCTATATTGTCGACAATCACGCTTTGACCCAATCCTTTGGATAAGCGCTCCGCAACAGCTCTAGCAATATTATCCAATCCTCCTCCAGCCGCAACAGGAGCAATTAATCTAATCGGTTTGGTTGGGTAGCCATCATTGGTATTTTGTGCAGTTGCAGCAAAGCTACTCATCAGTCCTAGTACGCTCAATAGTAAAGATGATAAAAAAATTGATAAATTGTGATGAGGTGAGTCAGACATGTCTCTAGTCCAGGTTATTTTTTTATTTATTAATCCACAGTTGCAAGCGCAGTTTACTATTAACAGCCAATTATTTTTTTGATGAGAGAAGACCTATGATTTTGGAACATTGTGACATTGAAATTGACCCATCAAAAAATGCGGAGTTTGAAAAAGCGATTTTAATTGGGGTTGAAACAGTCATTGCGAAATCTCAAGGCTTTCGTGGTTTTAAAGTTAACCATAGTGTAGAAACCCCAGCGCGCTATTTGCTGATGATTTATTGGGACACATTGGAAAATCATACGATTGATTTTCGCGGGTCAGATGCCTTTGCTGATTGGCGCAACATTGTGGGCCCATTCTTTGTTAAGCCACCAGTGGTCGAGCACTTTAACCTAATAGGAAAGTCCACATAAAAAGAGTTGATGCGCCTAGTTTTAGGCGCTCATTTTTTTGCGGATAGAGTGCTCTATCGGAATAGAGTCTAAGGTGGGCTCTAGAGCTTCGCGCTCATCAAATACAAAGCAACTGCCTTGGTAATGTGCGGCACCAACCTCTTCAAAATACTTTAAGATGCCACCTTCCAATTGGTAACTGTGTTGCATGCCAATTTCGCGCATATACAAACCCGATTTTTCACAACGAATACCACCAGTACAAAAACTAACTAAGGTCTTATCGGCTAGTGATTCTTTATGTGCAGCAATCGCTTCTGGAAATTCGGTAAATTTTTGAATATTAAAGTGCAGGGCATTTTCAAAGGTGCCGTATTCCACTTCGAACGCATTGCGTGTGTCAACCATCACTACGGGACGACCTAAATCATCGGTGCCACGATCAAGCCACTCCTGTAATTTCTTAGGTGCTATAAAGTTTGCACGGCCCACTTCAGGGCGAATAGTAGGGTGATTCATGCGAATAATTTCGTGCTTGATTTTGATCAACATCTTCTTAAACGGTTGATCCTCAGACCAACTCTCTTTTGTCTCTAAAGTTTTGAAGCGAGAATCGGTACGAAGCCACTCTATGAAGCCATGCAACTCAAGTTCATTGCCTGCCAAGAACATATTTATGCCCTCTTCAGTCAGTAAAATTGTTCCTTTGAGTTGGCGAGAGTTGCACTCATTCATGATTTTGGTGCGCAACTCAGGCAAACCATCTAGGCTTACAAATAAATAGGCTGCAATATTTAAAATTGGCTTCATCTTTAGTCTCTTATCTCAGTACCGTCCATTATCGAACAAGCCATGGCAGGCGGTGGTAATCTTCTAATCTAAACAGAAGGAGACGTTTTATGCAATTTCTATCAAAAATGGCCAAAAGAGCCCTATTTATTTGCTTCGCCTTATTTGGGCTCAGCAGCCTTGTTTTGGCTCAAAGTACCGGAGTAGGCACTTGGCCGACTCAAAAACCTATTCGATTAATCGCGGTTTTCCCGCCAGGTGGGTCCGTTGATCAAGTGGCCCGCATTTTGGCTCCTGCTTTGCAGGCAGAATTAAAACAAAATGTGATTGTTGATAACGTTGGCGGTGCTTCTGGAGTGATTGGCACATCCGCCATGACAAGATCGGAACCAGATGGTTACACCTTTGCCGTGGTATTTGATACGCATGGTGTTAACCCCAGCCTCAAAGACAAACTCCCTTATGACACTATTAAAGATATTGCCCCAGTAACTTTGATTGGTACCTCGCCAATGGTATTGGTGGCCAGTAAAGCCTCGGGTATTACGAGCTTTAAACAATTAGTTGAGCAATCTAAAGCGGGTAAGAAATTTAGTTACGGCTCAATCGGCATTGGTAGTCTGGGTCATCTCGCTATGGCGCGCTTAGCTAAACAGGCTGGATTCGATTGGAACCATATTCCTTATCGTGGAGGCGGCCCCCTGATGCAAGATGTTTTGGGCGGTCAGGTCGAATTGGCTGTAGGTTCTGAATTTTTGGTTAAGCCGCATATTGAGAGCGGTGGCGTCATTCCATTGGTGGTGACAACACCCAAACGTTCACCACAGTTGCCAAAAGTACCCACGATTGCTGAAAGTGGTTTCCCAGGCTTTGATGCGCCCGCTTGGTGGGCAATCCTAGCCCCTGGTAAAACACCCCCAGCGATTGTCAACGCCATGAACCAGGCTGTGACTAAAGCTTTAAAGACTCCAGCGGTGGCGAGTAAATTTAATGCGCAAGGGATTGAAATTGTTGCTGGAGGCCCAGATACCCTCCGCGATTTTATCGGCAAACAAATTGCCATATGGGGCAAGTTTGTAATTCAGAACAATATTAAAGAAGTTAGTCAATAAGGCGAACATGTCTGTACGTTTAATTCCCTATCAACCCATAGATCTAGCTGAGCCAGCTGAGTTGGTTGCCGCGATTCGAAAGAGACGCGGCGGCCAATTCATTAACTTAGATCGCATGCTTTTACACAGTGTGCCAATTGCTGAGGGTTGGAATCATTTTATTGGGGAGATCCGCAATAATCTTTCTTTAGATCCTAAGTTACGTGAACTGGCAATGTGTGGGGTTGCCGTTCTTAATGGCGCTGAGTATGAGTTTATTCATCATGCACCCCCATTTCAATTGGCTGGTGGCACCGATGCGCAGGTAAGCGCTTTACGCTTAATAGGCCAGCCTGAATTTCCAAGCGATCTATTTAATCCGACTGAACAGGATGCTATAGACCTTACATTCCAGATGACCCGCAACATTAAAGTAGATCCTGATTTAATCAAGCGGCTACGAGAAGCGCTAGGCAATACTGACACTGTTGAGCTGGTCAGTGTGATAGCTGCATACAACATGGTGTCACGCTTTCTGATTGCTTTGGATGTGACCCCTGAAGAACATTCTCTAACCCAGTAGAGAGACCGCATGATTCGCAATATAGAAAATATTATTCCAGGGATCGAGACATCTGACGGGGCAGGCGTAAAGTTGCGCCGCAGTCTGGGTCAGCAACAAGTTCGTTTAGACCCTTTCCTCATGCTCGATGAATTTTCTTCCAATGATCCCGATGATTATGTTGCAGGTTTTCCCGCCCATCCCCATCGTGGTTTTGAGACGGTGACCTATATGCTCGAAGGGCATATGTTGCACGAAGATCATTTAGGTAATCAGGGTCATCTCAAAACTGGTGGCGTTCAATGGATGACAGCAGGGCGCGGCATTATTCATTCTGAGATGCCCCAGCAAGTTAGCGGCGCTATGCGGGGATTTCAGTTGTGGATTAATCTGCCCGCAAAAGAAAAAATGAAGGACGCTGCCTATCAAGATATTCAGGTTGAGGATATTCCGCAGATTACAGTAAAGGGCGGTGGTTTTGTGAAGGTCATTGCAGGAATATTCCAAGGAGAGGGTCAATCTATTGCGGGGCCCGTTGGAGGTATTACTACTGACCCGCTTTTTCTTGACGTACATCTCTTGCCGAATCAAGAATTTTCACACCCTGTAGCAGCTGACCATAATGCCTTCTTATATTTATATGAAGGTGATGGGGTGGTTGGTGATTCGCTTTATTCTGCGCCAAAACAAGCGGCAATTATTTTGGGGAGCGGTGATCATGTGTGCTTTAAAGCGGGATCTTACGGGGCAGAATTTATTTTATTGGCTGCACTCCCATTGAATGAGCCCATTGTGCAATACGGCCCCTTTGTGATGAATACCCAGGCGCAGATAGAGCAAGCGATCGAAGATTATCAAAGCAATCGACTGACGGTTTGATTGGGGTGATGAGCTCAATGACGAATAATGGTTTACTTCAATGGGAAGAAAGTGGTCAAACCCATCTTTCTCAATGGCATTCTGAAAACGGGATTGCTCCGCATAAAAGAGTGGTTCTAGTTGACGACACCCTCACCGCTGATGTTGCTTATCGCATGGCCTGTGAAGGTACTGCGATGTTGTGGAAGAGTGATTTTCAGAATGCGCGCCAGCTATTGCAGGCATTAGCCAGCAGGGTTGATAGGCCCCCCAAAAAAATAAAGCGCATTAAAGAAAACAGTCAAACTGTAGAAAAAAGTGCTTTAGATCGTTTCAACCTTTACCGTTTAGCTCAGTCTCAACGCGCACGTATTCTGGGAATGTTACTCATTCAAATAGATGCTGACCATCGCATTCCTTTAAGGCGCGCACCCGAGGTATCGCAGGCCTGCATTGAAGCATACGGTGTGACAAATGAGCCCTATGTTATTTCTTTGCGAGAGCTCTTGGGTGTGATTAGCGCTCACGAATGGCATAAGAAAGGCGTTCCTATTTTGGCGGGTAATAGTGAGAAATTGATTATTTACCCGCACTATGGAGTCTTTTCGCCAGTGCGTGGCGAATACATTGAATTGGTGCGTAATGAACTCTTGCCCAAAGTAGTAGCCGAGCATCCAATTGTTTTTGATATTGGAGTCGGAACGGGGGTACTCTCAATTATTTTGGCTATGCGAGGAATCAAGCAAGTCATTGCTACAGATCTAGATGACCGAGCTTTATCTTGTGCTAAAGAAAATATTGATCGTCTTAATCTCTCCCCCCAAATCCAGATAGTAAAGGGAGATTTATTCCCAGCAGGTGTGGCTGCGCTGATTGTTTGTAACCCCCCTTGGTTACCGGCACGGCCTAGCTCTTCTTTGGAGCACGCAGTCTACGATCCTGAAAGTCAGATGCTTAAGCGATTTTTGAATGGACTGAAGGATCACCTTCTTTCAGATGGAGAGGGATGGTTAATTCTTTCGGATTTGGCCGAATACCTAGGCTTGAGATCAAGGCAAGAGTTGCTTGACTGGATTAATCAAGCTGGCCTTAAAGTGGTGGGTCGCACAGAGACTAAGCCAATACATAAAAAAGTATTTGATAAGAGCGATCCATTACATGCGGCCCGAGCGGCTGAGATTACTTCGCTTTGGCGCTTGGCTCGGCAGTAATATTGAGACGGTAAAGACAAACCCCCTCTAAACATCAGAGGGGTGTGCTTTTAATGGTGGGTGTTTTGTCTTTTGAGCGTTACTTTAAGTAACGACCACTTTTTTAGTTGCGAATCAATTTATGAAGTTATTATTGCCCCTAAAGTAGTAATAATAATGATCTACGATGCCAAATATAACTAAACCAAAACTTAGCCTGATTGATCGCGACACTTTATGGGATAGAGCTTATAACTCCCTGAGGGCGGCATTGCTGGCTGGTCGTTTTGTTCCAGGAGAGAGGATTGTTCTCCGAAAAATTGCCGATGATTTGGGTATTAGCCTAACTCCAGTGAGGGATGCGGTTAATCGCTTAATTGCAGAAAATGTTTTAGAACGTGGTGGTGTAGGGCAGGGTGGCGGTGCGATTGTCCCCCTTTTGAGTGCCGAACAATTTAGTCAGCTGATGATGATCAGAGGTGCTTTAGAGCCTATAGCAGCCGAGGTGGCTGCAAAGTTGGCCTCTAAGAAGGACCTATTGGCAGTATCCAATTCTTTAGCCAATATGAAACAGTTTGTTGCTGAAGGCCAAATTGACGACTATCTTGAGGCACATTATCAATTCCATTTCGGCATCTATCGGCTAGCGAATCTGCCGATTCTTTTGCAAATGATTGAGAGTGCTTGGTTGCGTTGTGGCCCCACTCTCACCTTAGCGCTTCCTGAGTACGTACCTGGTATGAAGCGTCACAAATATCATGTGGCGGCCTTAAATGCCCTAAAGCAAGGCAATGGCACTACTGCTGCTGAGGCGATTAAGGCCGATATTGAAAGCGCCCAAACGGATATTTGCCTGCTTTTAGACAAAATCTAGACCTTTTTTCCTTTTTTTAATCTATTGCGCCAATCCTGATAAATCTTTTGTTATGATAATGTTGTTTGTTATAACATTCATGAATTAGGAGGGGACATGCAATTCCATAAATATAAAAAAGCACTCCAGATAGGGCTAGCAGTACTCATAAGTAACTTGTGTGCAATCACAATTTATGCAGCAGACTTTCCGGCGAAAGAAATTCGCCTGATAGTCCCATGGAATGTTGGCGGATCGAATGATATTTCAGCGCGGCTGATATCGAGGATCGTAGCCGAACAGGGAATAACTGTTGTAGTCGATAACGTTCCCGGGGCAACTGGCGCAATTGGGATGACAAAAGTCGCCACTGCTGAACCAGATGGATACACCATTGGTATGGGTACAAGTTCAACCCTGTCGATGATTGCGCAGAATTTGACAACCTTAAGAAATGATCAATTTGCACCTATAGCTCGTGTAACAACAGATCAGTTATTGTTGCTTGTCCCTGCTGATGGCCCGGCGACGTTAGATGCATTTTTGGAAAAAGTAAAGAAAAACCCTGAAAAAATTTCAATTGGAACACCTGGTAGTAACAACCTAAATCACATTTTTGCAGTAATGACTGGCAGGGTTGTGAATACTGACATTATTAACGTCCCCTATACGGGGGGGTCTAAGGTGGTTGTTGACTTGGCAGGCAAGCAATTAGATGGCGCGGTCTTAAAGCCATCCGAAAGCAAAACTCAAATAGATGCTGGGTTGGTCAAGCCTATAGGCGTATTTTCAAATGATCGAATTAAAACGTTACCCAATGTACCCACATTTAAGGAAAAGGGTTACAACGTTTTTCCGTATGGACCATTGGTGCAAATGGCTTATCTTGTAGCTCCAGCAAAAACTCCACCGGCAGTACAAGAAAAATTAATTGCTATTTTTAGTAAAGCCATTCAAGACCCTCGTTTTAAGCAGGCATCAGAAGATGGTGGATCCAAAGTCGATGATTCAACTGGAAAAGCTTTGGGTAGCGAGATTAATGCGATTACTAAAACCTTATCACTTGTTGGAAAAAAGATATTCGTTCCCGAAACCAAATAAGTTAAAGAAAGCGATTGATGTCGAAGATTAAAAAAGTTACTTGTCACGTAGTTTCAGCGCCAGTCCAGAAGCCCTTTACCTCATCAAGAGGTTGGATTTATAAAACTCGTGGCTCATGTATTGTGGAGATTGAAACAACTGATGGCATCGTTGGTTGGGGTGAGTGCTATGGTCCTTCTGCTGTAGCCAAAAGCTTTATTGATACCCAGTTTGCTCCACGAATTATCGGAATGGATCCATTTGACGTCGAGGTGATATGGGAAGAGCTTTATAACCGTATAAAGGATTACGGTACTAGTGGTATGGCCATTTCAGCTATCAGCGGAATTGATATAGCCTTGTGGGACATTATTGGTAAAAGTTGCGGTAAGCCAATTCATAAGTTAATTGGCGGGTCATATCGCAGCGAGGTCTCTGCTTACGCAACTGGCTTGTACTTTATAGATATGGACAGATTGATTGAAGAGGCCGTAGAAGAGGCGCTTGAATTTAAGAGCGAAGGATTTATCGCGATCAAAATGAAGATCGGATTAGGCGATCCTAAGTTTGATATTAAGCGCGTTGAGGCTGTACGAAAAGCAATTGGAGATGACGTTCGTTTAATGGTTGATGCCAATCATTGCTTTACCGTCCCCCAGGCAATTCGGATCGGACGTGAATTAGAGCAGCTCAATATCGACTGGTTTGAAGAGCCCATCTCTCCCGAGGATATAGATGGCTATGTTGAGGTGACACGTGCATTGGATATGGCAGTAGCCGGTGGCGAAAATGAATTTACTCGTTGGGGGTTCAGAGATTTGGTGGTGCGCAAGGCGATGGATATAGTGCAGCCGGATGTCTGTGCTGCTGGTGGTATCAGTGAATGCAAAAAGATAGCCACCTTAGCAAGCGCTCATGGTGTTGAGTGTGTGCCACATGCATGGGGTTCGGCAATTGGCCTGGCAGCAACATTACACTTTTTGGCTGCGTTGCCTGATCAACCACCAAGTTTTCGAGGCAATCCGCCGTTGTTGGAGCTAGAGCAGTGCGAGAACCCATTTCGAGATCTATTGTCTGTAGAGCCTATTGTCCAGCAACGAGGAAAGGTAAAAATTCCAACTGGGCCAGGATTAGGAATTGAAATTAATCGCAGTATCTTAGATAAATATCGTGTTTCATAACGATTCTTATTTATGAGATTTCTAACCTTCAAAAATTCTGATGGCAATGTTGGTGCAGGTGTTTTGCTGCAAGACCAAAAGACTGTTCTAGATTTAACTCATGGTAGTTGCCGTGCTATTTTAGGGTCAACTCAGCCGACTATCTTGAGCCTAGTTCAGAATGGCTTGGAAACTTGGCAAAAGAAGATTTCTATTTTTATAGTGGAGAATTCGCTTGATCCCGACGCCATTCGGGTATTGGATAATTTGAAATTATGTGCGCCAATTCCAAATCCAGGTAAGGTAGTTGGAGCTGCCTATAACTTCACTGACGCTCTAGATGAGCGTTCAATGCCTTACCCAGGCGAACCTGTTATTTTTATTCGCTCCGGAAATACTGTCATAGGGCCAAATGATCCTATTCTTATTCCACCGGACGTAGGTAACGTTGGTTATGAAGCTGAATTAGCGGTAATTATTGGTAAGCGCGCATTGTTTATTGAGCCTAAAGATGCCATGGAATGCGTTGCAGGCTATACGGTACATAACGATATAAGTGGTAGCGGCATGATTAAGCAAGATGGCGGCAACTTTGTCCGGGGCAAGAATATGCCGGCATCAGCACCTTTTGGACCATTTCTAATTACTGCCGACGAAGTAAAAAATCCTTACGCCATTCAAATTCAGCTCGATGTGGATGGCAGACTATTGCAAAAAGGATCAACTTCTACAATGCTCTTTAAGATAGCTGAATTAATTTCCTATATTTCTAAGCAAATGCCACTGGAGCCAGGCGATATCATTGCAACAGGAACCCCTGCTGGACTTGCTATGGTACATACGCCAACTGCATGGCTTGAGCCAGGACAGACTGTTCATGTAGAGCTAGAGGGTTTGGGGGTTTTAAATAATCCCATTAAAAAGGGGGTGCCATTTCTTGAGTAAAAAATTCAAGGTTCTTTTAACTAACCCAATACATCCAGATTGTCATCTGACCCTAGCAAATGAGTGCGATGTAGTGGTAGCACCAGATACGAATCCTGAGACTTTAAAAGGACTTATATCCGACTGTGACGGCTTGATCGTTCGCTGTCAGCTACCCCAAGATATTTTTGATGTGGCTAGGCAGTTAAAAGCAGTGGTTCGTCATGGCGTAGGGTTAGATTTCATACCAGTAGATGCTGCAACTAAAAAGGGTATACCTGTTGCTAATCTACCAGGATCAAATACAAATGCTGTGGTTGAATATTGTTTGGCTACTATTTTCTACTTTCGCCGCCGCCTAGATTTCATAGATTCACAATTACGCAGCGTGGGGTGGGCAAAAGCTCGACCATTGGCAGACCCTTCAACTGAAATAGCGACCACTACATTGGGCATTATTGGTTTCGGCGCTATTGGTAGCAAGCTGGCAAGGGTGGCAACTGGTCTTCAAATGAAGACGATTGCACTTACTAGACGCCCAGATGTATTGCCAAGTGAGGTAGAGTCGGTCACAAAAAAAGAGCTTTTTTCTCAAGCGGATGTAATCGTAATCTGTTGCCCTTTGAATGAAGAAACGCGTGGGCTGGTAGATCAAGCTTCCATCTCAATGATGAAGTCAAATGCCATTCTGATTAACATTGCTCGCGGACCAGTGGTCGACACGTCCGCAATTATCAAAGCCTTAAAAGCGGGTGATATTGCTGGGGCAGCCATGGATGTTCATGATCAGCAGCCTTTGTCTGGACAGGAGGCAGTCTTTGATTGTCCGAATTTATTGCTTACCCCTCATGTAGCCTCCATTACCGCTAGTAGCATGCGTGGCATGAGTGACGGATCCGTAAAGACGATTCTTGCTATTCTGAATGGCGACCGCCCTAAGAATATTGTTAACCCAGAAGTCTTTTATTAATTGAGAAAAACATGACTAGTAATCCAATGCGTATCGTGAAGTTAGAGGCGGTTCCTATTTCCTTTCCTGTGCCTGAGAATAAGTCGGTTCGACTTGGGATTGGTAAATGTGTGAAACGCGATTCAGTGCTGGTTCGTATCGAAACCGAAGATGGACATGTTGGCTGGGGTGAGGCTCACCATGGGCGTGCTCCTGGTGCAATTGCAAAACTAATTGATACGACTATGCGAGAGCTGGTTCTTAATAGCGATGCAATGGATATTAATGGCATTTGGGCTCGCGTTTATAAAATGCAAATCTCAAGCCATGGGACGGGCGCTGCTGCAGTATTGGCATTAAGTGGTATTGATATTGCGCTGTGGGATATACGCGCTCAGATCATGCAGCAGCCTTTATATCGTTTGTTGGGTGGGGCCTCCAAAAAGATTAAAGCATATGCTGGCGGTATTGCCTTAGGATGGCAAGAGCCAGCATCCTTGGTAAAAGAGGCTCAAGAGCACATTGCTACTGGGTACCGGGCATTAAAGTTGCGCGTGGGAGATACCGCTGAAAAAGATATTTCTAGAGTGCAAGCAGTTCGCAAAGAAGTTGGCGATGACATTGATATATTGGTAGATGCCAATACGAATTACACATTGTCAGATGTGCGTAAAGTAATGCCTGCTTTCGATGAAGCTGGTGTAAGTTGGCTAGAGGAGCCATTTCCACCACAGGATCGCAAGGCATATCGCATGGCGCGCAGTTTGGGGAGGGTTCCATTTGCTGCTGGTGAAAATCATTACACACGTTACGAATTCTCAACTTTATTGGATGATGGAGATGTGCAGTTTATGCAACCCGATCTGTCCAAAACCGGTGGGATTACAGAGTCGATGCGAATTGCCGCTATGGCGAGTGCTAATAAATTAACAATTAATCCACACACTTCTGCCACAGCAATCAATATGGGAACAACGATTCATTTTCTCTCTGCCATAGATAATCCTGGATACTTTGAGGGAGACGTCACATCGCTCAATCTCTTTAGGGACGAAATGATGGATAAACCTGCCTATGAACTTGATGTGGATGGTTTCGTGAAGCCTTACGAGGGCATAGGGATTGGCATGAAAATCAACATAGATTTTGTTAAAGATCACCCTTTAATTGATGGCCCTTGCTACGTTTGATTCGAATCCTTTGGCCCCAGGTAAAAGTGGAACACTTGTTCTCGATTTATAAATTATCTTTTAATAGACTTCAATCCTTTGTCGAAATATCAAAAAATCTATGTTTTAGGTGCAGGATCAGTGGGCTGCTACTTTGGCGGCATGCTGGCACGCGCTGGTCAAGCTGTTGCTTTAATTGGGAGGTCTGAACGGGCCCAGGCTATCAATGAGTTGGGTCTTGAGATGGACTGCAAATCCTTTCAAGAGGTTATGCGTATTAAAGCCTCTGACGATTTATCTGCTTTGGGGGATGCTGATCTGGTTTTGCTCAGCGTGAAATCTCTAGATACAGAAAAAACCATACAAGAAATTGCATCGATACTGCCAAGCCATGCGGTGATTCTGAGTTTGCAAAACGGCGTGACCAATGTGGATATCGCTACTAAATGGATTTCAAATCCAGTGTATGCAGCGGTTGTCTATGTCGCCACAGGAATGATCGGTCAAAGAACCATGAAACATCATGGTAGGGGTGAGCTCTATGTCGGGTCACTACAGCCAGCCAAAGATCAGGATCAGGAAAATCTGGCAGCTATTTGTACACTTTTTGAAGGTGCAGACGTTCCTTGCTCCATAGCGCAACATATCGAGAAGGACATGTGGTTAAAGTTCTTGGTGAATTGCTCCTACAACGCTATTTCCGGTATTGGTCAAATTGCCTATGGAGAAATGGTACTCATTCCTGAGATCGTTAAACAAATTGAATATATCACTGAAGAATTTTTAGCAATCGCTACAGCAGAAGGAGTTCTTATTTCCGAAGCAGAAGCTGCAGAAGTAAATGCCCTGATTGCCTCAACTATGGTCACACAGCGTTCTTCTACAGCGCAAGATTTAGCGAGAGGCAAGAAAACTGAAATTGATTTTTTAAATGGCTATATCGTGGAATTAGGAAAGAAGTATGGTGTTCCTGTGCCATATAACGAATCGATCTACGCTTTAGTAAAAATGCTAGAGCAATCAAAAAGTATGCAACATTAAATATTGATACGTTTTGGGGTGGTTAAGCAGTTCAATTATTGAGGAGACAAAAATGAAGTTACAAAAAAATATAATCAGTACAGTCTTATTGACGGGCTTTTTTATTAGTGGCTTGGCTATTGCACAAAATCTTCCGGTTGCTAAACCTGAAGATGTCGGTATGTCATCGGCAAGATTAAGAAATGTGAAGGCCTCTTTGCAGGCTGAAGTAGATAAGGGTAATATTCCTGGTGCTGTAGTCATGATTAACCGCAAAGGAAAGTTAGTTTATTCAGAGGTGGTAGGTTACCAAGATAAAAGTACCAACAAGCCAATGAGTAAAGATTCTATTTTTAGAATCTACTCCATGACCAAGCCGCTAGCTTCTGTTGCAGCAATGATTTTGGTGGAAGAGGGAAAGCTTCAGTTAGCCGATCCTATTTCTAAGTTCATGCCAGAATTTGCGAACATGCAAGTCAGTGTAGGTTCAAAAGATAGTGGCGGCAATATGGAGTACAACTTAGTACCTGCAGCCAAGCCAATAACTATTCAAGATTTATTGCGTCACACTTCCGGTATTGGATATCCAGAGATCACCTCTAATCCCAATATTAAAAAAGCCTATACAGACGCAGGCCTTTATGTTGCTGGTGGTACGGATTACGATCAACGTCGTGTGACTCCACAAGAGATGATTTCTGGAATCGCTAAAGCACCGCTGAGCACACAGCCTGGCACGAACTGGGAATACGGCATGTCCGTAGATTTGTTGGGGCGCGTAGTTGAAGTTGCCTCAGGAAAGCGTCTCGGGGATTTCTTACAAGAGCGCTTGTTTGCGCCTTTGCAAATGAAAGACACTGCTTTTTCTATAGTGGCAGATAAAAAGTCGCGTATTGCCGAACCTTTGGCAACTGATCCATTCGCTAAGACTCCTATTAAGTTATTGGATGTCACCATTAAACCTAATAATGACTCTGGTGGCGCTGGAGCGGCAGGCACAGCAGGAGACTATATGAACTTTGCCAGCATGATGCTTAACGGCGGTGAATTAAACGGCCAAAGAATTTTGTCACCAATGACTGTCAATTTGATGGCCTCAGATATGCTAGGTAATAGAACAACCGTTCCGCTTTCGCCTGGTCAATTACTGATGGGTGTTGATGGCTATACATTTGGCTTGGGCTTTATGGTTCGCCAAGGTCAAGGTCTGGCATCGGTTGATGGATCGCCTGGTGAGTATATGTGGGCTGGTGCAGCAGGCACTTTCTTTTGGATTGATCCAAAAGAGCAGCTGGCTGTTGTGGTGATGAGTCAAGTTCCCGGCCCTATTCGTCCTTACTACCGTCGCATGATCAAGCAGTTAGTTTCATCAGCTGTTATTAAGTAACTTAAGCTCTTTGCTGTATTTGGACATGAAAACTGCACCAATGGGTTGGACGGGTGTCCAACTTTTGTGGTGCAGTTCACCCAGACATGCCCCCAAATTTGTTAAAAACTACCGTTTCCTAGCGTTACCTACAGACAACAAAAAACCCCTTAGAGCTTTATGCTGTAAGGGGTTGTTTGGTGTTACTAGGTGATACTAATACTAATATTGGTGGTCGGCGTGCGTAGAAAGATTCTTTTATCTATATGATTTATATATAAATAAAAATATTCAAAAATTTAAGTGCCCCCTAAGGTGCCCCCAGGCTCCAAAAATAAGAAGAAGCGATCGCTAGGAGTCCCAATTTCAGTTTATTCGGTCGATTTTAAGCGTTTTTTTAACTGAACAATTGCTGATTGAATAACTTCACAGTTAATGAATCCTCTGGGTTGCTGAGGATGTAGTTACCCAAGGAAATCGCTATTAGAGGAGCAAAAATTCACATATATAACTATTTTTAAACAAATAAATTGATATTTTGCGTATTTAGTTCATAATTTAGTTCTATTTAAGTTTATTTGGATAAATGAAATGCTAGTTGAATTTCGTGTCAAGAACTTTCGCAGTATTCGTGACGAGCAAGTTCTTAGCTTGGTTGCGTCTAAGGATAAAACCTTGCGAGATACGCATACTCAAGAGACGGGCATCAGCGCGGCCCCGGTTTTATTGCGAAGTGCTGTGGTCTATGGAGCCAATGCGAGTGGCAAATCTAATCTTATAAAAGCTCTGCAATATATGCGTGGGGTAGTTATTGAGTCTGCTACGGCAATCCAGCCTGGTCAAACCTTTGCTGTTCAACCATTTCGACTGGATTCAAAGTCAGCGGATCATTCAAGTGAATTTGAGGTTACTTTTTTACTTGATAAGGTTCGGTATCAATATGGTTTTGCCATGACGGCGCAACGAATTGTTAGCGAGCACTTATTGGTTTATAAAACGTTTAAACCTCAGCGCTGGTTCTCGAGATATTTTGATCAAGAGAGTGGTAAGGATGTATATGAATTCAGCTCAGGTCTAAAGGGACCCAAAAACTTATGGGAGGGCGCTACTCGACCAAATTCACTATTTTTATCAATGGCAGTTCAGCTGAATAGTGAAGCTTTGCGGCCGGTATTTGATTGGTTCTTGAATCAATTGGTCATCTTTAACGAACAAGCACCGCTCACTCCTCAGATGTCTATTCAGATGCTTAAGCAGTCAGAAGGGCGCAAGGATATTTGTAAATTTCTATCTGCCGCTGACATTAGCATTCAGGATGTAGATGTGGAGACGCGAAAAGTTCCTGGACAAGCCGTTCACTTTGATCTAAACGCAGGAAAAACTGAGGTTCGATCTGAGGAAATGGAGGAGCATAAGCTGCGCTTTCATCATGTAACAGAGCAAGGCAAGGCTGTTTTTGACTTAATGGATGAGTCAAGTGGAACTAGAAATTTATTGTTTATTGCCGGCCCAGTAATGGATATTCTCAGTAAGGGGGTAACGCTCGTAATCGATGAGCTTGATACGAGCTTACATACTCTGCTTGTACGTGAATTAGTTCGATTATTTCATTCGCCCGAAATTAATACCAAGGGTGCGCAGTTAATTTTTACAACTCATGATGCTTCATTGTTGGATGCCCCGGATTTATTTCGTCGCGATCAAATCTGGTTTGTTGAGAAGGATGGCGACCAATCATCAGGTCTTGTGGGTTTGTCGGAGTTTAGCCCTCGCAAAAATGAGGCATTAGAGCGCGGTTATTTAATGGGGCGCTATGGAGGGGTCCCATTTCTCAGTCATACATTGGGGCTTCAGCACTAATGGGTCAAGATAATTCGCCAAAAGAGCGTCAAAAGAAGCAACTCGAGCGCAAGCTAGGGAGGCGCGCTAGTTATGACCGAATTCTGATCGTATCTGAGGGTGGTAAAACTGAGCCTAATTATTTTCATGAGATTCGATCGCTACATCGTTTGCATACTGCAAATGTGGAGGTGCGACCTAGTGAAATGGGTACTGCACCTATTCAGGTGGTTCAATACGCTCAAGAGTTATTTGAAAATGGCGATCGTCATAAGAGCATTCAGCCGCGTGCTTTCGAGAGGGTTTATGCTGTATTTGACCGTGATGACCATATAAGTTATGTCGAGGCATTAAATTTATCGACATCATTAAATGGCAGGCTAAAGAATGATGCCAAACAGCCAATTATCTTTAAGGCAATTGCTTCCGTGCCCAGTTTTGAATTATGGCTTTTGTTGCATTTTGTAGATATTCAATCTCCAATTCATCGCGATGAGGTATTGGAGAAGTTGAAGCAATATATTCCTGGGTATCAAAAAAATACTCAAAATATCTTTGCAATAACTGCAAGTAATTTGAGCATTGCAATTGATCGTGCGGAGCGACTATCAGCACGCTTTACTGCCCATACCGACCCGGAGCCTTTTACAGATGTTGTGGAGTTGGTCAAGCTACTAACAACTCTTCGTGAATCCACCTAAGAAATTTTTAATCTTGAAAACTAAGATGGAATCAAATTTTCTATAGGCAGAGGAGGTGACTCGTGAAAGAGTCCCAGAAGAAACCTAAGTCCACCCTTGAATCCCTGCTCTCCGAAAATAAAGTCATAACTGGCCTTAAGTTAATTGAGCGTCACAAGGAGGCCGGGAAGCAAAAAGTACTTTTGCAAAAGGCCATCGAATTTGAGCAAACAAACCGGAGGGCTAGGGGTTAAATCTCTTTCTTCAGCATTAAAAATGTGGGGATAAAAGTCCTTGAATTGACTTCATTTGTCCCTATGAGATCCTAGCTATTTATTCCCCAAAAAGCTTGCGCTTCTTGCTGAGCTCTTCCACCAATTCATCCAACTCGAGTTGACGATCTTCTATGTCAATATCAAGACAATCTAAACGATGGTTCCTCAGTGTAATATTTGATTCTATCTCTGAGAGCTGTGCAGTGGCTTTTTGAATCAGAAGTCTGAAATTCCCTAATTCCAATTGCAGTTTTATCTTTTCATCAAGAAAGTCACCTAACTTCAAGATACGCTGTTTCTCTGCCTCGGCAATGGTTGCTCGACCAGCAATGACATCACTATTTCTAGGCTCCTGAGAGATTCGGTAGGCTTGGGCAAAGCCCAATGAAGTCAACCAGAGCGCCAAAACCCAGATCCCAATCCCAAAAATATAGATTAACCAGGATCGCCAAGTGTAGGAGGGCTGAATACCAGCCTTTTGATAGGCCTCAAAATTCAGATCCGCCATTACCGGTGGGCAAATATTTACCGGAAAATAGGTGCAAATAAGCGCAATCTCTAGGCGATTCTCATCTTCGGCGATCTCCAGTTTGTGTCGTGCGATGCGGTTTGCTATTGCCGCCTCACCACCTTCAAAGCCATTCAGTTTTTTCGTAGCTTCAGCCAACTCTTTTGCGAGCTTAGCCTTTTCTTGTACGACGATGTCATATTCGCCATCGGTACGACAACCCGCCAAAAGGGTAACTAGGGTAATGGCAACAATAATTATCTTATTCATTTGGACTCCATTAAATAGGTTTGAAAGAGGCTTGTTGAGCCGTAGCCGATCTCTTCGGGGATTTCAAATTGGTCATAGGCATTCCATTTGCCATGAACATTCTTCTTCCAGATGGGAACAAGGGTGCCCGGCTTCATGCCTTCTTTGTAGGCCTTGGCAATCGCCTTGGAATCAGTAACCAAATAGAACTTGGAATAGCGACTGGTGTTATCCAAGGCGTTGACCACTTTGAGTCGAAACTCGTCAAAATCACGCTCCCACTTTTTAGTGAGCTCAATTTCAATGGCAATGACTTCACCATTGGTCATGTACCAGGCGCAGTCCGGTTCTTTGACGTTGCGAGCGGACATGACTCGCATCGTGAGCGGGGTGTCATATTTTGTTATTTGCCCCGCAATGCCATTTTTTACCGTGTAGTGTTGGGCCATGAGGTCATGACGCAAAGTGTTCTGGCGCACTTTATACGGGTCTAGATATGGGTAGAAATGCAGGCGATCGGCCTGTCGCTCTACTTCAGCCAAACCCTTTTCTGTGAGGGTAAAAAAGCTAGCAACTGGGCCGCCACTCTCCGTCTTAGTCTCCGCCAGAAGAGCATTTTTGACTAAGCGATTGACAATGCCGTGACGAGAAGACTCGCTCAATTTTTGCAAAATCACTTTGCTCGAGTAGCCCCATTTCCACACCCAACGCAGTAGCTTGTAATCCCGTTCTTTGGCATACTGATTGGGTGTGAGATCACCGAGTTTGGCTTTACGCTGCTCTTGCAACTCAAGTTTGCGCGCCTCACTCAAAGGTTTCCCGGCTCGTGAATCTTTGCGTTTTTGATTGCTATTCATGATTGCTATCTCCTTCGGATTGGCTATAGCAATGGCTAGTAGCAATAGAGCGCGGTAATTCAACAGCGGATTTTTTCGGTGAAAAAATTTCATCGTTAGAGCGCACTACACAGGCAGTAGCCCCGCTGGACGCGGCCTTGCAGGTGTTTTGTGCTGCTTGCTGGACGCAAGCTCTAGCGATTGCTCCGCGCTGCGCTTGGGGTGCGCCTCGTAAACCGAGGCTACCCCCCTCATCGCAGATCTTTTCCTCACGGAAAATTCCTGACCGACTCGAATCTCGCCTTGGGGCGATCTCCGACTCTCTCTGACGGGGGTAGCCTCGCTTCGTCATTCGACTTGCTGCGGCGCACGGGCTGCGCCCCCAAACCAGGAAATCGCTCTTGGGAGAGCTAAATTGCTGGGGCAATTTTTCCTGACACTTGTCGCTGGCCGCGAGCAAGTTGTTCGGCTCCCCGCAATCATCTGCTCCCCAAACCCCTGAACGGGGTAGGGTAGCGATGCTAAAAAAAGAGGTGGTTTTCATGCTTGGCCCAACCCTTCTGAGGGCGTGTCCACACCTTCATGTTGAGCACGATAGTTCAGCGGATCGGATAACCAGCGCAGGATTTCGCCGTTCTTTTGAAAGGAACATCGCGCAGTAAATCGAATGATCGGTGGGGCAAATCCATCTCTCGAAAGCTGGCGCCACTTCTCTTTACTCACCGGGACAATGTGCTTGATATCCCCCCAGCGAGAGAACCCATCAATGGGTAATTCGCTTTTGGGATTGCCCACATTTACTTCATTTTTAGACTGTGACATCCTACTACCTCCATGTAACTTGAAAGGCCACCATGGCCAATCAGTGCATGGAAATCAGTTTCTTGGGATATCGGTCTTTTTTATAGACCACGTAGCAGCTTGGAGTATGACGCTTAGCCGCTGCGCGTCATGTTTTTGTACTCTCTAACGTACTTATAGATCGTATTGTGGGCGTTATCCGTGGTCAGCCTGACATTAAATTCACCCATCTGATCGAGTACTTCTTTTTCAATCGTCAGAGCTATTTTTCTTCCTGTGAGATCCGGATATTTACTGGCTAACTCAAATACAAATGCCTTTAACTTTTCGTATTTTTCATTGCGCTTAGCCACGCCAGAGGATCCTAGTTGAGAGAATTTCCTGCTCATATCAGAATCAGTCAGTTTTTTTGAAAGACTCTTGGTGACTATCTTCTGTACTTGAGCGACTTCATAAAGCGAGTCGGTGATTGCTTGGATATCCCCTTTGGCCGCCATAGCATTGGCGGTTGCCAATTTGGCTAGACCAAGACCAATCATGAGTGCATCGGGCAATAATGTTGGGGAGGTATAGATGGGGGAGGGGCCTAAACCATGGTTGGCCTTAATGATTTCTTTTAACCTTCCCTTGGTATGCAAATGCTCTAGTAGCAGCTGAGCATCAGAGGCGCCAATTCTCCATATTTCATAGCTATTCTCACCGTCTTCAAATGGCGTTTCTGAATCCCCATTAATTACTAGCCATCCCAATTCATTGCCTTCTTCGAGAAAATGAAGATATTTGCTATTAAAGAGTTTGGCTATGGTTAGCTCAGATAGCGCAAGGTCGACTAAAACTCGAGTATTGGGAAGCTCCGTTTGGTCATTACTCTTTGGATCTACAAGGTATCCAAGATATTGGTACCAGTCTTGGTAGAGCTTATTAAATTCATAACCTAAAAGCGATACCTCTTCGGGGATTGCCGGGTTATTTGAATTGATTACTTTAATTGACCTCACCTCTTCTAGGGTGGCGGCAAAGAGCCCCTTTTTAATTTCCTTATCGTGCTCTTCGTAATCTTTAATGTACATGAATGCTTCATGCAAATCATTTAAGCCGCTCAGATACAGATAGTCATTAAACGGGTCTTCCCATCCTGAATCAGGATCTTCAAGGAAATCAGACATATCGGCGCCAATATCAAATAATAAGAATTAGAAGTATTTGGATAGTTTAGCTGGGTTCGGAAGCCATATTTGATAGGGAAAGTACTTTTTTGCCCGCTAGAATTTAATAGACCAAGATCAGATTGAAAGGCGAATATGACACCCAAAACGCTAACTCGGCAAGAGATGTACGACCTTGTATGGTCCAAGCCCATGACGCAACTTGCAGCTGAATTTGAGCTATCCGATGTTGGACTTAAAAAGATCTGCAAAGCTGCTCAGGTCCCTACGCCTGGACTGGGTTACTGGGCAAAGCTATACATGGCAGCCACATGAATGAACTTTTCTTTGGATTGTCATTTCCGCGCACATTGAATAACTCTTTTGAAGTGGTTTTCTTACATATCTCTGAAATGAGAGCGGGGGATATGGATTCTGGTTGTAAACAGCATTTCAACTTTAAAGGTCGGGGAGTTTTAAATACTATCTACGATTCCACCCTCCACTCGTAGAGCAGCTCCAGTGGTGGCGGATGACAGAGGTGACGCGACATAGGCTACCATGTTGGCAACTTCCTCCATCTGCGCCGCTCGACCCAATATTGAAGAGGGACGATGTTGCTTCACAAAAACGGTGCCTGCTTGCTCTAATGTTTGCCCAGCTGGAGCGCTAGCCATTAATATTTTTTCCGCACCCTCCGATAATGTTGGGCCAGGTAATACGCTATTGACCGTAACGCCTGTACCGGCAGCTACTTTAGCTAAGCCACGCGCCAAACCTAACATGGCAGTCTTGCTCATGCCATAGTGGACCATGTCAGCTGGTATGTTTAATGCCGACTCTGATGCAATAAAAACCACGCGACCCCAGTTGCGCTTAATCATTTGTGGCATGTAGGCGCGTGATAGACGTACACCTGACATGATGTTGACATTCCAGTAACGCTCCCATTCCTCATCACCAATCTCAAAGAAGGGTATTGTTCCGTAGATGCCTAAGTTGTTTATCAGAATATCGCAGAGAGGAGCCTTTGAAGCCAATGCATTGCAGCCTACTGCGGTCGATAGGTCTGCAGCAACACCTTGCACACTAGCGCCTGGAGAGTAAGTCTGTACAGCTGCTATTGCCTTTTCAACGGCATAGAGTTCACGGCCATTTACAACAACCGTCGCACCAGCTTTAGCCAAGGTTTTAGCAATGGCTAGGCCAATACCAATGGTAGACCCGGTAACAATAGCAGTTTTACCGCTTAGATTAATGCTCAACATTCTTTAAGTCTCCTTTATGTAAATTCATTGATGTTTTATAGACATCAATCTAGTAAATCAATTCTTTTGTTATTCATCCCAAATCTAGAATGCCTTGATCCCCTTCATTAGAATTTTTTAGCGACGCTTGAAATTGATCTTCAGCGCTTTGAAGATTGCTTACTCTGACTCCAAGTAGTCTTAAGCTTCTGGCTAGATCAATTCTCCTTAAGCACCGTCTTGCAGCATGTCGTATAGTCTGCGGATCATTGGTGGGTAAAGCGAGCGTGATATCTCTAGTGAGGGATTGGAAATTTCCATAGCGCACTCGGATACCTATCGTCCTCCCGAGATAACCTTTATTGACTAGGTCTTGTGACAAGCGCTCACACAATTGCGACAAAATGGGACCTAAGGTCTCACGGTCACGTGAAGGATGCAGGTCTCTCTCGAAGGTTGTCTCACGACTCATATTGACTGGCTCGCCCCTGGAAATTACAGGATCGTTATTTCGCCCATGAGCACTTTCATAGAGCCAGGCGCCATACACTTTCCCAAATTGTTGCATAAGCCAAAACGGGTCTTGTTGAGCCAATTCTCCCAGGGTACGAATTCCAAGCTTGATTAGTTTTTCTTCAGATTTGGGGCCAATACCATTCATTTTTCGACAGGGTAATGGCCAGATATATTTTTCGACATCAGTTAGTTCTAGTACGAAAATTCCATTCGGTTTATGCATCTCGCTAGCCATTTTGGCGAGAAGCTTGTTGGGAGCTACGCCAATAGAGCAAGTTAATCCAGTATTGCTGAGCACCGTCATTTGAATAACTCTGGCCAATGTATGCCCACCTTTACGCTGCACTCCGGGGACGTTAGTAAAGTCTATATAAACCTCATCCAACCCCGCATCTTCGATGACAGGTGCTATTTCAGCGACAGTATCTTTCATCAGTTGAGAAAAATGACGATAACGTTCAAAGTCGACTGGAAGTAAGATTGCATCTGGGCATAACTTGGCTGCTTTCATAAGCCCCATTGCTGAGCCCACGCCAAATTGACGTGCGGCATATGTGGCGGTTGTAATAACACCTCGGCCGATATAGTCAGATAATCTTGGAAAAAATCGGAGTGGAATTTTATGGGGGCGAAAGTCATCCCATTCTGGCTCACTTTTTAAGATAAGTGAAAAAAGATCCTCTGTTTTAGCGCCCATACTACCGCCGATCACCACTGGTAAATCTTTAAGTTGTGGATACCTTAATAGTTTAGCAGAGGCAAAAAAAACATCCATGTCTAAATGGGCAACACGCCTTGGCTGCGCAGAATTTAAGTCATTCATTTACCTAAGAATAAGTTATTAAAAAAATGACGTCAAAGAAATATAAAAATCACAAAACGAGATTGCGGACTCAGAATATAGTTATTAATAAGCCACTTTCGCCTTTCTAGGGGATGGCGGTAAAGCTAGCGCCAAAACTCCAAAGTATCTGAATTTATTGGTAGAGTTCGGCTGGCTCTGATACTAAATAAACCCAGCAATCCCTTGGTTGCGTAGGCACATTGGTTCACCATCATGGGCATTCATTCTCTGCTGGTGTGACGAAGGCGGGTCCAAAAAATCTAGGGCTTTGCAAGGGGTTTGAGGATGATAATTTTTGGCTCTAAATAGTATATGACTCGTGCGCTTAAAGCTAGCATCCCTAACTTTGATCTGTACGTAGATGGCAAATCAAAGTGGAAATTGCAATCCTACAATTTCCTGGTTTATGTACGCTGTTTCTCAAAATCTCTGTTGAATATTGCTGCAACTCAAGGGTCTTAGGGTTTGTCATAGCCAAAAATAAAAAAGCGCAATTTTTTGATGCTAGAAGTGGGAATTTAAGGTAATCAAAGAGTATTTTTTAGGGTCATTTCTGGCTAATTTAGATCATCTAAACCAAAGTCTAATAGCGCTCGATTTCACATATCAATAAATTCACTCCATGTTGTTGCTGAGTAATTAGTAAATAAGAAGAGCCTTTTTTGGCGAAAAAATTAACTTAAGACTTTATTGGGGTGGAGATAAAAATGACTTTCAAATTAAAAAGTATGAAGTTGGGTGCGGCGCTAGTAATTTTAGGCGGCGCCTTTCTGACATCACAAAATGTATTGGCTGATGAAAAAATGCAAAGTTTCTCAGCTTCTGAGTCAGGGCCATTTTGGGTTAACGTCGGCGTTGGATATGTCAACTTTAATAGTAGTGCAACCATACTGTCTAACGGAAACACTATTCCAGCCAGTGCAACTGCCAGCAACAATACAACTGCATTGGCTGAATTTGGATATGACATTACAAAAAATTGGGCTGCACGTCTTACTGTAGGTATTCCACCTACAACTACGCTTACCGGTACAGGCATGCCTGGCGTAAGTGGGCAAACACTTGGTAAGGTTGGGTATGCTCCTGCCGTTCTCTCCGGGACCTACAGCTGGGATTTGGGTGTAGTGAAACCCTATTTAGGTGCCGGCGTGAATTACACCATCATCACTTCTACACAGGACGGTTTAATTAAGGGATTAGGCGTTGGTAACGGGTATGGACCTGTATTGCAAGCTGGCTTCAATGTTCCTATCACCGATAAATGGGGTTGGTATGCAGACTTTAAGCAGATTTTTCTAAAAGTAAATGCTACTGGATCAGCGTTCGGTGCACCCGCAACTGCAACCGTTACTTTAAATCCAGCAATTTATTCCACTGGAGTTTCATACCGCTTCTGATGAGCGATGCCACTGCTCATTGCTGATCGTGGCGCATTTTATACATAAGTGGTCGATTCAAAACTTGAGAGTAGAGATTTTTACTACTTAAATTTATATAAAAGGAGACTTCAATGTCATTGCTAAATAGAATGGATTGGTACGACTTAGCTCGTACTACGAATTGGACATCAAAATATGCAACGGAAGAAGAGATATTTCCACTGCTGATGTCTGGTGACTTTGGGATACCGCAAGATACCTGGGAAACATACGATGAGCCCTATAAGCAAACTTATCCAGAATATGTCAAAGTGCAGCGCGATAAGGATGCTGGCGCCTACTCTGTAAAGGCGGCCTTGGAAAGAAGCCGCATTTTTGAAAATTCCGATCCAGGCTGGAAATCTGTGATGAAGGCGCATTACGGTGCCATTGCCCGTGGTGAATATGCCGCTGCTAGTGCTGAAGCACGGATGATGCGCTTTTCCAAGGCTCCTGGTATGCGCAATATGGCTACATTGGGCTCCCTAGATGAAATTCGTCATGGCCAAATGCAGCTTTATTTCCCACATGAGCATGTGTCTAAAGACCGCCAAATGGATTGGGCCTTCAAGGCATATGACAGCAATGATTGGGCAATGATTGCTGCTCGTCATTTCTTTGATGACATCATGATGACACGAGATGCAATCAGCGTTTCAATTATGTTGACTTTTAGTTTTGAAACTGGTTTCACAAATATGCAATTCTTGGGCTTAGCAGCCGATGCTGCTGAAGCGGGAGACCACACATTTGCGAATCTGATTTCGAGTATTCAGACTGATGAATCACGCCATGCTCAAATTGGCGGACCAGCTTTAAAAATCCTGATTGCAAATGGTAAAAAAGCCGAAGCACAAAAACGTGTAGATATCGCATTGTGGGGAGCATGGAAATTATTCTCCGTACTCACAGGTCCAATTATGGATTACTACACACCACTTGAGCACAGAAAACAATCTTTCAAAGAATTTATGGAAGAATTTATTGTTGCTCAATTTGAGCGTGCATTAACTGATCTCGGTCTTGATTTGCCATGGTACTGGGACATCTTAATTAATGACTTAAACGACACCCACCATGGGATGCACATGGGTAGCTATTTCTGGCGCCCAACAGTCTGGTGGAATCCGGCGGCAGGAGTAACTCCTGCAGAGCGCGAATGGTTAGAGACTAAATATCCAGGTTGGAATGACACCTGGGGCCAGGCATGGGACGTCATTATTGACAACGTAGTTGATGGAAATATGGCTCTTGCCTATCCAGAAACCTTGCCTTACGTGTGCAATATGTGTCAATTGCCGATTCTTGGTGTGCCAGGTAAGAAATGGAATGTTAAAGACTATCCGCTCGAATACAACGGCCGCATGTATCACTTCGGATCAGAGGTTGATCGCTGGTGTTTTGAGCAAGAGCCGGAAAGATATGCTGGACATCTCAGTATTGTTGATCGCTTTTTGGCGGGCATGATCCAGCCAATGAATCTCGAAGGTGCTCTGCAGTATATGGGCATTGGTCCTGGCGAGTGTGGCGATGATGCGCATAACTATGCTTGGGCTGAAATCTACAGAGCAATGCGCGAAGAGCGAAAAGTAGTTTAACGACAAAAAATCTTGCTCACCAATGAGCTTGGTGAGCAAGCATATGAAAATATTGGAGAAATCAAAATGGCTTTATTTCCATTGACATCAAATTTTGAAGGTGACTTTGTACTTCAATTACTACCGGTCGATACAGAAAATAGTATGGATGAAGTTGCTGCTGCTGCTGCATATCACTCTGTGGGTCGTCGTGTTAGAGCTCGTCCAGGACACATCATGAGAGTACGTCGGCAAGATGGAAATGAATTCTTTCCTCGCGAAATGAAAGTATCTGAGTCTGGGCTAAAGCCTACTGAGACTATTGAGATCATCTGGGAAGAGCCTAAGGATGGCTTGATTGGCAAATTACTCAAATCATTTCAATAGGGAAGAAGTATGTCATTTACCAAGGTTTGCGCACTAGATGATCTGTGGGAAGGTGAAATGGAGAATTTCACTGTGAATGGGCATGAAATTCTATTGGTCTGTGCTGGGGAGCGTGTAGTAAAGGCCTTCCAAGGGGTATGCCCCCATCAAGATATCCCGCTTTCCGAGGGTAAGTTTGACGGCGTAAAGATTATTTGTCGTGCCCACCTTTGGCAGTTTGATGCCTGTACTGGCAAGGGTATTAATCCTGACGACTGCGCTTTAGCAGAGTATCCAGTCAAGATTGAAGGTGACGATGTATATGTCAAAACGGATGGTGTAGAGGCGCTATTTGCACATTCTTAAATTGCTACCTTTGTAAGTGCGAGCAAATTGGATGATGGGTCTTAGAGATAAGTCGAAGTAAAAAATCGCAGTCAGCGAATATTGGGAGATGAAATGAGTGTATCAAGTTCAGCGCAAGGCTATAACAACAATATGGTTGGGCCAGTAATGCGTTCAGGAGATTTAGCATTGGCAGTGATAGAGGCTGCAAAAGTGGATAACCCTGGCAAGGAGGTATTTATTGACGATAAACGCGCGTACATTCGCATTCATACAGAGCACGAGATGATTCTGAATCGTGCAACGATCGAAGAAGAGTTGGGTAGACCATTCAAGATGAATGATCTAGAGGTGGATTTGAGTTCATTTGCGGGGCAAATCGAAAGCCGCGATGACTCAATACGTTTTTATTTCAATAAAAAAGTATAAATACTAATTAAAAGATAGGAGAAAAAAATGTCTGAAGTTCAAGTATTACAACCTCAAAAATCCTGGAGCCATCTCGTAGCACGTCGTCGCAAGCCAAGTGAGTACGAAATCGTTAGTACAAATTTGCATTACAACGATAGGGATCCAAATTCCCCATATGAGCTCGATCCGAATATGTTTATGAATGAGTGGTACAAAAAGAATACTTTTGGTACGGCCCTTAAGCATGACGATTGGAATAGCTTTAGAGATCCAGACGAGATTATTTACCGCACTTACAATTTGATGCAGGATGGTCAAGAAACGTATGTTTTTGGACTATTTGATCAATTTAGTGAGCGCGAACACGACAAAGCGCTGGATAAAACATGGGTTGGATCTCTGGCTCGACGATATTCACCTTTGCGCTATCTTTATCACACGCTACAAATGTCATCCGCTTATGTTGGCCAAGTTTCACCTGCCAGCACAATTACAAACTGCAATTATTTCCAAATGGCTGACAGTCTTCGTTGGGTTAGTCATACTGCCTATCGCACCAAGGAATTATCGCTAACTCATCCAGAAAGTGGATTTGGAGTGAATGAGCGCGAGATATGGGAAAACGATGTGATTTGGCAAGGTTACCGCGAATTGGTAGAAAAGGCTTTAACGGTATGGGATTGGGGCGAGGCTATTGTCGTACTCAACCTGGTTGTAAAGCCCGCTATTGAAGAAGCGGTGCAGCGGAAGCTTGGTGAATCAGCGCGACATAACGGTGACACCTTGCTTGGACTCTTGACTGATGCGCAATTAATTGATTCGGCACGTCATCGTCGTTGGATTGCAGCCTTTACAAAAATGGCCTTAGACGTGCCAGGCAATAAAGAAATCATGCGGGAATGGATTAAAAAGTGGGAGCCTTTAGCTGATAAAGCAATCGAAGACTACTGCACCTCATTGCCTGATGTTCCTAATGCTGCGCGTGATGCAAAAGAGGCAACTAAAAACTTTAGAGCTTCTTTAGGTCTGTAATTTTAGAAATCGATAAGGTCGGGTGTAGGTTAATCCTGCATCCGATTTGACGGTGAATAGATTAACTAAAAAAGTAATTGGTTCGCTCAATAGTCCCACTCATTAAATTTTAAAAAATACGTAGGAGAGAGTTATGGAAATTGACTTAAGAACAGTCAGTATTCAGCCACTAAGGCATACCTTTGATCATATCGCAGCTCGCTTTGGCGACAAACCGGCATCGCGTTATCAAGAGGGTACATATAACCTGCAGGCGGAAGCAAATTTTCATTACCGCCCTCTATGGGATTCAGAGCATGAAATCTATGACGTCACTCGCACAGCAGTGGTGATGGAGGATTGGTATGCATTTAAGGATCCGCGTCAGTTCTACTATGGCACCTACACATTGGCCCGCGCCAAGATGCAAGATATTGCCGAATCCGATTTTGATTTTGTTGAAAGTCGTGGACTTCTAAATGCTTTATCTGATGCTGACTTAGAGAAAATTCAAAATGTATTCTTACCTCTGCGCCATGTCGCATGGGGAAGCAATATGAACAATAGTTTTATGTCAGCCTATGGATACGGAACTGCAATTACACAACCATGTCTATATCACGCCATGGATCAGTTGGGCATTGCCCAATACATCACAAGAATGGGTCTACTAATAGGCGATGTCAATGACTTAGATGCAGCAAAGAAAGCGTGGCTTGAGGAGCCAGCATGGCAACCAATGCGCAAATACATTGAAGACACATTTGTATTGAAGGACTGGTTTCAATTATTGGTTGCACAGAACTTTGTCTTGGATGGTTTGCTTTATCCGCTAATCTACCAGTCATTTGATAGTGCCTTTTCCGCTAAAGCGGGCCCTGCCATCTCGATGTTAACTCGTTTCCAATCGGAATGGTTTGATGAAACCGGTAAGTGGGTTGATAGCACTATCAAGATTGCAACAGCTGAATCAGAGGCTAATCAACAGTTGATATCTCAGTGGGTGAGTGACTATCTGCCTTTAGCAATTGATGCGATCACACCAATTGCTCACTTGGCATTTGGCCCAACCGCTGGCGATGTTGTTGGCGAACTGGTTGACAGTTTTAACCAGCGTGCCGTCAAACTCGGCGTAAAAAGATAAGGATTAAATATGTCTAATGTATTTATTGCATTTCAACAAAACGATGAGAGTCGTTGCATTGTTGAGGCAATTATTGATGACAATCCAGGCGCTATTGTTAATTACCAGCCTGGAATGGTGAAGATTGATGTGCCTAACTCAATGGTCATTAAGAGCAGCACTATCGAAGAGAAAATTGGTCGAAAGTTTGATCTTCAAGAAATGCAACTGCATCTAATTACTTTATCTGGCTATGTTGATGAAACAGATGATGAATTTAGATTGAGCTGGCCAAATTAATTGCAAATACCTTTCGTTGCACTATGTGCAATCCGAATAGATTGAGGAGATAACAATGGATGCAAAAGTAAATAAAAAATTAGGTCTTAAGGATCGCTATTCTGCAATGACTAGAGGTCTTGGATGGGATACAACCTATCAGCCAATGGACAAGGTCTTTCCGTACGATAAATTTGAAGGCATCAAAATTCATGACTGGGATAAATGGGAAGACCCATTCCGCATGACTATGGACTCGTATTGGAAATATCAGGCCGAGAAAGAACGAAAGTTATACGCAATTATTGATGCGTTTAATCAAAATAATGGACATTTAGGCGTTACTGATGCTCGCTACATGAACTGTATCAAGCTGTTCTTGTGCGGTATCTCACCGCTGGAATATACGGCTTCTCGTGGATTTACTCATGTTGGACGTCAGTTCCGTGGCGTAGGCCCTCGCGTTGCTTGCCTCATGCAAGCGTTGGACGAAGTGCGTCATGCGCAGACCCAAATCCATTCAATGAGTAACTACAATAAGTATTACAACGGCATGCATAACTGGCATCACATGCGTGATCGCGTCTGGTACCTCTCGGTTCCAAAATCCTTTTTTGAAGATGCATTCTCAGCTGGCCCATTTGAATTCATGATTGCTATTGGATTCTCATTCGAATATGTGCTGACCAATTTACTCTTTGTCCCATTTGTATCTGGTGCGGCCTATAACGGCGATATGGGCGCCATGACTTTTGGCTTCTCTGCTCAATCAGATGAAGCTCGTCATATGACTTTGGGGTTGGAATGCATCAAGTTCATGCTTGAACAAGATCCGGCCAATGTGCCTATTGTTCAAAAATGGATTGATAAATGGACATGGCGTGGATATCGAGTTTTAGCTTTAGTTTCTATGATGATGGATTACATGCTTCCTAAGCGGGTTATGAGCTGGAAAGAAGCTTGGGAAATTTACTTTGAGCAAAATGGTGGTTCTTTGTTCAAAGATTTAGAGCGCTACGGCATTCGTCTTCCTAAGTACACCGATCAAATGGAAGTTGATAAGGAACACTTATCACATCAAACATGGGCCACTTTCTATCAGTACGCTGCTGCTTGCAATTTCCATGCCTGGATACCAAGTGATGAAGAAATGGATTGGTTATCTGAGAAGTACCCCAATACTTTTGATAAATACTATCGCCCCCGTCTTGAACATTGGCGTGATGAAGAGGCGAAAGGAAATCGTTTCTATAACAAGAGCTTGCCACAGCTTTGCCAGGTTTGCCAGACGCCGATGATTTATACAGAGCCCGGAGATCCTACGCAAACTTGTTATAGGGAGTCTGACTTTAAAGATGATAAATATCACTTCTGCTCAGATGGTTGTAAGGATATTTTTGATGATGAGCCAGAGAAGTACGTTCAAGCATGGATGCCTGTGCAGCAAATTTTCCAAGGAAATTGCTTTACTCCTGAAGCTGATCCTACTGCAGCTGATTTCGACCCATTAATGGAAGTATTGAAGTTTTACGGGATGAATGTTGGTAGAGATAACTTTGACTTTAAGGGGTCGGAAGATGAGAAAAACTTTGAAGCTTGGCGCAATCTTTCGACCAAGAATTAATCAGATTATTTTAGGAGATCACAATGGCTATCGTTGCCCTCGGGGACTACAACATTCCTGCTAAGGATACTGTCGATAAATTTCATGGAAATCAATTGTTATTTATTGGGTGGGATCAGCATTTGATGTTCTGCTCCCCCGTTGCATTTCCATTTCCCCCAACTCTTCCTTTTGGGGAAATTCCCAAAATCATGAATAACCCAGGGTGCTTTGGATATCATCCGGATTACGCAAAGATCAATTGGGACGCCGTTACTTGGCTGAAATCAGGAAAACCTTTCAAACCTGATTTTAGTAAAAGTCTGGCTGAAAATGGCCTTAAACATAAGGATAGCTTGAGATTCCAGACTCCCGGCCTCACTGGAATCAAGGGTTGTGCATCCTAATTATTATCTTTATTGCGTAAATATGAGCTATCAACTGACTATCGAGCCTCTTGGGCAAACCATCACTATCGAAGATGGGCAAACAATTCTGGATGCCAGTTTGCGCGCAGGTATTTATTTACCTCATGCTTGCTGCCATGGACTGTGCGCTACTTGCAAAATTCAAGTTGTCGATGGTGAGATTGATCATGGTGAAGCTTCTAATTTCGCATTAATGGATTATGAGCGCGAAGAGGGCAAGTGTTTGGCTTGTTGCGCCATACCAAACTCTGATTTGGTAATAGAGGCGGAAATAGACGAAGATCCTGACGCGATGTTTTTGCCAGTACAAGATTTTACTGGCAAGGTCAGTCAGATTGTTGACCTGACTCCAACAATTAAGGCGATACATCTAGATTTGGATCATGAGATGCGTTTTCAGGCTGGGCAATATATCAACCTTTTTCTGCCTGATGGAGAGCAATCTCGTGCATTTTCAATTGCAAATCGTCCGAATGAAAATCAAAGTATTAAAAAACTTGAGTTAAATATTAGGATGGTGCCTGGCGGTAAAGCCACTACCTGGTTGCATCAACAAGTAACAGTAGGCGAAATTTTAAAATTAACTGGGCCTTATGGCAGGTTTTTTGTTCGTAAATCTACTGCAACTCCTTCGTTATTCATGGCCGGGGGTTCCGGTCTATCCAGTCCTCGCTCCATGATTCAAGACTTGCTAAATGACGGGTCCACTCTTCCCATTACCCTGGTATATGGGGCTCGAAACATATCCGAGTTGTATTACCACGATGAATTTTTAGATCTAGCTAAGAAATATTCAAACTTCACTTATGTCCCCGCTTTATCCGACGAGGCAAAAGATTTTCCTTGGAATGGATTCAAAGGATTTGTTCATGAAGCCGCCAAGGCGCATTTCAATAATGATTTTAGGGATATGAAGGCGTATTTATGTGGCCCACCAGTCATGATTGAGGCATGTATTGCCACCTTAATGCAGGGTCGGTTATTTGAGCGTGATATTTACACTGAGAAATTCTTTTCTGCTGCCGATGCGCAGCAGGTAAGAAGTCCATTATTTAAGAATATCTAACTGATTCAAACAAATCATGGGCTACTACGAAGTAATGATCGAAGAGACGGGTGAAAAATACCGTTGTTCAAGCTCGGAATCATTGCTCTCAGGTATGGAGCGACTCGGTAAAAAGGGAATACCTGTTGGATGTCGAGGTGGCGGCTGCGGCATTTGCAAAATTAAAGTTTCGCAAGGCAATATTGAGAAGCGGGTGATGAGTAGAGAGCACGTTTCTCAGTTAGAGGAGGAGGAGGGGTTAGTGCTTGCCTGTCGTGTCAGGCCTCTAAGTGATATTCATCTTTGCGTCGTTGGAAAAATGCAAAAAACCGTATGCGCAAAAAGGACTGGGTCAAATGAGTCCAGTCCTGATAGCGCCAATTGAATGACTTCAAACCTCTTTTACTAATTTATTAAAAGCCTGAAAAGTCAATTCAATGTGCTCAGCCAAAATCGCAGTTGCTAGATCGACATTTCGATCCATTGTTG
>Ga0364881_10112_pt2 | contig 54992 bp, 39 predicted proteins | sample ExccelJu500001D4_5_FD_206923 | JGI IMG/M metagenome (GOLD analysis project Ga0364881, IMG submission 206923) | Enriched cells from Trout Bog Lake Hypolimnion, Wisconsin, USA - BchlTB.July30.5000.01.D4 | ecosystem: Environmental > Aquatic > Freshwater > Lake > Hypolimnion/Profundal zone | place...
AATTGTAATACTTTTGTAATTCAGAAAAATAATTCATTAAATTTGTATGTTTTAATTGTTAAACCAAAATCAAAAAGACATGAAAAGAATTTTCCTTTTTGCTCTCATGCTGGCCTTCGCTGTCGGTACGATGGCACAACTCTCAAAGACTGCACAAAAATATGCGCAGAAAGTTCCAAGATATGCAATTGATAATGCAATTGTAAATCCTTTACAGCCTCACAATTCAACTGTTAACACAAAATCTGTGATGGATGATGCTCTTGGCACCACTCGTTATGATCTGCAAACCAATGAAGCTTGCCAGAATCGTATGTATGTTTATCCTGATGGAACAATGGGAGGTACATGGACGATGGGTTCCGTTGAAACTTCTTTTCCTGAACGCGGTACCGGTTATAACTATTATAACGGCACGACATGGGGAACAGCTCCCAGCGTTCGTATTGAAAGTGTAAGAACCGGCTGGCCTTCATACAATCCCTGGAAAGGTGGTGGCGAAATTGTTGTAGCCCACAACTCAACAACATCTCTGGTAATGAACACCCGTACTGTAAAAGGAACCGGTTCATGGACACAGACGAATGCTCCAACTGCTCCATCCGGAGCTCCTGGCATTTGCTGGTCAAGGACGATCACAAGCGGGCCAACAAACCTATTTGTTCATGTTATTGCATTAACACTTCCATCAGCTAACGGCGGTGCAGTTTACAAAGGCCTCGATGGAGCGCTTCTCTATTGGAGATCACCGGATGGTGGTACAACATGGGATGTTAACGGCGTACAGATCCCGGGATTAGACTCATCAAATTATGTTGCTTTTGGTGGTGACGAATATGCATGGGGAGCGCCTCATGGCGATACGATTTATTTTGTAGCTGGTGGTCCATATTCTGATTTGTACCTCATGAAATCATATGATAATGGAACAACCTGGACTAAAACCGAAATCCTCTCCAATGCAAATAAAAAGCTCAAGACAGTTCCGGCTTACATGGCCCCCTGGCGTTCTTCTGATGGTTCAACTGCCTGTGAAATGGACAAACATGGTGTATTTCATGTGGTCAGCGGTATAGGTGGTGGTGAAATTCAGAGCAGCACCGAATATATCATAATTAACCAGAATGGTTTGATGTATTGGAATTCAACCATGCCACCTTTGAAGGATAGCCTGAACCTCGATACATTGCTGGCTCATGGCCAACTGATTGGTTGGTATTCAAATGGCCCGAACCCGGGCGATACCTTAACAACTGTTCAATCCTATCGCGTTGGTTTGACAAGTCACCCGCAGATCAATATTGACCCTGTGACTGCATATATTGATGTAATTTGGGATGGAATAACTTACCAGAATCCTGATCCGCAGTTGGGCAACTATCGTCACATCTGGGGACGTGGCTGGAATCCAGATCAAGGCTGGACCAATAATCAATATGATTATAACCAGGATATATCCTATATCTTTACTGAATTTGTTTTCCCTTCCATGGGTAAAATAATGTTACCTGGTACCAATTGTCCGAAGATTGATTACATCTGCCAGACTGCTGCAGAACCCGGATCAGCACTTGTAACAACAACATTGGCTTATCAGACTTGTACCATCGAACATTTTCAGCAAACAACATGTCTTCTCGTTGGTGTTGCCCCACAACCTGAGCCAAAGAAAACCTTTGTTGGCCAGAATTTCCCGAACCCTGTTGTTGACGGAACAACTACATTTAACATGTTCCTCAATAATGATTCACCGGTTATCATCAACATTACCAATATCACTGGTCAAACTGTGATGACTCTTGATAAGGGCACAGTTGCCAGCGGCGCTCATCAGTTTACTATAAATACTGCAAATCTGAATGCCGGTATTTATTTCTATACTGTAAGGATCAATGGCGAATCAAGTACCCATAAAATGATAGTTGAATAACACGCTAACCCGAATTTCCATTTTGGAAATTCGACTCATGTAAAATGTAAAGAGGCTGTCCATGCGGATGGCCTCTTTACATTTGTTAATTACCTTTGCAGAAAATCAAATTAGTGGCATCGTTGATATCAGAAATAAAAGTTTTACTTGGCAAAGAGATCCGGCTTGAACTGAAGCAGAAATATGTGTTGAACGGGATCCTCTTATACCTGGTCTCCACCATCTTTGTTACATATCTTGCCTTCGACAGGATCATCGATGCCGATACCTGGAATTCGCTGTTCTGGATTATTCTTTTATTTGTTGCTGTCAATGGGATCTCCAAAAGTTTTATTCAGGAGAGCCCCGCACGACACCTCTATTATTACACCATTGCCAGTCCTCAGGCGATCCTGCTTTCAAAAGTGATCTACAATCTTTTGCTGATGACCCTTCTCTCCGTCATATCGTTCGTGCTTTTCCTGTTGCTGATGGGGAACCTTGTTGTCAACATTCCCCTTTTTCTTATTACACTGGTTCTTGGCAGTCTGGGCTTGTCTTCAATCCTTACCATGGTTGCTGCTATTGCTTCGAGGGCCAGCAATAATTTCTCGCTCATGGCAATCCTGAGTTTCCCTATTGTTCTACCCCTGCTCGGTACGCTTATGAAGGTTTCAAAGAGCGCCATCTCCGCCACCCAATGGTCAGGAAACTACGGCTTTATCATCATCCTGCTGACCATCAATGTGGTGGACATCATGTTGGCTTATTTATTATTTCCTTATCTTTGGCGAGATTAACCGGAGGTCAGAAGATTGAGGTCAGAGGACAGATGTCGTAAATAATAAAATTGATTTGATTTGGCATTGATAATTAAAAAATATTGGTGGAAGGCGCTTGCTGTGATCCTGCTTCTTTATGCTGTTATTGGTGGGTTCTTCATTAACATTTCTTTTGAAGGGATGGAAGTGGCAGCTGAATCAATGAGGAACATCTTTTATCATGTGGGGATGTGGTTCGGTATGCTTACCATGCTCATCACTGGATTCATTTACAGTTTAAGGTACCTGAGGAAATTCGACGAACAGGAGGATATCAGGGCTGTTGAAGCCGTGAATGTGGCTTTAATGTTCGGTTTCCTGGGAATCTTTACAGGGATGATCTGGGCCAACTTTACATGGGGAGCCCCATGGGTTAAAGACCCAAAGCTAAACGGCGCAGCAGTGGGACTGCTGATCTATCTTGCCTATGCAATACTTCGTGGATCAATTGATGAATCGCACAAAAGGGCAAAAGTTTCCGCGATCTATAATATTTTTGCATTCTTTCTCTGGATTGTTCTTGTTATCATCCTGCCACGCTTGGCAGGTGAAAGCATTCATCCTGCAGGGGGAGGAAATGCCAATACGGTGTTACCAATGCACTTGCCCCCTTCCATGCGCCTTATCTTTTATCCGGCTATGCTGGGATGGACCCTTCTGGGGGTTTGGATCTATCAGATCAGGGTTAGGTTAAGAAAAATTGAACTGAAAATCGATAATAATTAAGAAACCATGTTAGCAAACGGAAAGATATTTGTTGTAGTAGCCGTTTTGGCTCTTATTCTTATTGGCATCTTCATTTACCTATTTACAATCGATAGGAAAATCTCAAATTTGGAAAATGAAATAAATGCTAAAAACACTGAACCGGAAAGATGAAGACCATCCATATTGTTATTCTTCTTGTTTTGGTGATTGCAGTGGCAGTCGTTGTTTCTACTTTAACTGACTCAAGCACCTATTCCGATTTTTCAGATGCGGCGGCTACACCAGGAAAGGAATTTCACATTATCGGTAAACTAGACAAAAACCAACCCATCAACTATGATGCAACCAGGAATGTAAACCGGTTTACCTTCTATCTGATTGATGATAAAGGGTTGGAAAAAAAAGTGATATATCATAATCCAAAACCTCAGGATTTTGAGAAATCAGAAAAAGTTGTCGTCATCGGCTCAATGAAAAATGATGAATTTCAAGCCTCAAGTCTCCTACTTAAATGCCCCTCGAAATACAACGCCAACAAACCAGAAAAATTCGGAACCAAAACATACAAAGCGAATTAAATTAAAAGTCTGTAAAGTGCCAAAAACACCGCGCATCTTGTAGAAGTTTGTTTCACTAATCTATCTTATATTGAATCCCTGATTCCTAATGGCCAACTCCTAACCCCTAAATAAATGTCTTATAAAACCCTGACTCATTTCATTTCAGCGCTTGAAGCTGCCGGGGAGCTGGTTAGAATCAAATCATTCGTATCTCCTCATTTAGAGATCACTGAAATTACGGACAGGGTAAGCAAAAACAATGGAAAAGCACTTTTGTTTGAGAGCAACGGTACCGAATTTCCTGTTCTGATCAATGCTTTTGGTTCCGAGAAAAGGATGTGCATGGCATTGGGGATCAACAACCTGGATGCGGCTGGGGAGGAGTTGGGAAAAGTTTTACAAGAGTTCATAGGTCCGAAAGGAACATTATTTGAAAAGCTGAAAATCCTTCCAGCCTTGAAAGAAATTTCATCCTGGCTTCCAAGGTCATTGAGAAAGAAAGGAAGTTGCCAGGAAGTGATCATGGAAAAGCCTGACCTTACAAAGCTTCCGGTCCTTACCTGCTGGCCTGCCGATGGCGGCCCATTCATTACTTTACCTGTCGTTCATACCAAAGACCCTGTTACGGGGATTCGTAACCAGGGGGTGTACCGCATGCAGGTTTTTGGCCCTGCACTCACCGGAATGCACTGGCATCGACACAAAGGGTCGGCTCATCATTTCTCGAAATATAAGGAACTTGGTAAAAAAATGCCTGTTACTGTCACACTAGGAGGTGACCCGGCATATACTTATGCTGCAACTGCTCCCTTGCCCGAGAATGTTGACGAAAACATGCTTTCCGGATTTTTGAGAAAAAAGAAAGTGACCCTGGTAAGGTGCCTGACCAACGACCTTGAAGTTCCCTCTGATGTTGATTTTGTTATCGAGGGGTTTGTCGATCCGGAAGAGGATTTACACCTTGAAGGACCTTTTGGTGACCATACTGGTTTTTATTCATTGGTAGATTTCTATCCCTGCTTTCATGTGACTTGTATAACTCACAGGAAAAATGCCATATACCCGGCAACAATTGTGGGAATTCCCCCCATGGAAGATGGATGGATGGGAAAGGCCACAGAAAGGCTTTTTCTGTTCCCAATCAAACTTGTAGCTGTTCCGGAAATGAAAGACATCAACATGCCTATGGCTGGTGTATTTCATAATATCGTGCTCACAAAGATCGAAAAATCCTTTCCGGGTCAGGGAATGAAAATCATGACTTCACTCTGGGGTGCCGGGCAAATGATGTTTAATAAGATCATGGTGGTGGTAAGCAGGAATGTTGACTTAAATGATTATCATGCTGTTGCAAGAGAAGTTTCCTTAAGGGTAGATTCTGTTCAGGATATCCAATTTGTAAAAGGCCCTGTGGATATTCTGGATCATTCCAGCAGACAATTTTCATTGGGTAGTAAAATAGGGATCGATGCAACAGTTAAATGGCCTGAAGAATTGCAGGATCTTTCGCACAAAACAAGTAAACCTTACCTGGATATCGATGCAATCAAGAAAGAATTCCCTGAGATCGTTGCCATTAATGATACATTTTTAAGGGATGAAATTTCTCTCGTAGTGATGTCGATTTCAAAGAACAGGCTTTGTCAGATCATTGAATTCAGTGCAGCAATAGTAAAAGATAAACTAATCCGGGGAATAAAATTTCTCATCATCCTTGACTCCGAAGTGGATATTTTTTCTTCTTCAGATATTGCATGGATAGCAGGAAATAATATTGATCCCTTGAGGGATTGTTTTTATCCATCGTCTGATGAACTTTCAACCTACCCGATGCTCGTGATTGATGGGACTCGTAAAACTGATGAATATGACAAATTTAAACGTGACTGGCCCAACATCATTGTGATGGATGAAAAAACCATTGGAAGAGTGGATGAAAATTGGGATAATTATGGATTGGGGATGATGATTCTGTCTCCTTCAAAGAAATACAGATCTTTGATTTTCAATGAAGGTGCAATTGTTAATAAAGGTTTTTAATTACATTTGATAAAATTACCTATTTTTGTTCCGTAAACCAAAAGGTATGAAACGATTCTACCTGCTTTTCTTCGTTCTGTTGTTTTCCCTGGCATCCTTAAAAGGAATCAGAGCTCAAACTTGTTTTGTGATGGGGAAGGTCCTTGACGAGCAGACCAATGATCCATTGCCTTTTGTCAATATCGGGATCAAGGGATTACCTACAGGTACTTTCAGCGACGGTAATGGTTTGTACCAACTTGAGTTATCAAAAGGTGAGACTGTCCTGATCATTTCCTGTATTGGGTATGAAAAACAGGAAAAACATATCAATATTGATGGCAAGAAGAAAATTTCGCTGGATATCAAAATGACCCCGATTTCTCAGGAGTTGAGTACTTTCGTCGTTTCAGGATCAAAATATGAACAGAAGGTGGAGAACTCGATATCCACAATTGAAGTTTTAAAATCTCAATCTATTATTGCATCTAATCCAAGCAGCATAGATAAAGCAATAGAGAAGTTACCTGGGATTACCATCGTAAACAATGAACCTCAGATACGGGGAGGAAGTGGATTTAGTTCAGGTCTCGGAAGCAGGGTCATGGTGATGGTGGATGATATTCCAATGCTCACAGGCAATGCCGGTCGTCCCGATTGGGGTTTTCTTCCGGTTGATGATGTCGATCAGATTGAAGTAGTAAAAGGTGCTTCATCGGTAGTTTATGGTTCTTCGGCAATTACAGGTGCCATCAACATCAGGACATCTTATCCGACAGATGTTCCGGCAACAACAATAAATTCATATATAGGAGTTTATAGTAAACCAGACAGAGGTTATGCCACACCATGGACAGGAATGAATCCTGTGATCTATGGGTTGACGGTATCTCATATGCAGAAGGTAGGCAATATTGATTATGGAATAGGTATCAGTCTTTATGACGATCAGGGTTATATTCGTGGAACTCCTGAACGTGGAGTTGTTGACACAAACTTCAATAAAGGCGCATTTACAAAGAGAGGAAAGTTCTATTTTCTAACGAGGGTTCGGGATAAGAAAATTGAAGGATTGACCTATGGGGTGAATGGGAATTTTATGTATAACGAATATTCAGAAGCCTACTTTTGGTATAATGCAGATACCAACCTTTACCGGTCTTATCCTGGTTCATTGTCACATTTTAAGGAATTTACTTTTTATGTTGATCCTTACATAAAATATTTTACTAAAAGCGGAAACAGTTATAGTCTGAAAAATCGTATTTATTACGGCAATACGGATGCAAACAACAATCAGTCAAATCTCTACTTGACTATTTACAATGAATTTCAGCATACCCATAAATTTCAAAAGGTGAATGAATTTATGCTGGTAACGGGTATCACGAACATTTATTCTTACTCTTTTGGTAAGGTTTTTTCAGGGAAACTGGATTCTATGGGAACTACTAATGCAAATGAGAATGGAACTTATAATTCAGAGAACCTGGCAATATATGCCCAGTTTGAGAAGAAGTTTTTTAACCGTTTGACTCTTCTTTTGGGAGGGCGCTGGGAATATTATAAAATTGCTGAATTAGTTGAAAATAAGCCTATACTCAGAAGTGGTTTAAACATGCGGGTTGGCAAATCAACATTCTTCAGAGCTTCTGCAGGTGAAGGCTACCGTGCACCAAGCATTGGTGAAAGATACATTACAACCAATTCTGGGGGATTTGGTTTTTATCCAAATCCTGATCTCAAATCAGAAACCTGTATATCCTATGAACTTGGAGTAAAACAGTTATTTAAGGTTGGCAAATTTGTTGGTATGGCTGATATTGCGGGTTTCCTTGAAAATTACAAGAACTATATTGAGTTCAACTTCGGGGACTGGGGAAAATCTTTGCTCGGGCAGAGTCTGGGATTTAAGTTTTTGAATACAGGCCCAGCTCGGATCTATGGTGTTGATATGTCATTGGGAGGGAGTGGAAAGATTGCACAAAGTATGGATTTATCCGTACTTCTGGGTTATACATATTCAGTCCCTATGGCATTGCAACCGAATGAAGTTTATTACAGTCATGTGGAAGCAAGTACAGGGAATATCCGCACATATACATTTGAGAGCACTTCATCTGATCCAAGCGGAGATATTCTCAAGTACCGCATCCAAAGCCTCTTCAAATCAGATCTTCAGTTGACTTTTAAAAAGCAATTTGGGTTAGGATTTTCAGGGAATTATTATGGATACATGAAGAATATCGATGTGTTTCTTGACCAGTTAGATACTCCAGCTCTAATGAATTCGGGAATCGTAAAGTACAGAGAGGAACATAATAAAGGTAATTTCATTGTGGATACCCGATTAAGTTATAGTTACAGGGATTTTAAATTCTCCTTCCTTGTTAAAAATTTCTTCAATACTGAGTATTCACTGAGACCCATGACAATAGAAGCTCCCAGAACAACTTCTTTACAAGTTCTTTTACATATTTAATATTATTCATCTTTAAACACAAAAGTATCATTATGAAAAAACTTATTTCGCTTGCAGTACTCGTTTTTTGCATTATTACTTATGGTTTCGGACAACATAATGTCCGTGGAGGCGATTTCGAACATTGGAGATTTGTTGCTACTCATCAATATTATGAGCCGGATAGCAGTATATTTTCCACGCTGGATACGTTGAACTATGCACCTACACCTCCAAATGGAAATAGTGCTTATCGCTGTGATACTGCTCATAGCGGAAATTATTCAGCACGTTTGGTCACAAGAAGTATTGCCTTATTGAATGTAACTATACCAGGTGTAATTGGCACACTTAAGACCAATTGGCTTACAGAAAAGGCCATTCTTGGAATTCCCTATCCTTATGGCAGTAATTTGCCCTTTTGGTTTACTGGCTACTATCAATCCTATCCTCTTAATAATGACTCCTCCGCTGCAGTAATATTATTGTCAAAATGGAATTCTTCAACAAAAAAGCGTGACACCCTTGCCTATAACCGGCTGGTATTTCATGGCATTGTCAATACATGGACAGAATTTGAAACTGGTATCACTTATAGGGATCAGTCCAAAACACCCGATTCACTCACCATACTGCTTTTATCATGTGCTGGTTTTAACGCGACCAATATGTTCGGTAGTGTTGGGCAAGTCGGTAGCATGGCTATTTTTGATGATGTTAGTCTTCTTGGATTCAACGGATTACCAATGCTGCTTATGCCTTCTGTAAAGGTAAAACTTTCACCAAACCCGGCATCTCAATATATGAAGATTGAACTGGGAAACAGTGTTGAAAACGGAGATTTTGAAGTTTATGATGCACAGGCCAAACCAATCCGCCAAGTAACAATAAATGGAACCTTTGGACAGATTGGTGTGAGTGATCTCAGTGCCGGGATTTATTATTATAAACTGACTGAGAATTCAAAACTTCTCAACTCGGGAACTTTCATGGTTACAAAATAAAATCATCCTGAATTTTTTATGAACGAAATTAAGACCTCTCAGATTGCTGTCGACTTTGAGGACAGGTTCGGAGCGCACAATTACCATCCATTACCCGTAGTACTTGCAAAAGGGAAAGGCGTTTTCATGTGGGATGTGGAAGGCAAGAAATATTTTGATTTCTTGTCAGCCTATTCGGCAGTCAACCAGGGTCACTGCCACCCAAAGATCATCCAGGCAATGATCGACCAGGCAAATACTTTAGAGCTTACTTCCCGGGCATTCTACAACAATGTCCTTGGAGTGTATGAGAAATTTGTTACGGAATATTTCGGTTATCAGCGTGTTCTACCAATGAATACAGGTGCTGAAGGAGATGAAACTGCACTTAAGCTAACACGTAAGTGGGCTTATCAGGTGAAAGGTGTCCGGGAAAACCAGGCAAAGATAATCTGTTGTGAAAATAATTTCCATGGACGCACCATCTCTGTTATCTCTATGTCGAATGACCCGCAGGCAAGGGATGACTTCGGTCCATTTACTCCCGGGTTTATCCCGATTCCATACAATGATCTTCAAGCGCTGGCAACAGCGCTGGAAGATCCTAATGTGGCAGGCTTTCTTGTTGAACCTATACAAGGGGAAGCAGGCGTATTCGTTCCTCATGAAGGATACCTGAAGAAGGCTTATGAAATGTGTAAGACAAAAAATGTTTTGTTCATTGCTGACGAGGTTCAAACCGGAATAGCCCGTACTGGAAAACTGCTGGCCTGCGATTGGGAAGGGGTTCGCCCTGACGTACTTATTCTTGGAAAAGCGTTATCGGGAGGAGTCTATCCAATTTCTGCCGTGTTGGCCGATGATGACATCATGATGGTGATCAAGCCAGGTGAACATGGTTCTACTTTCGGAGGTAATCCCATAGCCGGTCGCGTTGCAATTGCTGCACTGGAAGTGATAAAGGATGAAAAATTGGCAGAAAATGCATTTAACATGGGCGTTATTTTCAGGAATGAACTTGAGAAAATCCAGTCACCCATGGTTGAACTTGTCAGGGGAAAAGGATTACTGAATGCCGCAGTTATCAAACCAATGAACGGCAAAACTGCATGGGATGTCTGTTTGAAGATGCGGGATAACGGATTGCTGGCAAAACCAACCCACGATCACATCATCCGCTTCGCACCCCCTCTTGTTATCAATGAAGAACAAGTGAAAGAAGCCGTGGATATTATCAGGGTTTCACTGAAATCATTCGAATAAGAAAGCACACAGAAATTTTTATTCCCTTCAGTATCGTAAATTTCTAGAAAGATGCCTGAAGTTTCAGATTAAATTGACGGGGTGTCAGGTAATTCGGAACTGCATACTGATGGTTGTTAATATCAGTGATCCACTGATATGAAACAGTATTTGAAATCTGCAAAAGGTTGAACACATCAAGTGCAATCCACATTGAGTTAAAGACCCGGAGGGGATTTTTCTTAGAAAACTTCGTATTTGGTCCAAAAATTTGTTTCGATAAGCCGATATCCACCCTTCTGTATGCTGGCAGACGCATAGTTTGTTGGCTTAATGGTGTATTTGGCGGACCGAATGGCAACCCGGTACCATAAAACAGGGTAAGATTCATTCGCCACGAAGGATAATGTGGAATATAATCCTGGAAAAAAATACTGAGTGTAACCCGTTGGTCGGTGGGCCGTGGGATCCAATCTCCGTTAATATTTTCTTCGGTTTTCATGATTGATAAACTGGCCCAGCTCTCAATCCCTTTTACAAATTCACCGTTAATTCTGAAATCGACTCCGGTAGCATACCCAAATGCATTGTTGGTCCCGTAATAGTTGATCTTAAGGTTATCGATGGTGTAAGGAATGAGGTTGTTAATGTATTTGTAATAGGCCTCCCCCATGAATTTGAACGGTCGTCCCCAGGTTGTAAAATATAGGTCGCTCCCGGCAACAACCTGTAGTGCCCGCTCCGCTTTCAATCCTGCAACAATATTGCCTTCAAGATCGGTAAGTTCCCTGAAAGAAGGCGGTTGAGAATAATAGCCGCCCGAGATACGGAATACTACTACTTTCTTCCAATGTGGTTTAAAAGAGATATTTACTCTTGGGTCAAGCAGAAACTGTTGATTAAAATCCCAATACATCGAACGCAATCCTGCCGTAAAGGAAATATCGTTATTTTCATTTTTCAGGAGCCAGGTATTTTGGAGAAATGCAGAATAACGGTTGGATGATTCTTCGCTTTGGTTTTTAACAACATTGCTCAACCCGAGTGAACTATGGGGTGGAGTTTGCGATCCGATCGAATCTTGGGGGTGTGGCAAGGAATATCCTGCCGAATCCTGCAGCTGCCACTCATTGACAACATATTGAAAAAATTCATGCTGATAATTAATTCCCCATTGCATCGAACTATTCCCGGCCTCAAAATTCCCATGGTGTTCCATATTAAATACTGTTCCATCAAGATAGTTTCTTGCATGGTTAAGATAAGCACCCACACCCAGCTTCTCAATTACGTTTCCGGATGACCCGTTTCCCAGCACAGAAGTTGGTGGATCAATGGCTCCAATCCAATATTCACCTGAAATATCATATGTTTCGCTTTCTGAAGTCTGGTAAATAGAAGATATCAACCGTAATCGAAGTTTTTTATTGGGTTTGAAAGTGAGTGTTGCCGCGCTCATCCAACTTTGGTAACGATCAACCTCCTGTCCGTCAAAGAATATCTGTATCCTGTAAGGATTAAAAAAATCACCAAATGTCGTCGTCTGGGTTTGAGGGATCAGCGTATAAGAATTGTCGGAAAATGTTCCCAATACCGAAAGTTCCCATTTGCTGTTTATATCATAATTAAGGAGTGCCTGCACATCATAGAACTTCGGCTTGTAGTCACCTTTTGTATCCAATCCCTTCAAAAAATAGGAATTGGATTTGTAACGTGCCCCTATCAGATACGATATTTTCTTTGCGATCAAACCTTCTAGGTGTCCCGAAGCACCAAGCAAACTGATATCGAATGAACCGGCAAAAGAAGTGGGCCGCTTGTATTTGATATCCAGTACCGAGGACATCTTGTCTCCGTATTTTGAGTCAAACCCTCCAGCCGAAAAGGAAATAGACGAAACAAGATCGGGGTTAAGAAAACTCAGCCCTTCCTGCTGTCCGGACCGGATCAGAAAAGGACGGTAGATCTCAATATCGTTCACAAACACCAGGTTTTCATCATAGTTTCCTCCTCTGACTGAGTAAGTGGAACTCATCTCGTTGTGTGAAGAAACTCCGGGCATGGTCTTGATCAGGTCTTCGATACCTGCATCCGCAGAAGGGATAAGTGCAATGGTCTTGGGGTCAATACGATTAAACGTGTTGGTATTGAGTTGCTGATCTTTCACTTCAATGGAAGGCAATGATGTTGATGATTGGGTAAGGGATTGATGAATTTCTCTCCGTTCTCCTTGTTTTAAAATCAGGTCAATGGTTTCGGTTTCAAAACCGATATAGGTAAATACAAGGGTGATCTTTCTTTCAGATGGAACCTTTAACTCGAAATTTCCTTGTTTATCAGTAGTAGTTCCGCCAGGCAGACCTGCAATAGTGATGTTCACATTAATAAGCACTTGTTGGCTGGTGGCATCAATGATCCGTCCAAAAACCGTAGCCGGTTGCTGTGCCAAAACATTAAACGCAGCAAGGACAAAAATACTGGTGAGAATATGAACAATGATCTTTCTCAAAGGCAGGCTTACTCGTTGGAAGTGGGTTTGTTTTTTTTTCTTTTAAATTCACCGTCTTTCCAGGCTTTAATGAATTTAGCCCAGGCAAACGGGTTGAAAATATTAAATGGCTGCTGTTGACCAAAATAATATAATTTACTGGTCTGATTTTCAATGTAATTGTTATAATTCATGCTCGCATCCATCGGATAATCCCTAACCCTCACCATGAACTGTTCCGGATCGAGGTTCTTCTTTGCACGTGCAAGGTCATCGTCAGGCACTTTGACATTTAGAAAGGCACGCTTGAAATCATCCAGGGTTGGCCAGGGGAAAATATAGGCTGCCGGCAAAGTAAGGGTGTCACCTGTCATCAATTGAATCAGTGAATACCTTGATTTCGTAATGGTGTCAGGAATAATGAATGAAGTTGGCTTAAACCCTATGGCATTGAACAAGATTGTGTCACTTTTATGAGCGACAAAAGAAAAATACCCCAATACATCGCTGGAGGTTCCCCGGTTTGAATTTTTAATAAGGATCTTCGTATATGGAACTGCAGTTAAACTGTCGGAAGTAATTGTGATACCTGAAAACTGAACCAAATTTTCATTGTTCTCCTGGGCAGATACAATGATGGGCAGAAGCAACATGAAAATAAATGTCAGGAATTCGGTTGTAGGTTTCTTCATTCCATAGGAATTTCCGGAGTATTATATTTAGTTATATCGCTTAGAAAAACGAAATTACGCCATTTTTATTTCTTCACCAAGGGATAAAAAAAATGCTGTCATGTTTTGTGACAGCACTTTATATCCTAAATTATCCGTTTATTTTGATAGAAGACCCTTTTCACGGGCATCTTTCAAACATGCAGCGATGCCTTTTTTATTGATGGTGCGGATTCCCTGAGCCGAGACTTTTAATGTGATGTATTTATCCTCTTCTGGAATATAAAACTTCTTTGTTTGAAGGTTAGGATAAAATTTCCTCTTTGTTTTTATGTTTGAATGGGAAACACTGTTTCCTCCCATTACTGCTTTCCCTGTAATTTGGCAAACTCTTGACATGGTATAGATTTTATGGTATTCTTTTTAAAACGGAGTGCAAAATTCGGAAAAATAATTGAATCTACAAAGAGAAAAGTGCTTTCTCTAAAAAAATCAGCTAAACCAACCTCTTGACTTTTCAAATTAAATTATTGTGTTCCCTTATGGATGAACCATTTCTTTTTCTTACCTTTACATAGCTTATCAAGGAGACATCTATGACTGGTATAAAAACAATCATTGTTGAGGATAACAAGATCGACCAACGATTATTGACACATGCTCTGGAAAAATATTGTGACGATATCCGGGTCTTGGGGATTGCTGAAAACAAAGAGGATGCAATAAACCTGATTGAAGAAAATTCCCCAGACCTTGTCATTCTCGATGTTGAATTACCTGATGGAACGGGATTCGATATTTTAAATTTTTTCATTCCGGTCACTTTTAAGATAATTTTTGTTACCGGACACATGGAATATGCCTATAAGGCCTTTAAATTCCAGGCAATTGATTTCCTTTTGAAGCCGTTGGATGTGAAAGAACTGATTAAGGCCATTAAAGCAATTCCTAAGGGAGAAGTCGATGATCATTACCGGAGTAAAATTGAAGGATTCAGAAGGCAGATTCTGGATCCCGATAAGATCTTATTGATGGATTCAAATGGATTTTTGGTTCTTGATCCTTCCGAGATAATTCAAATAGAAGCAAACGGCAACTATACTGACATTTACCTCGTTGGTAACCGGAAGCTTACTTATTGTAAAATACTCAGGGAATTCGAGGAGTTTCTCAAACTTCATAAAAACTTTATCCGGACTCACAGATCTTTTATCGTTAACCTCGATCATGTGAAGTCATTTTCAAGACAAGGAGTAATTAAAATGACGGAAGATCATGCTGCTCATTGTGGCGATTCTTTTAAAGAAGAATTTCTTTCCTATTTTAAACAACCGTAGGATTTTCAGTCTTTAATGCTCTTATTTTAATTCAAAAAGAAAATACTCCCGTTTGGGTTCTTAACAAATGCGGTGAATAATTTCACATCAAATGCCATGAAGAAAATTCAACAAGTGAGGAAATTAGTATTAATCGTTTTTCTGAGTAAATTAAGAGCTTGAAGCGCTGCACGACGAATATTTCGTTCACGGTTATCTCCAAAAATATATTTTTTTGCAAGGGTTCCCATTGGACCTGAAATAGCTATCCAAACCAGCCCTACAGGTTTATCATTCGTTCCTCCTTCAGGGCCTGCAATGCCTGAAACTGCAACAGAATAATCGCTGTCAAGCCGATTCCTTACATTTTCGGCCATCTGCTTTACTACATCTTCACTCACAGCACCCTGTTCCAGAAGAGTTTTTTTACTTACCCCCAATTCGTTTATCTTGATTTCATGAGAATAAGCAATGATGCTACCTTTATAATATGCAGAACATCCGGGAATACTGGTGATTAAATGAGCAATATACCCACCTGTGCAACTTTCGGCTGTTGCCAGGGTTTTTCCAGATTCAATAAGCAGGTTGCCGATAATGGCTTCCAGGGTGTCGTCACCTTCTCCAAAAAGATAATCGCCGACAAGATATTTTAGTTTCTCCAATTCTTCATTCATCATCTTTTGTAATCCGTGTTCATTGTCACTTTTTCCTGTCAGACGAAGCCTAACAATTCCAGGTTGGGGGAGATAAGCAAGATGAAGGTCAGCAGGAAGGTTGGTTTCCCATTCTTCGAGAAGATCTGAAAGAAAGGATTCCCCGATACCTTGTGTCAAAAGTGTATGATGAAGTACTGCAACCGGTCGAAAATATTTTTTCAGTCTTGGTATCACTTCATTGATCATCATTGTTTTCATTTCAAAAGGGACACCTGGCATAGAAATGAACACATGTTTCTCTTTTGAGCCCGCTATTTCTTGTTCAAACCACATTCCTGGTGCGGTTCCATTTGAATTGGGAATGATGGTGCAACTTTCAGGCACCTCTGCCTGCTTCCGGTTAACTTTTGTAATGGCAAATCCCCTTGCCTTGAAAAATTGCTCAATGGTTTGAAATGTGATCGGATCAAAGATCAGCTTTGTTTGAAAATAGTTACAAAGGGTTTCTTTTGTCAGATCATCCTTTGTTGGCCCCAGGCCCCCGGTGAGAAGTATCAAATCAGATCTTTTTCCTGATTCACTAAGGGCATCAAGAATACATTGAGGATTATCAGGAATTACTGTAGTCCGGAATACAGGGAACCCGGCAAAGTCAAGTTGTTCTGACATCCATGAAGCATTGGTATTAACTACCTGCCCAATCAGTAATTCATCTCCGATGTTGATTATTTCAGTTTGCATCCTACAAAATTAAAGAATTCTTTTAACACTAACCTACTCCAACCTTTCCCGGATGGTGGAGAGGCCTGAGGCAGGACCACTTCGACAGATAAATTGTTAACCTTTGTTCACACTTCTATTTTTTGTAATTTTGCAAAGTAACACTGTGGTTGTCTTTAAGAAAACATCAAGGACTCTTCTCAATTGAATTAACGAATGGCAGCTTCTCTTGAAAATAAAGAATTAAATGCGCTGGTTAACCTGATCGATGAACCCGATGAAAAGGCATTCGATTCTATTCGAGAGAAGATTCACTCATATGGTAAAGAAGCCATTCCATATCTTGAAAGGGCCCTGGATATTTCGTTCGATAATTTTCTTCAGGAGAGGGCAGGGGAGATCATTAAAGATATTCGCCAGGGAGAATTGTATTCCGATTTTACGAACTGGATCAATACTTCATCCTCTGATTTGCTAAAAGGTTTCCTTTTGGTGACTCGCACGCAATATCCTGATATCAGCGAAGAGGAATTGACAATCAAAGTGGAGCAAATGAAAATGGATGCCTGGTTGGAATTGAACGACAATCTTACTGCTCTGGAGAATATCAAAGTTCTCAACCACATCATTTTTCATGTCCACAACTTCGGCGGCAATATTATCAATCCTTTGGCCCCACAAAATTATTACCTGAATACACTGTTGGAATCTAAAAAAGGCAGCGCACTTTCTCTGGGAATGCTCTATATCATCATTGCGCAGAAACTGAATATCCCTATCTATGGCGTTAACCTTCCACAACATTTTATCCTTGCATATGTCTCTGACCTTGCTGGCGAAGCACCAACCCTGGATGATGTTCTTTTTTATATCAACCCATTCAGCAACGGAGCGGTTTTTACAAAAAGAGAAATTGATTTGTTTATCAGGCAATTGAAAACAACACCTGTCCGTTCATATTTTGCTCCTTGCTCAAATATTGAGATGATCAAAAGATCAATTACTGACCTCATCAAATGTTATACACAACTGGGCGACTCAGGCAACATTGAGGACTTGGAAGGATTATTGAAACTGATTGAAAAAACTATCTAAGGATCTTCTTGAATGTCTGGCAAATGATCCTGAAGTAATTTCCTATAGTGGGCTCGTTAAGGTATTTGCGGTTCAGCTCCAGTTTGGCTGGCATAATCTGTTCGATATACGTTCTTTCAGGATCTGATGAAGTTCCTAATAATTCATTTTCATTGATGTATTCCAAAGAGGCTATGTCAGTAATTCCAGGTCTGATACACAATACCTTTTTCTGGTCTTCCGAATAAAGTGTTACATATTTTCGCAATTCTGGTCGCGGCCCAACCAGACTCATTTCTCCTTTAAGTACATTGATCAATTGGGGAAGCTCGTCAATTTTATACTTCCGCAGAAAGAGTCCGGTTCGGGTAATCCGGGAATCATGGGCTCCAACGGTAAGCCCTCCCTGTTTGTCTGACCCTGACTGCATCGTCCTGAATTTGATCAGGAGGAAACCCCTTGAGAGTTTCCCAACCCTCTCTTGTAAGTAAAAAATACCTCCAGGGGTATCAATCATAATTGCCAACCCGATAAAAATAAAAAAAGGTAAAAGGATGATCAGTCCAAGAAGAGAAAAAATAAAGTCTAAAACCCTGATCATTTTGGCGATTATTTTAATTAAGAACCTCCTCAACAGCATCGATAACAGCCTTGATAACGGTACTAACCATTTTGTCTGTCAAGTCGTAGTATACAGGCAGACTGATTTCCCGTGAATAGTTATCATAGGCCACAGGATAGTCTGCAATGGAATATCCGGCATTTTTATAATAAGTCATCATAGGTAATGGCACAAAATGAACATTCACCGAAACTTCCCGGAGAAAAATGGCCTGTATTACCTGATCTCTCTGGTTTTCCGTTATCCCTTTTATCCGTAAAAGAAATACGTGATATGAAGATCTTTTGTCAGGGGTTTCATATGCCGGAATTTGAGCCCAATCATAAGCAGAAAAAGCCCGTGCATAAGCATCAAAAATATGTTTTCGCCTTACCAGCATATCTGCATCATAGCGTTCTAGTTCCACCAGTCCCATCGAAGCCTGTATATCTGTCATGTTGCATTTGTAGCCGGGCTCTACAATATCGTAACGCCAACTTCCTGCTTGTGATTTTGCCAGAGCATCTTTGGTCTGACCATGAAGGGATTTGGCATTCAGGTAATGGTAAATGGCATTGTTATCAAATTGGGCAGGAAGATTCAGGCAAATGGCGCCACCTTCGGCAGTAGTGAGATTTTTTACGGCATGAAAAGAAAAGACCGTTATCTCGCTCAATCTACCCGCTCTTTTCCCTTTATACCATGCTCCAACTGAATGAGCCGCATCGGAAAGGATCAGGATCCGGTAAAGCATCTCCTGCTCTTTAGTCGATGGATGAAACAGATCTTTAATATCAGACCTGCTGACGAGTGCATGAATCCCGTCGTAGTCGCAGGGAAATCCAGCAACATCGACTGGGATTATGGCTTTAGTTTTTGATGTTATGGCTTGTTCAATGGCGTTTAACGATACGAGAAAATCTTTATCTGAATCAACAAAAACCACCCTTGCGCCACAATGCTCAACCACATTTGCCGTCGAAGCATAAGTGTATGCCGGAACAATCACCTCATCTCCCGGACCAACTCCAAACCAGCGAAGCATTAGCTCAAGCCCGGCAGTCGCCGAACTGACACACAAGGTCACTTCCTGGCCACCATATTCTGTTAGCTTTTTCTCAAACAATTTCGTCTTCGGCCCGGTCGTGATCCACCCCGAACGTAGTGTTTCGTCAACCGCATCAATGATTTTCTGATCAATCCGAGGGGGACTAAATGGAATCATTAAAATTATCTATTATCAGTTATCCATTGATTTACGTTTTTCTCAACTCTTGAAAGAACATTTGAAACATCAGAGCGGATAAACTTTTCACCGATGATACTCTCATACAATTCAATGTACCTCTCAGATATCTGATTCACCCATGATTCACTCATTATAGGGACTTTTTGTCCTGTTTGTCCCTGAAAACCATTGGCCATGAGCCATTCACGGACAAACTCCTTTGAAAGTTGTTTTTGTTGTTCTCCCTTTGTTTGCCGCTCCTCATATCCTTCCTTATAAAAATAGCGTGAGGAATCAGGAGTGTGGATTTCATCAATCAGAAAAATCTGGCCATCGGCCTTACCAAATTCATACTTGGTATCCACCAGGATTAATCCTTTTTGTGCAGCCATATCAGTACCACGCCTGAAAAGGGCAATGGTGTACTTTTCGAGAATTTCATAATCTTCCTTCAGGATAAGACCAGTTTGAATAATCTCTTCCTTTGAAATGTCCTCATCATGTCCTTCCACGGCTTTTGTGGTAGGTGTGACAATAGGTTGAGGGAATCTTTGATGTTCCTTCATCCCGTCGGGAATAGGTACTCCGCAGATCTCTCTTTTCCCACTTTTATATGATCTCCAGGAACTGCCGGTGAGGTAACCCCGGATGATCATCTCTACCGGGAATGGTTTGCAATATTTTCCTATGGTGACCATTGGGTCAGGAGTGGCGATCTTCCAGTTGGGACATATATCGGACGTTGCATCGAGAAACTGTGCGGCAATCTGATTCAATACTTGTCCTTTATAAGGAATTCCTTCAGGTAATACCACATCAAATGCAGAAATTCGATCGGTCGCGATCATGATTAGGAATTTATCTTCAATGGTATAAACATCCCTGACCTTGCCGACATATTTGTGGCTCTGGCCAGGAAAATTAAAGTCGGTCTTTACAATAGCTCTTGACATAAATAGTGAATTTTTAAAGCAAAGATAAATGTTTTATAGTGGTTTCGTTAAATTTATCCCTGTTCCTTCCCATATGCTTCAATGACTTTGATGACGAGTCTGTGGCGAATGATGTCCTGCTTATCAAGGTAAACAAACCCGATGCCGGGAATTCCGGATAAGATCTTCTGGGAATGTACCAGACCCGAACTTTGATGTTTAGGAAGGTCAATCTGAGTGATATCGCCGGTAACAACGAACTTGGCCGCAGTTCCCATGCGGGTGAGAAACATCTTTAGCTGGTTGGGAGTGGTGTTTTGTGCTTCGTCGAGGATAGCAAAAGCATTGTTTAGCGTTCGTCCCCGCATAAATGCAAGCGGAGCGATCTCAATGGTACCGTCTTCAATATAGCTAAGTAATTTCTGTGGTGGCAGCATATCTTTCAGGGCATCATAAAGTGGCTGGAGGTAAGGATCAAGTTTCTCTTTCAGGTCACCAGGCAAAAATCCCAGGTTCTCTCCTGCTTCAACTGCAGGGCGGGTTAGGATGATCCTCTGAATCTCTTTGTTCTTCAATGCACGAACGGCAAGCGCAACAGCAGTATAGGTCTTCCCTGTGCCAGCTGGCCCTATGGCAAATACAAGGTCGTTCTCCTCCACGCTCTTCACCAGGTTTCGTTGATTGACGGTCCGGGCACGGATAAGCATGCCGTTCTTTCCATGTACCAGAATCCCGGAATGATTTACGTCGGCTTCTTCTTGTGGCTCCCAGTCCGTATCAAGGATTTGTTGAATGTCGGAAAGGGAAAGTTTGCCGAATTTATCGAAATGTAACAGAATCAAAGCGAACTTCTGTTCAAATATATCCAACTCTGCTTCTTCTCCCATGGCTTTTATGGTGTAATCACGGGAGATGAGCTTCAGCTTAGGAAATGATTTTCGAATGCGATCGAGGTTCTGATCATTCACCCCGAAGATGTCCAAAGGGTGATGTGCACCAATACCGATTATTTTTTCACTCATGAAGTGAATTTAATTACTAATTTTGAAAAGCAAAAGTACAGCATTTTTTCGTTCATGGCAATCATTACGCTGACCAGCGACTGGGGAATAAAAGATCACTATCTGGGTGCTGTAAAAGGCGCAATATACAGGTTGCTTCCTGGTGCTCTGGTGGTGGATATCAGTCATGAAATTCCAGCTTTCGACCTTAACCAGGCTGCGTTCATTATCCGGAATTTTTACCATAATTTCCCCCAAGGCTCTATTCATATTCTTGGGATCAACAGTGAAGCCTCAATTAAAAACCCACATACATTGGTTTTTCACGATGGGCATTATTTCATCGGTGCAGATAATGGGATCTTTTCTCTCATCTTTGATAAACTTCCTGAGAAAATAATTGAACTGGATGTAATTCAGGATACCGATTATTTCACCTTCCCATCAAGGGACATGTTTGTCAAAGTTGCTTGTCATATTGCAGAAGGCAGACCAATAGAAGAACTTGGCCACCCAAAAAAAACACTCGTTCAACGTATTTCTTTTAAGCCCATTGTGGATGGGAATATGATCAAAGGGAAAGTCATTTATATTGATCATTATGAAAATGTTTTTACCAATATCACTGAACCATTTTTCAGATCTGTAGTGAAAGGGAAAAAAATTGCAGTGATCTTCAGGTCGGCAACTTACCGGATTACTGAATTAAGTAAGTCTTACATGGATGTGGTTGAAGGAGAGATGCTGGCTTTATTCAGTACTTCCGGTCACCTTGAAATCGCCATTAACCAGGGAAAAGCTTCCAGTCTTCTTGGATTGAAAATCGATCAGCCGGTGTTGATTGAAATTTTATAAGACTAAAGATAATCCTCTAGTCGAGTTTCAGGACTGCTAGAAATGCTTTCTGCGGAACTTCAACATTACCAATCTGACGCATGCGTTTCTTCCCTTTTTTCTGCTTCTCCAGGAGTTTTCTTTTTCGGGTAATGTCACCGCCGTAACATTTAGCAGTAACATCTTTCCTTACGGCTTTAACGGTTTCGCGTGCAATGATCTTTGCCCCTATTGCAGCCTGGATGGCAACATCATACTGCTGCCGGGGAATGAATTCCTTCAGTTTCAAACAAAATTTCTTGCCGAATTCATAGGCATTATCTCTGTGTAACAAGGTGGAAAGGGCGTCAACCGTATCGCCATTCAATAAAATATCGAGCTTGACTAGATCAGCAAGCTGGTGTCCGAAAATATGGTAATCAAAGGAAGCATACCCTTTGGATATGCTCTTTAACTTGTCATAGAAATCAAAAACAATTTCACCAAGTGGAAGCTCAACCGTCAGTTCGATTCTGTCGGTAGTAAGGTAAACCTGGTTTTTCAGCACCCCCCTTTTGTCGATACAGAGTTTCATGATTCCGCCCATATATTCTGCCCGGGTGATAATGTTTGCATGGATATAGGGCTCTTCAATATGATCAATGATAGTTGGCTCTGGCAAGCCAGAAGGGTTATGTACTTCTATTACTTCTCCTTTTGTAGTATAAACTTTATATGAAACATTGGGGACAGTGGTGATTACATCCATGTCGAATTCACGATCGAGGCGTTCCTGCACGATCTCCATATGAAGTAGCCCGAGAAACCCGCAGCGGAACCCGAAACCAAGGGCAGCAGAAGATTCCGGCTCAAAAGAAAGAGAGGCATCGTTCAGCTTAAGTTTATCGAGAGAATCACGCAATTCTTCATAATCATCAGCATCGATAGGATAGATCCCTGCAAAAACCATTGGTTTGACAGTAGTATATCCTTCAATACCTGTTGAACAAGGCCGGGCAACATGTGTCAGGGTATCACCGACCTGTACATCTTTACTGGTTTTTATCCCTGAGATGATGTAACCTACATCACCTGCGCTCAAACTGTTCCTAGGTTCTTGCTTTAGTTTCAGTACCCCAATTTCATCGGCATGATAATCTGTTCCCGAATGAAAAAACTTTACATGGTCACCTTTTTTTAGTGTTCCATTTTTAATACGAAAATAACCTACGATACCGCGATAAGAGTTAAAAACCGAATCAAAGATCAGGGCTTGAAGCGGAGCCTCTGGATCTCCCGTTGGTGCGGGGATTTTGTAGATGATATTATGCATTATCCGATCAATCCCAAGCCCCATCTTGGCACTGGCTTCGATGATATCATCGCGATCGCAACTCAATAAATCAACAATCTGGTCTTTCACCTCTTCAATCATGGCGTTGTCCATATCAATCTTGTTCAGCACAGGGATGATGGTCAGATTGTGATCAATGGCAAGATACAGGTTCGAAATTGTTTGGGCCTGTATGCCCTGTGTTGCATCAATCACCAGCAATGCTCCTTCACAAGCTGCAATGGCACGCGAAACTTCATAAGAAAAATCAACATGACCGGGTGTGTCAATCAGATTAAATATATAATCCTGTCCTTCAGCAAGGTAATTCATCTGAATTGCGTGACTCTTGATTGTTATCCCTCGTTCACGCTCCAGATCCATATCATCCAGCACCTGTTCCTGAAAGTCCCGCTCAGAAATAGTATGAGTCAGTTCGAGAAGGCGGTCGGCCAGGGTAGATTTGCCATGGTCGATGTGTGCAATGATACAGAAATTACGAATATTTTTCACGGTTACAAATATACAACTTTGTCTTAATTCTAAAGCCGGGATCAATGAAGGATGGTTACTGCACCCTTTAGTACTATTTTCTGATCACCACATAATGCCTTCTCGTAAACTTCGCATATGTAATAATAAACCCCGTCACTGCAAACCTGGTGCGTATTCTTGTCCCTGCCATCCCAATTGATGTTGGGATCGGTAGTCACGAAAACCTCTTTTCCCCAACGGTCAAGGATCGTCATATTCAGATGATCAACTGAAGAAAATGGTTTTCTTGGTTGGAAAACCTGGTTCTCAATCGCATCTGCCCTGTTTGGAGTGAAGACATTCGGCAGCCAGTAATCACAGCTATTGTAGTTGATGCATGCTATATTACTGAATGTGCTTTTATTTCCTGCCGAATCAATGGCCACTATCGCATAACAACCTGTAACGGAATTATTCTGGTCATGGTCATATACCGTGTCATTAATGTTGCCTAATGAGTCGAGTATTGAAAACTGTCCGCCACTGCAATGACTGAAATAAATGTAATACTTTATGATATCATTTGAACATGAATCGATGAGGTTTTTCCAGCTCAGATGATTCGTTCCGTGTTCACAATCCGTTTTTACGGCCAGCAGAGGCGGACAAGGAGGAATGTTGTCAATGGGAATGGCACAACTAATTTGGGAAAGATTGATCAGTGGTTGGGCAAACCCCGGAGCAGAATAGGTTCCGATACACTTGATATAATAACAATATTGCGTTCCATTACGAAGTTTTTTGTCATCATAGGCAGGAATCGTTGAAGAACCGATAGAATCAAAGACTCCTGTAATACGATTCTTTTTATAGATGACAAACGAGTAATTGGTCCAGGGAACATCATTATTCCAACGTAGTTTAAGTTTTTTATCTGTTGGAATGATGTTTAGAAAAATGGAAGAGGCTACCTGGGACGAACCAATAAGGAAATAATGACCTGGTGTTAGATTATAAAGATCGACACGATATTTGTAAATATCCTGTAAGGTATTCAGCATCGAATCATGATAAATGGTATCATTCATGTTTGTTGTTGAATCCAGAGCGATATAATGGCCTGGGTTTGAGGGAATAGACCGGTAAATGATATATCTGTAAGGGCCTGGGGCCAAAATTGTATCTATTTGAGTGGGTTTTGACCAAACAAGGTAGATGGCTCCTTCTGATGCGTCGGTGTTGGTCACGCTCACATTAGTGATAACAGCAACATCTTTTTTCAGGTATGCGCATGCTTCGTTGGATGCATAACTCTGAGCCTTATCAGGATAAAAAGCCACAACCATATAACAATACTTTATGCCCTGTGTTAACCCTATTCCCTGGTTATTATCTGTATAACTTCTTAGGGTAATATCATCAAGCTCACCGATCTGCGTATAACCCAGGTAAGGAGGTATACCTGTCTGACAATACCCGTGATGATAACCTGTCGAATCTGTTTTACGGTAGATATAATACCCGCTGGCATTCTGGCATGTATAGTTGTCCCAGTTGAGGGTGATCGAGGTTCCCAGTGAAACTGCAGTGAGGTTCAGTGGTGGGGGACCGACAACCTTGATCTGCATCGAAGTGATGTCTACAAGATGAACCGGAGTACCATTATCCTCTGCTTTAAAGAACATGTTATAAGGTTGTTTTCTGACCTCACTGCAAGCGGTAGGCCAATTGAATATTGCAGTAACATGCCCAACTGCAGAATCAGGGTTTGGGATCATCGATGCAGGATGATCTGTCATGATCAAAGGTTGACCGATGGCGGAAAGAGTAACCATAGTGCTGTCAGGATCGTAAGCTCTGACCGGAAAAGTCAGTGTGGTTCCGGCTTCAACACATGTGTCTTTGATGGGTTCGACCACGGGTGGATGATCATTGCAGGCAACGATAATGATCTGCATATCTCTTTCCACATCTCCAATCTTAAATCCATTTCTCCATTCTTCAACAAGAATGGCAATATTGTATTCACCTTGCTGTGGCGGAGTTGCCCAGTAAAAAGTACCTGAAACAGAATCCAGATGAATAATGTTAGGGGGACCCGTTTGTGGCAGGGTATAACCTGGGATTACTTTCCCCTGATCTCCAAGACATGGCACAAGCCTATAAGAAAGACTGTCACCATCAGGATCATATGCCCCTGGATTATGGTAAAAAGGTTCAGATACACACCCATTATCCACTGGAGGTATTAAAAGGATTGGTGAATTATCATATTGTCCTTGAAATGGACTGATCATGAGTTCCGAGTAAATGTAAAGGGGAACATTGATTGAATTTGGGATGTTGAGGATCCCTCCATTGCGGTTGGGGTCTTCACAGGAAATGATGAAATCGCCGGGACCAGTGAAGGTATGTTGTCCTACATAACGGTTATAGGTTATATCATTAGGCAGATTGGTCTCTTCAACCCTTGGGATTTGACTCGTAGACCCATCGTCCCAATCGATAGTTAGATAATCGCGGTATTGATTTGCAGGACTAGGAGTGAAGGTGTATGAAATAAGTGTGACTTCATAAGTTAAGCCTGAGATGTGGCGAAAAAAGATCTCTGCAGCCCGCTGGTGAGTTGCAAAAGAAGAAAATGGAAGGCAACTGATCACAGTTATGAAGAGAACAGAGAAAAATTTTGCTAATAAAGATTTAATCATGGCCGAATCCTATGTACAGAAATTTCATTCAAAAGTAATAAAAATCAATGTTATTGAAACTGCCTATTTCCCTATTCATTTGATTTTTCCCTTAACTTTGCACATAAGTCGGAATTAGCAAGAAAACAGATGTACTCAATCGATATTGAAGCGGAAAAGAAGGAGATCCTGAAACGTTACCGTGGCTTATTACGTGTTTATAAACCAAAAACCGCCAAAGATGAGAAACAGGTTCGTCGCGCTTTTGATGTCGCTGTAAATGCTCATAAAGATATGCGACGGAAGAGTGGGGAACCTTATATATACCATCCGATTAGTGTTGCAACAATCGCTGCCGGCGAAATTGGCCTGGGTGCTACTTCCGTGGTTTGTGCATTGTTGCATGACGTGGTGGAAGATACAGAATATACGATTGAAGACATCCGCGGATTGTTTGGAGAAAAAGTTGCTTCCATTATCGATGGCCTTACTAAAATCAAAGAAATCTTTGATCAGCAGACTACATCACTTCAGGCGGAAAATTTTAAACGCTTACTTATAACATTGTCTGACGATGTGCGTGTAATCCTCATTAAACTGGCCGATCGCCTGCATAATATGCGGACCCTGGATGCTATGGTTACAGAGAAACAATTGAAAATTGCCTCTGAGACCATCTATCTTTATGCTCCTTTGGCTCATCGTCTGGGCTTACATGCAATTAAAAGTGAACTTCAGGATCTTGCCCTTAAATATATTGAGCCGGAAGTTTATGCCTCCATTTCCAATAAACTAAAAGAATCGGAAAAAGGAAGAGCCCGCTTTATCAATAAATTTATTTATCCAATAAAGAAAAATCTCGCCGCTCAGGGAATTAATTATACCATATCCAACCGTGCTAAATCAATCTATTCTATCTGGGAAAAGATGAAAGTCAAAGAGATTTCCTTTGATGAGATTTACGACATTTTTGCCATCCGTATCATCATTGATGCAACAATTGAAACGGAAAAATCGGACTGCTGGAAAGTGTACTCTGTCATAACAGATTATTACCATCCGAACAGGGATCGCTTGCGCGATTGGATCTCGATCCCAAAAGCCAATGGCTATGAAGCCTTACACACAACTGTAATGAGCCATACAGGCCAATGGGTCGAAATTCAGATCAGGTCAAAACGCATGGACGATATTGCCGAAAAAGGATATGCTGCCCACTGGAAATATAAGGATACGATGAAGCTCAACAGTCGGCTTGATGATTGGCTTAACCGTATCAGGGAAATGATTGAAAGTCCTGATGCTGATGCACTTTCTTTTATTGATGATGTTAAAGGTTACTTTTTCCTTGATGAGATTACCGTGTTTACCCCTTCAGGCGAGCTCCGTACCCTCCCTGCAAATTCATCAGTACTCGACTTTGCATACGCCATCCATTCTGAAATTGGGACAACCTGCGTTGGTGCTAAGGTCGACAAAAAGCTGGTTCCCATTAACCATATTCTGAAAAACGGTGAACAGATTGAAGTCATCACATCAAAAAATCAAACACCTAAGGATGAATGGCTGAATTATGTAGTCACCACAAGAGCAAAAGCCAATATTAAAATTGGCCTGAAAAGAGAAAAGAAAAAGTTTTTCAAGCAAGGAAAGGAAAAACTGGAAAAGTTATTCCTTAAAAACGAATTGGGGTTTTCTCACGAAAATATACGGGAATTTATTGCCATTAATAATGTTTCGACCTTGGTCGATCTTTATTATGCAGTCGCAAAGGACAGAATTGGTCCTAAAGAAGTCAAGTTCTTTGCCGCTTCGGCAATAAAACCAGGATGGCTGAATTTTATGATCCATCCCAAACGAAAAACACAAATTGATGGACATGGAAAAGATCTGGTCAACAATAAAGAGGGAGATTCAAAAACGAAGCTGGCCATCAGCAAAAGTATGCATCAATTGGGATACGAAATCTCAACCTGCTGTAACCCCATACCTGGAGATGAGATCATTGGGTTGCACTTATCGCCAAACAAACCTATCCAAATTCATCGCACAAAATGCAATAAAGCACTGGAATTAATGTCTAGTTTCGGGAATAGGGTGGTTAAAATCGATTGGAAAAACCAGGAATCCATCTCTTTTCTGGCTGGAATAAAGATCTCTGGTCTTGATAAACTGGGAATGATCAACGATATTTCGAAGATAATATCCAACGAATTAAATTTGAATATTAAATCATTTCATCTGGAAGCAAAAAATGGCCTTACAGAAGGAGAGGTGATGCTATATGTGCGCGATACAGATACACTGAATCATCTGCTTAGTGATCTTCATAAAATTGAAGGTATAAAAAAAGTTGCAAGGGTTGATTAAAAATTTATTTTTATTTGTTCTAAATCCACATGAATGATGTAATTTTGCAAAAAATTCCACTATATGATGAAGAAACCTGCTGAAGATTCCTTTGAAGCAATTCGAAAGATCTTTACTGAATACCTGGAAAAGCACGCCCATCGTAAAACTCCGGAGAGGTACACAATCCTGAAAGAAATTTTTGCTACAGATGGACATTTTGATATCGAGTCTCTGTATATACGGATGAAAAATCATAAATACAGGGTTAGCCGGGCAACCTTGTACAATACGATCGAACTTCTGCTGGATTGTGGTTTGGTCACCAAGCACCAGTTTGGAACCAATTATGCGCAGTTTGAGAAATCTACATTGATGAGGCAGCATGATCATTTTATTTTCTTTGATTCGGGGGATGTTATTGAATTTTACGACCCACGAATCGAAGAAATTAAAAATTATGTGGAGGACGCTTTCAATGTTGAAGTTGTAAATTATTCACTTACCTTTTACGGAAATCCTAAACCGAAGAAATAAACCCTACAGCTTATGAAGGTTGATGTAATCCTGGGATTACAATGGGGAGATGAAGGGAAAGGCAAAATTGTCGATGTCTTCACACCACATTATGATATTATTGCCCGTTTTCAGGGGGGACCCAATGCGGGACATACCATTGAATTTGATGGAAAAAAATTTGTTCTCCATACGATCCCATCAGGGATATTTCACAAATCAACACTTAACCTTATAGGCAATGGCGTGATTATCGACCCCTTTATCTTCATGTGCGAAATAGATAAGTTGGAGGAAGCCGGTATACATGCAATTGATAATCTACTTATAGCCAAAAGGGCTCATCTCATCCTTCCAACCCATCGAATGCTTGATGCGGTTTCAGAATCTCAAAAAGGGTTAGCTAAGATCGGGTCAACACTAAAAGGGATTGGTCCTTCATACACTGACAAGTATGCGCGAAATGGGATCAGAGTCGGTAACCTCCTTGAGAAAGATTTTATGGAACGCTACCGAAAGCTAAAGGATATACATCTTCAGATTATTGGATCCACTTTAAATTTATCAGAGTTTACAATCGATGGTCTTTCTTTTGAAGCCTATGAGGAAAAATGGTTTGCTGCAACTGCAAGGATGAAAGATTTCCAAGTGGTAGAAGGTGAACAGTTTTTGAATAAAAGTTTGGATGATGGTAAAAGTGTAATGGCAGAAGGAGCGCAGGGATCCTTACTTGATGTTGATTTTGGTTCCTACCCATTTGTTACTTCCTCCAACACAATTGCTGCAGGTGTTTGCAGTGGTTTAGGAATTTCCCCTCACCGGGTCGGTACAATTTTTGGAGTCTTTAAAGCCTATTGTACAAGGGTTGGTTCCGGACCATTTCCTACTGAGCTTAGTGATGAAACCGGCGCACTTCTAAGGTGCAATGGAAATGAATTCGGTTCTACCACCGGACGTCCGCGTCGTTGTGGTTGGCTCGACCTTCCTGCTCTTAAATATGCGATCATGCTCAATGGGGTAGATAGTCTGATCATGATGAAAGCAGATGTGATGAATACCTTTGAAAAGATCAGAATTTGCTGTCAATATCAAACAGGAGGTCAGGTGAGAAATGAATTTCCTTTTGAATTGTCAGACGATGCACTAACACCGGTATACCAGGAATTAAAGGGATGGAATTGTTCACTGGATAACATCACCTCTTTCGGGGAGCTCCCGGATACATTTACAGAATACATCCGGTTTATTGAAGATGAAACAGAAACCCCCGTTAACATGGTATCAATCGGTCCCGACCGCGTGCAAACATTGAAAAGATAGAAATTACAACCGGCGTTTGATCTCAATCTCTTCGTACCCTTCAATGATATCGCCAACCTGTATGTCGTTGAAATTATTGATATTGAGGCCGCACTCATAACCTGAAAGCACTTCTTTCACATCATCCTTGAAACGCTTCAGCGAACCCAGGGAACCTGTATGAACAACAATGCCATCACGGATAACCCGGATCCGTGTTTGTCGTGCAACCTTCCCGTCAAGTACATAGCATCCAGCTACTGCTCCTACCTTGGTGATCCTGAAAACATCCCGTACCTCTATATTACAAAGGATTTTTTCTTCAATGTCAGGAGAAAGCATCCCTTCAATGGCTGCCTTGATCTCTTCTATGGCTGTATAGATGATGGAATAGAGCCTGATGTCAATCTGCTCTTGTTCGGCCAGTTTCCTTGCACTGAGTGAAGGACGTACCTGGAATCCGACAATGATGGCGTTAGATGCCGATGCAAGCAGTACGTCAGATTCAGTAATGGCTCCAACCGATTTGTGAATCACTGAAACCAGAACCTCTTCAGTCGAAAGTTTTAACAATGAATCGGAAAGCGCTTCCACTGACCCATCAACATCTGCCTTAACGATCAGGTTGAGTTCTTTGAAATCACCAATAGCAATCCGGCGACCAATTTCATCAAGAGTAATGTGCTTTTGTGTACGGATGCCTTGCTCTCTTTGCAATTGCAATCGTTTATTAGCAAAGGCTTTGACTTCTTTTTCATCGGTCATGACGTTGAAAAGATCCCCGGCCTGAGGAGCTCCGTTCAACCCAAGCATTAAAAGTGGGGAGGAAGGTCCTGCTTCACGAATGGCCTGGTTTCGTTCATTATACATGGCTTTCACCTTTCCATAGGTAGAGCCTGCCAATACCATGTCTCCAATTCTCAATGTTCCGTTTTGTACCAATAGTTTTGATACATATCCCCTCCCTTTATCCAGGGAAGATTCAATAACAGTACCTATAGCTAGACGGGTTGGGTTGGCCTTCAAAGCAAGCATCTCAGCTTCCAGCATGACTTTATCGAGCAGGATATTAACGTTTGTCCCCGTCTTGGCTGAAATTTCCTGCGATTGGTAATTACCTCCCCAATCCTCCACAAGAATGTTCATCTTCGAAAGCTCTTCCTTTACCTTTTCAGGATTTGCGTTGGGCTTATCAATTTTGTTAATGGCAAATACAATTGGACTCTGAGCAGCCAAAGCATGATTAATAGCTTCACGCGTTTGAGGCATGACATTGTCATCAGCAGCAATCACGATAATTACGATGTCCGTTACTTTAGCTCCTCTGGCACGCATTGCAGTGAATGCCTCATGACCTGGTGTGTCAAGGAAAGTGATTGATTTTCCATTCTCCAGTTGAACTTCATATGCACCAATATGTTGTGTGATTCCACCAGCCTCTCCAGCAACAATATTTGATTTACGGATATAGTCGAGCAATTTTGTCTTTCCGTGATCGACATGACCCATAACTGTAGCGATGGGAGGACGGGGTAACAGGTCTTTAGGGTCATCAGTCTCCTCAAGACTTGAGATGGCTTCTTGTACATCAACACTGACAAATTCTACCTGGTAACCAAACTCATCGGCGACAAGTGTGAGGGTTTCTGCATCCAGCCTTTGATTAATGGATACAAATAGTCCAAGCGACATACATGTGGAGATGATATTAGTAACAGGAACGTTCATCATCGTTGCCAATTCATTGGCGGTAACAAATTCAGTTACCTGGATGACCTTCTTTCCTTCCTCCATCTTATCCTGCTCCTGCTGCATCTGGTGGCTTACTGCTTCTCTTTTAAGCCTGCGGTATTTCGAGGTCTTTGACTTACCGGCTGGACCAAGTCTTGCCAGTGTCTCCTTTATCTGCTTTTGAATATCTTCTTCACTTAGCTCCGGTTTAACGTTATCCCTGAATCCACCTTTCCTGGCATGAGGCTTGGCTTTTGTATGATCCTGGGGTGGAGTGGTCGTTGCAGGCTCAGCAGGCAATGGGGTTCCCATTTGTTTCTTAATCCTCTTGCGTTTCTTCTTCTTGCCTTTAACTGATTCGTCAGATGAAGATGCTACAGGCTTTTTCCTGTCAGTAGATTTTCTGGGCTCAGGCAATTTCATGGTGCCAAGAATGGTGGGACCAGCAAGACTGATCTTTTCCCTTGGAAGAAAGTTATCCTCAACTTTTGGAACTTCAACAGTCGTTTCTTCAATGACTTCGGGCTCCATAGGAATAGGAACAACTTCAATCGGCTCTTCAGGTACAATTATAAAAGGTTCCGGCTCAATAGGTTTCAGTAATACTTCCTCAACCTGTTCTATCTCCTTCTCCTTTTTTTCCTTCTCTTTTTTGGATGGCTTTCTTTTAACAGTATCAAGATCAAGTTTCCCAACAATTGTAACTCCTGGAGCTTTTTGTTCAGGTATTTCCTCAATACTGGTTTCCGGTTCTTTCTCTTGTTTTACAGGTTCCTTGTCAACATTTTCAATTTCCTTGTCAAAAGCTTCTTCTGTCTTTTTTTCTACTGTTTCAACAAGGATTTTTTCTTCAATTATGGGAGCAACAGGTTCAGCAATAACTACAGGATCTTCAGCTTTTATTTCCGGTTTAGGCGTTTCCTTGATAACGGGTTCTTCTTTTGCCTTCTTCTCTTCTTTTGGAACCTCTTTTATTGGTTCATTAACTTTCTTCTGTGGGTCGAAAAGTTTTGTATTGTACTCGAGAGCTGCATTTTTTATGTACAATGACTCTTCCTGATCCTTTTCTCTGTCTTTCCCGGCAAGTCGCTTGTTATCAATGGTGATGGTCTCGTTTTGAGCAAAATGTAATCCAATCTTTTTTGCTTCCTCCTTAACGTGTTTTTCTGTGGCAAATTCTTTCATCAAGAGGTTATACATCTCCTGAGAAAGTTTGCTATTGGGATCCTTCTCAATCGTAAATCCTTTCTTTAAAAGGAAATCAATAACAGTTGATACCCCAATGTTAAATTCACGTGCAGCTTTGCTAAGCCGGATTGTCGTTGTGCCTTCACTCATAGATTTTGGCTCAGACCCTTTTTTAAAGGGCAGGTAAAATTAAGATATTTTATTCAAACTCTGACTTTAAAATACGGACAACTTCATTCACTGTTTCTTCTTCAAGATCAGTCCGGTCAACAAGTTCCTTTACTTCGAGGGTCAATACACTCTTTGCAGTATCACATCCAATGGTCTTTAATTCATCGATGATCCATTGATCGATTTCATCGGAAAACTCTTGAAGATCAACATCTTCATTATCCACATCAGTATCCCTGTACACGTCAATTTCATAACCAGTCAGCTTCCCCGCAAGTTTAATGTTAAAACCACCTTTTCCAATGGCAAGTGAAACCTGATCAGGTTTCATGTAAACATCTGCCTTCTTGGTGGGTTCATCAATCACGATGGAGGTGATCTTGGCAGGACTCAAAGCCCGTTGGATATATAAAGAAGGATTAGTAGTGAAGTTGATCACATCGATGTTCTCATTTTTGAGTTCCCGAACGATGCCGTGAATTCTCGACCCTTTCATCCCAACACAGGCTCCGACAGGATCAATACGGTCGTCATAAGATTCAACAGCCAGCTTTGCCCTTTCTCCAGGTACCCTGACAATATTTTTGATGCTGATCAAACCATCATAAACTTCAGGAACTTCAGACTCAAAAAGTCTTTCAAGAAATACAGTGGAGGTTCTCGAAAGGATGATCATAGGATTGGTGTTGTTCATTTCCACTTTTGAGACCACTGCCCTGATCGTGTCTCCTTTTCGGTAAAAGTCTGAAGGAATTTGTTCGGATTTCGGTAAGATCAGCTCAATGTTTTCGTCATCCAATACAAGGATCTCTTTTTTCCAAACCTGATAAACTTCTCCTGAAACAATTTCACCGATTTTTTCTTTGTACTTCCTGAAAATATTGTCTTTCTCATATTCCTGGATCTTGGAAATCAGGTTCTGCCTGATGGCAAGGATTTCACGACGACCAAAATCGAGAAGTTTGATTTCTTCAGAAAGCTCTTCTCCCACCTCAAAATCAGGCTCCGTTTTCATAGCTTCCGACAAAGCAACCTGTGCATTTGGGTCCTCCACTTCATTGTCATCCACAATGATCCTGTTTCTCCAGATTTCAAGGTCTCCTTTGTCAATGTTTACAATGATATCAAAGTTATCGGATGAACCGAATCTTTTTGCAAGCATGTGCTTGAAAACATCCTCCAGGATGCGCATCATTGTTTCACGGTCGATATTCTTGAATTCTTTAAATTCTGAAAAGGTTTCGACTAAATTGATATGTTCCATTTTATCAGATGATTATTTTCCGAATTTGATAATTAATTTTGCTGTTTTTATTTCTGAAAACAGAAGAACTGTATTCTCCTGCTTGATTTCTTTTTTTGGTTTTTTTACCGGATGTTCAAATTCCAGCGAGTCTTCATTAACATTAATCAGTATCCCGGACATGTTTTTCCCATCGGTAGTAGCAACATCCAGCTCTTTTCCTATATGTTTCTTATACTGTCGTAACAGCTTTATCGGACGGTCAATCCCGGATGACGAAACAGTTAGATCGTAATCTTCGGAATCACGGTCAAGATGGCTCTCAATGAACCTATTGACCTCCTGGCAATCGCCAATAGAAACACTGGAATCAGAATCAATATAAACAGAAATCCTGTTTGTTGGCTGTATTAAAACATCCACAAGAAATTTATCCGTCCCGGCCAGAAGTTCTTCAACCAGATTTTGTAAAGTTTCCTTTGAGATCATAACCGCAATTTTCAACAAAAGAGGGGACGAAGGTCCCCTCAAAATTTCTTCTACAACTAATGCACAAGTGCATATTCGCATGCAAAGGTAATCTATTTTATTTAATCTGATAAAAAAACTTCATAATGGTCAATTCATTCTTTGAGCAATAACCCCTTACCATTGCTTAATGGCCGTCAACTTGAAAATTTGTTTCATTGATAACACCCTGGATATTTATCCTTTAAATGGTGGTATAATGCGATAATGATAGTGCGTTTTTTTACTTGGAGATGAATATACACCATTTTGCAATATCTTAATAATGAGTCTGTTAACCCAGAAAATGACTGCTTTTTTTTTATTCCCGCCCCTTTTTCATCCTTCACTCATTCTATAGTCCGGCTATACTCCGGCTATACTAATTCTATAGTGCGGCAATATTTTTTTCTTATGGTTTCTTTTATTTAGACATTGTTCACATATACTTTAGACATACTCAGTACCGGGTCCCAAACCTTATTTTTGCAGACCTTTTCTGCGAAATAAATCAGCCTTGCTAAAGTTCAGTGTTAAATTTTTATCAACAGGAAGATAATATTCCAAAGTTTGAAGTACCTTTGCATTGAATTAATCTAAATTAAAACAGTAATGAAAAAAGTTCATATTATAATATTTCTTGCTCTGCTTGCTTCAGGTCAATTGTTTTCCCAGGATAATAAAGAGGTAAGGATCCCGCTGATTGGGGAAACTGCTCCTTCTTTCACTGCAGAATCGACCAATGGAAAAATTACCTTCCCTGATGATTATTATGGGAAATGGAAGATCCTCTTCAGCCACCCCGCTGCATTTACCCCGGTCTGTTCCTCAGAACTTATCGAACTTGCTGATATGCAAGAGGATTTTGACAAACTTGATACAAAAATCATTGTTGTGTCCACAGATGGTTTAAATAGCCATATCGCCTGGAAAAAATCAATGGAAGATATCCGCTATCAGGATAAGGCAACGCCAAAAATCACTTTCCCTCTGATATCAGATAATAACCTTGAAATTTCAAAAAAGTATGGGATGATCCATTCTTACAGTAGTACGACCCGCGATATCAGGGGTGTATTTATCATCGATCCGAACGAAAAGATCAGGGCGTTCTTCTTTTACCCGATGAATGTGGGAAGGAATATAGATGAGATCAAGAGAACCTTGATGGCCCTTCAGATGGCTGATCATAAAAATGTATTGACCCCGGCAAATTGGATACCTGGTAGCGAAGTGCTGATTCCCGCACCGAAAACAGAAGCAGATGCCGACAAATTAGCCGCAAAAAAAGACCCAAATCTCCATGAACTTGCTTGGTATATGTGGTTAGAAAAATTGAGATAAAAGCTTCTTTGGGATTATAAAATCGGATAGCAAACATTTTTACTGTCCGGTTATTTTTTTTCTTTACCTTTGACCCCTTGAACAAAAAAGTCAAATAGTTAGTAAGTGGTTTCTATTTCCCATACAGGTGACAATACCGAAAAACTTCAGCAAATCTTAGTTGAAGCAAGGAAGTGTTTTGGCTTTCATGGCTTTGAACACACTACCATGAATGAGATTGCAGCAAGGGTTTATCTGTCGAAATCATCACTTTATTATTATTTTCCGGATAAGGAAAGTCTGTTTAAAGCCGTAATTGAAGCAGAACAAGAGGAGTTTTTTAGTCAGATGGCCAAACGTTTGGCTGTATTGGCCACAGCAGAGATTATGTTGGCTGAGTTTATCAAGATTCGTCATGAACACTTTACCAGGTTTATTAACCTGAACATCTTCAGATTTGCTGATTTCCATAAGATTAAGCCACATGTCAAAGAAACATTCAGCCATTTCAGGGAAAGGGAGGCTGGAATGATTGAATCTATTTTGATAAAAGGGCATCGTTCAGGGAATTTTGTTTGCCATGACCCTGCTGCAATTGCAGCCTTATTCCTTGATATCCTGCAGGGGTTGCGCATGGTTGTTATGCAACACCGTGATTATAGTGAACTGAGTCAGGAAGATTATAACCTGATCGAAGAAAAACACCTTTCTTTCATCAATTTATTTATCATGGGGTTGAAGAATAATAAAAGATCCTAATAATTATTTTTAATAAGAAAAGACATTTTACTGCAATAAAATCATTTCAATCTGTCTTAAACAGATGAATCCTTTGACAAAAAAACAAACATTAAAAGCATTATGAGTAAACCTGAAAAAAAAGTCAATAAAAAGCCTGCAAAGATCAGGGCATATATAGCCCTGTCGCTTGTCATCATCGCATTGGTAGTATTTGCCTGGAGATGGTATAAAGAATATAATTCATATTATTCAACCGACGATGCATATATCGATGCCGATAGGGTAGCCGTCAGCTCTAAGATTCTGGGCCGGATAACTACGATTAATGCAGATGAAGGAGATAGTGTAAAAATGGGACAGTTGTTGGTGAGCATAGACAGTAGCGATCTCTTCTCGCAACTCCTGCAGGCAAGAGCTGCTTATAACCAGGCTTCTTCTGCGGTCGACCAGGCCAAAGCACGTTATGAACTCGATCAGAGAAATGAAGCAGTGCAGGAGATAAGTGTTGCAAAAGCAAAAGAGGATTTTGATCGTGCCACGGCCCAATATGATGGCAAAGTGATTTCTAAGGAACAATTTGATCACGCTAAAAAAGCTTTTGAATCGTCACAAGCCATGCTTGATGCTTCAAAGGCTCAGGTAGAAGTTAGTAAATCACAGATCGGGGTTGCAGAGAGCAATACCAAAACTGTTGCTGCACAAATTGGCATTCTGGAAACATCTCTGAAAAATACAAGGATATTTGCACCAGCCAGTGGCCGCATTGCTAAACGATGGATGCTCCCCGGTGATGTGGTACAACCCGGACAACCAGTTTTTACAATTACACGGGATTCCCTTTTTTATGTCATGGCCTTTTTTGAAGAAACCAAAGTGTCTGGTATCCATGATGGGAAAAAAGTTGAATTTACAGTTGACGCTTTCCCTGACCTAAAACTTTCAGGAAAGGTGATCAATGTCGGATCTAACACAGCCGCCCAGTTCTCACTGATCCCACCAAATAATGCTTCCGGGAACTTTACTAAAGTTACGCAACGTATTCCGGTCAAAATATCCATCGATGAGATAAAAAAGATGGCAGGAAATACTTCTTTTCACTTTGCCGCAGGCATGTCGGTACTTGTTAAGATAATAAAATAATGGCAGATAGATTTCCTGGTATTAGTCACTTTCGCGATTTCATCCGTGAACAAAGCGCAACGTTCGACACGACAAGCCCTTCCTACAAATGGTGGTTGCTTGCAAACGTGATGATAGGAACGTTTATGGCGGTCCTGGATGCCACTATTGTCAATGTTGGACTTCCCAAAATTATGGCATCTTTCGGAGTTGGTCTGGATAAGATTGAATGGGTTTTAACAGCATATATGCTTGCCCTGGCAGTGATGCTTCCAACCTCAGGATGGCTGGCAGATAAATTTGGTTATAAGCGTGTCTATTTTCTTGGATTGTTTCTGTTTACCCTGGGATCCTTCATGTGCGGTATTTCTCCCAATGAAAATGTGCTGATATTTTCTCGGGTAATACAAGGCCTTGGAGCAGGCTGTTTAATGCCTGTGGGTATGGCAATTATTACTCGTGAATTTCCAGCCGAAAAAAGAGGTGTGGCATTGGGCTTCTGGTCAATTGCTTCTGCTGCCTCAGTTTCTTTTGGGCCGCTTATCGGGGGGTATCTTGTTGACAGATTTAGCTGGCCCCTGATCTTTGATGTCAATGTCCCTATTGGGATTTCTGGAATGTTGGCAACCGCAATTATTCAGAAAGAATATAAAAATAAACATGTCGGACCTTTTGATCCAATAGGATTTTTATCGGTCACCATTTTTCTTCCTTTTCTCCTTTATGCCCTTACGGAAGGAAACGCTTCCACTAATTCTGGAGGCTGGTCCTCACCAGTTGTTTTGTCATGTTTTGCAATTTCTGCTATTGCTTTCGTTGTCTTTATCTCTTCCGAACTGATCGTGGATCATCCACTGATTGACCTGCGTTTACTAAAAGATTACAATTTCGCTATCAGCAATGTCGTGACTTTTATCTTTGGGATAGGTATGTTTGGCAGCACTTTTCTCTTGCCTTTGTACCTTCAAAATTCATTAGGATATACTGCCTTGCAGGCAGGTTCCGTTTTTCTTCCTGTCGGGATCATTCAGGGTTTCGTGGCGCCAATGGCAGGGATTCTTTCAACAAGAATTAACCCTAAGATTCTTATCATCGGTGGAGCGCTCCTTCTTGCAACTACTTTCTATCTGAATAGCGACATGTCTTATCTTTCAGAACATAGCTATATCATGATCACACTCTATATTCGTGGTGTGGCAATGGGAATTATGTTTGCTCCACTGACTGCTGCTGCAGTTGTTGATATACCCAGGCACAAAATGGGGCAGGCCTCCGGCTTATTGAATGTGATTCGCCAGGTAGGTGGAAGTTTTGGGGTGGCTGTTCTTACAACCATTCTTACCACTCGCATCAATTATCATACACAGTCATATGGTGAGATGATCCAATCAAATTCTCCTGCCTATCATCAGGTGCTAACGAATATCAAGTACTTCATTACAAGTAGCGTTGGAACAGTTGGAAACCTTGCAGACAGACAGAGTCAGACCATTTTGATGTCACATGTCACAAAACAATCTTTTGTTCAGGCAATCGATGATGATTTTCTCCTGGCTGCAGTGATCACTATGATTTGCGCTGTCCCAGTCTTCTTTCTAAAAATAGGTAGGAGAGGAAAAGGGAATAATTTGGGAAATCCAAGTTTACATAAAACAAATGCCGGCCATTAAAAAACAACTATTGAAAAACATGAAAAGGTTTCAGAAAAATAAATTTGTATCGGTTTTAATCCTCTTCTTTCCATTATTTGTTCTGGGTCAAAATGCTCAGCAAATTTCTATTACGGGTACAATTGATTCACTCAGTCTACAACAAATTCTACAAAAGGTTACTTCATCTTACCCTACGGTATTGAAGGCTCAGGAAGCCATCAACTCTGCTGACGCTGCGATAGGTCTTGCGCGTTCAGGATACTATCCTGATATTTCTGGTCAGGCTGGTTATACCCGACTTGGACCTGGTTCAAAATTATCTATCCCTATGCTTGGCAGTTTTGAACTCTATCCTCAAAATAATTACAATGCTGAATTGGATGTGAGACAAACCATTTATGATTTCTCAAAGACTTCCAGAAATGTTAAAATGGAAGAATCTGGTAAATCTGTTTCAGAAAAATCAGTAGAGCTTGTTAAACAAAAACTCAATCTGGTCACAGTAATAAGTTATTATACTCTGGTTTACCTTCAGGAAGCATTGAAGATAAATGATGCTCAACTGGATAACCTGAAAGATCATCTTGCCTTCATTACAAAAAAGAAAGAAACAGGATCCGCAACTCAATACGAGATTCTGTCAACACAAGTCAGAATCTCGACAGCCGAAAATCAAAAAGTTGACATCCAGGCTGCAATTAAAACTCAACAAGCCTCGTTGAATTCGTTGTTGGGGTTTCCCGTCAACACTGACCTAAAAGTAAAACATACATTGGCGCTAGGGAACTACGGAATCAACGACGATTCACTCGTTCATTTCGCACTTGAGCATCGTTATGAAATGATCGTGGCCGGACTCAAAGAAGAACATGCAGCACTTCACCTAAAAGTCGTTAAAGTTCAAGATAATCCTGTTCTGGATGCTTTTCTTTCTGGTGGTCTCAAAAATGGCTTTTTCCCGAACATCAATGCTTTGACTCCAAATTTTGCGGCTGGAGTAGGGTTGCGTGTTCCGATTTTTGATGCCACACGTCGAAAAAATACCATCCGGCTGGCGAATGTCGAAATCAATGTTCTTAAACAGGAAACTGAACAAACACGAAGGGAAATCTCCAGTGAAGTCTACCAGAATGAAGCACAGTTGACAGCCTCACTTCAGAAAATTAAGCAAAGTGAGATGCAGGTCAAACAAGCTAACGAAGCACTGGCTCTGGCGAAAGTCAGCTTCTCAAGTGGAGTGATTACCAACCTTGACCTTCTGGATGCCGAGACAGCAGCATCAGAAAGTGAAGTGACCCTATTAAAGGCTCAAACCGACTATGCTATCAGTCTTGCTAGGCTTAATATTTCTCTTGGGAAATCTGTTTATTAAAATTTTTCTAACTTTGTATTTCTTTTCAGTGGCATCTTATGCCTGGTTATTATCATAATACTATTCTAAAGTACTAAAGACATGAATAAAAGACTTTTCTCTGCATCATTATTACTGCTCCTGGCTGTAATGTCAGCAACGGCATTTTCGCAAAAATTTCCTGGATTTTCTAAATCCAAAACGGGCCTTTACTACAAGATTTATAAAACCAGTGGTGATACATCGACTCCGAGGTATGGAAACTACGTCACTTTTGATATGCTCTATCATGGAAATTCACATGGGAAAGATTCAGTTTTTTTTAACACCCGGAAGGGGGACCATCCTGAGCCTGTTAAGATGTATCTTTCAACTCCTGGTTTCAAAGGAGATATTTTTGAAGGGATAGCAATGCTTGCAAAAGGAGATAGTGGTACTTTTATTGTAAATTCCGACTCAGTTCTTTTTAAAACCTTCAGATTAAAGAAACTGCCTGCTGGGATCGACAGCAATGGATATTTTATCTTTCAGGTTCATTTATTATCATATCAGACTCCTGAGAGTATGATTTTCGGAGAAGAAACTCAAGTCAAAAAGTACATAGCCGATAATAAAATTACTGAAAAACCAAATTCTCTGGGGTTGTACATTATCGAATCAAAGGTTGGAACCGGCACGAAGATTGACAGTGGATGCCATGTAAAGTTGAATTATAAGATTTCGTTGGTAGATGGCAAAGAACTTTACTCTACTTACGAGCGGCCACAACCAGCTAAATTTGAGTACGGCAACCCAATTGAAACACAGGGCTTTCAATATGCCATCTCAAAATTGAGAAATGGTAGTAAAGCAAAGTTTATTGTCCCTTCTAGCCTGGCTTTCGGAGGCAAAGGCAATGGATCAATGGTTCCTCCATATCAATCCGTTATTTATGATGTTGAGATCCTGGATGTAAAAACCAAAGCAGAATTTGAGAAAGAACAAAGTGATAATAAAAAAGCAGAACAATTGATGGCTGATTCATTGAAAAAAATCGAACCTGTGCTACTTGAAAAATACCTTAAAGATAGCAGTATCACAGTTAAACCTTTACCTAGTGGCTTATATTATATCCAGGTCGTAGCAGGAACAGGCCCAAAAGCCGAAGCAGGAAAAACTGTAAAAGTGCATTATACCGGAAGGCTACTTAATGGAAGAGTTTTTGATTCTTCACGCAAACGCGGCACCCCGATAGAATTTATGCTTGGACGAGGTCAGGTTATCAGGGGATGGGACGAAGGGATCTCATTGATGAAACAGGGCGGCAAGGCTACGTTGATCATCCCTTCAGCAATTGGATACAGTGACAGAGATATGGGTGTCATTCCTCCATATTCTACACTGGTTTTTGATGTTGAACTGATTGAAGTGAAATAAAACCTTTCATAAAATTCATCCTATTTCTTTGTACAAAAACTCCTTTTCTCTTCAGTGGAGAAGGGGAGTTTTTTTTCCTTAGAGCTTAGTCACGGCTGAATTAAATTAAAAAAACTCCATTAATTAGTGGTTCATTTCCTGATAAAAATTCAAGACATATTACCAGAAAAGAAATTTGTTTAAAAATTATTATACAAAATATATGATAAATTGAAAAATGTTTTTATATTTGTTGCAGCTACGAAGAATTTTTCATTTTGTATTGCTATGTTCATTTGAAGTGTAGTGTCCTCCTTCTTATTGGAAATCAAAATTTTTAAAACAAAATAATGACGCTTTAAAGTTCCTTCTTATGAAAAAAAATTACCTTCTTACTGCTTTACTAACGATTTCGCTAGTATTGCCATTAATGGCTCAAAAAAAAGACACGGTTTACCACGAAACCAAGTGGTATATCGGAGTCGGAATAAATCTAAATTCAGTATGGATCATCAACCAGAATACCTATGGAGAGCCGAAACTTGATTACAAAATCACTCCTGGGATAGGTGGCAATATCGCAGTTGGATTTGATTACAACGATCATTTTGGGTTTAAAATGGAAGTGGGATATGCTCAAATGGGACAAAAATATGGAGGTACTCAATATGATACTGCTGCTACAAGAAACATCAAACTCAATTATCTACTGGTCCCGATAATGATGAAATACAGAACCGGCGGAAAAAAGACCAGGTTCTACGTGATGGCAGGCCCGGAATTTGCATTGTTGCTTTCTGCAACCCAAACCTATCAACGCAATGGGGTAAATGCTCCGCCTTATTATAATAAATCCATTGGGTGGGTCAATGTCAGTGAAACAAGTATTAAAAGCCGCTATACAGGAGCCGCTGGATGTGCCAGGCTGGATCTTGGAGTTGAACTTTCACCTTCCAAGAACCTTATTATTAATGTTGGTCTGTCCAATTTCTTTTCTATTACTGATCTTAATGCTTATTCCTACAGATATATTGAATCAGGGGCGATCTACCACATTTCACATGATTATTATTTTGGTCTGAATTTAGGGCTTTCTTATATACTTTGATCGCTTTTACTTTTGGCATTAAGACGGCATAATTATTCGTCTTGTATTTCCGTATTTTCTTTCCTGCTTGAATAAATTTTCCAGGTGCCGTAAATCACAGAAAGGACAAGGATAATACCTATTCCATCACCAATGGGAGCACCAGATGGATCCTCTCTACCACCAACACACCTGCTCCCTCTCTCGGTTGTCGGGTCTCCACCGGGTGATGGAGGACCGGGTGGATCCGCAAAGAGTTGAATTGAAATTACCGCAAAGAATGAAATAAAAAGCAAATATTTGTAAAAGAAATTTCTCATAATCATGGTTTTTATATTTTGCACAAAAATCAAGGTTATAAATTCCAAAGAAATCAATTCGACAAGTAAACCTTCTCTGTCTCAATTCCATTATTACCAACCACCTTCACTGCATAATACCCCTCTTCAACTTTAGGAGAGATACGGTAAAGTGAGCTGTGTGCCAGATTTCCTGAATAAACTTGCCTTCCGATTAAATCATAGATAAACACTTGTCCATCCAAATCTTTCCCATCAGTCGATTTAATATATATCGATGAATGGTAGGAGTAGATCTGTAGTGAATGATCGATCTTCTTTTCTCCAATACCAAATGATGGGTTGTTAAAATGAAGGAGAAAACGATTAGGATTATCTACATTGTCATAAGTGAAACTATAAACCGGATTTAGTCTGAGATCCTGTGTCGTGCTTAATTTCAAGTCTTCCAGCGTAATTGTAATTGCACTTTCAAATGTTTGAAGGTCTGATGCAGTTAATGTCATTCCCCCAACCATGGAATTTGTAAAACTCATAGGGATAACGATATTCTTCTTATCAAATGGTAAAGAATTACATGTAACATCCGTGTCGCCAATTCGTGTATAAAGTTGAGGAGACTCGCTACCACCCCAAAGTTTAAGCGCATCGTAACCTGCATTGTAACCTGCTGTTGAAGTTGGGTCAAAATGAATAGAAATTTTATCTGTAAAACTATTCGAAACACAACTTGCAGTAATGATCAAACCATTTGTTATTGCAGCTTCATTTTTAAGAAATCCTTCTGAATTGTGCACACGTGCAGCATGCGAAACAACAACTGTTCCGGAACCAGGCGTAGTGTGTGTTGCAGATGCATCATTACAGTGAACAAAAAATCCCTGCATTGCAGGAGCATATTTATCGTGCGTACCATATCCTCCTGAAGATGGATACGCCAGGTAATTATTTGCATTTTGACTCCAAAACCAGGCTGTATGGTCTACTTTTGTCCAGCTTGATGTGACAAGCGATAAATCTAATGAACTGGGATAAGGATTCCCAACAAGGTTCCATCCATCATAATCTGGAGTTGTGTAGAAACTATCCCATGTACGGGTAACTGGTATGCTTATTGTTCCGGTATTCAAAGCGCCGGAGAATGCAATTGTAGCATTCCCGGTTGTAGCTGAGCCAGACCAGATGGCATATCCAACCATACTTCCTGACAGCGTTGAGTCATTAGAGATAACATAATGATAATTGTGATTGCTTTCAGTGTAATATTTAACATAAAGCCCATTAAATGGGAGGGTTGGTGTTGGGCTTGTCGTAGGAATGCAGGTAAAATGCCATTGGTCCTGTGAAATATAACGGCTTACGAATGCTGTCCCGCCTCCTGTAAAACCATTATCGATAAACGATCCTGTTCCCGATGCGGTTGACTCTATAATCAGACAACCAGGGTCTGCAAGATAAGTATTGCCTTGAACAGTTAATTGTTGTCCAGCACCAATCGTTAATGTAACTCCGCTATTTATTATAAGATCACCTTGAACAGTCGTAAGCGTTCCACCTAACGTTTTTGATCCTGAACCTGCTAATATTAGGTTGCCATACGATTCATTTGACACCGTTTGGTCTGTTCCGTCATATTCAACTGTACTGCTTGTACCTAAAGTATACGTTGAATAATTGATGGGCATTGAATTTGTTCCTCCAATTTTAAGGATTGCCCCATTACTTACTGTCATGGAACCGCCTGTCCCTGATTTGTTGGCCGTATTTCCTGCTAAATCAAATGTTCCTGTTGATACAGAGAGGTTGCCTGTTACAGTGATATTTCCTGTAAGTGTCACACTTGAAGCATTAGCTATATTCAGGTTACCAAAGGTCGCGGAATTCGAACCTTCAATTAACTGACCAGAAGTACCATTAAAAGTAAATGTACTCCCGGTACTGGTAAATGTGCCATCATTTATGAAGTTACCAATTAGACTGTGATTAAATGCCCCGGCAGTAAAGCTGGCGCCATTTTCTATGGTAAAATTACTATCCAGTGTCAGATTAGCATTTGCAATTGCTACAGCGGCTCCGGAAATAGAGAAAGATCCATAAACTGACAAAGCCGTACTAGGCATATTCTTATTTCCACTTCCACTAAGTATCAAAGTGCTGTATCTGTCAGTAGAAGGATTTGGGACCACGATATTCTGGTCTCCTGTGCCATTATATTCCACCGTTGTTGGTCCTCCTATAACAGTTCGCCAGGTTCCCTGAGTGTTTGTCATAATTCCGGCTATTCTCATGATACTACCGCTGGTCATCAATAACAACGCCCCAGGTTGAATGGTTACATTATTAAAATTGTTCGTGCCCGAAATAGTAGCTGCTGAATTGCTAAAAATGACCGTACTTGTCCCTGGATTAAATGTTCCTCCATTGTTGCTCCATGCACCGTTAGCGCCATTTATGGTAATTTGAGAGTTGGTTCCACTATTTAGCACACCATTGGAATTAATGGTCAATGTTGTAACCTCAGTAGAGGTTGGCAAAGTAGGTTCATTCGTAGTTGTCGAGGCATCCGGGATGATGACATTGGAAGTTGCGCCAATACTTCCCTGAGGAGTCCAATTTCCAGCCGTAGTCCACGAATTACTTACCGATCCATTCCATGTAAATGATGTGATTGAAGAATTTGATAAAGTGTTTTCAAGTTTGCCAAATGTACTCGGAAAGTTCCCAAAATTGACGTTATCAATTTCAACCCAGTCATTTGTGGTATTATAATTTGCGCGCCCCCAATTATAAGCTCCTAAAGGAGGAGAAGAAATGCCATAAGTCCAGTATGATAAAGTATTCTCATTATTTCCGTTCAATTCCGAATCAAGATAATGCACAGTTAATGTGGCATAAGAATTGACACCACTGGTTTGTATAAAATCATAGCAACGTAAAATTGCAGAAGGCATCCAGGAAAAAGTTGTACCAATGCTAATTTTTACCTGAATCTGTGTAGGAAATGTTCCTCCGGATGCAAAAGAAATGGAAGTGAATTGATTGCCAAATGTATATTGAACATTTGCGTTGAAAGGAGCTGAACGTTCTACAATCCCTGTAACATCACCTGCACCTGTAATGGGAGCATTGGTTCCTAATGAAAGCGTATTTGTCCCCATATCAAGACAGCCTTTTATTGCTGAAGGATTAAAGCTTTGCAGATTAAGTGTTCCATTTACAGTAAAATTGCCGTTAGAGGTTATACCACCTGATCCTGTTATGGTCAGATTATTTACATTCGCTGAAAATACTGAAGCCGGCAGGGTGATAGCAATTGGATTCGCGAAAATTAAAGTTGCCGAAGCATTACTTGCATCAATGGTTCCCGTTCCTCTTGTTAGTGAGTTCCCTGTAATGGTCAGGTTTTTTGGCCCAACTACCAATGCACCATTGGTAAGTGTCAAAGCTTGTGTGATCGTCAAATCTTCGTTTAAAGTCATCCCAAAACTGTTATTAAGTGTCAGACTGTTTATCGTATTACTGACAAAAGCACCGGAAGGAATGCTTTGGGTAGCAGTTCCGGCAAACATAACTATTGATGAAGCCGATGTTGCATCAATCTGTGCACTATTTGTTAAATTAAGGTTCCCGTTTATGGTAAGCTGATGTCCATTGGTTTTCAACTTATAAGTTGATTGACCATTGTAGATATCTCCTACGATTCTGTTCTGATCTAACAAACAATCATGGGAGGGAGAAGAAGAGAAAGAAATTGTAGCGCCTGTAAGAGGGACATCCCCTCCCACCCAATTGGATGCGGTTCCAAAATCAGTGCTTGTGCCTCCCTGCCAGATATAATTGTTAGATTCCAATGCTCCCATCTTGGGAGGCGACCCCCTGGTTATCCCGTTAAAGTCAACTGTGATTCCAGTGCCTGAAACTCCATTAAGGTTAGCAGTAATCATATAATCATTGGGAGCAGTCCCTCCTGGATTGACAAAGCCGGGGTTAATCGACTGACTGTTTGCATCCTGCCCGGTTATGATTGGAAGAGCGCTTTTACTACCACCAAAATACCCAAGCATTCCACCAGTTCCCGGAGTAAAATAATCGTTATAGTCAACGGTCAGGTTTCCACCGGTCGAATAGTTAAAATAAGCTCCATAGTGAAGTCCAGACCCTCCAGTGGTGGAACGGGCATTTTCAAAAATGTTATTTCTGAAATTGCGCGTATTCAAGTTCAGTGCACTATACAATGCGTATGATTTACTTGATCCCGAACCCAGTGTCCCACAAATATATACCGTGTTAAAATAGAGATTATTGTTATCACTGCTTGTTGGGCCTGTTTCGTAGATTCCATATACCGTAGTAGTAGTATTAGTAGCGGAATTTCCTCCTAAATTGATGATGTTATTGTAGTAGGTTGTCGCACCTGTATTAATATTAATACCAAAAATTGTAGCGAGTGCTGATGATACTGTCAGCCCATAAATAAAATTGCCGGATACTACGTTTGTACCGTTGATGCCTCCTGCGTAATATAATCCGGTAACAGTGATGGCACGGCCATAAGTGGTGTTATTGGTCAAAGCATAAATGGTATTACCTGAAACGGTTTGTCCAGCGCTGGTACTCTTTTGAGAAATGCCTATTATTGAAGCATTCGCATAAAGATCATTACTTACATTTATGGTCGATAAATTCCTGACAGTATTGTTCAGGATCGAATTAACCCCACCTGAAGTGCAGATTCCGGCAATCTGGCCATTGGTCGAATAGATATAAGCATAGGCGTTATACAAATTTGCAACAACATTATTGGAAATTGTTGTAGTTCCGGTTGAAGCGCTATATATACCATAGACATTCTGCGCAGTTGATGAGTTTGAAGACGTACTTGCCTGAATACTATTTGCCTGCGTTAAACTCCCAACCAGATTGTTACTTATTGTTGCGGTTCCCGTGGAAGCGTTTTGCCTGCTTATACCGTAAAAACCATGTGAATAAGCTGTAGTTCCAAAAGTAGTAACTGATCCTATTGTATTGTTTGAAACATTGACTGTCCCAGTGCTTATTACATAAATCCCATAAGAATTTGAATTCGAACTAGAACTGTTAAACATTACTGATGGGGAATAAGTGTATCCTGATCCTCCATTTGTAACTGAAATGGACGTAACTGAACCACCACTAATTGTAGCTGTTGCAGTTGCACCGGAACCAGGTCCATTAAATGTTATAGTTGGCGGTGAAGTGTATCCACTTCCCCCATTGACCAAGGCAATGCTCGTTACAGCGCCACCAGAAACAGTTGCACTTGCTGAAGCAACAGGAGCTGCCAGGGAAATTGATCCACTACTGTTGGTCTCACCAATAGTGTTCCCTGTTATTGTACCAACATTAACGCTTCCTGCATCGATATCAATACCCATCCATGGAATATCACTTCCCCCGATAAAAGAAAAGTTCTTTATAGTGTTGTTTTGAATTGAAGTTGGTGTTGTTGTTCCAGCATCCACATGAATACAATAAAACCGGTAGTTGTAATTCGCGTTCAATGTCCAGGGTGCGCCCCCACAGAGAGGGGCGCTGCCACCGATATAATTATTTGTTATTACGAAATTATTTCCCGATGTGTTGGCAATTTTAATTCCATAAAACGAGAATAAACCAACCGGACTAAACGTGGTTGTCTCATACAAACTATTGCCTGTAATTATCCAATCAGAAGTATAAACATTCAGATTAATAACATAGGAAGCTCCTGAGGCCGTTGAGAAAAAATTATAAAAATTATTATTCGAGATGATATTATTGCTGTTCACATGACCAGACGAACCATAGGAATAAATTACATAATATGGCCGGTTTGTTGAATTTAAACCAGTCAAATCGCAATGATCAACAACATTACCTGAATTCCCATTTCCAGAAGAGGCCCCGGCAAACAGGATCACACCACTGTATATCCCGGTTGCGCATCCCTGCACAGTACAATATTTTAATGTGTCATTCTTTGCTGAGCTGATAAACCTTATAGTAGCGGTATTTGAGGTGCCTGAATTACTCGAGTTCACAATAGTTAGAGCTTTTGTGGCGCCGGTAGCATTGACCCTGCCATCAATAATTACATTGGTTACACCGGAAAGATCAATCAAAGGCAAGGCTAGGTTACCTCCGATCGTATAACCGCCACCGGTTGGATAAATTAATACCTTTGAGTAACTGGCGCTGCCTGTACCACTAGCATTAAGCAATGCAGTGGCGGTTTCAGTAGTGCTGGAGATGACCTTAAGGGTAATAATACCGGTTATACTCCCCAGATTAATTGCATCAAAAGCGGCTTTTAACGTGGTATAGTCACCACTTGTGCCAACTGTCTTTGTTGTTTGTGCCTGGATTCCTGTTATCATTAATAATGATAGTACAAAGGAATAATAGTGTTTCACATGCATTAATTAGGTAAATCTATAAAATAAAAAAACCATAGCAAGTATGCGAATATAAGTTAAATCTTGTAGTTGAATGCATTATATAAAATCATAGAACAAAAAGATGTACTGACAGCTGTGATTTTTATATTCGCATTTTGACTAAAAAACGGCAAATGCACAATAAACGTCCAACCTATTTTTGGTAACAACGTTATAGAATTATAGAAATAATTTACATAATTCACACATTCACTTCCCAAAACTCAACGCTTTTATGCTTAAAGAAATGCTGCCTTTTATGAACGAACAAAAAAGGTTCCAAGTGGAAGAGGAAACAATAAAATGTTTATATATTCGGTACTAGAGCAATAATGATCAAGGTATTACAAAAATAATTAAGAATGATTTTTTTTAACTTGAAGGGAAGGAGGTATGTAGAGAGACAATTTCGACTAAAATAATCGCACAAGTGTGCGATTTTGACCCATTAATCGATAGGTCAAATTTTTAATGAGTTGTCCCGCCAGGATTCGAACCTAGACCAAGAGAACCAAAATCTCTTGTGCTGCCATTACACCACGGGACAAAAAATTGTACGATGATAACTGCTTAGTAACTTCCTCTGTTATTCTGTGCTATTGTTTCCAATGGCAAAGGTAGAATTTTTTTTAATCTGCACAAATTTTGTACTTTCGCTTTATGATTATTTTTAGCTGAAAGCTTCGTCAATGAACCAGTACAAAAAGCTTAACAACCTGGTGGGATGGATGGTTTTTGCCATTGCTGCCGTGGTCTTTTTGTTAACCCTCGAACCTACTGCAAGCTGGTGGGATCCGGGTGAGTTCATTTCCACAACCTATAAATTACAGGTAGGACATCCTCCAGGCGCTCCAACGATGCAGATGATCGGAAGGGTGATTTCGCTCTTAGCCTTTGGTGATACTTCAAAAGTAGCCGTGATGATCAATGGTATGTCTGCTATTTGTAGTGCTTTTGCAGTTCTATTCCTATTTTGGTCTATAACTATTTTTGCTCGTAAAATTGTGATTGGTAAAGATGAGATGACGCAAACGAAAATGTGGACTGTTTTCGCTGCTGGAATTATTGGTGCACTGACTTTTACTTTTACAGATTCTTTCTGGTTCTCTGCCGTGGAAGGAGAAGTTTATGCCATGTCGGCCATGTTCACTTCGTTGGTTTTCTGGTCGATATTGAAATGGAAAGAAGTTTCCGGTTCAGCACATTCCAACCGTTGGCTGATTTTCATCGCTTTTATGATTGGGCTTGCCATCGGAGTGCATCTACTGAACTTGCTGACCATACCTGCCCTTGCTTTTGTGATTTATTTTAAAAGATTCAAAACATCAGGTTTGGGTAGTCTCATCACTCTGATCTTGTCCATTTCTCTATTGGCTGTTGTAATGTACATTGTTATTCCCTGGATTCCTGAGTTGGCAGGAAAATTCGAATTACTGTTTGTTAATTATTTTAGAATGCCATTCAATACAGGGATGATAGTTTACTTTATGCTCCTTATTGGGTTAATCGTTTTTGGTTTGATTTTTAGCAAAAAGAAAGAGAAACCCATAATCAATACCATTATCCTTTGTTTTACTTTCCTTCTGATTGGTTATACCTCTTTTATCATGCTGGTTATTCGGTCCAATGCAGAGCCTCCGATCAATGAAAATTCACCAAAAGATATGGTAAGCTTGGCTAACTACCTTAACCGTGAACAATATGGAACATGGCCTCTTTTTTATGGCCCTTATTATTGTGCTCCTGTTGTGAGCTATAAAGATGGCACTCCTGTCTATAAAAGAGATGAAAAAGCAGGAAAATATGTGGTTATTGATGACAGGAAAGGAACCATTCCTGTTTTTGATTCCCGATTTACGACCATTTTTCCACGGATGTGGAGCAGTGAAAGAAGAGGCTCAGAAAAATTTTACAATGATTGGGGAGGGGAAGGGGTACCAATAAATGTGAATAATGCAGAAGGAAAAACTGAAACCTTGAATAAACCTACTTTTATTGAAAATATCAGATATTTCCTGCTCTACCAGGTTGGGGTGATGTACTTTCGTTATTTCATGTGGAATTATGCAGGCCGACAGAATGATGTTCAGGGTTATGGTGGACCCCAGAATGGGAACTGGATTTCAGGAATTCCAATGATAGATAAACTAATGACAGGACATCCACAGACCCATATGCCGGATAGCATGAAAAACAGGGCAACTAACAAATATTTCATGCTTCCATTTATCCTGGGATTAATTGGTTTTTTTTACCAAGTGAAAAAAGATTATAAAAGTACTCTCGTGATTATGCTTCTGTTCATCATGACAGGGTTGGCAATCGTGGTTTACCTTAACCAGAAACCTTTTGAACCTCGGGAAAGAGATTATTCCTATTGCGGATCGACCTATGCTTTTGCCATTTGGATCGGTCTTGGCGTTATCTGTCTTGTCGATTTAATCAGGAAGATCCTGAAACGGGAGAAATTATCTCTATTATTGGTGTCCTTAATCTGTCTTATCCTGGTTCCTGGTTTAATGGCAGAGCAAAACTGGGATGATCATGATCGCTCTGGAAAATATTCCTGTCGGGATTATGCTGCAAATTACCTGAATTCTTGTAATAAACAGGGGATTCTATTCACCAACGGCGATAATGATACCTTTCCACTTTGGTACGATCAGGAAGTCGAAGGAATTCGTACGGATGTTAGGGTAGTAAACCTCGAACTTGCCTCCGGGTCGTGGTACATGGATGGCCTTTTCAAAAAAGCCTATGAATCAGAACCTTGTCCCCTTTGTATTCCAAAGGAAAAATATCAACCCGGAATAAATGATATCATTCCTTTCTATGATATCGGTTTCAAAGGTTATATGAACTTGGGGGATTTAGTTAATTTTATTAAAAGTGATGATACGTCTACTTTCCTGACACTGCAAAACGGGGAAAAATGGAAATTTTTTCCATCACGAAGAGTTAAACTGGCAGTCGATTCAGCCTCCTGCATCAAGTACGGAATAGTGCCTGAATACCTTGCGGGGAAAATAGTGGATACTATCTATTGGACAATCAAATCCAACCAACTTTATAAAAATGATATCATGCTCCTCGATATGGTTGCCAATAACCATTGGTGCCGGCCTTTGTACTTTGTCTCTCCATCAAGTGTGAATTATTGCTTCAATGTCGACACATTTTGTTTAGTACAAGGATGGGTTTATAAATTCATGCCGGTCAAAGCTTCCAAAGAAGATTACATTCTAAATATGGGAGGTGTTGATCCATTGACTTCTTATGACCTGCTGATGAATAAATTTGCATGGGGAAATATGAATGATCCACATGTATACGTTGATCCCGAAAGTTTGAGTAATCAGGCAAGACCGAAGACCAATATGTTTCGCACAGCTCAGGCATTGATTGGATTAGGGAAAAACAATGAAGCGGTAAAACTTCTTGATAAATATTTTGTTTTATTTCCTGATTCAAAATTCTGTTATGATATGTATACTATACCATTTGCTGAGATGTACTACAAAACAGGAGAGGTAGCAAAGGCGAATAAGATAGTGGAACGGGTTGGGGCAATTTATACACAGAACCTTGATTATTACTACACATTCAAAGGTGAAGTGAGAGGATATTATTCAAGCGATGTTGAACAGGCTCTTGGGGTTCTAAGGCGACTAAATAATCTTGCGAGAGAGAATAAGCAGGTTAAACTGGCCGAGGATCTCGATCGTTTATTTCATAAAGAATTAAACAAATATTGATGAATGAATTCAATCTTTTTGAATTTCAATCTCATATCTTTGACATCCAAAAGTAAAAACGATAATAATTTTTCTAATAATTCTAAAGTATGATACTGAACTATATTAATT
>Ga0364881_10119_pt1 | contig 54895 bp, 28 predicted proteins | sample ExccelJu500001D4_5_FD_206923 | JGI IMG/M metagenome (GOLD analysis project Ga0364881, IMG submission 206923) | Enriched cells from Trout Bog Lake Hypolimnion, Wisconsin, USA - BchlTB.July30.5000.01.D4 | ecosystem: Environmental > Aquatic > Freshwater > Lake > Hypolimnion/Profundal zone | place...
GATTTAATTGCCGCAGCAGGATATCTGAACATATATTTTCCGGAACCCAGATTGACCTGAAGGTTATCGCTGCTTTGGATATTTTCAGCCTTAAGCGGCAACCCGTCCATTTTAACCAAACGAGTACGGGTATTTGGTAAGGTTATTGAAGCAGAGGTATTTGCGGGGATTTCAACTTCATAGACAAAGTCATCATTTTCAAACTTCCAGGAGGATGAAACCTTCCCGTAAAGGGTATTCATTTCAGCCCTTGCATAGGATAATCCGCCTCCCGGGTGAGGAGTCAGAAGGATATGTTTATAGCCCGGATTTTCAGGATCGATATCAATTCCGGCCACATATCTGTAAAGCCATTCTCCGATGGCTCCATACGCATAATGATTAAAACTGTTCATCCTTGCATCCTGAAAAGAACCATCAGGTTTCAGACCATCCCATCGTTCCCAGATGGTGGTTGCTCCGTGCAGGACCGGATAGAGCCAGGAGGGATAATTCCTGTTATTGAGCAATTGATAGGCGAGATCATCGCGACCCGCTGCTGAAAGCGTTTTACAAAGCAGTGGTGTACCTGCCAACCCGGTTGTGAGATGGCCAAATTTCTGAATATTTTCAGTCAGATAGGCGGCACTCTTTGGGCGTAAGTTTTCTGGAAGCAGATCAAAGGCAAGCACCAGGGCATAAGCCGTTTGAGTCTGAGAGGTCAGTTTCCCGTTTGGTGTAACAAATTCACGGTTAAATGCCTCTTTGATATCATCGGAGATTTGGTGATATTTTTCGCCATCCTCTTTTTCCCCAATGATTAAAGCTATTTTACCCAGCAATCGGGTCGAATTGTAATAGTATGCCGAAGCAATTAAGTCGTTTTCAGTGACTCCGCCCTGTTCAAAGGATAGCCAGTCGCCATAATGCCAGTCGCCCAGCCAAAGATTTTTCGCCCCAGCCCTTCCGGCCACAAAATCAACCCATTTCTTCATACAGGGATATTGCGTTTCCAGAATCCGTTGGTCACCATAGGCAAGCCAAAGGTTCCAGGGGATGATCACACAAGCATCCGACCAGACCGATGAACCACCAAATCCATCCAGGGCATCCGGAATTACGACAGGCACTTTTCCATCCGGTAGCTGGTCGACCGTAAAATCTCCCAGCCATTTGGTATAAAACGCGGCGACATCGAAATTGAAAGCGGCAGTCATGCTGAACAGTTGAGCATCGCCAGTCCAACCTAACCGTTCATCCCGCTGCGGGCAATCGGTTGGGACATCCAGAAAATTTCCCTTCTGACCCCATTGAATATTGTGCTGCAGTTGGTTAATTAAAGTATCCGAACAACTGAAAGTGCCCGTTGGCTTCATATCAGAGTGGATCACGATTCCGGTAATCTGGTCTAATGAAGCCGGGGAGGTTAATCCTTCAATCATTACATATCGGAAACCATGGAAGGTAAAATGGGGCTCAAAAACCTCATGACCATTCCCTTTAAGAATATAAACATCCGTAGCTTTTGCCGCCCGAAGATTCTCCGTATAAAAATTGCCGGCCTGGTCCAGCACCTCCGCGAATTTGAGTGTTATCCGGTCACCTTCATTGCCGGTCACCTTTAACCTCGCCCATCCTACCATGTTCTGACCCAAGTCGAAAACCGTTTCACCCTTGGGGGTAGTGAGCAATTTGACCGGCTTAATCTCCTGAACCGCCCTTACGGGAAGACCCTGAGGAGCAATCAGTATCTCATTGGATTGTTTGAATGGGATAGCCTTATTCCATTTACTCGTCTCATATCCGGGCAGGTCCCAGCCTGTTAGTTCGAGACGGGCATCATAAAATTCACCATTATAGATATCCGATTCAATAATCGGGCCATTGGGGGTTACATTCCAGGTGTCGTCTGAACAAAAACTCTGGCAGGTTCCGTCTTGATAGGTTATTTGCAGTTGGAGCAAGAGTGCGAGATCCTTTCCGTAATAACTGTTTTGTTTCGAAAATCCCAGGTTCCCCCTGAACCATCCGTCACCAAGGACTACACCGATTGCATTATCCTTCCTAAGTAACGCTGTTATATCATAAGTCTGAACCTGCAACCGTTTTTTATAGCTCGTCCATCCGGGTGTGAAAAGATCGGAAGAAACCTTATTTCCGTTGAGATGGAGTTCATACAAACCATGAGCTGTAACATAAACACGTGCCGATTTAAATTTTTTGGAAAGAGAGAACCCCTTCCTGAAATACTGTGCCGGTTTGGAACCTTTTATCGGCTTCTCCCCATCAAAAGAGATCCAACGGGCTTTCCAATCTGAAGGTTTTAATATTCCCATCTCCCAAAATGCCGGTTCACTCCAGTGTGACCATTCCTCACCTTTTCCGCGGCAGCGCACCTGCCAGAAAACGCGCTCCATTGATTTCAAATCAGGGCCACAATAAACAACGTTTACCGATTTCGCAGAGTTTACCTTTCCCGTTGTCCAGATGAGGTCACCGGATCTCAATCCGGCCAATGAGGTAGCAAATCTGAGTTCATATCCGCTTTGCAGAAACTCCTTTTCAAAGGAAGACAATTGCCAGGTTAAACGCGGATTAAGTACTCCGATCCCAATCGGATTGATTTGATATTCGCAAAGAAGGTTTTTCACTTCTATACCAGCCATTGTTTTACGGTTAGAGCCTGGGATTAAAAGGAAAACACAAAGTATTTTCAGAAAAAAGGGATAATACTTCATAAAGAAATGAATTTTAGATCATTGATCGTATTCAAAGAATACCTGGGTGGGGGTATTTTCCTGAACAGTTGTTCTGTCAATCGGGAGATATTAGGGTACCATCGATGAGTATTTTTCCCACATACCAGTTATTTTCACTGTAATCCGCAGGGTTACTGATTCGTTCGTCATTATTCCTTAATATTGCCGCCTTATCAAATGGATCCGTAACAACATGAAATACAACCTTATGTGGCTTAAAAGCCAGATTATCGATTAAGAAATAGTTCATCCGCCGATAGGTACAGAATCGATCGAACCGCGAAATCGTATCCCTGACAAAACCATCGATTTCGACAACAACTTTACCTGCATCGGGTCCCATAATATCATACACTCCGATCGTATTCCCCTTGAAACAAACAGTGAGTGTTTCGCCGGTCTGCTCTGCCTTCCCGAATTTCTCCAGAAACTTTCCAAAGGAATGAAATGCAGGTTGATCAGTAATTTGGAGAACCTGCCAGTTTTTACTCAGCTTTACCTGCGTAATATCGACCATTTGGGTATTTGAAAAATAATCCGGAGCCAAAGGTTTTGGCAACAGGTGCATTTTAGTTTTTGATTTAGAACCAACATTCATTATTTCGAAGGAACGTTTTAACGCTTCACAATAGATCTGATGGCCGGTTTCGGTAAATGGATGCACACCATCACCACTAAACACCTTAATCCCATTGATTTCCTTATTGGGACCCCGCATGATCAGATTTTTATTTTTAACCATTTTAGTGACTTCAGATCCAAAATTGATTGAAGGGATCTGATATTTATCGGCTACTTTCTCCATCGTCAGAACTGATGAAGGCAAATGACCGTTGAGTTCAGCCGTAACATCCTGTTCTGTCAGGGTGTAGACGAAACAAATATCTGTTTGGGGATTCTGTTTCCAGATCTGCCTGACAATCCCTTCCATTGAGCGGATGATTTTTTTTGCCGGGGTACTTTCATCATTGACTGCAAACTCAATAAAAACGAGATCCGGTTTAAACTTCAAAACATGATCCTTTAACCTGAAGACCCCGAAATCGGAACCGGTCCCTCCAATTGCGGCATTAATTTCAGAAAAAGCGGCGCCTGGATATCGCTTTTTAAACCAATCAAGCGACAAGACTCTCCAACCTTCCTGAGCTGTTATGCTTCCACCCAGGTAAGCAACTTTGATCGAGTCACCATGGCGGATTTTGGTAAAAAAATTAGGAAGGCCTCCACGTGCCCTGAATTCCGTAAGTGCTTTCCCAACCTGTTTTGAGGTCTCAGTTGAAAAGAGGCATTGCGATTGGAACAGGATAACCAGAAACAGAAAAAGATTTTTTTTCATATTTGTATAATTATATTTTTTACTTTTCTCATTTGTTAGTATAAATATTCAGTTCAAAAATTGACCATGGTTTATCTTTGGTCCCGGTCAGGACTATTTTCACGTACCGTGCAGTTTTTGGATGAAACAGGATGGTGGTCATTCCCAATTCGCCGGCACCGCTGGATACCGGTCTTCTCCAATTAGTGGTATCATTTGAGACATAAACCTCATAAGTTTTGGGGAAATCATAGATCGCCCAGGTATTATCAAGTACTATTTTATGGAAGGTCTGTGCTTTTTTCAGATCAATCATGAACCATTGACCCGGCGTTTGCTGATCTTTATATTGGCCTGATTCACTCAATGGCTTTTGGGGATCGATGGCGCGCCATCCGGTCCAAAAATCCCCGTCGATGGCACTCGCTGCACCTGCATTTACAGGCCAGAATTTTCCGTGCATTGAGCCGCTCATGCAGCCTATCTTATACTCCCGATTTTCAAAAGAAGCTGAAGCTGTCCATAATTTTTTATCCAGTTTTACGTCCGTTGATGGGATCGGAGCCTGTTTGGGGGTAGTCATCGGCAATATTCCCGATGCTACAAAACTCCAAGTACCTGGTTCGACTTTGAATTTGATATAATTTGAATCTTCCCCGATCCAGGAAACTCCGTCTACTGCACCTTTAAACGAGCCATCCCATATCTTTTTGCCGTTCACCTTAATGTTGGTAAGGGTGCGAAAAGAGGCTTTTGGAATACCAACGAGGGCCGAGGTATTTGGAGGAGAAGTCAACCCTATTTGATACAGCTTTTCATTTTTACGGATCTCCACCTGAACCATCCCCTTCACGGTTGGCACTTTCACCTTAACTGAAGTGAGAAACGCTTCCTGCGGAAGAATATGATAGGTACTCCAGCCCGGTGTTTCGGGCGCCACACCTGCTATAAATTTGGAAAGAATCAGGTTGGGCACGTTCCACGCATGGTTAAGAGATAAGTATTCGTCAGAATCGGTTGAATAAGGAGGGGTGTCCGCAAATGACCGCTCCAAATACTCCCACAATGTCGTAAAACCTGATTGTATCTGGTATTTGTACCGGTTATACATTCTAAGCAAGGCCTTGTCTGGCTTGTTCATGATGCAGAGCGCCTCCAGGACCCATCGTTCAAAATAAGGGCCGCAATTCATTTTGGTTTCCAGCACCTTACCAATGGTACTCCACCGGGAAGGATCAGCCAGACCGGCAACCACCGCCATTGCATTGGCCCGCTCGTCCAAATCGTTGCCGGAACGATATCCATCCCCTTTCCAGAAAACCTTATCGAAGTTATTTTTAATGCTAATAATTTGATTATCAAGAGCCAAAATATCACCATTATGACCTGTAACATTGGCCATTTTCCTTAAGGCATTGACTGCCGTGAAATATTCGGCAACCTGGATCACCTCCTTGTCTGTGGTTCCAACGCCCCAATCATACCAGTCCCAACCCTCAGTCCGATGAACAGGTAACCCGTTTGTACCTGGTTGATATCGGTTGAGGTATTCTTTTGTTGAGGAATAAATAGCTGAAATTGTCGCCAGGTCGCCGGTGTACATGTAATAAGTCCACTCACCAAATTCGCCGTGTGCAACCAGGTTTTGCCCGGGTAAATCGTTTATTTGTTTAGAAAGGATGAGATTTTTACACATTACGTTTGCGGTTGTATCGAATGCATAAAAACTTTCTTCCATCTCAAGTACGGCATCGCCCAGCCATTCAGACCGCTCCCTGTCGGGACAGTCCATGTAATGGTCCCGCATGCAGAGGTAGCAGGTTCTTGTTGCTTTCTGCCACAACACGTTATAGTCGTTATCATTACACGAGAATGAACCGTTAAAACCGGTATCAAATCCGGTTTCATGATACTTTACCTCTGTAACAGTTACTCCGGCCGGAATGGTGTACAGGGCCCCTTCACCACTAATCCAGTTTGGTACTTCATAGCTTTGCTTCCCTGATTTAGTGATATATTGCTGGGTAGCCTGGATGGCCGGGACCAAAGGATTTGTGGAATCGAACAAGATCGTTTTACCTGATGGTGCTTCAACTTCAATCCATGGCTGGAATTGAGCATTATGGGGAAGATTGCAAACCAGTAACCATGGTTTGTTTTCGGAACGGGGTAATGTTTTTGTCTGGCAAACATAGTCCTGCAGTCCATAATCCTTAAGTTTAGTAGGAGTTATTGGCATCGCTTTTTGTTTTGTTTCCTGAGCACCTACCCTGGAAAAACATGTTAAAAGGCTGACAAACAGACAAAAAATCCAAACAGGAAATGATCTCATGGTCTAAAATATATTTGAATAATCCGGGATTCCCGGTGTAAATTATATTCCGGTTTTTTCGTTTCAGAAATAGCCAAACTTTTCGACATCGCCGTACTTCAATGCCAGTTCCACCCGTTTAATTGTAACCTGTTCGCTGCCTAAAGCATGAAAAGTAATCCGATTATCGCCTCGTTTTAAACAGTATACCGGAATGATGTATGCATAGACGATTTCGTTTTTCTTCAGGTTTTGCGCCCTTTGGAACAGGTTTACATATTCAGGTTTTTGAATATCTATCTCTTGATTATTCACAAAAAGTTCAAATTTTCCAGGATGGTCTGAACGGAGAAAAAGAATTGCCTCTTCAGGTACATCCTTCTTCGGATTATCGCCCACAAAAATGGTTACTGCAGAAATTTTTTCCAATGAAACTTTCAGTGGAAGTGGTGTTTCGGGCCGGTATCCGTAGGCTGCTGCCCCCCCATCTTCGACACAATAGATTTTATTCCGTTTTCGTAAAGTTTCCAATGAGCCCATTTCATTTAAAAGTCCGGGCATGATCACTTCACAGACATATCCGCCATCCTGCAAATGCAACTTGCTGTTATATTTTGACTTATACGCGTCAAAAAAATAATTGAACAGATAAATGCCATCGCCACCCTGGGCCAGGATATGGGAAGCCATTCCACGAAACATCCCATGAGAATAGAATTGCCGGTCATCATATCCGCCATCATCAATTGAAGCGTAGACAGGGATGGATAGATTGCCCAGTCCAGCTTTAAATCCGGCAACCGGAATGGCCGGATTTCCTTTCCAATGGACTCCTATCGAGATAAAGTCAAGTAATCCAAGCCGATCCCACTCTTTCACATCCAATCCTTTTTTCAGACAAAAATCGAGGTCAACCGGTACACGGGCAGACAAAAGAATTTTCTTACCGCGCCGGGCAGATAACTCATCAATTTTTGTTTTGACCGCCCTGACAAGCTCTGTGATCAGATGTGCATTCTTTTCTCCTTCATCACTTTTAAAATAAACGATAAACCGCATAAAATCAAGATCATATCCATCCAATAGTTTTCCGTATTTATCCAGTTGTTCAGTGATCATATTCAATTTTTGCTCCCTGACTTCCTTAAATGCATAGTTTAAGGCTCCTTTGCTTTTCCATCCAATGTCTTCATTGATCCAGTATTGAGGATGAGCTCTCCAGAAATCGGTATATTCAACCGGACAATGGGAGGTGGTATCGTTAAAATGAAGGTCGTTCATCCTGTAGGTGATAAATGATTCCATCTTTTTTTCCTTTGCCCTTTTAAGACATGCATCAATAATATCTGTCCCCTCCTTCTCCAGGTTCAGGTGGTTCCGGAAGTAGCTGACCATGTATTTATAGTTTGCCGTATCTTTTCCGCAATCCAATGTACCGTTACGGTCATCGCCGAATACCCGGCCGTATTTTGACCGGTAATAGGGATAATCGCTTCCGCTGCAGATCATAAAGGTGGTTACCTGCGTGTTCGCGTAATTGTCAACATAGGCATTGACATCCGCCAATGACAATGGTCGCTGATTAAACAGGAAATTGCCCAGGACAATGGTGCCGTCACAGTTGTGAATCAGGCGGTGGCAGAGCTGTTGTTCTTTCGGACTACCGAATGAAAGACTTCCCACAAGTAAAAAGAGACCCCATAAACTCGTCATTCTGATTTTCATAACTACAGGACTATTTATTAATTTTTGATTGGTTAACTGGTTTTCCGTTTTTAAGAATTCCTATTTTATCAAATTGAATCGGCTGAAAACCAGACACTTTTCTGAATACTACCGATGAACTTTTTAGTTTGAAGTTTTGGTTCTTTTCACTGACAAACCCCGGATCTTCATTTACGATGAGGTTATTTTCTGAATATTCAACCCGTTTAAAGTTATTACACACCACCCCTATCCTGACAAATACGTTTCTGTCAACCACATTGCGTTTGGGAAGACCTGGATTGTCAGTCCAGTATTTGGCCAATTCCGGATATTTTAGACTATAGGGAGGCTGATTATATCTGATTTCATTCAGATCCTGTTCGAAGAGATTACCCGGGGCGATCCATGGCATTGCCCAATCATACGACTGCAGACGATCGTCAATATCAATGGTCCGTTTGCAATCGATGAAAATGTTATTTACATAGGGATTATCGCTTCCCCCGCCAATCAGAACCGTCTTACTTCCGGCCTTGTAGAATACATTTCCGAAGACCTTCATACCACAGGCTCCATCGTCGTGGTAAATGGCGGATGAAGAGTGGATGTCACTGATGTTGTGAAAATAGTTAAACTGTACCAGGTGTCCTCTTTCCGAAGGATTACGTCCATAATAGAGCGCTCCCACATCGTCAGTTACCATGCAAACATCATGGATATTATTGTATTCGATCAGATGATCATTCCCTGTAAGCTGGATTGCAAAATGTGGGGCGTTGAAAATTTCGCAATGTGAAATCCGGTTACCAACGCCCATGATCTGTACACCTGGACAGTAGGTTTTCGAAATCCGGTTATAATTGCTGATACTGCAATATTCGACAAAATTTCCGGCAGCCTCAAGGGTTTTCCGATCGCCTCCGCCAAGATGGATCCCTCCTGCACCTGTTTGGTCAATAACACAATTCTGAAATCCGTTGTTTTTACCAACAGGACCTTCCGGATTATCTGAAATGGCTGCAGCATACGAGCCCATATTCTGTATGGTACAATTTTTAAGCAAACAATCCGATGAACTTTTGATCTCTAAGGCAATCCCACGTGAACATTCAAATGCAATTCCCTGAATGGTGATACCTGAAGCCTGGTTTAATTCCATCAATGGTTTCTCAAAAAGTGAAAGTTCAAGTGTTTTAATTTCTTCGTTCTTGTAAAAGTAAAGGATCCCCTCCTTGCGATCGATATAAAATTCCCCGGGAGCATCAATTTCTTCAGGTATATTGTAGGCATACCAGGCATTCCAGGGTGATCCGGCTACGATACCATACCTATGGGGCTGAGCGGTTGAGAATGTTTTTGCAACAGTATCAATGGCTGCCAGTTTCAGGGCATCATCGGCCCAACCGTAATGAAAGTAACCCGTAATCCAGATATCCTCCGCTGACTTCCAACATGACGGACGATTTCCGGCATAGATAAATTTACCTCCGAGTTTACCGTTGTCACCATCCGCCAAAACCGAACCTTTTTCCAGGACTTTCTCAATCCTAACGGTTGAATCGTTGGGCCAGCGCGACAGATGGCCTGGTTTTCCATTGATAATAAGTTCCATCCATGCAAAATCAAGCAGGTTTCCAAACCCAACCTGCTTCAGATTTCCGTAATCGGTAATTCCATTATTTTTCAGATTGACCATGAAAATATGTTTCCTGCTGTTTTCCGGAAATAACCCGGCTTTCGGACTTCCATTTACAGGCAGTGCGAGGAGAGGATCAATTGAGACTCCTCCGGTGAACCGAACCTTTTCATTGCGATACGGCCTAATTATCAGACTCTTATCCCATTTACCAAAGCTGACAGTGCGCGAGAAATGATAATCGCCTCCTCTTAAAAGAATGTAGATGGGTCCCTTTTCACCCGATGAACGTTTTATGCGTATATCCTCCCTGGCCTTTTCAATCGTCAAAAACGGTCGGGTAATAGACCCATCGCCACTATCATTTCCCTTTGGAGACACATAAACCGGGTTTATCGCGAAACAGGAAAAACAAAACAACAGGATAATTGCCAAAAATATCCCACCTTTTATATCTTTACTTTTCATCATCAGGTTTAATTTTCATTAAGTTCGTATTTGAACCGGACTATTTATGTTTGGCATGACTCATTTCAAAGACCATCGGCCAGCCAATTAAAAACACAATGCTCCTTTTTACAGTCAAATTGCAGGTTCTTTTCATAGTCAAACAGATCTCTGTTAGTCAATAACTTTCAGCAGGATTCGACCAATGCCACCATCGTAATGAACCCTGGAAGGATTGGTTTCATCATGGGGTATTTGTGTCCCTGCATAATAGATCCAGTATGTATCCGGAATCTTTCCGGGAATTGCCCCGGCGGAGACATAGATACCTGTTTTGTCGAACCCAGTCCCCAAACCTAATAAGGGCCTGCGACCAATCCGGGAGAATTTCAGGCCGTTGCGGCTGAATGCTGAATACACCACCACGGTTCCATCCCTGGTAAAAAAACCGGATGGAAACATCAGATAAAGGTCGTCGTTGATTTTTGCCGTAGCAGAATTGTAAAAGTGGAGGTCTGTGGGATCGTCTTTGTCCGGGCTCAGGATCGCAACCGGATCTGGGAAATTCCCAAATGTATTCGATTCCGTATAACCAACAATCCGATAGCCTTTAAAGTCTCCCCCACTCCACATCCGTACATAAAGACGGTAAATGTTGCCATCGCGAATGCAGATATTTCCCGTGTCGGAGTTCTTTTTGAGCAATGGCTCCTCCAATTGGTTCCAATGGATTCCATCCGGAGATTTCGCCCCATAAACCCACCAGGGACCAGATCCAACGCCGTGCTGCCGTGCACCAACCCCTTTGAATCGTTCCTCCGGAGGTGCCTTTTCATCATAAATAAAAGAGCACAGGTTAAAGCCAAACATCAGAATATTGTTATCGGTAGAACCATTGTAATTATAGATCCCAAGCGAAGGTTTTTCCCAGTGAACCCCATCCTTTGAACCTGCATAACAAAAAAAACAATCATTGTCGGTTTTGTATTGATGGTCGTAAGCCACATACCAAAGATGCCATTGATCCCCAATCTTCAGAACACTATTGAAACCTATGGAGTAATCTTCCCAGAGACGATCTGCCTTCAGAAGCGGCTCTGTGGTTCTTTCGAGAATGGTGAGAACCGGTGTACTCACCCTCTTCTTCTGTTCCTCTAACGATAATCCCGGAAGCAAAATCAGCCCTGCAGCAACAGCCCCCGTTCCCTCAATAAATGAGCGGCGCGTAATATTCTCCCGATAATCTTTACTGGTCATTTTAAATTTCTCTAATCTTTATTTGAGATTTGTTCTAATTCAAAATTCCAATATCCGTTATAACTGAACTTTTACCACATCATCTATTGCAGTCCTTTTTTCAGGAGGAACCTTGAACGTAACAAATCCATACCGATAATTGAATGGAATTGATTCACCAGTTAGCAACAAGGTAATTGATCCGGGAAGTTTGTCCGTTTTTACCGAAACCTGATCCCTGAAATTTGGGAAAAGGTGCAAATACCAGTTATTACTGCGTGTTGTAATTTTCACATTGCTCCGTTCCATACCTGGAGAAGGACCTGCACCAATAACAGATTCCCTGCTATGTTTCATCCAGAGAGCAAGTTCACTGGTTGTTTTATAAAAATTAGGATGCAATTCGCCATTTTCAGTTGGACCAAGATTGGGGAGAAAGTTTCCTCCCAGGGAACGACAACTGACTAATTGTTCCATAAACTCTGAATTGGAACGGAATGAACCGGTTCTGTCGTAACCCCATCCGGCACTACCGCCAGTCCATATTACACAATTATCCCACCATCTTGAGGGCACATAGGTGGGGTTGGTGCATTCAAAAGGTGTAGTAAAGTCACCCATGCGAATCCCGTTTCCATGCGGATTATCAGGATTTGTCACATTAGACCAGCGGTCGTTAATCACAATACCGGGCTGCAGGGAACGGATCCAGGCATAAACCTGTTCAGTGTGCATATCGTTTATTCCCCGGAACCACATCCCGTCGAGCCAAAGAAGATCAATTTTTCCATATCGGGTCAATAGTTCCTCCATTTGTTTCAACACATATCCGAGCATCTGCTCGTAAGCCTTATAATTGGCAATTGAATCGGTAATAGGAGGGATAATGTCGTTCCTTTTGTCATAGTCGAATTCGCTGGGATGCCTGAATCCCGGGAAATGCCAATCCTGGGGGGAAAAATAAAAACCAACTTTTAATCCGTTTCCTCTGCAGGCTTCCACATAAGGTTTCAGCAGATCTCGTCCGTTCATGTACTGTTTGGTGCCAATGCCATACTTTGAAGGCCAGAGCGCATAGCCATCGTGATGCCTTGTAGTCAGCACAGCATAAGTAAACCCAGCTTCTTTCGCTGCTTTCAACCACTTGTCCGGATCATATTTTTGAGGATTAAACCGGTCGGCCAGTGCATAATATTTATCCGGCGGAGAGACTTTTCCTCCGTATGGATAATGGGCTATCATATCCCAGGAAGGCTGTGCTCCTTCTACGCTGTGAATCCCCCAATGCATAAAAAGGCCCAGGCTGGCATCGGGAAACCATTGCGCATCCGGATGGGGATTCGGAAAAACAAGTCCTCTCTTCAGCGGAGTCGAAATAACCTGATGGGCCCGATCGATATCCATTTTATCAATTTTATACGATTCAGGATGAGAATTCAATTGAGCGGATGCTGCACAGCCAATCCCCAACAGAAAAATCAGGTTCAGAATTTCTTTTATCATTCTTTGGTTAGTTGTTCGTAATTGTTTTTCCACTTATATACATCAATATCTGATCATTAATATTCACGATAGGCATTTCGGATGACTACCTGATCAAATTGATTGGCAATTTCGGGATCAAACTGAGCCATTTTTTTCCAATCCTCTGTACCATAAACTCCTGCCTGAGCATAATCGAAGAGTTTGAATCCTATTTTACGGATTAGACCAGTATTTCTGATATGAAAATCGAATTGAGCCGGATTGACAAAGCCGGGATCGGCAATCACTGAATGGAGATCTTTCCCTGATTTCTGCCATTCGGCAAACGACAATTTAGCAAAACGGACATCTTTGGTCCGGGTATCCCAGTAGGAATTATGATCACTAACGATTCTTATCTTTTCCCATATACTACTTAACAAATTGCCCGATCCAAAAAAAATTATATTGTTGGTAAAGGTAAACGACAAATGATCCTCCAACCTTGAGGCCTGAAGTGTAGACTTCACATTATTGGCAAAAATATTGTTTTTGATCACATTCTCCTTGCCGTAATGCTGATGAAAACCTGCTATTTTACAGTTATAGACGAGGTTATTCTCCAGCGTAATTCCTGTTGAGCCCTCGTCGGTATACATTCCCCAGCCACCGTAATCGAATGAAAAAACGTGGTGAATGACATTATTAGTAATTGTGGTTCCCTCCGATGAACCAAGGCAGTAGACTCCCCCCATATCGCACAGCTCGCCCCAGCCCAGATGATGAATATGATTAAACGCGACGGTATTTCTTTTGGAAGGGCTGAAGGCATAACCCCAGACCCAGCCTACCGAAACCCCAGAATAACGGAAATCGGCAATCTCATTATGGGTGATGCGGCTGTCGCTGGCATGAAATAAGATCACCCCAACTGCACAAGGAAAAACAAATCCGCCGGACCGGATGATATTGTTGTCGACGATGATATTGCGGGTCAGGTGGTCCGGATTGGCAGGAATAGCCAGATCCCCGATTTTCACACCTCCGGCGCCCAGGTCATGAAAATAACAATGTTCAATCGTGCAATCGGAGCATGCCTTACGAAACCATAAAGCATTGGTTCCTGTATGAGCAATTTCACAATTAACGAACTGAATTTTTTGGGCAAAATCGGCCACAATAACTGCTTCAATTGGGAAAGCTGCCTGAGCCTGTTCATTACCGGAATAGGGCATAGTGTATCCTGTAAATTGAAAAGAAAGGTTCTCGAACCGGATATTTTCCACCTTTTTCCCCGTTTTTTCACTGCCGCTGATCGTTACAAAACGATCGGTGACCGGCGCGATTACATTAAGGTTGTCGATGGTTTGTCCTGGAAGCGGCATGTAATACAGGTAGCCCGATCGTTCAAGAAACCACTCGCCGCAGGTATCCAGCGCAGCCTTAAAGTTTTCGAGCGTAAATCGCGACTTGGTATCTATTCGGTTATATGACTTTGCAGCTGTTCCAACAACAAATGCTATCGATGTTTTTTGATCAAATGAATATACCCGGTTTCGTGTATTGTCCCAGTTGTGATAAAATGTAATCACGGAGTTTTCATAATCCTCTTTTGAATATTGGGCGACCTGAGCGGCTCCGTCAGGGAAAAGGGTAAACCGCTGTATCGCAAGCTCAGGAGTTTTGGCCTCTCCCGTTAGCAAAATGGTATCCGAGGCATTTTTAAGATGGTAAAATCCGGTATTGGGAGATTTTGCCCTGACAGCCCGTTTCCCGTTGACATATAACTGCTCAAAGTACCAGCCATATTGAGCCACTTCCGGCACCTTTGTCCGCCAGAGGGTTTCGGAAATCTTTTCGAAACCCATTATCGGTTTGCCCCCGTAAAAAACAGGGTGTGTACCCTCATCTGCCTTGAAGGTAACGGGAGAATCAGCGGTTCCGGAATCATCCGGATTAAGGACCAGAGGTTCGGTCATGAAATATTTTCCCTCTCCAATAATCACCTCAACAGGGCTATTGATTCCACCATTAATTCTTAAACTTCTTAACTGATTAACCGCTCCGCTTAAACTTGCCAAAGGCAACTCCTTTGTCCCCGGATTCCCATCATTTCCCGATTCAGACACATAGACTTTAAGGTTGGCAGCATAGTTCTTCTGTACGGAGCAGATCAGACAGATGGCCAATAATGCACCCAGGAAATGAATTATTCTACGGTTTGTTCTCATCGTTAATATATTAGATGTTAAGTAATTAATTATTATTAATTTTTATTTTAATCATCGGATATCCGGATTTTTCCCATCCGGAGATATCTCTTCCCTATTTAGTATATCCTGATATTTGGGTTCTATTCCCGCCTGATCCATGATGGTGATTGCTTCTGCCGGCCATTGATTGTCAGTTATATGGATATTACCGGACTCTTCGGCTTTTGTATCAGGCTCATTATCATCACCGGCACCATTTCCACACCACAGTTTAGGGCATTGCCAGTAATTATTATTGAAATTGAGATTTGGATGACTCGTATGGGTCCCATTCTGAAAGGCAGAGGTGCAATTGTTAATTACGTTGAAATCGAGCAGAATATTGTTCGCCCCGGGTCCGTCGGTATAGAGACCGGCCATCGCCCAGGAAGCGGCCCAACCGTTTGGACTGAAAACGTTATAGGTATAATTATGATGGATGTGTGTCCCATTCCCCGAAACTGTTCCGAGAATATAGATTGCTCCGCCATCAGGGTTTGTCAGGCAAACGTCATGGACTTTGTTGTAACTAATCTCCCCATCCCTGTGCGGCGTTTGTTCTTTTCGCCATGACCATCCAACGCTAATCCCTGAATAGGTTAAGTTTCTCACCTCATTATGCTGAATCAGTAAATGGTCGGGAAGTGACGCATAAATTCCTACTGCATCGTTATAATCCCTCCCACAGTATTCAACAAGATTATTTCTGATGATATCATACTGACTTGATGCCTTTAAGTTTCGCAGGGCATCTCCTGAAACCATCCAGGAGTAAAGGGAGTCTTTCAGATTTTGGTTCCCGGTTTTAGTAAACATCGGGTCCATCACAATTCCGTTTGCCGAAATATCGGTAAAAACATTCCCTTCAATGCGGTTATGGTCTGAATATGTGGAAAATACAAGACCAAAACCACCGGCATGCTTAAAAACATTCCGCTCAAAAAGGAGATGATTTGCATGGGATACCTCTACCATACCGGGAATATCCATCCCAATTGCAGCCTGAGCACTGGTATAGCCGCGGTCATCAGGGGCTGTCCAGTTACTATATTGAAACGAAATTCCGCGAAACTCAATATCATGAACCCTATTTCCATTTGTTCCGGCAATATTGAGAATAGTTTCCATTACAGGGACTACAACCTGGGCTTTGTCCATTTGCTCCCCTTTTCGGGGTATATAAAATAGATTTGTATTTTCAGAATCGAGATACCACTCCCCTTCTGCATCAAGAAACTCAAAGGCATTCTCCAGAATAAACGGTGCACGGTTGTCAATAAAAGGATGTTCAATCCCTACCTCGGGTAATCTGAAAGAAAGTAATGTGGTGTCGCCTGTTGTGGAAAATGAAGCCAGACGGTATCTGAAATGTTGCCAGTAATGATTCACACAGCATTCAACCTCTCCAGGTTTTGCCAGGTTAGCAAGGAGCTTGGAAGCTATTTTGGGTTGATTTTTATTCCATGAAAATATCCTGGCATAAGGTCCTTTATCGCTTTTGCAGGTCATATTGGGGGTCCTGGCTCTCACGGCCCGTTGTCCGTTGACATAGAGTTGTCTGAACCTCAGAGATCTTTCAATTTTGGCCTTCCAGATATTTTGCTTTTTATTAAACAGTGTCCATTGGGAGATGGCCCTACCTCCGCTTAGAATAGGAACCTCTCCCGGACAAGCCTGCCAGATCACTGTATATCCGTTAGTACCGCTGTCCCCAGGCAGGAAATTCAAGGTCGAATCCAACCGGTAAGTCCCACCCAACAAATGAATTACAATATTTTCTTTCATGGCAGAGGTGATACTCCGCACTTTTGCCTGAACGCCGGCCAAAGATCCGGGATGTTCCCGCGAAAATAAATTACCGGTGCCTCCGGGTGAAGCATAAAAGGTGAACCGGCCCTTGGAAATCTTATCAGCCATGGATACAGCCGGCGCATCAACAGCCCAGGTCGTTGAAATTGGCAGAACCATAAACAAAACTGCGACTTTTGCAACTTTGCAAATCAGACTATTCAGGCAGCTAAATTTCCGGTATAATAAAATAATTTTCATTTTGACCATTTAAACAATCCGAATATTAAAATTATGATTAGTGAAGATCCTTGATCAGTTTGAAACTTTCTATGGAATATTTGCCAACCTTCGCCTCAAATCCCTGGTTGATTTTAGGGATATCTTCAAGTTCATTTTCGAGTAAATCAGTTTTGTGAATGGCATCCACACCCAGAAATTCTGAAATCTTCACTTTCGCAGTGCACGCTTGACCAGTAGTCTCGTAAAATCTGAGCATTAAATCATCAGAATCTTCGGCCTTTTTAAGTACTGTGACAACGAGGTTTTCAGGAGAGATCTCAAGAAATGAATGGGAGGCCGGCAGATTTCCCTTGTGAAGATCAGCTGTAACAGCGATTAACGGATTATTGAATTCATATCCTTTTTGCATGGTCTTTCCTTCCCTCCAGGAGTCCATATGCGGGTAAAGAGAATACCTGACCTGATGAACCCCCTTATCATCAAGGGTTTCTACTGGATGATCGGGGCTTCTGAGCAGACTAAGCCGGATAGTATTTTTTGTAATATCGTAACCATAACGACTGTCATTCAAAAGACTTACACCATATTGGTTATCCGAGATATCGGTCCATTTCTGAGCAACCTGCTCTTCTCCCAGGCTGGGACGCCGTATTGTACCGTAAGGAATTTCATAAGTCGCACTATCATTTCCGACGCTCAGCGGGAAGGCTACTTTAACCATCTTATTTTTCCCGTTCCAATCAATATCCATTTCAAAATCAATTCGCTGAATGGCCGGATAAAGGGCTATTCGCTGTGTGAACCGGGCAAGACCCCATTTCCTTTTAATCTGAATCATCGAACATAAGGGGCCATTTTCGACGAGTCTGATTTCGTTTTGATCAACAAGATCCGAAGTATTTCCTGTCCAGGTGTTGAATTCCTTCTCCCCTTTTGGAGAGCATAAGAAACCTTCGGAATCGCCATAATCATCAATGATCTGAATTATATTGCCGAACTTTTTATTCCTGAGCACTTCGCGATGATTGGTTTTATCCGTTATCCCGGAGATATTTCCGGTAAGTGAATCAATTTTTATGGTATAAAATTCATTTTCAAGCTTGTACCTTTCGCCCTTCAGGCTACTTTTGGCAACCGGCTTAATTTTCTGCGGGATTATCCGAAAGGTAGAATATCCCATGGAAGGAACATTCTCCGCTAAAAAGATTACCCTGAATTTATGTTTGGCCAATTCCACGCTCTCGTCAAGAATCCGGGCAGGAACGCTATGTTTGTGACTATCCACAACTTCAAAATATCGTATTTCAGCCGGTAAATCAAAGGTGGTCTCAGCCAGGTCAGTTCGTTTCCAGGACAGCGGATTGAATACCACAACCGGGATTCCTTCCCCAAGGGTATTGATATTTTTTGCCATCGATTGAAGCTGCTCGTTGAGTAAAGTTGATGCCGTATCCCTGATTTGCTGGAAACGGAGCAAAATATCATCGATGGACGGGAGAACATCCGTGCCTGAAATAGCATCATGAAACTGGTTGATCATGAGTTTTTTCCAGCTGTTATAAATGGTTTTAGCAGGATAAACACCGATTCCCATTGCAGAATTTACCGATGAGAACTGTTCGAGTGTCAGCAGCAGATTCTCACTGTACCTGTTTCCTTTCTTTATTTCTCCCACAGTGGTATAGGCGCCACGGATGGTTGGTGGGATTTCATCCTTAACTACCTGAAATTTATGAGGATAATTCAGAATCGCATTCGTGAATTGTTTGGGGGTACTAAAGATCAGCTGACTCTTTTTCTGTTTGAGAGGATCCGTGGAATTTCGTTCTTTCATCACCTGCTCCATCCGCTCAACATCAGCCTTTATGGCTCCTCCGCCATGGTTGCCAACGCCAATCATGGTAATTCCGTCATGAATTCCGAACCGAGTATTCAGTCCAAGCAGGTATTTGTCAATCGATTCCTGGGCAATCAGATGATCATCCTCTCCAACCAGGGGCTTATAGGCAAAAATCTTTGATCCATCTGCTGATTCCCACCAAAACATCGATTCATCAGCTCCCCCTCGCAAAAACATATAGGATTCGATACCACATTTGGTCAGAATCTGAGGATAGGTCCAGGGATGGGTCCATGCATCGGCAAACCAGGCCGTCTTTACGTCAATATCAAAGTGATGTTTAAACCATCTTTTGCCATAGATACACTGTCTGACTAATGATTCGCCACATGGCAGCGATCCGTCAGCTTCACACCATAAACCACTTCCTATTGCGAGCCTGCCGTTTGCCCCACTTGCCCCGGGATTGGGAATACTTAAACCAACAGCCTTTTTATGATGCACGAAGTAGCGCAATTTATAGAATAGATCCGGGTAGAGCTGCTCCAGGGGCTCGATAGCAGGGACCTGGAGAAAGGTGAAAGTATAATCGGGAAATTTCTCCATATTCGCGAAAGCTGTTTCCAGGGTGTGCTTAACGATGATATGGATGGTTTCAGGATCATATCTCCACCACCAGGACAAATCGATATGTGCCTGGGGTATAATATGTAAGGTCATTTTGTTGAGTGTGTCGCCTGCTTCTCCCTGCTGATTTTGACAAAAGCCGGAGGATACAGATACTCCAATGAGTAGCGCTATTAATCCAGGATATCTTTTAATAAGTTTAAGCATAGTCGCAGTTTTGGGATATTTGAGACTCAATTGGTTTTCTTACTAAACTGATAATCTGCAAAATTCATGTAACATTGCCAGTCATATGGGGTCACATCGTGTTTCCCGGTCCGGATATGATAACCGATCGTTCCAATGACCGGATGATTGAGCGGTGGCATCGTATCAGCCGGGAAACCCTCTTTCCCCAGCAACTTAAAGACCGGTGACGCATTAACGCAGGATAGGAATTCACCCTTCGGATCTGCCCATAAGTCCTCTTCAGCGCTGGCAACATAAACCGGGCGCGGGGCAATCAGGGCGATCAATTCGTGCTGATCAACGGGCAAAAGGTTCTCTTTACCTGTATATTTACCAAAGTTATCACAAAACCAATAGGGTATTGCTTCATGCATAAAATCGAGTGGTTCTCCAAAAATCCGTTTGGTGAGTGCAGCTCCAACGCGTCCTGAGTTATTTGAAATAACCAGGGCAAACCGGTTGTCAGACGCACCTGCCCAGAGTGCAGTTTTCCCTAACCTGGAATGGCCTAAGATTGCAACCTTTTGGGCATCAACCTTTGAATTTGTTTCCAGATAGTCCATGACCCGCGACAATCCCCAGGCCCAGGTTGATATTTTGCCCCATGAGGTACTGTCGCGACACTGATCGAACAAGAGCTGAGCCCCATTTTTAAAATCATCACGGTCGTCGGGTTCAATATCTCCGTAATTCAGTGTCACCACTCCGTAGCCTCTTGAAACAATCTCCTTTAACGGCCACATCGGGACAAACGCTCCGCGGGAAGCTTCCGTGGCCTTGTGATCAGTGATCTTGCAATCCCTATTATTGCGCACCCAACCGGATGTTAGCGTGATATCCTGTTCATTGGTAATGGTTTGGTTTCCATAAAAATTATACCCCAAAAATACAGGCACCCTTTGGGACGAATGTGGCAAATAGATGATTAACAAAGCATTTATTTGCTTATCTCCGTTTTTAATAATGAGTGCTACCTCTTCACGGGTGGCCAGACCATCAAGTGCATTCTCTTTCCGCGATACAGGAGTGATTTCAATTTTTCCATGCCACCGGGGAATAATTCCATAAACCTCGGTACTGAATAACCGGTATATCTCTTTTCTCCGTTTAAACCAGTCACCTTTTGTAACAACTTGGGTTCCATTTGTGAAAACCAGCGGATCAGGCAGGGAATAGGGAGGAATTCTAGATTCATCATAATTTCCGGGATCCTGTTGTGCAATTGCGGAAATTGATAAACCCCAAATGAAAAGGAATAAGAATATGCTCTTCATGCAAAAAAAGTTAGTTTATAATCTGTTGTTCGGAAAATATATCCCTTACGTTTTACCTTTCAATTGGTCTGCATAATGGAAGGTGGCAGGAAGACCGCCGGTATGCCAAAAAAGTACATTCGAACCTGCAGGTAATTTCTTGTTTATCAGGTAATCGTGCATTCCATAAAAAGCCCGGGCGGTATAAACCGGGTCCAAAAGGATCCCTTCGGCAGTAGCCAACTCCCTGATGGCATAGATCTCATTTTCAGTAATGACGCCATATCCTGCCTGATCATAGTCTTTAATCAGCGAAATATCTTCAAGTTGATAAGTATTCTGAATACCCGGTATTTTTTTGCCGTCGGTTAAAATATTCAGAATAGCCTGTTCCAGTGATAAACCCTCCGATACTGATTTATCAATATTAATTGGAATTAATGCTGCCTTCAAATCAAACAACTCCTTTCCTAACATAAGTCCTGCCTGTGTACCTCCTGAACTCGATGCAAAAAAGATATAATCAATATTTATTTGACTATCGTCCAACTGTTGCTTCAATTCACCTGCAGCATTCACAAAACCCATGGCCCCGATAATATTAGATCCCCCGTAAGGAATCGTATAAATTCGTTTCCCACTCTTCTTTAATTCGGCTTTTAACCAAACCAGGTTTTCCCCTTTTCTTTTTTCGCCGGTAAAATGAATATGGGCACCCAGAAGGTGTGAAAGTAGTAAATTACCATCATAGATGTCGGGTTCAAACCCTCCAAGCATTAAATGGCATTCAAGGCCTGTTGCTGCGCATGCCGCTGCAGTCTGACGGCAATGGTTGGATTGCTGTGCTCCGGCAGTAATTATGGTGTTGCATTTTTGATGAATCGCTTCATGGATCAGGTATTCAAGTTTTCTGGTTTTGTTACCTCCACTGGCTAATCCGGTATGATCATCCCGCTTGATGTAGAGGGTGTAATCCGGATATTTATCCGATAGCCTTGGCAATAAATGCAAGGGAGTCGGGAGAAATCCAAGTTTGATCTTATTTTCCAATATCATACCTGATCAATTTATTAAATATTATCTGAACCTATCCATTTAACAATAAGTGAATCCAGGAATGAACCGTTTTTCAAAACCTGCACCTCCCGGATGTCATTAATTTCTGGCACGAAGCGTTGCACTGGTTGGATCAAGTTTCAAAAACCCATCGACATGGATAACTCCAAGCGCCTTATCCATCCTTTCATCGACCGGATCCGGGCCGGTCAATCCCATGTTTTTCCGAACCTCTTTGCGGAGCCACCAATATCCTGAATTCCACGAATAAAGATGATGTCCGTAGGGTTTTCCCGTAACCGTGCTGATCGATTCATTGAAAGCCGGCATGAAGGCAAGCTCCTTTTCCATTCGCCAGATCAGTTGATCATCAACCCATTTGGGGTCCATGCCATGTATCAGTCCATCCAGGTAATTGGCTCCGTCGTTCAGGAACCAGGAACCGCCGTTGGTGTAAACGCCCGAATGGCCATCCAGCAGATCGCCGTTGGCCTTCGAGATAACGCGCATTCCGTAAGGTGATTGTATGCGCATTGTCGTTTCGAGATGGGTTTTGACCATCTCATCGGGAAGTAATTTTTTCCCAAAAACCACGTAGGTCAGAACCTCTCCGTATAAAGCATCCTGGCCGATATTCTGTTGTTGAAGAAGACTGGTGGCCATATAACCGCCGGTTGGATTAAACATCCTCCGGTAACCTTTTATGGCATTTTCAATCTCCACATCGGTTACCGGGAAGCCTAACTCTTTTGCAGCCATAAGTGCTCCGCAGTGAAATCCCTGATCGGAAGAGGGGGCATCGTCATCCTCATAGTTCAACTGGTCATGGTATGTTTTATAACATTTCTTATCGGGATGTAACCGTGGCGGAATGTACAAACCATCTTTTTCTTGTGCCCTGATAAATCGGTAAGCACGCCCCACAGTCCTCATATCCGGATTACCTCCTGCACGTTTAACCAGCAATGACCAGATTAGGTAATACTGGGCATTGTCCTCATAATCCAGTCGTTCATAGAAGATTGCAGCCTGTGCCTCTTTGTCGAATTTAGGATCATCGAGTCCCCGGCTCATGTAAAAACCATCGGAGACCCATTGCTTCCATCCGTAACCAACACCTGAAATGAAAATGTAATCACTCTCAGGCCGTAATAGGTTGCGGCGTAACAAGAGGTAGGAAGTATTTCGCAAAATCGCTTCGATACCCGATTGGTTAAACCCTTTGGCATTGGCCAGGGCCAGGTGAGCAGCCAATTGAACATCGTACAGCGATTTGACATCGGAATAGAAGATCCAAGTTTTCCAGCTCTGGATTTCGCCTTGTTCAATATGTTGCCAGCCATCGAAGGTGGCTCTATAGACACTGGTTGCATCAGCGCTGAACGGGAAAAGTACTGTTCGTTTTAACGAACCATCGCCATTGCATAGCGACAACCGATTTTTCTCCTGATCGAACTTCATGAAACTCCGGTTTTCCCACATTCCAGGAGTATCGCCCAGAATCCCGTAAAGTTTATCCCCGTATCGAACACCCAGAAACGGGAAAGTCTGCCATCCATCCGGATTTCCAAATTCGGTACCCGGACAGCTTGGGGTATAGTTCACAGTCGATTTTTCTTCTCCCAGAAACGAATAAAAGCTCCCCTTCTTTAATGAATTCCATCCGAAGTCAATATAATACCGCTGGTCGGTCTCCGCCTTTAAGGTAACCGTCCGTTCAATTAATCCAGGGGTGATTATTCGGTATGAATCTGAAATTTCAAGCCCTGCAGCCTTCCCCTTACTCAGCGTCAGAATGGCTCCAATTTCGGTTTTCACCTGAAATTTAACCACTGTTGTTTGTGAAGGCTGTACCACAAGCAGGCCTGGTTTTTTATCCGGAGTGCTAAAAATAACTTCTTTGTTATCCAGTATTCGGATGCTCAATCCTTCACTTGTGGAAACAATTACAGGATGGATATCTGCATAGGAAACAGTGCCCCCGAAAAACAGAGTGCCCAATATGATCGCGCAGAGCTTCAACATCCTCATTTTTTCAACCTTTTTATAATGAATCTATTGTATTGAATTAGTGATTATACCGGCATTTCAGGCAATTTCCAGCCTTCGCGGTAATTGTGTTTAACCAATTCTTCTGCAAATTGCCGGGCTGAAACCGGTACCGTATCTTTGTTATTCCATTTTGGGTCACCATTAACAACCGTAAATTCATTTTGCAGCCTGAAGCCCAATTTCTCATCGTCGCCGATGTTGGTGAACCGCATATTTTCGCCATCCCACAGAAGCTCCTTTTTGAGTCCCTGAAGTCTGACAGCCAAAACACCCATAACGACCATTTCGTTAAAGGGGCCAGCCTTACTAAAATCAGAGGCTGTTTTAACCCTGGTTGCTGCCGGTTCCTTGCAGGCACGTATCCAATCCTGTTCATGGCTCACTTTAATTTCCCGGCGTCGTGCAGGTGTATTAGGTACTCTTCCCGAAGTTAACCAGGGCTCTCCCCCATGACTACCGCAAATCAGCGTATCTTTTGTCCCATGGAAGATTGTACAATTATTCAGGTCCCGTCCATCGGCTCCGGCAGGTCGTGGGGGTGTAAAACCACCGTCATACCAGGTTATTTTGACTTCCGGCAATTTTAAATTGTCCTTCACCCCGCGCTCCGGAAAAGTGAAAATGACTTTTTCTGCTGTGGGACAGCAATCGGCCATTACCACTGTTGAAGTCCCCTGAACTTTGGTGGGATATTTGAGTTGTAATCCCTCGAAGGCTGTGTGCAGGATGTGGCAGGCCATATCGCCAAGGGCGCCTGTGCCAAAATCCCACCAGCCACGCCAATTCCATGGATGATAAATATTGTTGTAGGGCCGCATTGGTGCAGACCCAATAAATAAGTCCCAGTTAAGGGTATCGGGAATTACGTCTTCGAGTGCAGGACGGTTTAAACCCTGGGGCCAGATCGGACGGTCGGTAGAAGCATCAACACTGGTTACCTCACCTATCTCTCCATTCCATAACCACTCCAGTGTCTTATTTGTTCCCCCGGCCGAAGCACCTTGATTACCCATTTGGGTCGCAACATTGTACCTATCTGCCAGACGGGTCAGTAATCTTGACTCGTAAACGCTGTGAGTCAAAGGCTTCTGAACATATACATGTTTACCCATTGTTATTGCCCCCGCGGCAATAATTGCATGGGAATGGTCAGCTGTAGCCACAAGCACGGCATCAATACTTTTTCCCAGCTCCTCATACATCTTGCGGTAGTCCCAATAACGTTTGGCTTTTGGAAATTCGTTAAATGTACGGGCTGCATATCTCCAGTCGATATCGCATAGCGCAACGATATTTTCTGTAGCCATCTCACTAAGGTTGGAATGCCCCATCCCTCCGATCCCGACAGCAGCAATGTTTAACTTATCACTGGGAGATACCCGACTTGTTTTGCCGGTAGCCTTACCCATTACTATACCTGGAATAATTGTAATCCCAGCCATTCCCACTGTTACGGTTTTCAGAAATGTTCGTCTAGAATTGTTGTTTTCCATAAGAATGTCTATTTTGTTTAATCGTATACAGAGACGCGATTAATCGCGTCTCTACAATATTCCATATCGTTAAAAATTTAATTTCAATGTCTCACCCGGTTTCACTTTAATCTTCTGCCGTTTGGAATTATAAACGAGCTCACTCTCACCCCCTTTTTTAGAATAGACTGTAGCCTGGGTTATATTCCCTTTTTCCCATTTCATGTTTACTACGAATCCGCCACGTGCACATAATCCTTTTACTTCTCCGTCAGCCCAGGCTTGTGGCAGGGCAGGTAACAAGCGGATTATACCGTTATGAGACTGAAGAAGCATTTCTGCAATCCCTGCCGATCCGCCAAAATTCCCGTCAATCTGAAAGGGGGGATGGGTGTCAAAAAGGTTATGCTCCGTAGATTTTGCGAGAATTTTCAGGACATTATCGTATGCTTTTTCACCATTTTGAAGACGGGCATAGAAATTGATGATCCAGGCCCGGCTCCAACCGGTATGACCGCCACCCTGTGACAATCGTCTTTCGATTGATGCTGCCGCAGCCTTGAACAGTTCAGGATTTTCGGGGGTGAACTGTGATAACGGATACAATCCCAGCAAATGGGACATGTGCCTGTGACCCGGTTCCGTTTCATCGAAGTCACGTATCCACTCCTGTATACACCCTTTTGAATTGATTTTGATCGGAGGAAATTGTTTTTGAGTATCCCTCAGTTTAATTACAAAATCCTTGTCAGTATGAAGAATTGAAGCGGCTTCAGCACAATACTTAAAAAGTTCTGTAATAATTTCGATATCAGCGGTTGATGCATAGGTAAGCATCGATCTTTTGTTGTTTACAGGATCAATAAATGTGTTTTCGGGTGAATGGGAAGGATTGGTTACCAGATATCCCTCCGGTGATTTTGTAAGAAAACCGAGGATATACTCGGCTGAACCTTTAAGTAGCGGGTAGGCAGTTTTCCTTAAGAATGTCGTGTCTCGTGTAAAAAGGAAATGTTCATAAACCGGGAAAGTCATCCATGGTCCATTCATCGGGGTGATACCCCAAACACCGTCTGCAACGCCGGTGCGGCCAAAGGGATCGGTGAGGTGGTGAATGGTCCACCCTTTCGTCCCGTACATCTCTTTGGCAGTGAGAGTTCCCGGGACCATTAGCCTGGTCATGAATTTGGACAATGGATCACTCATTTCCGAAAGATTACAATTTTCGGCCAACCAGTAATTCATCTGCAGGTTAATGTTGGTGTGGAAGTCAGCATTCCAGGGGGAGGCCATTTCGTGGCTCCAGATCCCCTGAAGGTTGGCAGGAAGGACACCGGGCTTCCGGGATGAACCCATGAGTAAATATCTGCCATACTGGAAATACAGCGCAATCAATCCATTATCCGCACCGCCATTTCTGACCTGATCCACTCGCACATCAGTTGGCAAATTAGTGAGAGAATCAGATCCCAGGCTAAGTTTTACCCGGTCAAATATGGGCTGGTACTCTTTTAAGTGTCTTTGTTCAAGGATTTTCGGATTGGATCCTGCCACTTTGTCGAGAATTGTTTTGCAGATATTTTCAGGATTTAATGTCCTGTCAAAATCGAGTTTTTCGATGTTGTAATCAGTGGCAGCAGTAAAAACGACAGATATACTTTTTGCATTGGAGACAACCAATGAAGTATCCGTGGTTGTAATTGTTCCATTTTCAGCTTTTAAACGCAATTCTCCCGAGAATTTCATATGGCTTCCGGATGGTCCTTTTCTGATATTTTCGGCATCAATGATCTGTCCTGTAACCTTAATATTTCCAGAGGTCAACACCTTGATCATGACATCCCGTTCGCGCTTTAGCTGAAAAGAGGAATTGATCAGTCCTCCATTTTCCGATTGGATTTGTATGACCATTAAATTATCAGGGGCTGATATCCAGACTCTCTGAGCATACTTTTTGCCCTCAACCTGGAATTGGGTGGTTACGATTCCGGTTTCAAGATCCAACTGACGGCGGTAATCTCCAGGCGACGATTTCCAGTTATAGTTGATCAGCAGCTCTCCAAACGGCTGGTAGGACCGAACTTCCGGAGGGGTCCCCACAAAGTTCTCCTCTGCAATATTTTTTGCCTTGTCATATTGACTATCGAACAACGCTTTCCGCAATTCATCAAGATGCTTAAGGGCATTTGGATTGTTATTGTTTATTTTACATCCGGCCCATATACTCTCCTCATTGAGCTGGATAATTTCGTGCACTGGATTTCCGAAAACCATAGCTCCCAGTCTTCCATTTCCTAATGGTAAAGCCTCAATCCACTCTTTGGCAGGCTGTTTGTACCAGAGAATATTCGTGTTGTTTTGTGCCAAGCCAAAACTACAACTAAAAAATAAAACTAGCTGAAAGATGATCCTATTCATACTGATATTAGTTTGTTGATTATGATTATTATTTGATTCCCCAATTTTTATTCGGTTGCGGCCCCATAAACAGGACCAGTTTTCCTCCGGCTGAAATATCTTTAAAATCCAGGTAACTTTTGTTGTAAGGCCGATTGTTAAGTAATGCACTTTGGATGTAAATATTTTGAGGAGAGTTGTTTTGCGCCTCAATGGTAAAAGCTTTACCACTTGCATAGCGGGAATCGAGTGAATAAGTAATTGAATCAAACACCGGACTGGTGATTTCGTACCGTGGATCGCCGGGACATACCGGATGAATCCCGCTGGCAGCCAATACATACCAGGCTGACATTTGTCCAACGTCCTCATTCCCGACGAGTCCCTCCACCGAATTGTGATAAGCCCTTTTACAAATCTGCCGGGTCCAGTATTGCGTCAGCCACGGAGCATCCAAACGGTTAAACATAAACGGAATATGATGTACAGGCTCGTTGGAATGGTTATAATAGTTGTTCCACATCATATTCTCAGGAGTTCTGGTGAAAAATTCGGTCAAATCCGATAGGACTGCCTGCTGACCTCCCATTAACCCGACCATTCCGGGAATATCGTGCGGAACAAACCAGCCCTGTTGGTACGGATTACTTTCAGTACAACCATAGTCCATTTTCAGCCGTCCCTCTTTGGGCCATTCACACCAGGTGCCATCCAGGTTTTTTGGTCTGAACCACTTTACATCCGGATCAAAAATATTTTTGTAGCTTTTCGAACGTTTGAAATAGTGGTCTGCGTCCTCTTTTTTACCCAGGCTATCGGCAAAAACAGACAAACACCATTCGGAATAAGCATGTTCCAGCGTGTGGGAAATATATTTAGAGTGTCCAAGGGTAGCATTCCCATACCTTTCGCAGTTGTTTTTAGCATATTGATACCCCTTTTCGACATCAAACTTACGAATCCCTTTGTTATAAGCGTCAACCATCACCGACACCGCCGGATTACCAATCATGCAATCACTGTAGGCATTCATAAATTCCCACCGTTCCAGGTATTTTTTCCCGCTTTCATCTGCCAGTTCAATGAGTGAATTGATCATGTCGTTTACAACATCCGGATTGATGATATCCTGTAATGGAAACTGACTCCGGAAGACATCCCAACCGGAGAAAATGGTCCGCTTCACAAATTTAGCTGTTTTATGAATCTTTCTGTCACCTCCGGGATAACTTCCATCGACGTCTGTAAAGCTGCGGGGGTCAATCATGGTATGGTAAAGTGCCGAATAAAAGATTATTTTTTGATCTGTGGTTCCTCCTTCAATTTTAACTTTATCCAGTGCGTTATTCCATAAACGGGTTGTATTATCTTTTACCTTATCAAAGTTGAAATCCCTAATTTCTGTCTGAAGGTTATTTCGTGCCCCATCCATGCTCACAAAAGAGATTCCCGACTTGAGGTAAACCTTCTCATTTTTCCCGGTTTTAAACTCAGAATAAAAACCTAAATTTTTACCGATCTTTTCATTACACCCCTTTTCAACAGTTGCTTTAGCGATCAGTTCACGGTATCGATCACTGGTGACATCCCCACATTTCCTCGACCAGTCAACCGGTATTGCAGCACTCCAGACCCCAAAATCGGTCAGCGGTTTACTAAATTGCGCATAAAAATAGACGGTGTAATTGGGTTTACCATCACCGTTTCCCCAGCCGCCACCTTCGGGAGTACATTTCATCCAACCCTGAATCGTGTGATCATCCAAAACTTTAATATACTGCTCAGTGGAGGTTCCTGCCACCCTGCGGGCCAGATCGATCTGGATGCGCGACTGATCATTTTCAGGAAAAGTAAAACATAGTATGCCGCTGTGAGGTGCCGCAGTTGCCTCTGCCCGGATATGGTAATCTGTTAATGTGGCGGCATAATATCCGGCTTTGGCCACTTCATCCTCTTTGGAATATCGTGAGCGATACCCCTCTTCGGGGTGATCAACCCGCCCGGATGAAGTTTTCAGTTTACCGGTAGTGGGCATCACCAGAAAGTTGCCCAGATCGCCGTACCAGCCGACTCCACTCATCTGAGTAAATGCAAATCCTTCGATGGTCGTGTGCTCATAACTGTACCCAGATCCGTTATCTCCACCCGTAATGGTATTCGGACTTACCTGCACCAAACCGAAAGGGGTGGCAGCACCCGGGAATGTTTTACCTAATCCGGAGGAGTCTCCTGCCTTAGCGGCACTTGTACTTGCACCTATAAAAGGGTTGACATACCTGGCTGGTAATCCGGTTTGGCCGAAGCAATCAGTTACCAGACAACATACTATAAAAAGAGAAACAGATTTAATGATCACCACAGTATTTTATATAAAGTTAATTCTCAATACAATATGAAACTTGCAGGGGCATAGGCCTGCAAATCAAAAACCAGTCGCCCATTTATTATTCTGATCGGTTTTCCACGTTTTTCACCACGAAGATTTACGGGTAATGCATTGGTAAATTTAGATCCGGACGGTAAGGTAACTTCCAGTTTTCCGAAAGTACCCCCTTGCTCCCAAAATCGGATTATCGTTCCAATGCCATCCGGATTAGGTCCGAAGGCAGTCAGAGAAACACCCTTTCGGGATATTGAGATACCCTGCTGTGAAACAGGCAACTTGCCGTTTTTAACTTTTGAGCAGGCTACCTGAAGGGGAACCCTGGTTTCCATTGCCGGTGTGAAAAGTGAACTTTCGGATGTAAATTTGTCAAACGACCAGACACGGACGCGGGTGCTCATTCGCTGGCCGTTCCCGATCCAGGCAGCAAAATTGGTACGCCAGTGGTTATTGTAAAGGTTGATATAAACATATGGATTGGTGGGCCCATATCGTTTGTCAAACTTGTATTCACCAGGCTCTCCAATACTTACAACAGGGGCATCTGGCGAACAGATCCCAAACCCGCTGCCTGTAATTTTATTATATATAGCTACTCCGGAGTTCACCCACCACATGTGATAATTGGCATTGTCGGTGATCATATCCTTTGTCGGATCGACGTCTGCACCCATGCGACCGAGACGGTATGCCGGATTTTCACATTTGAACGGCAGACAGATCCAGGCAGCTTCAGGCCAGGAGTCTGGTTGCTTCTGCCAGCTTATTTCAAAATCAGCAGTCGGATTTGTCCCCGAGAGGACCAGTGTAATTGAAATCTTCTGAGGTTGGCCTGGCCCGGGAATCGTTCCGGTCAGCACTGCCTTCACATCAATAGCCGATTTCTCAACAGCAAGATCCATATTCTCCGGAAGGGCTGAACTGTAAACACCATCCTTTGGCATGTCATAAGCAGAGAAGATTAATTTATGAGCACCATAATTGGGATAGAGTGACTTTGCAATCCAGTCAAAAATATCTTTATACCCAAATCGTTCATAGAAATATTGACCAAAACCCTGCGGGGCATTGCCGTCAACCATCTCTCTCCCGTTACGTTTGTCAATCAGGCTGGCAACCCTTCCCCGTTTAGCGTCGATGGTTGCCTTAAAAAACGGACTTTCGATCACTCCCGATTGGTTATCACCACTCATCACCGGAAATTCAACAGGTTCCTTAGAGGCTATATAGGTACGATAGCCCAATGGAGGAATATCTTTCGCTACAAAACGCGACACCGGGGCTTTATCTTCAATGGAGGGATATTCCCGGGAAACCGGAATAGCCGGACCTCCGTCTGCTGGTTTCAGGGAGACAAAATTGTCTCCGAAAATCAATCGGGTGTCGAGACTCACCTGACCATCTCTTTTCCAGGGGAGCGGATTATAAACCACGATCCGGTTTCCATCAACCTTCACATTGTCAGCGAGGGAGGCCACAGCATCCTGATATGGACCTGCCACCAATTTTTCAACACTTTGGATATAATTGGCGTGATCCTTCCATGAATCTTCCATAAGTTTGTATTGTGGAGGCAGCCCTTTCTCCCAAAGATCCTGCCAGGCTTTTCCATATGGAACCTGCACATAATGCTGATTGGCAAGACCCCAGGTATGTTCGCTGTAAAGCAGACTCTTTTCATAGGCATCAGCGGTTATTTTTCGCTGATCGGGGTGATAGATCCCCCAGATCGTTTCAAGCGTTGATAACTCCTCCATCCCTGCAATTGAAGGCCTGATATTCTGAGCCAATTTGGTGGATTCAGGCATGCTCATAGTCCCATGAATCCACACATCACCAATGTCGGAGCGCACCACAGGTATCTTGCTCAAGTCTTCCTTCAGAATTAATGCAGCAAAGTCGTCCATCGTTCCGGCACGAGCAGATATTCCCTTGCTTTTGTACCATTTGAGGTCCCTTGCAACCGTTTCCGGATCAGGTGGACCGCTATTGTCGCCGGTCATATTAATGTGTACCCAGGTTTTAAAGGGCCAGTCAGCCGGCGGCAGCCCTTCGGTGCCATAGCCATTGTTATAAAGTGTCAGCACACGCGATCCATCAGGTCCTTCCCACCAGAAAAACGGAGGCAGGCCAAGTTCTTGATTGACAACCGGGCCACCCATGTGGTAAAATTTGATCCCGGCATGGGCAAAAAGTGTTGGCAAAATCCACGATTCACCGGGTACATCGCTCATCTTGGCACTTGTTGAAAGTGGTTTCCCATACTTACGCATCAATGTTGAAGAGATATTAAGCCCACGCACCAGGTCTTCAGGATCGGAAGTTTCGGTGTGCATGGTAAATGGGAAAGCATGGATTGCCAGGTTCCCATCGCGAATAGCCTGTTCAATTTTTTTCTTGCGTTCAGGCGATTGCCCTTCCCAAAGGATTTGCTTCATCGGCCATCCTGAAATGGTCCACACAAACTGCTTCTCTTTGGGTTGATTTTTATTTTTGTCGATAACCTCCAATACCCTGTCGCACATCGAAGTACGATAATCGTGAACCACCTGCTGAACAGTCTCGGAATATCCAATATCGAAATGGGTTTTATAAACAATAATCACATTCTGAACTCCACTTTTAACCGGAATATTATTGTCTGCCGACTCCTCAATCTTTGACTTTGTTCCGGTTAAGGTTGACTTTGCATTGTAATTCTGTGAGCTGGATGAATACCCAAATATCAGAAGAATGGTCGATGTGATAAAAATCTCCCTGTATTTTCTCATAATTATGCTGTTCGGTTAATCGGTTTTCTTTGTATAAAACTTTTATCTGAAATTCGGATTTCGGTGAATACCTAACAGAGATCAGGTTTCAAATACTCATCCGTTTACAATTTGATTTTTATCTGCAAGATGGAACTCTCCATTGATAATCATCTTCGTGTTTGATAAAATATTGCTCATGGCTCGTTTCATTTGGCAACCGCCCTCCATCGACAAAAGAAAAGGAAATCCCGTCAAATTCCTATACCCGGCAATCGATCAGACCCGGAGCAATAAAACCGGATTTTTTTCATCGGAATACCATTGGATACTTAGAATACTGACGATCATTCCTTCTTTAATCGCAATGGATTCGGGTTTATTATCAACATGCCATAAACCATCCACCATCGTCTGCGAATTCACCGATTTTATTCCGGAAATCGCAAAAAGTATTGTTAAATTATTGAATCTAACCCCAAATAGTTATTCATAAACCGGATATTTTCAATTAACCATTTCAAATGGAATCATCTGGTTCCTGCAGTTTAGCTTCAATCGAGGATTTCTTTCCTTTCCAATGAATAAAACAACTATCGGAGGAGAAACACTTAGGCACCAAGCCTAAAATATATGAATCGGGTTTTCTGTTTCCAGATCTCCGGACTGTGCTCTCTATTCCGATCCAGCCAAAGGCTCAAAAAATGCCAGGATATAGAGTGGGCGAATGGCATTTCAATTTGTTCACCGTAAATCATGCAACCCGCTTTTGAAAGGCTAAGAGCCCGTCTGTTTCCTTTTTGAACGAAGAATTACAGAAGGCATTTCACCATATTCAATCGTAACTGCTTCTCCGTCATTAAGTATCGAGATTCGAGCAGCTTCAACCACTAACTCATTGATATAGCTGTTGGCTGGTGTTGCAATAATTCCTTTCTGATCAACCTCTTTGATCATTCTCCTTCTTTGAGCTAATGATTCTGCCTCTGATAGATTGAGCACTTTGCTTTCGATCAGGAAGGCCGTGGATACCGAAGCTGAAACGGAATCAAATCCGTATCCGACCGGTTTAAATCCATCACCTTCCCAAGGGACAAGCTTATAAAAATCGGGACTAACATAATTAAAATGAGATCCGCCGCATCCGATTCCATCCAAATAGGAATGTTCGACCCCTCTGAACTGATCATCATGTTTAAGCATTCCGGTTTTGTTATCTCCTTCGAAGAACATCTGCAAACTTTGATCGTTACTTCCGGCTCCTTCATCCGGATAGCCTAAACCATCAGTTACCGATAAAATGGCATTATTTTCGAACCTGATTCTGCCGTTTGCCCATAGGTAACCCTCATTTCCGTTCGGAAATCTCCCCTTAACTCCCGATACGGAAACTTCAACCGGTTTTAATCCGGTAATAAAATAAACCAGATCGACATAATGACAACCGATATAAACAAAAGGATCTGTTTTGTCGCAGGTAAACCAATTCTGAAAATTAGATGATCTGTAAAAATAGGGTTCGATCAATTTGGCCTCTCCCATCACGAATTCTCCAAACTGTTTCAGAGAATAACTTCGTTTGGCAATTAAAGACCGCCTGTCGAAACGTTTATGATATTCTACCCCTACAAACAATCCTTTTTCATAGGCAATTTTCTCAATTTCAAGAGCCTGTTCGTATTTCAGAACCAATGGCTTGACACACAGAATATGCTGATTTTGATTCAATGCCTCCATCACCACCTGATAATGGAACTGATCGGGCATAGCAACAATCACCATTTGCCGGGGTTTCATTTTTGCAATTACTTCCTTATAGAGTTCCGGAAACTTATTTGATTCGGGTTCTGTAAGGGACGGAAAACCTTCAAAATCCTGACCAGGAAAAGCTTCCTGCATCTCTATATTTTGTTTCAGTGCCTTTAATGGCCCGGAATCAAGTGCGCAAACCTGAATGTTATTGACATATCCGGTTCGCTGCAGGTGATATATGGAGGGTAGCAATAAATCATTGGTTATCATTCCACCTCCAACGATGACAACATCCAGACAACGCTCTGTTTGCAGAATATTCATCATAAAATCTTAGAATTTAAGTTGTCCCAGAATTTCGTCACAAGCCTCTTCAAACACCTGAATTCCCTCTCTCAATGCTTCTTCGGTAGTGTTTAAAGGGGGTGCAATTTTTAAACATTCTCCTGCAATACCTACAGGGGCGAACATTAAAAGTCCCTTATGAAAACACTTTTCATTGATTTTAACCGCCATTTCAGAATCCGGAATCTTTGTCCCCTTTTTAACTACCTGAATCCCTGCGACCAAACCTTCTCCATGCATACAACCTAAAACATCGGGATATTTATTGCGGATTCGGATTAATTCAGGGATCAATATTTCACCCAGTTTCCTGGCATTTTCAACCAGTTTTTCCTTCAGGATAATTTTCAGGCTCTCGACGGCAGCGACTACAGGCAGAGGGCTTCCCGAATGGGTCGATGTCATGGATCCCGGAGGGTAGAGACTCATAATATCTTTTCTTCCAATTACCGCAGAAAGTGGTAATGAAGAGGAAATTCCTTTTCCGCAGGCAATCAGATCGGGTTTAACGCCATAGTGCTCAAACATGAACATTTTACCTGTTCTTCCAAATCCTGACTGAACTTCGTCATAGATGCTCACAATATCATACTTATGACAGAATTCCTCCAACTTCTGTGCATAATCCATCGGTAAAAAATCGGGACCCACCCCCTGGTATGATTCGGTCATGATTCCGGCAATATCTTCGGGTTTAATCCCTTTTTCCTTAAGTGTGTGGAGAAACAGATCAAAAGAAGTATCTTCATTTTTGAAACCGTCCGGAAATGGGACCTGAACAAATGTATGCCCTTCATCCACAATCCACGTTTTTAGTTTGTCCATTCCACCGGCAAGCTGGGCACCAAGTGTCCGGCCGTGAAAAGCATTATTGAATGATACAAAATATTTCTTTTGTGGTCCATACTTCTGAAATGCATACGTTTTGGCCAATTTTATACAGTTTTCAGTAGCTTCACTGCCGGTACTGAGCAGGAAAACAAGATAGCCGGATGGATCAGGAGAGATTTGCTGAATCATTTTAGTCAGTTCAGCACGCTTTTCATGAACAAAAACGTAAGTGGAAATCAGTTTGCGATCCAATAATTTTCGTAATCCACGAATAATTTTCTTCCGGGCGTGCCCGGCATTGGTGATCAAAACACCGGATGACCAATCGAGCCATTTATTCCCCCACTTGTCATACACCTGAAATCCTTTCGCCTTATCCCATATGATAGGTGGTTGTCCCATCATTGATTCAGGTTCTGATTCAGCTAAAAAACGGAAAATACTTAATGATTCAGGTACAGGTAATTTCGTCCTAATCCTTCTGTATTTGGTGCGTATCTTAGGCACTTCAACAGGATCTAAATTATATTTTGCCATTATCAAAAAATTTAAATAAAACCTTATTTTTAAAGTTGCAACAAAATTTTGAGTTTACAGTGAAATTAGATTTAAAGAGTAGTTTGATTTAAGAATTTTCAGCGGATTACCGGATGATCGACGATCTCTTCTTTGTTCCGGTCCCAATATAGTTTCTTGCCCTCACGATAAGCCCTTGTGGCCATAATAGAGGCAATCGAATGCCAGAATCCGGTATGGATATTTCCGTTGGGAACCATATTTCTATTTCTCATACAATCAATCCAGTTGTCGAGGTGGTAAGGCATGTTATCGCTCACATTTACAGGCCCATCTTTCATACCATATTCCTTTGCTGTTACGATTTCGGCTTTCCCTGCTTTTAAGGTCTCTTTCATCCCCCCATAAAAATCAAAGCCTCCGGGAAGATCCTGGTGCTCGGGAATGAAGAACCACCGTGAGCTCCCTTCGCCACCGTGTGCAAATAACGTTCCGTTTTTACCCCTGATACACGTGTAATCTCCAAATTCATTGGCATAGCTTGAAGAGTAGGAGTATAATAATTTTGCATCGTCATAGGTTGCCAGTGCCTGAAAGGTATCGGGATTCTGCCGGATATCGGGCCAGCCAAAAATCCCTCCGTTGGCGACCATTGAATCGGGAATTGCGGTATCGGTATAAAAATGGACCAGACCACTGCCATGGCTCATCCACTGCGAGGTAATCCCACCGGAATATTCCCTGAAAATCCTGAATTCAAAGTATTTCCATGGATCGAATGGCACGTAAGGCTTCCCTAAAAGCCATCTGTTCCAGTCGGTATCCTCCTCACGGATTGCAGCAACATCGGGATCATTCGGATCGTGCCAGCGCGGTTTATTATCATTCCATACCTGTTCTATTTTAGTAATCTGACCTAACTTTCCGGAACGAATGATGTCACGAACCTTTAGCTGGATCGGATCGCTTACCCATTGCGACCCTAACTGCACAATCTGTTTGGATGCAAGAACTGCATTTCGCGCCAACTTGGCATCATCCACATCAGTAGCCATTGGCTTTTCACAATAACAATCTTTACCGGCCTTAACCACTTCAGCCAAAAGTTTTGAGTGTTGAAAATCACCGGTTGCGATCATCACCGCATCAAGTTCCGGCATATTCAATAGCTCCTCAGAATATTTGAATTGCTTCACCTCTGTTCCAAACAGCTTTTTACAATTTGCCGCCGCCTTTTCCTTGTTCAGCTTCCAAATATCACAAACCGCGACCACACCAAGATTTTTGCTTTGCCCGGCCGCTTTCACAATGGTTTGATGACTACTGCTACGATCTCCGCAACCGAGGAATCCGATATTGATCCGATCGTTCGCGCCTAAAATCCGATTGTATGAAACTGCTCTCATGGCAGAAACGCCGGAAGCAACACCGACAGTTCCGGCAGCTGCCTTTCCGATAAACCTCCTTCGGGACAATTCACTATCAGTCATAACAATATAAATTAATTCTATTCTGAAATTTATTTTATTGGAGAGCAATTATTCCGTGACATAATTCAGATTATCATCCAGGGGTGTCATCCTGGGCATCAGCAGGTGGACAAATCCCAGAATGGTCAGATAGGACAAACCTGCAATTACAAAGGCCCAGAAATAGCCCGAATTACCGGCTGTATCCAAAACTGCGCCCAAAGCAATATCTGCTACGATGGCAACGGCCACTCCAATCATTTTTCCAATTCCGATCACCGATGCCACCGCCTTCTTGGGGAAAACATCAGGAACCAGTGTGTAACCATTAATTGACCAGGACTGGTGACCGGCAGCAGCAAGCCCTATCAAAAAGACGGCCACCCATTTACTGGCAATAACCGGGACAAAAGAGACCGGGAAAATGATCACTGCGCAAACCAGCATGGTGATTTTCCGGGCTTTATTGATCGACCATCCCTTTTTAATCAATGCGCCTGAGGCAAGTCCACCGAGAAGGCTTCCGGCATCGGCCATAATAAAAATAATTAGAAAGGGTAGTCCAATATTTTTAATGTCCACGCTAAACTGTTCGGCAAGGAATTTGGCTCCCCAGAAAAGGTAAAACCACCAGACGCCATCAGTTATAGTGGTTAATGAAAAAGCCCAGGTTTCCCGTTTGGGGAGAAGCTTTAACCAGGGGATCTTTTCGAGGGTCTCTTCTGACGAATCGCTGTTGATATATTCGAGCTCCCTTTTTGACAATTTAGGGTGATCTTCCGGTTTTTGATAGGTTTTCAGCCATAAAAACACCCAAAGTGAACTGAGTGCCCCTGTAATCAGAAAAGGTATCTGCCAGTTATCTCCTTCGACCGAGACAATTGCACCCACGATAAATGGCGCTAATATCGCCCCTACACTGGTTGAGGCGTCAAAAATGCCGGTAGCAAAAGCCCGGTCCTTTTTGGGAAACCACTCAGCTACCGTTTTGATGGCGGCAGGAAAGTTCCCCGACTCACCAATACCGAGTCCAAAACGGGCAGCAATAAACCCAATTAAACTAAAGGCAGGTCTTATCACAGCATGGAGCATCCCAAAAATACTCCAGATAACGATTGAAATGGTATAACCGGTTTTAGTGCCGAGTCTGTCGATGATACCACCCATGAACAGAAGTCCTATTCCATAAGCGATCTTGAACGAAACCATGATAGCCGCATAATCTTTATTCGTCCATTCGAAAAGCTTCTGCAAAGTTGGGGCCATCACCCCGACAATACTTCGGTCGAAATAGTTAATAGTGGTAGCCATAAACACCAGGGCAAGAATCCGGTAACGGTAGGTTCCGATTTTTTCAGTTACATTAGTCATCTGTTCAGTTTGATATAATTATTTATTCTTTTGAAAAAGCTGTTAGGCTGTAGGCTGTTAGGCTGTAGGTATAATATTGAAATTCAATCAACTAATCCTCCTAATAGTCTAATAGCCTTTTAGCCTAAAGCCTAACAGCCTACAGCCTAACAGCCTATTCCCCCGCCTCGTACACTAATTTCCCTTCTACAAAAGTCTTTTTGATCACCAGTTCCGATTCACCGATTTCAAATAGAATGAGGTCAGCACGTTTTCCCGGCTCGATGGTTCCGCGGTCATCTAATCCGTACAACCTGGCAGGATTTGTGCTGGCCATCCGGATCGCATCGGCCAGGGTGCATCCTGTGACCTCCATCATATGGACAACGCCTCTGGAGACAGGAAGTACTGAACCAAACAGCACATTTTGTGCCGGGTAGCGAAGCATCCCTTCTTTTGTCAATTCAACGGTTTCACCGTCTTCATTTTTATAGATTCCCGGAGGTAGCGTTGCAAAACGGGTCACATCGGAAGTGATGATGGTGTTCTCTATCCCTTTAGCCTTAAAAAATACGGCAATTTCTTCATCACGCAGGTGGAACCCGTCACAGATCAGACTAGCCTTCAACTGATTATTGGCAAGTTGGGGCCACAACGGATTATCGTGCCGGTTAATCATATTCGCACAACCATTTCCAAGATGGGTAGATATTCTGGCACCATTCATGACTGCTTCATCAATAACTGCTTTGGAAGCATGGTGATGACCAATGGCCACTACAACTCCCAATGCTGTACATTTACGGATCATCTCCATCGCCCCGGGCAGTTCAGGGGCTAATGTAATGGTCAATACACGCTTATCGGAGGCTTTATAAAATGCCAAAAATTCGTTCCAGTCCGGATTACGTACAAACTTCAACGGATGTGCACCCCTGTAACCATCTTCCGGGGAAAGGTAGGGTCCTTCGAGGTGATAACCCGGAACAGACCCAAGCAACGCTTCATCATTTCTTTCACTTGCAAGCGTTGACAAGATTTGAATCATCACCTTGCCACTGTTGGAAGTAAGGGTTGGGAAATAGGTAGTTACCCCTTTTTTCCACAACTCGCGGGTTATTTTTCGTATTCCATCCTTATCTAATTCACCTTCCGTGTAATTAAATGAAACGCCTGCAAAACCGTTCACCTGATTATCAATCAAACCCGGTGCAATATACACAACATGACGCTCATCCGAAAGTTTTCCAATCCGTTCGACACTCACGATCTTTCCATCTTTCATCTCTACTGAAACCGGCTTTTTGTCAATATACCAGAGCCCTTCAACCTTATTTTGAGAATACAAAACATTTATTCCCAAAATAGAGAATATTGCAATTAACAGATTGATCTTAAGCATCAAGAGACTTTTCATATCATAAGGTATTTTCGATTATTACATTTTTACATATATGAGCACTTTTGATTCGAGTCGATCCATTCGTACTGAATACTTTTCAAGTTGTTTCCCCTTAACTTTTGCTTCAGTCCCGGAATCAATATCAATTATCCTATATTCAGCTTCCGGGTCGATCGCTTTTAACAAAAGTTCGACTTCCGGAAACGGTGAATTTGCTCTTCTGTAGCAAATAACGCATCCTTCCCCTTTCTCGGGCCAATCATATTGAAAAACCATCAATGCATTGTCTTTCATACTAAAATCGGTAAGGGGATAGAAGTCATATTTCATCAAATAATTGTATGATTTGAGATCATCCCATACCCGCTTAACCTTATCGAAAGGAACTTCGGCCAACTCGTCAGCCTTTGCGGCTCCGATGGAGAGAACAGTCGAACAGGTAGTAAGACTCCGGTCTTTATATTTATTAAAGGTCATCCCCTGCCCTACCGAACTGTAAGGGAGGTATAATCCCAATCCGAAGGTTTGATTTTGGGTGGCATCATATATATCGGGATAGACTTCACAATTGTAATCAGAACGCCACAATGGCACTGAGCGTTTACAGGTTTCGTAGTCGATGCGGCGACCACCGGAGGCGCAATTATCAATCAAAAGGTCAGGTTTCCTTCGACGCAATTCATCCCAGAATTTGTACAACCCTTCGACGTACCTGATCTCGGTCATTCCAGTTCTTCCAGGCTCATCTGCGAGTCTCCACCTGGGTCCCGGATCCATATTAAAGTCATTGCGATAGACATCCACACCCCAATCATTCAGACTTTTGGATATCAGATCTGTCATATATTTAAGCGCTTCCGGATTTCCAAGATTAAAAAGACCCGATTCCTGATCATTCTTCCGAATAACCCATTCGGGATGTTCCCTGGCAATTTTGGTTCGTGGATTTACACATTCCGGATCGAACCAAAGGAGGAATTTCAATCCGTTTTTATGGGCTTCATCGCTCAAAACCTTCATCCCATTGGGAAATTTCTTTGGATCGGGAAACCAGTTGCCACGCCCTTCTGACCATTTGCCATCTTCAGGTCCGTCGTACCAACCTGCATCCAGCCAGTAAACATTGGCACCGGTTCCGGCAATCTTTTGGATATAGTCAACCTGGTTTTTCTCGCTTACTGTTTCCAGCGCTGAAGATCCTCCACTCATTGCCAGGGTGACCGGTTCTTTGCCATTCCATTTTGGGGAGATCACCTCACGCATATATCTTCGGAACAGGTTATTGCCCTTTAAAGAATCGTTACCTTCCCAGTACAGAAGACAAACCAAAGGAGTACTAATCTCTTCGCCCGGTTTAAGATAAATTTCCAAATTGGCCATTCCGGCCTTCATCACCGTTTTATATCTTGATGGGTAGGAAAAATCGGCTTTCCAGTCACCCGACCACCCAATGGCGGTAACAAGGCCAATCCCATGAAATTCGAAATTCCAGAAAGGAAGACAGGTCATGCTTGACCGGCCAAGTCCGGGGCTTGAATTAATGTGAATCTCCTTGTTCAAATCCAACGTTTCGGTGATTGGCATAAAATCATAACGCGAGTTATCACTTCCTTTGTTGCAATGAATGATCGCAGGGGTTGCAGATTTGTCGGTATAAAATTTTGATACTTCATTCACGGTGACATCCAACGGAGATATATTATCAATAACAGGGCTGTTTTTTGATCCGGTGTTTTTAAAGTATAATTTCCATTCTACTGCCGGATGGTTAACAAATTCTGTCAGAAGACAATTCACTTCAAAAGTCCTGTCAGGCTTTATCCATTTGATTTTATGAATAATTCGATCCGAAATAATACTGTCTGAAGAACTGAAACTCCATTGACTTAAAAAGTCACGTGAAGATTGTCCGTCCATTACAAATGAGAGAGGGAGTTGGTTGATAAACAGGTCTTTGCTATCGAATCCATCCATCCACTCTTTTTCATTTTTTCCATAAACAACTGTAGCATTGGCCCAGTCGGAATGGCAGTACCGGACACTGCCCTCAGAATTCCTGACTTTCAAATAGAATTCAGTTACCCCTTCGATCGGAATATCAACAGTTAATGGATGATCACCTAACCCCAAAGGAGATGATTCCCAGATCACCTCTCCTTTCGCCTCAATACTGAAAACAATTTTTGATTGTGCATTCTTCCGGGTCAGATCGTTATTATCCAGTCCGATCTCAGCATAAAAACGGGTGGCAGGTTTTGGCAACTGGACCAGCAGTGAGCTTCTGGCGTGAACGCCTATCCCGTGCTCATATTTTTTCTTCCCAATACAAATCGGCTGATTCAGAAATGATTTCCCAAGTCTGAAATGTTCCCATTCCTGCTCAATCTGAATAATTGTCCCCTTTGCCCTTTTTGTTCCAAACAAATTTTGGGCAATATCACCCGGGAAAGCGAGTTCCTGCAGATTCGCCTGATATGCTTTCGGTTGGGAAAAAGTTGCCGGAGAAATCCCCAGCAGGATTAAAATAATGAGGGTTGTTGTTTTCATCTACTTTTTACTAAAATTATCCTTTATCGAAACCCAAATCCGTTGTTCAATCATTCGCATCCCCTTGTCTGAAGGGTGAATGGCGACTCCTGAATGTTTAAACCTGCCCAGGGCTAAATTGGTTGAATCCTTAGACAAGCCGGCTAATGAAATATAAGGATATCCCTTTTGAATCGCATATTCTTCAATTAACCTGTTAACACTTTCTTTGGCCCAAAAACCATCCGCAATCACTTTTACAGAGTGGTCACCAGGGGCAACATATTTGACAAGTTTGTCATACCACACTATAAAATGATCATCCATCGCTTTTTGGTCGTTTACATTCTCCGCTATTTTCATGATCAATACATCCGGATTTTTTAAGGGATCGAGATTAGACAAGGGATAGGTATCAAAATTCCGTTCAAAATCGGCAATATTTTTGAAATTAATCACCGCTGAAGGATCAACCTGATGGATGTCCCGGATAAGGAGATGAACTAAGTCACTGTCTTTTACCGAAGCTGCCATACCCCAGTCGCCATACCACCCAATTTCGGGACTGGGTGAATGACGGACCAGACTGTTTCCCAGGATAAGCACAGTTTTTTTCTTTTTGGAACTCCCTGATTTATTTGGTACTACATTTCCTTGAAAACAATCTCCTCTGGTTTGAATGAAGTCCCCTGAACCGCTGGTTGGTATTTCTCCTGTATAATTTGTTAAAACCAGGTCCGGTATGGTAACCTGTCCGGCAGCTTTAAAAGTTCCTTCACCTGCCAATGCTTCTGTATGAATCATATTGGAAGCCGAGATATGAGATATTGTTCCCCGGGCATCTACAACATTATTAATTCCTTTGCAATAAATATGATCCATTTGCAGGCAATCGACAGAACCACCGTTCGTTACACAAATCAAGGGGGAGTTATTTGACGGATAATCCCTGGTAACAATACTATTACTGACAGAGAGATAATTTATTTTAGTCCCGTTAATTTCGATATGATTGGTTGTTTTTGGCGTTGTTTGGGTATTTTCAGCTGAATTGTATCCTTCAAAAATCAATTTTTTGATGGTCCTATCCTTTCCGGATATTAATACTGAAGGGAAACTATCCTCTGCAAATCTATTCCGGGTTATATTTTTGAATATAATGCATTCAGCATTTGCCTGAATATTTGCACAAGTGTGATTTACATACGGAACAGATTTTCCCTCAGATTCAACATGGACATTTTCAATCAATATTGTCCCAATATTTCCGTTCCCCGGATTATTGATAGGGAATGCGTTTTGCCAGTAATTGTCAATCACTAACCAGTATTCCTTTGTTGTTCCATGTATATTTTTGATTGTGACATTATCAATGCGGCTTTTACAGCTTAAAAGACGAATTCCGAACAATCCACCCTCTAATCGTATATTATCCACTGTAACATTGGTGATATCGCCATAAAAGTTTTTGTAAAGAGTATTATTCAGGGTATCCCATTTTAGTTCCAAAGGAATATCTGCATTAAATGCAATATGATCGTCTTTTGCTAAAATATTGCAATCCCGGATAGTTACATTCTTAGCCGGTCCGACAAAATTTAATCCGTCACAATTGATAGGGGCATTTTCTCCAACATCTATTTTGACATTCTGAATAAAAACGTTTTCTACGTTTTGCGCAGATAAAGAGAATGTCCGGGGCTTATAGATCATTGCATCTTTGATTGTTAAATTTTTTATTCCGTAAAAGCGCAAAGCGCAAATCCAACCCTCTTTCGCATTGTCATGAGTTTGTGCAGGAGTTAACAGGTCATTGAATCCATTACCGTTCCATATTCCACCCTGGATAGAAATATTACAATCGATATTAGAAGCAAACCAGTTTGCATTACTTAAAAGACATTGATCCGAATTGTTCCTAAGGATTGCACCACACCCTTCAAAGGCAATGATTTTGGTATTGGAATAGATCTTAAGACCAGTCACAGAATACCGTCCATCCCAATAAACAATAATTGGGTTAAGCAGAGCCTTGTCCAACACCCTTTGGATAATTGCTGTATTATCCGTCCCAAAGGAGGTGCTGTTTTTGTCCAGGTTCGCATCAGATATTGCACCGAATGCGGAAAGATAATAGGCATTTGGCGATTTGGCCGATTTTTCCTGTGTTTGAGAAAAACTTAGACAATTCATGAATAATACAGGAATGATACAGGAGAACAGTCGCTTCATTTCTTACTATTAGTTAGTTTATTTTGCTCTAATTTATGGAGGCGGTACACCACACATTCATGAGGTTTGAGCTCGCCAAATACTCTCTTTCCATTTTTCCAATCTTTATTATTTGAAATATCCCTTATCTGTAGCGGAAACCATACTTTCAAATCTTTCTGAACCTTAAAATCAAACGGAACAACTTCTGAAGAACGGTTAAAGACACAGATCGCCAAATCATCACCTTCCAGCTCCTTTTTCAATACCTGCAGATTTCCTTTTCTGAAAAGTGTATACCCTTGTTTTCCGAGTTTATCCTGATCGATAGCGATTAATTCTTTATTCAGTAATAGTCCGGAAGTTTCTGTGTCCATACTCCGAATATCGAGATTTACAATCAGAGGTGCGGCAAGCATACACCACAAGGCAAAATGGGTTCGGTATTCAATGGCTGTGCACCCTTTGTACCGGCCATTTAACGAGGAGGACTTCCCCTGTCCATAAAGACCAACCATTAACAAATCAGGATCATTCCATCCATTTGGACCGGAATATTGCGCCAAACCTTCCTGTGCATCAAAAATCTCCATGATTCCGGTGTAAGTTTGGTTATTCGATTGCCACACATCACGTGAATCACCACCAGTACGCCACAAATGTCCACCAGCTGCTTTTGCCCATAACCAGGGTTTCCGGTGCCCCCATTCACAAATAGCAAAGATAATCGGCCTGCCCGTCGCGTTTAATGCATCGCCCATTTTTTTATACCGGATAAACGCAGTTTCCACATCCTCGGGAGCATTGCAATAATCATATTTCAGGTAATCAATTCCCCATTCAGCAAAAGTCTGTGCATCAATGGTTTCAAAGCCATAACTTCCTGTAACTCCGGCACAAGTTAAGGATCCTGCATCGGAATAGAGGCCCAGCTTTAACCCTTTTGAGTGGATATAATCGGCCAGAACCTTTATCCCGTTAGGAAACCGATTAGGATCGGGAAATAAATTGTTTTGGCTGTCTCGTCCTCCAACCCAGTAATCATCAACAAGAATGTACTGAAAGCCCGCATCCTTCATCCCGGTCATGACCAACGCATCGGCCATCTCTTTTAAAATTTGTTCATCGACCTCCTTCTCAACCAGGTTCCAGCTATTCCAACCCATTGGGGGTGTCAGTGCTAGATTTAGATTTTCCTGAGCAGAAGCGCCAAAGCCAATAAATAATATTAAAATTGAGACAAAAATATACTTCATTAAATTTCAATATTTTGTAACAAATTGATTAAAGGCAGTCTGAATAATATTCCGTAATGATTATTTTTTTCATTTCGTCTTTTCCGAACTCCCTGGTCCCTGACCTCCCTTAACACCTGACCTCCCTCAACACCTGAACTCCCCAACCCCTCCAAGGGAGGGGAAAGGAGGAGAGTGATGGATATATATTGTTATTAATTAGAGATTTAGAGATGTCATGAACACGAAATAGAAAAATTTTTATTTCGCGCATTACGTTTTACTGATTCTTTAAGTTTTTATGTTTCCCCTCTGCATCAACCGGAGAAATGATTTCAACCTGAGTTTTTGAAGCTAACTTCACCAAATCAGGTAGATCATAATAATTCAAAGCTCCCGGAACGATATTTGCCAACTGGTTTTTGGAATGATATGCATTTGCCACATCACGCCATGAATCAAGACTCCCGATGAGTTTTACATGGTTAAAACATTGACCCAGAGCAGCGGTGTGCAAGGCTGCCGGCCCGGTATACCCTATCGAAATAAGACCAATATCTTGATTATTAACGATTTTTAGATTTTGTAAATGTTTTGCAGCCGCAAGTATATCTTCTACCCGATAGGTCATCAATGTTTTCCCTTCATAAAGGGGTAATTTGGCAATCCAAAATTCACAATTATTGGCATCAATGCGGCGCCTATCAGCCAGTTCACCCGTGTTGCTAATATCAACCGATAAAACAATATGGTTCTGCATTAATTCTTTACGGATTTCTTCTTTTGTTTGTTCTCCGGTTTTACCATACTGACTGACGATGATGGTTGCCTCTCTTTTTTTTGCATTTCCATCGGGGATATACAATAATGCAGGCAGTTTAAAACCTAAGCTTTCATCGCGGACAATCAACAACTTATCAACCCGACGCCCATCTTCATGCACTGAACCAACCACCACAACTCTGCAGTTAGCGGGCTTGCTGAATCCTGTAAGTTCTTTAATCTTGGATAATATTTCGGCTGAAGAGTGTGTTTGTTGAAACTTAAGGCGATTTACATCACATTCTTTCACCTTTTCGCGGTTCAGATCAATCACCGAAAGTTCCCCTGCAAAGGAGGTCATCACCTGTCCTGTCTGACAAACTGTTACCTGGCTCTTTTCTTCAAAAAAACCTATATCTTCAGGTTCAGCAACTGGATTCGCATCATTCAAAAGCCATTTTTTACACCATTGCACCGAAGCTTCCCGAAGCGGTTTGTGCCAGCCATGCTCTCCCGGACAGGATACCATATCGGCCTTTTCAGGAACTTTCAAAACGGTATACATCCTTTTCAACTCCTCATATCCTTTTTTTGCCCCGTCTATGGAAAAGAAATCCTGTTCAGTGGCCAAAATCCGTATCGGGACAGGAGCAGCCATAAACAGGAAATCCTGTTCCTCTATTCCTGCCTTACCTTCACCCCACATCTGCTGGCATCCATCCTGGGAACCAATAGTTTTGAATTTTTCTTCAGAAGTAGCAATATAACATACCGGGGTAGCCACCTTTATCCGGCGATCAAATGCCGTCAGGTAAGTGGTCTGGGTTCCCCCTCCTGAATGACCGGCAACAGCCAGTTTCGTTTTATCGACTGATGGGTATTGCTCCAAAAAATCGATGCACCGGATATTATCCTGCAACTCTTCCACAAGGGTATTACTCCCTGTCAGCAGAAGGGCATGGCCGATTATTTCATGCAGGTAGGTCCCCTCTCTTGTAATTGCATTTCCCGACTTATCGAGGTATTGCAACCGCTCACTTTGACAAATCGGATCGGCCTGCAAAGCCGCAAAACCGTTTAAGGCAAATAGCCGGGCTACCTTTTGATATTCAGCATTTGCTTTCCCCTCTTTGGTGTGACCGCATGGGATATAAACAGCGGGAAAGGGGGCTTTGCCAGTTTTTGGAAGGTAAAACAAGCCGGTTATATGGTGATTGGGTCTACTTTCAAAAACAACTTTTTCTGTGGTATAAGTCCCCATATCTCTCTTGCCGGAAAAAACAGGGTTTAAAGGAGTCTTGGAAGGCAAACTACCAACTTTATCCTCCAGCCATTTTCTGATCTGATCTCTCCTTTGAAGAAGTTTTTCCGCTGAAACCAATGATTTTTCCAGGTCATACCTGCGCCGATCAAACTGCCGCTGTAAACGGTTCAGAAACCAGGTATTTTGAAATGTATCAGACTTTTCACCAAGTACTTTAAATTGATCTGGCTGCCCGATAACATAACCTGACAAGGAAAAAAGCATTACGAATAGTGGCAACCATATGCTTCTTTCCCTTCCAATTTTTATCAATCGGAAAATTCGATTTTTAAACAGGATAATATTCATTTGAGATGGATTAGTTCCCGGATAATGGTGGAATTGGATTACTTCCAATTATAATCTATTCATCTTATTTTCCTGACCCATCCGAGGGTTTAATATTTTTTACTGCTTCCCTAACGGCTATCAACTGTTTCATCTGACCTTCGGGAATATCAAGCAATGTACCGATGCGTTTCCCGTTTTCCTCAACAAAGGTTCCGATATCAAAAGTGATCACCCCTCCACCTTTGACCACATCGGCAGCGAAATTCGCAACCGATTTCGTGGTATGCATCGTATCCCTGCGTGCCCAGGTATTTCCCAGATATTGTAAGGTGTGCCATTGGATTTTATAGTTCGGGTCCCACCGGCCATAATAGGGTTTCCGGTATTTTTGTTGTCTTTCCCAATCACCGTCGCAATGGCCATGGGTAAATTCAGAGGCGCCATAGTTGCCGCTTGCCGTAATTGCATCGGGATTGCCATGTTTTATGGCTTCATGCATCCGATCCCTGTAATTGGTAGTTAAATCTTTGTCAAGACCATCAATCCACCAGCCTGAGAAACGTTTCCCGTAAAAGTCGCTGTAACACTGAACAACCTTAAGCCAATTTTCATATTGGTCAGTCTTTTTAGTGAAACTGGCCGGATTTGGCAGCCGGTATTGAGTATGTGCGGCAATATAAAACATCATATAGATCCCTCTTTTGTGAAGAGCTGTATACAATTCCGACGGCAAATCCCGCTTCGAGATATAAGAGCCCGGCTTCATTTCCCATAATTTTTCCAAAACAGGATTTGGAGCACAGGAATAGAGCTGATCCTGTCCAAGTGTTAGTACGATATAACCGGCGCCGCTCTCCTTAACCTGGTCGGCAAACTTCTCCACATCGACCGCATTGACGATGTTGTTCCAATCCTCAATCGTGCAATTTTCCTCCGGGGCAACAAAATGGAAAAACAGCCCGTATTTCGCCTTATGAAACCAGCCGAGTCTTTTCTCTAACAGAGCCTGCTCCTTTGCTGTCCGTTGTTTAGGAGGACTATACCACCCATTGTCATAATTTGTTTTGGCAGGTGTGATATCGGCAGGGGGATTAAGTGTTGCAAAAGGGGTTACTTTACCTGGTTCTTTTTTGGGAGCAGCAACACACTGCACCTCACTAATTAACATAAAATACAAAATAATAATAATTGAATTTTTCATAATAATAAATAAATTACATTAAAAGACTGATTTGAATTTCAGACGGAAGGTCGAGATGCCGTATGGAAGCATTGTGATTGGTCCGTTAACCTGATCTCCGGGCTCCTCTCCAACCGGGCAGATGCGGATTGATTCGGGTGTTCCGGCAGGGAAAGTAAGTTTAACTGTTTCAGGTTTATTGGAGATGGAGCGAAGACGGAAAAGTGTCTCTTTGCAATTACCCAAAGGCTTAAGGATGGTTATATAAACCTGATCGTTATCCAGAAGAATCAAAGGGGTAATTTTGGGATTTTTGTTGGCAGCAACATGAGTCAGGGGTTGTGATTGTTCCATTCCAAACCGGTTGGCAGTGACTACATTAAATGCTCCATGAGGTAGGATACGGTAACGGAAAGTTACGGGTCCGTCCTGTGTCAGGGGGAAATTGGTTTCCCAATGGTTGTTCATTACCCAGGAATAGATTGTTGAACTGGGTTCGAGTTTAGTGAGCCACGAACTCTCCTTATCAAATTTCATATCAATATTTGCCGTCATATTGCCCTGTTCAAAAAGAGGGGCATCGAGTGAGCACCAGGTTACACCAGCCTTATCGTTCGAGATGTCGAGCCAACGCTGCAGGACGATCCAGTTCCGGTTTCCCTGCGGCCACTGATCTTTTTCCAACTCCATCACGCCCCATGGGATATCTACACGGGTGACACTATGTGGAATATCAAATCCAAAACCGAAATGAATTCCATCCTTTTCGAGGAGCGGCAGTTTATCAACCACATTGCTGATTTCAACCCATGGTTCACCTTCAACGATCCTGACTGAGCGGGTGATACCCCGGCAACCTCTACCCTTTGAAGTAACCCGTAACTCGGCAACCAGCGGACCGGCTTCAACAGTAGAAACCACAATATTTGAATCTGCCCTGGGAGCATCAACACTGGCTTTTAACCAGCGAAAAGCATTTAGTCCACCATTAAGTTTCAAATCGGCGTAATCTCGTCCTGAAGTCCGATTGATCAGATGGGAAATATTTCCTGTTAAAGGGTCGACGGTAACCTGCAGTTGGCTGTTTTCAAGGGTGGTGGATTTAATTTTACATCCGTTGGTAAACGAGCTGTTTCCCTTTTCTACCCGGTAATGACGTGAGCCGAGTGCGGGGATATCCGAAGTGAGAAAAACGAGTTCTCCAGTTGTGAGCCGTTGAGAAGGTACCTCCTTTCCCTGTTCATCGGTAACACCGTCGCCTCGGGTACTTTCGGCTTTCGACAAGGTAATGAGGCCGCCATGATTCCATGAATTGGTATTAAGAACGGCTATCCCACCCTCCGAAGGGCCATCCGGCGGACCCATGGCGCCTTTGGACTTATCTGTTGCAGGAGCAAGGGCTTCATCGAACAAGGCCAGGGTCCGGTCACTGGCCTGATGGAAATAATCCTGTTTAACTTTCCAGATTGCATCCTGGAAATAGGATTCCGTAGGGTTTTCAAAACACCAGGTATGTTCTGATCCGAGGGAGATGTAACGCCACGCCTCATCAAATTCATTGCGGGGGGAAGCCTGGCCCGGATGGAGCATCGACCAGAGCGTTTCAGCCTGGGTGAGTTTTTCCTTTGTATTGCGGTTCATGGCCGTTAAACCGGCAGCAGTACCCAACCCATCGGTCCAATATTCGGTATAATCACCTTTGACCACAGGCAGTTTATCTCCATATTTTTTGTCAATCATTTCCATGATCTCGTGACCACCGGCGATGGTGATATGAGGATATGCATACTGTTCGTTCCATGTTTTTACGGCATCAGGAACATCTGCATCCAACGGGCTGTTATCCCACAACGACCAGGAGAGGACACAGAAATCGTAAGGATATTTTGCTTTTTCGAGATCTTTAAGTGTATTGGTGAAATTAACTTTTGCACTTCCTGTTTTAATTACAGCAGGGACTTTGGATGGATCGCGCTGCCCAAACCATGGTCGTCCGGTGGTTCCACCTTTTTCCATACTCCCACTACTGGCATACATTCCAGGCTGAAAGAAGAGCACTTTGGATTTGCCGTCCGCACCGGCCCACCAGAAAGGGTATCCGTCGGTCCCCTTGTGAGCATTTCCTGAACGTGCACAGTTTGGCCATGACATGACATATTTAATACCCTCCTGTGCCATGACCGGAATAAGTCCGGAGGTGATTCCTGGAATATCCATCTGCTGAAACACATCCACTGGTTTTCCGGTGAGTTTCTGCATTAGCCGGCTGAACTGAAAAATATGGAACAACTCTTCATCAGAGCAGACGCTGGTATTTATATTCAAATAACTGGCATCAATACATAAATAACCATCCCGGACTGCTTTAACAATATGCTCGCGCTCCTCAGGTATGGAAACCCAAAGCCGTTCAACAGGCCAGGTAACCTCAGGATTCCACCGGAAACGGGAGCCGAAAGGAAAATCCTTTGTTGCCTCTCCAAGTTTTATCCCTTCGAGGACATTGGTTTTATGCAAGGTTTCTACATTTTTCTGGGTATTGGTATAGCCGACATCAACGTGGGAATGGTTATATAGATAGACGTTCCAGTATCGCATAGGTGGAACGATCACCGTCTTTAAAATGTTATGCTCACCCTGAACCAATTTCAGAATGACTTTGCATTCCTTATTCAGACCAATATTAGCTGGTAACAATACGGTGCAAATAGAGTCGCCCCCAACCTTCGGTGTAAGATTAGTAAGCTCTGTCAATCCCTCAACATTGACTTCAATCTTCGCTCTGCCTGCTATTTTTCCACCTTTAAAATCGATCCGTATTTCTCTTCCGGGTTTGCCATCTATGCGGTAACGATAAACCGGCTGAGGCAAACATTGCATATCCGTTGGAAAAGGCATCCCGCTGGATCTATGATTAACACCCAGCCGGGGTATAGTTTCCTTTATCAATGGTACCTCTTTATTATCTGCAAAGGCAAAGAGGGATGAAACTAGAATTATACTAACGGTGTATAAGAATGCTTTCAAAATTAATATCCTCTTTAATCCTATATTTAACCTAATACTCATTAAAAATTTCATGCCCGGAACGGATTAAACCATTGGGTTCAACAAACCCCATATACATTGTATCCCATTTTCTCCCTATTATGGGACGATGCAAGTCTGCTACAAAAGAATGATGAAGCCCATGAGTCAGGAACCCGATACCCGCCTGCTTTAGTAAATCCAGGTCGTTGCGGATATATTTAACCCGGATAGCATCATCATTGGAACCCCAACAACACTCTGTTGCAATAACTGGTTTTCCCAATTTCTTAAGTTGGTTGATCAGTTTGGCAAATCGTTCAACATTTTCCGCCTGACTGCACCAATCTTTACACCAATAGGGATGGATGGCATGAACATCCACAAAAGAATCAATTGCGTTTAAATCTTCACCTCCAAATATTCCCTGTGTGCCAATGGATACCGGCGTTTTAGTATCTGTTTTTTTTAATTCCATCGACATTGATTTAAGAAAATCAAGGGTTATCTCAGCCAATCCTCCATTATTGAATGGTTCGTTTGCCAAATCGTACATAAGCAAATTATTTGTCGGGAGGATTGCCTCGACAAGTTCCCTTAAGTATTGTCGATGTGCTCCATAATTATTGTTTCCCCTTGATGCATTTAATTGTTCTATAGAAAAACCACCAAAATCCACCAGAGAGTGCCAGTTATTAAAGATTACCGGAATCATTTTAATATTACGCCCGCTTAAAATAGCTGCTGCTTGTTTTGCTGCTGCTAAAAATTGTAAGCGATTGGAAATATAAGCATCAAATGAGAACCAGATTCGCAGAACATTCAACTTTGGAAAGAGCGTTAATCCCAAATCAACCTCACGGGAGAAGGTAGATTCACGAAAATCATTCCAAATCTGAATTCCATTGCACCCCCAACTTGGTTGATAATTAAAACCCCGAACCCAGGAATATTCTCTAATTCGATCTGTTTGAATTTTTGATGCCCTAAAGGATTGCAATACATTTCCGGCAGGCAATGCTGCCCCTGCAACAGCTCCAACTCCAATTTTTTTTAATGCATCACGACGTGCCAAATACATATTTTTTTCAGATTACATACTTAAATTTCTCCCATTTAGTCCATATCATCCTCTCCAGACTCTTGGAAATTTGATCAGGTCGGCAATTTTTACTTTCTGACCTGTTTCAATGGACTGTCTTGCCGCAATACCAATCAGGCTCGACATAATACCTGCCCTGCTCCCGGCTTTACATCCCAGGGGATCGGCTTCGGGAGGTAAAAACATCGCGTTTTTCAACCGTTCATCAGAGCCTCCATGGCCACCTGCCGGGGCTTTCATGGTCCAGTATTTGGTCGTCTCGCGGTCTTTCGTCAACCTGAATTCTGTCTCAGGAGCTTCCCACGGTTGCCTTTTATTCAGACGGACATCGAGGCGGCCGTTTTCGCAGGTAAAACCTATGAATTGTCCTTCATAGGGCATAAACGTTTGCATGGTAT
>Ga0364881_10121_pt1 | contig 53653 bp, 45 predicted proteins | sample ExccelJu500001D4_5_FD_206923 | JGI IMG/M metagenome (GOLD analysis project Ga0364881, IMG submission 206923) | Enriched cells from Trout Bog Lake Hypolimnion, Wisconsin, USA - BchlTB.July30.5000.01.D4 | ecosystem: Environmental > Aquatic > Freshwater > Lake > Hypolimnion/Profundal zone | place...
ACAACAAGATTGTTGTAATACAAAATGTTGTGATCTCAAAATATCGAATTTATTTTCTTTTTTTTGCTAATTGAATGTTTTTGAATATTGACATTTTTCCTTTTATCAACTATACTGATATATAATGGCACTCTAGAGTGGTTCTCATGCAAAACAAAAAAAGATATAAAATGTTAAAGAAAACAGATAAACCGTATCCGCTGCCGAAGTACTATCAGATCAGCGAAAGCATTAAGGAAAAAATTGCCGGCGGGGAGTTCGTTCCCGGCGGCAAAATCCCCACCTATCAGATACTGACCAAATATTTCAATACAACGATGTCAACAATATGCAATGCCATACAACAACTGGAAAATGATGGTTATATTCACACGGTTCGCGGAAAAGGGATGTTTGTCACCGTTCCGGCAACCGTAACCGATGACGCAGATGCTGCCGCGGCCAGTTGGAAGGTCGGACTGGCGATGCATACCAGGGGTGATCTTATTCAAAATCTCGTGGAAGTGCTCGTTCATGATTTGGAAAAACATGATATCGACGCCTTTCCGCTGTCAACGGTTTTGCCAAACACCAATTATTACCTTAAAGAAAAGTGTCTGGAGAAATGCATTGCCAAAGGCATTGACACGCTGGTGATGGACGGCTCTCGTGATATGCCATACAAATTGCTGCTCAAACGCCGTGCTGATTTTAAACAGTTGAATTTTCTCATGCACTACAACAGTGCAATTGATTTTCCGGATGCGAATATTATCGTTTTTGACTATGCCGGGGCTGGTCGGCTGGCCGCGGAACATCTGATTAAAGCCGGACGTGAAAAATTTGCTTTTGTCACTTTCAAGGTAGCATCGGAGGCCGAACGCCGGCGCTACGGCTGCCGGGGTGCGGATGAATGTCATGATATGGCCATGGTGTCCGGCATGAAATCAGTTTTACAGGAAGCCGGATTCCCTGAGTCTTGCCTGACTGTCATCAGAGAAAACGCTCCATTTACGGAGAAAAATATAACATACTTCACCGAATTGTTAAAAGAGGGGCCTTGGGGAATTTTTGCCGTTGGTGATTTTCGTACCGTCGAGATTTATAAAGCAGCAGCAAGAATAGGGCTGGATTTTAAGCAAAATCTCAGCATCGTCGGTTTATACAACACCTCATGGACGGAGGTGCTTCATCCGACATTGACCTCGATCTCGATTAATGAAACGGAAATTGCCCATTTGGCCGCCGATTGCATCATTAACCGTAAAACCGGGCAGCGGATTGTGGTCGAACCCAAACTGATCGTCCGGGAAACATGAAATGAGTTTTTAACTTTTTTAAACGCAACCACGAAACAGAGGGGGATTGAATCATGCGCATGTTAAAAAAACTAAAAAAGACAGGGCGGAAATTATCAAGTCCTAATTTAAGTTTTACGCTCATTGAACTCCTGATAGTGATCGCCATCATCGCAATTCTCGCCTCAATACTGCTCCCGGCCTTGAACAAAGCGAGAGAGAAAGCCAAGGCGCTTTCGTGCAAAAATACCATGAAAACCATAAGTTCCGCCACCGTTTTTTATGCTAATGACAACTGCGATTTTTTCCCTGTCGGCCTAGGGGCATGGGGAACATTAATTTCGCTTAAATATGTGCCTGCCATCGTAATGGATTGCCCTTCAGACCTGACTCGCACTCCCAACGTCAATTATTTTGCTTATGCCTGGAACTCTTATAAGAGGCAATCTGTAAATTATGGATTACTCTGGAATATGCATACGGGATATCTGCCAAGCAACTATGCATCCTGGCGAATGGGCAAGATGAATAACCCGACGCTGCATGTGTATGTATATGACGGAGAAACCGGCACGTCCACCACTTACACAAACTCGTATTACTACGGGTGCTCTGACAGACCGCACCTTGACTTGTGGGAACTCAGACATCAGGGCGTCGCTAACTTAACTTTCGCCGACGGACATGTCGGGGATGCGTCATATGCAAAATATATGAACTCGTTTTTCACCTATCAGCAACCGTAGCCGGATCGAGCTCCTAAACAAAACCCACAAGAAATTTAAGAGGTAGAAAAAGATGAAATCGCGAATGTTCTTTAGTTTTGCATGTGTTTTGGCAACTTTGTCGGCGCCGCGTATCCGGGCGGAAGAAAAAGACGCCGGCGCCGCAACTGCGCCTGCAACTGAAACCCTGGTAACGGCAACGGTTAATAATAACGATGCGGATGATTATCTGAAATTGAACAATGCGAAAACCCGCTGGACATTACGTTATAAAAAAGATTTTACCCAGGATCCGGGCAAATATATCGCAACAGACGTCTCGGAGTGCGATATGAAATGGAAAAAAGTTACCGTTCAAGGCAGAACTTACCAGAACGGGTTGTATGGTTTGACCATAACTTTCCCTTTCGATATCAGCAGTCCGATTCTGAAGGCAAAAGTCATTTCTGCCGTAGCCAATTATGCCGACTCCGCCAGAAGAACCGTCTTTGTCGAATACTCTCTTGACAATGAGACATTTACTTCTTTAGCAAAGACTGAATTCGGGGCAGGAACCGGGAAGCTTGAAGGCGACATTGATTTCAGCGGCAAAAACGTCAAAAAAATATGGATCAGGCTTCGCGGGGCCAATGATAATAATGCACGATATGGCGGCGGCATTGTTTTTCACGACATTGACGTTATGCTCATTGGCAGTATTGCAAATAAATAACATTCTTAGTTATGGATGCGTATAAGATATGATAAAAAAAATTGTTTTGGGACTGATATTGTTTACCGGACTAATATTGCATGGCGCAGATAAAGCCGGAGATTCGGAAAATCCATCAACTGTTCCGTCAATGGAAAAAGAGTTTTATACGGGAGTTTACATCTATGATTACCGGATGCGGACATTGGCCGCCGAACAGGGCAGAAGCTATTCTGATCTGATGGATGAACATTTAGCAAAACTGTCTTCTCTGGGAATTAATGCGGTATATCTTGGCGGCGTCGGTTCCCAAAATATTGACGAAAATTTGCAGTTGTTCCAAAAACATAATATCAAACTGATTCCTCAACTGGATTTTGCCTACTTTCAAGCGAGTTGGGATGATAACACGCTGGAAACATACGCGAAAAACGCGGCGGCGCTGATCAATAAATACAAGGGGAATCCGCAGATAATTGCCTGGAGCGTAAAGGAGGAACCGGCGGCAAACAGCATGGATAAATTGTCGGTCTATTATCAAAAGATACTTGAGCTGGCCCCTCAAACGAAGTTTAACTTAATTTGCGACAATATCAGGGCCATGAAAAATGTGACTAAGCCTGTTCCAGGCATTTCAGGTTCAGATATTTATATATTCTGGTGGGAGGTCTCCGCCGGGGGATATTGGGCGTCGCCGGCCTTTGCATTAAAATATTTGCGGGGAAAAGCCAAAGATTATGCCGATGAAATATCCCAAAGGAATAGCGATTTCATGCTTGTGCTCACTGCGGACGCAATGATTGACACATCGCTGGCCAATGCGATTTCCGACCCCCGCAAATTGACTTATATCCCCGAAGCCCAGCGGGAAGCATATATCGCTAAATGCAAGAAATTTGCCGCGGACGGGCGAATGGGATGGGGGCAGTTTCAAAAAGACGGCAAGACGTTTTATAATGTCTGGAAATATTATCATCCGCCGGCAAACTGCACTAAAGCCATGATTTGGACGGGAATTATGACCGGCGCCAAGTCAATTTATTTTTGGATGTATGCTCCGCAAACCAAGGCGGATTCCGAAATGACCTTTGAACGCGCCTCTTATGAAGTCAAAGGCGAAGCATATATTGCGCTGGGCCGGGATATTAACCAAACAGGCCCTGAGCTTAAAGAATATAGTGAAACCATAAAAGAATTATCTCCGTACAGGAAGATTATCGTTAATATGACGAAATTGTCCGAAACGCCGGTAAAAAGCATAACAAAAAATATTTTCAATAATGCATTTGCCTATCCGGGAATAAACGGGAAAATTGTAGTCCTGCATAATGCCGAAGTCGGAACCTGGCCGGACAATGATAAAATTTATATTGATAGTAAAGGAAATCTTAAAGACTATAAACCTTTTACTGATGCGGTTACCGCACTTTGCGAGATTGCTCCGGCGCGGGGCGAAGGCGTTTATGATCTTGTCGATGGCGGGGAAATCAAAGAAAGTGAACAAGATTTTAATTTTGTCTACCCGATAAAAATTCCGCCTGGAAGCGGAAAGTTTATTTTTGTCGGTACTAAAGAGCAATTTTTAAAGCTTTATAAACAAATACAACACTGATTCAACAGGACTTTTTATGTTTACACCGAATTTTTATCCGGCGAAGATGCTTTTCGCGCTTGTTGTGCTGATATTGACGATAATGCCAGGCTGGGGACAGGCAGCGATAAATCCCGAAAACAAAATGGCGCGGTTCCTGGACAGCCGCCTGCCGATCGGATTCTATATTTATCTCGGCAACTGGCGGCAGTATAAGGATGCCGGAGCGCATGACCTGGATAATGCCATTGAGGAAATGGCCCGGCGGGGTTTCAACTATTTGTACGCGGGCGGGTGCGGCGACACCCCGTTATGGGCTAATTTACTGGCGGGGTGCGAAAAGCATCACATTGCAGTGGTCCCGCAGTTGGACTTCGCGTATCTTAGAGACCCCAAGGCAAATGTGGAAGAGTTGGTTGCCCGGGCAGCGCCATTCATCAAGAAATACAAAGATCACCCGGCGCTGATGGCTTTTTCGGTGAAGGAAGAACCTTCCGTCGCCCACATGCCGGCCTTAAAAAAATATTATGAAGGCATTTTACGGGAAGTTCCTGACGCTCCTTTGCATTTGCTGTTCTCCAACCTGCCGCCGCTTGTGGATATGGAGCCCCCCTGTTCTGGAATCATAGGGACAGACCGTTATGGGTTCTGGTGGGAGATGTCAGGTCATCGCGCTACTCCCTGGTATGCATTAAAATGGTATCACAGCCAACTGGATAACTATTATCAATCAGCGGCCGGGCGGGAAGCCGATTTTCAAGCGGTTTTCACCGCTTCCACGCTGGAAACAATTATTTCGCATGACGGACTTAAAGCGGCGTTATATCCCAATACTATGGCGTTATCAGCAGACGCTCGAAAAAGGTTTCTTCTCGACCCGTCCGGCGCATTGTCCGCGGAAGCCCGCGACCAGTTATATCATACCATACTGGAGCTTGCCGCCGCTAAAAATCAAGGATGGGAGCAAGCACAAGACAGATTGCGCTTTTGGAAATATTATCGTCCGCCGGTTAACTGTGTGCGCGCGATGGCATGGCTGGGAATTATGGAAGGAGCCCGCTCCGTAGCTGTTTGGGCATGGCAGCCGCCGGACGAAAAGATGAATAAATTTGCCTACCGCTCCAATGGAAAAACCGGACGCGAGTATATAAACAGCATTACGGGATGGGACGGCAAAGGAACTCCGCAGTTGGATGAATATTCGGAGTTCGCCGGACAGATTCAACGTTATGCGAGACTGATCCGGGTTATGACCAAAGAATGCGCCCCCTTTGATAAAAAGAATCTGCCTTTGGGACACGAGTTGGCTGTTGATACGGAAGGTGCAAAATCCGTCCTTGACGTAGAAGACGATGACGTAGCATGGCAATCGTTCAAGGTGCCGGGGTATTCAGGGAAAGTAATTGTGATGGTAAACACCAGTGTCGGAAGCTGGTGTAACGGACGCTCGCCTCACTATCTTTCGTTCAAAGACGTGTTCCGTATTGATGATTCCGGCAATGCGGCGGACTATATTCCTTTTAAAGAACCGCGAAAGCTGAAATGCCGTATTCCGGAGAAAGAGACGGAGTGTATTGATCTTGAAACCGGTAAGCTTGCAACGACGGACTCCAATCAAGCGCTGACTTTATCCATCATTCCCGGCGGCGGGCGTTTCCTCTTCCTGACGGCCAAAGGCAGTGACGAATGGCCCCGGTTTAAATCGCAGTTTAAACTTTAGGCACGACAGGCGAACAACGTCATGATGACGGCGCAATTTCCAGATGAATCACATAAATTCACTAACTTGTATTTGTGGCATCGCATATTACTTTATGTTCCGTAAGGTCAGCGCCGAATAAATAATAAGATATGACGCTTAACTTGAATTGTTCCGCAAAGAGGAATAAATAATGGTTATCGGATTGCGCATTCTTGCTTTGATGATTGATGTGGCATTTTGCTTCGGAACCTTGCCTATGCTCCTGACCGGAGCCACATTGTGCTTCGAACTGTGCCCTTTTGGTATTGTGCTTTTTCCATTTTTATTTCACCTGATAATATTTATGTGGCCTCTTCTGTATCTGGCAATTCCAACCGGACTGTGGGGCAAAACTCTGGGCAAATTGATCTGCCGGCTATCCGTGACCGATTATCGCGAACGGGCCCCCGGCTTCTGGCACGCGCTGGGCCGGGAGGTGCTCAAGTGCCTGGCCATCGGTTCAGGGATCGGGGCAGTAATCACTCTGTTCCAGGTTATCTATCAGGGGGAAACATGGTACGACAACCTGTGCGGCACAAGCGTGGATTTCAAGCCATACATTCGCCTGACGCAGACTCAGAAAAATTGGCGCAAGTTATATAAGAAAAGATAAACGCTTCTGAAGCAATATTGACCTTTCTGTTTTACTACATCCGAATTCATGATATATTAACTGAATGCTTAATTTGTTTGATTGCGCATTAAAATAATGTTTGTAAGGTAAAATTATTATGAATAATAACGATACGCGAAACCGTTCCTGGTTGCAGAGCATTGCCCACCGGGCGATGCTGGAAAGAGGGATGATTCCGGATTTTCCGCCGGAAGTGTTAGCCGAACTCGACCGCATCAACGGCCCCGCGGTAAACCCCGGGGAAACGGCGCGGGATCTCAGGCATCTGCTGTGGTGCTCCATCGACAATGATGATTCATTGGACCTGGACCAGCTCACAGTGGCCGAAGACCTGGGTGGAGGCTCGATCAAGGTGCTGGTCGCCATTGCCGACGTGGACGCCGTCGCTCAAAAACGTTCGGCCATTGACAATTATGCCCGGCAGAATACCACTTCCGTTTACACCGCCGCTGAAATTTTCCCGATGCTGCCGGAAAAACTTTCCACCGACCTTACTTCGCTCAATTATGACTCGGACCGCATGGCCGTGGTCATTGAAATGACGCTTACCGGCGACGGATCGCTCCGGAGTTCGGATGTTTACCGCGCAATGGTCCGCAACCGCGCCAAACTGGCTTACAACAGCACCGCCGCATGGCTGGATGGAAAAGGGCCGGAATTACCGGCGGTCACCACGGTCGGCGGGCTCGAAGAAAATATCCGGCTCCAGAACAGCGCCGCGAAAAAGCTGAAAGCGCTCCGCGTTCAGCAAGGCGCGCTGGACTTTGAAACCATCCAGGCGCGTCCGGTATTTGAAGGCGACGAACTCAAAGATTTGAAAGCCGAAAGATCGAACACGGCAACAGATATTATCGAAGACTTTATGGTGGCGGCCAACGGCGTTACCGCGCGCTATCTGGCATCCAAAAATTTTCCGTCGATACGGCGCATCGTCCGCATTCCCAAACGCTGGGACCGGATTGTCGAACTGGCCGCCGAGCGCGGAACGAATCTGCCCGCGGACCCGGACTCCAAGGCGCTGGAACAGTTCCTGCTGGCTGAAAAAAGCGCGGACCCGCTGCGCTTTCCCGATCTCTCGCTCAGCATCATCAAACTGATGGGCAAGGGCGAATATGTGGTTGAACTGCCGGGCGAAAGCGCCGCCGGCCACTTCGGGCTGGCGGTCAAGGATTATACTCATTCCACCGCGCCGAACCGCCGTTTTCCGGATCTGATCACCCAGCGGCTGCTGAAGGCGGCAATCGCGGGACGCCCCATGCCGTATCAGAATGACGAATTACAGGCGCTCGCCAGGCATTGCACCGAAAAAGAAGACGATGCGAAAAAAGTTGAGCGGCTGGTCGAAAAATCCGCCGCCGCCATGCTGCTGGAATCCAGAACCGGCGAACAGTTCGACGCCATCGTCACCGGGGCCGCCGACAAAGGCACCTGGGTCCGTCTGATGGAGCCGCCGGTCGAGGGCCGGCTGGTGAGCGGTTTTGAAGGGCAGGACGTCGGCAACCGGCTCCGCGTGCAACTGGTCCGCACGGATATTGAGCGCGGATATATTGACTTCAAAAGAGCGTAATTCCAGCATGGCATACAAAAAGAAACAAACCCGCCGCAAGATATGGGCATATACCGGAAAGACGGCAGTTAAGCCGAAACCGTTCGGTTTTTACGCGCTGATTCAATTAGATATCTCTTCCGTGAAAAAGGAATTATTGCGGAAGTGGAAAAAAGCGGAACGCGATTTCGAAAAGCAGCAGAAAGAGTGGGACGCCTACTGCAATGAAGACCGGCCGGCCTATGAAAAATGGATGCATGCGACTTTCGGCGGCCGCCTGACCGAACTGCGGGAACTCCGGGACCAGATACACCGGAAAGGCTGGTTTGTCGAGCAGGTGGAATGCCTGAGCGACTTGTCCGGGAAATCCGCCCGCAAAATATATCTGGAATTACTGAAAAAAACCAAAGACGGCATGTCGCTGCATGACGCCCTGGTCGAATATGTCAACGAATTTAACGCCGATATTGACGAAGAATTTGGGGACGATGACGATTTAGATGAAGAATTCGAAAATATCTTTGAAGGCGAAGAGGATGGCGATTTTAAAGATGACTTCGACAAAATCTTCGAGGATTTTGAAGATGTTTTCGACGATAAAAAGAAGGTTCGCCGCGAGAATCCGGAAGCCAAAAGCCAACAAGCCAGAATCCGGGATATTTACCGCAAATTATGTTTCAAGCTCCACCCGGACACCGGCTGCGATTTCAATGCCGAAAACAGCCGGTTGTGGCATCAGATCCAGGAGGCTTATCAAAATGACGACCTGGACCGCCTGATGGCGATTCAAGCCTCGCTGGACATGAAACAGGACCCGATGTCCGTCCATATCTCATGCACTCAAATTTTAGCGGTTATCGACGATTTCAAAAATGGCTTGCGTTCGGTCCGGGCGCTGGTCCGCGACGCCAAACTGGAATCTTCCTGGCGTTTTCTGGCATGGACCGACAAAGAGCGCAAAGCCGCGGTGCGCAAGCTGGAACAGGAATTTACCCACGAACTGCTCAGCCTGAAATATGAAATGGAATACCTGGAAAGCGTGGAGAAAAAATGGAACAAGCCGGCGGCGGCGAGAAGCAAACCGAAACCCAAGCCCGAAGCAAAAGTAAAACCGCAGGCAAAAGCAAAATCGCAACCCCCGGATTCCGAAGAATATATCCAACCGGGATTATTTGATTTTTGAGCTGAAAATAACCGGCTTTGAATACTGTTAACCACAGAAACACAAAGAATACTTTTAAGAGTTAACAGCCAGAACGGATTTTTTTGTTTTAAACCTGAATTAAAACTTTGTGCCTTTGCGTCTTTGTGCGAGATAATTCCCCTTTCAACAAATCAGGATTACGCACAGTCAATTTGTCCGCTATTTTTTGATGCGGGTCAGCTTCAGTTTCACTTTTTCCGGATAGATATTATTGACCTTTATTTCCGGATCGCTGGTCCAGCAGTAGACTTCCGAGCTGAAAGAACCGGATTCCTGCAAGGCTGAAACATCAATATAAGATTTGATCTCTTCCGCCTTCAGCAGGGCCACTTTGCTCTGCGGGCCGTAAACCGTGATATCAGCGTTGGGCGTGGAAAGCAGTTCCACTTTCATGGATTCGGGCTCATCCGGGGCTTGCAGCAGGCGAATCGGCACTGATTTGAATGTCCTGGAGATAAAATTACGGACAATTTCCACCTGAACCGTCACTTTGACCGGAGAGACTTTTATCGAGTCCGGGGCCGATAACGGAGCTTGATATTCAAAGCTTTCTATCGTCTGGCTGTCCAGCGGAATCGGACGGGTCTGGATTGATTTAATTTCTTTGATGATGCTCTGCGGGCCGATAATCAGCACCTCCGCCGGGTTGATTTTTATTTTGCCGACCGCGTAATCCTTCGGCAGATTCTGGATTAAATCAAATTTCTCCTCGACCGGCACCTTTTTTGAATCATTGCGCTCCAGCGAGAGTGGAATCTCTTTCGGTTCAAAATTTATGGCGCTTACGCCGAACGGGGTTCTGATGTTATCCATGCTCAGCTTAAGCAGATAAGGGAAACCGGCGATATATTTATTCTCCACTACTTCCGCCCTGACCTTGATATCCATCGCGCCGATGCCGGAAAGATTTTGTTTGCTGCCGCGCACGGTCACGTTAATGGACGGTTTTCTGGCGTCCAGATTGACCAGGGCGCCCGGCAGTTCGATATCCACCGGCACATTCGGAATTTTCTCTTCGGTACCGATTTTATTGGCGACCATCAAGTACACCAGCACCGCAAAAAACAACGCGAGCACTTTCCGGAGAAAATCATTGCGGATAATCGCCGGGATCCATCTTAACCTGGCTTTTTCATGATTGTCTAAACGATAGTCCATTATGATCCGTCCTCGCCGCTGGTAAAGCCGGTTAATTGTTCATTTTCCTCCATCGTGCCGAACAAACTCGAGAACGAATCGTCATCGTTGGAAATCAGCAGCCCGGTGAGGTACTTCAGCAGTTTATCCGCTTTGACGTCCTGCCGGAGACTGCCGCGGCAGGCAATGCTGATCTTGCCGGTTTCCTCCGAGACCACGACCACCACCGCGTCCGATTCCTCCGTAATCCCGATTGCCGCGCGATGGCGGGTTCCAAGCGATCTGGTCAGGGATTCGTCACGCGAAAGCGGCAGAATGGAATGGGCGGCAATGATTTTGTCGTTTTTAATGATAATCGCCCCGTCATGCAATGGAGAGTTGGGGAAGAAGATGGATTCGATAATCAGGGAATTCAGCCTTATGTCCAGTTTGACGGAATCCTCGACGATGGCCCGCATGCCGATGCTGCGCTCGATGACGATAATCGCGCCGATCCGGCGTTTGGACATATTCAATACCGCGGTTACAACCTCGGTAATGGCTTCTTTTTTACGGTTGGAATGCAGGAACGACGCGCTGCCGAGCTGGGCGAAGGCGCGCCTGAGTTCCGGCTGGAAAATAACGATGATCGCGGTGGCCAGGACGGTCCAGACGCCGGTCAGAATCCAATTGAGGACTTCGAGTTTAATCAGGTCGCAGACCGCCGTCAGCAGCATCAGCATGATTAAGATTCCCGCCAGGATGTTCGACCCTCTGGTGCCGCGCAGATAATACAATACTTTATAAATCAGAAACGTCAGAATGGCGATTTCCAGGGCCGGCCGCAAATACGTCCAGGCCTGTTGCATATAGATCATATAATTTGCCATTTTTCCAGTCCCTTATTTTATATATCCAGCGCAGCGGCTGAACATCGTCACGACATCCTTCATTGCCCTGACATCATGCACCCTGATAATTTCCGCCCGGCGCATGGTCAGGAACGCCGTTACGCCGGCGGTGCCCCAGAGGCGGTCTTCCGGAGTTTTGCGCCCGAGCGCCGTACCGATAAACGACTTGCGGGAATGTCCAACCAGAACAGGGAACCCAAGCGCTTTAATTTCTCCGATTCCGCCGATCAGCTCCAGATTCTGTTCCGGAGTCTTTGAAAATCCGATTCCCGGGTCGAGTACAATATTTTCCCGTTTCACGCCGTATTCAAGGGCTTTTTCGACGGCCTGCAATAAAAATTCCGAAACTTCTTTAACCACATCGTCATATTTGAGGTTTTCAGCCGACTGCATGGTTTCCGGCGTTCCCCGCATGTGCATCAGTATCAGACCGGTATCATATTTCGCGGCAACCGCGGCAATCGCGGGAGAATACTGCAATCCGGTAACATCATTAATAATATCCGCGCCGGCTTCGGCGGCGGCTGTCGCCACTTCCGCCTTTCTCGTATCGGCGCTGATAATGCAATCTGGATATTTACGCTTCAGTTCCCGGATTACCGGCACAATCCGGGCGATTTCCTCCTCCGGGCTGACCGCGGCCGCGCCGGGGCGCGTGGATTCGCCGCCGACATCAATGACGTCGGCCCCCTCTTCAAGCAACTTCAATCCGTGCGCAACGGCAGTTTCAGAATTAAAACATCTGCCGCCGTCGCTGAATGAATCCGGCGTAACGTTGACGATTCCCATCAAACGGCTTACGCCGGAAAGATCCAATTGCCTGTTTTTGAAACAAAGGACCATTATTAATCTATGCAAATCCGTATAAAAATTAAACGGTTTCCTTGTCGTCATCCCCTTCAACGTCATCAATGTTTTCGACATCATCAATGTCATCAATGTCATCGACTTCATCAATTTCATGAACGTCTTCAACTTCCGGCACGATTCCGGCATCAGGAACAGCTTCCACTTTAATGCTGCTTTCTTCGCCTTCGACTTTGACGATCTTGGCCGCGCCGGTGATGCGGTCGGTTTCGCGCAGATTCATGATTTTCACGCCTTTTGACGCTCTGCCGATAGTCCTGATCTCATCTGTGGGGATACGCACCAGTTGTCCGCGTTCGGTGGTCAGCACGAGTTCATCGCCTTTTTCCACCTGGATTGCGGCGATGACAATATCTTCAGTTTCACGGAACCGGATGTTGGTTACGCCTTTGGCGCCGCGCTTGGTCTTGCGGTAAGTGCTGACAAAACTGCGTTTGCCCATGCCGCGGGAAGTTATGACTAGCAGTTCCGGCCCGGTGGCGTTTTCCTCCTGGCCTTCTTCGATTTCGCCGATTTCCTCTTTAATGACTTCCATGCCGACCAGATAATCACCCGGCAGTTTGAACCGCATGCCGGTTACGCCGCGGGCGGCACGGCCCATTGCGCGCACCTGGCCCTGGTCAAACCGGCAGGCCATACCCATACCGGTGGAAAGAATAATATCATTGCCGATAGTGGTGATATCCGCCGCGATCAGGTCATCGTTTTCTTCGATGGTCAGGGCGCGGATGCCGGTGCGGCGCAGGTTCTTAAACGCCGGCAGCGCGGTCTTTTTAATGTAACCGCTGCGGGCCGCCATGATAATATATTTGCTGGCGTCTTCCATTTCGTCCGGACTGACCGTCAGCATGGCTTTGATTTTTTCGCCGGGCTCGATCTTGATCATATTGACAATGGCTTTGCCCTTGGAAACCCTGGACGCTTCCGGGATTTCATAAACGTTCAGCCAGTACATGAAGCCTTTATCCGTAAAGAAGAAGATCAGGTCGTGGCTGTCCGCGTTGAACAGGTGCTCGACAAAGTCCTCGTCCTTGGTTTCCATGCCCATGATGCCGACGCCGCCGCGATGCTGGGTGCGGTAAGTGTCGGACGGCACCCGCTTGATGTAACCGGTATTGGAAACCGTTATCACGCAGGAATGTCTGGCGATCAGGTCGGCAATATTCAAATCGCTGTCGTCGAAAGTGATTTCGGTGCGGCGCGGATTGGAATATTTGTCTCTGACTTCAATCAGTTCATTTTTAATCACTTCCAGGCGCATTTCACGGCTGGCAAGCAGGGATTTCAAATAAGCGATAAGTTTGGTCAGCGCTTCATATTCAGTCTGGACGTCTTCAATGGCCAGTCCGGTCAACTGATGCAGGCGCATTTCCAGGATGGCGCCGACCTGTTCCTTGGAGAACTCGAAGCGCGCAATCAGGGCCTCGGCGGCGGCTTCGCGGTTTCTGGAATCGCGGATGATTTTTACAACTTCATCAATATTCGCCAGCGCCTTCAGCAATCCTTCCAGGATGTGCGCCCTGGCTTCGGCTTTCTTGAGTTCAAATATCGTTCTGCGGACCACCACTTCCATGCGGTGGTCAATATATGCCTGCAATACCTGCGGCAGATTCATCACGCGCGGACGGTTGTGGTCAACCACCAGCATGATTGAACCATATACCGATTCAAGCTGAGTATGGGCGTAAAGCTGATTCAGCACCACGCTGCCCATCGCTCCGCGTTTAATGTCAATCACCACGCGGATGCCCACCCGGCGGCTGGTCTCGTCGCGCAGACCGGAAATCCCGGTAATCCTCTTGTCATTGACCAGTTCGGCAATCTTCTTCACCATATTTTCCTTGTTCAGGGCATATGGGATTTCAGTGATGATGATTTGTTCTTTGCCGTTGGTTTCGATTATTTCCGCCTTGGCGCGGACTCTGAACGTTCCTCTGCCGGTGGCGTAGAATTTGCGGACTTCGTTTTTGCCGCGCAGAATGGCGCCGGTCGGAAAGTCCGGGCCCGGCAGATGCTGCATCAGTTCGTCAATCGTCGCCGTCGGGTTTTCCATCACGCAGATCGTGGCATTGATAACTTCGCCCAGATTGTGCGGCGGGATGCTGGTTGCCATGCCGACCCCGATACCGGTCGTGCCGTTGACCAGCAGTTGCGGGAAACGCGCCGGCATGACCGTCGGTTCCAGCGAAGACTCGTCGAAGGTGAGCGTCATATCAACGGTATCTTTGTCAATGTCGGCCAGCAGCTCTTCAGACAGACGCTCCATGCGACACTCGGTATAACGGTATGCCGCGGCGGCGTCGCCGTCAATACTGCCGAAGTTCCCCTGCCCGTCAATCAGCGGGGCGCGCATCGAAAAGTCCTGGGCCAGACGCACCATCGCGTCGTAAACCGAGGAGTCGCCGTGCGGATGGTACTTACCGATCACTTCGCCGACGACTTTCGCGCTTTTGGTATAGGCGTGAGATTTGGAGAGCCCGAGCATGTACATGGCGTACAGGATGCGCCGGTTCACCGGCTTCAGCCCGTCGCGGACGTCCGGGATGGCACGGCCTACATTCACGCTCAACGAATACTGCAAATATGCAGTATGCATAATATCTTCAATATTTACAGGAAAATCCCTTGATTCAAGCTCATTCATAGTCTTTGTCTTGTCTCCATGCTGATCCCCCGGAGGAGGACGTTATAAATACATTTTGATAATCTACACCTTTTAGCGGTTTTGACAAGCTGAAATCAGCCTTTATTCTCCGTTTTTTCGCAATTTTTCCAGGTCGGCGCAAACACTTAAGCCGCAAGCAGATTTATTATAATGGAAACCGCCGATTATGCCGGTTTAGAAGAGTCTTAAAATTGGCAGCCGCCGGAACAACAGAACGCCGCAAAAAAAAGCGGCATGAAATTGGGTATGTTTCAAAAATGCGTACAGATAAAAATTAAAGATTGCGAAACGGTATTAAAACCTGTAAAACCGTTCAGGCAATCATGCCACAAAACAGATTCCAGAGGCAGACAAGTCGGAGCACCCGATGTATCTGTCACCGCCTGTTACTCAATTTGAAATTCAGCGCTAAAGAATTGAAGGTATATTGCATTATAACTGCAAAGTTGCATTATAACTGCATTATTGACTTGAAACTACAATTTGTATAGTGTATAATAAAGTTATGAAGTTTATAAAAACAAAATTGCAAAGGCGCTCTGAAGGTTATCAGCCGGATTGGGTGGCCGACAATATCCTGGTTGAAGTAAAAACAAATCTTCGGGCCGTTTTTGCTGTAAGGGAAGATATTCTTCGGTTGTCTTATGCCATAGCCGGACAACCTGGACTCCGCGCATTTCTGCTGCTCATAGAACCGCACATAACCGAATCGCGACTTAATGATGAATGGCGGAATGTGCAAATGACTTTCCGTTCCGAGATATTGAAGCGCATAAAGATTGTTATCTTTAAGAACGGAGCGTTTTCCGGCATTACGGATGAACCTCCGCCTGAACTGCTTGATGATCTAAGGGAAATATGTAAAGAAGAACTGTCCGGCAAACAAACTCCCCTGCCAAGGCCGGACTTTAAGTCGGAGATTCTTAAGATTCTCGTTTATCAATGGTTAAACCGGAACGGCCCGTTGACGCTGGATTCGCTGGCTAAAACCGCAGGATGCAATTACCGGACGCTGGCAAATACGCTGGAGTGGCTGGGAAATGCAATTATCCGGTCTTCCAGCAGAAGCGTCGAGCTTAAATACTTTCCTGAAGAGGCATGGGAGTGGCTCCTTGTGAATTCCCGCAAATCACGGTTGACAAAAAGATATTCCGATTATTCGGGGCAGCCGCGTTCGATTGAATCGCTGTTTAAGCGATTGGACAGGATGCAACTCAAAAATATTGCTGTCGCCGGCATTCCTGGAGCGAGGCATTATTATCCTGATATTGATTTAATCGGCATACCAAGACTTGATCTTGCAGTGCATTGCCCGGAAAAATATCTGAATATTGATTTTATTGAAAAACTTGACCCTGCTCTGAAACTGGAGGAGGATCCTGACAAGCCGGCATCCATTGTTTTACATTTCATCCGCAGGAAAGACTCCCTCTTCGAAACCAATCCTTTGGGTATTGCCTGGGCCGATCCTGTTGAATGTCTGCTTGATCTTCATGAAATGCGTCTGGAGCCGCAGGCGCTGGAGTTTCTCAATTTTCTTAAAACCGGGAAACATAATTCATGAGTGAAATGGAAGATGCAATGAAATCAGTTTATCCGAGGCGGGTCTTGAGTGAAATTGCCGGGGCAATTCCTGAGGACTGTAAAAAGTACATGACAATAATCGGAAGCCTGGCTGTCGGGTATCACTTTTTCGTGGAAAACGAATCTATGGCAATACGCACGAAAGATGCCGACTGTCTTCTTTCTCCGCGAATTAGAGCCGTTCCCGCCGGGAAGAAAATTGCCGAAAAGCTTTTTGACTCAGGCTGGCTTCAAGCCAAAAGCGGGGACTGGGGCAAGCCAGGCAATGAAAATACGCCGCCGGACCAGTTGCCTGCCGTTCGTTTGACGCCACCAGGCGGCAAAGGCTGGTTTATCGAACTTCTCACTGTTCCCGAATCTCAGAAAGATCGTGCCAGAAAATGGATTTCATTGAAAACCAGCCGCGGCTATTTCGGACTTCCGAGTTTTGGGTTTTTATCGTTGACTGATTTTGAGCCGTTGAAAACTGAGCTGGGAATTTGCATTGCCAGACCTGAAATGATGGCGCTTGCCAATATGCTCGAACATCCTTTAATAAGTACTGATTTGATGTCGGGAATGATCCATGATCGCACAATTAAACGCAGCAATAAGGATTTGGGGCGCGTGCTTGCAATAGCCTGTCTAAGCATAGCAAAGAATGAAGACATTATGATGGAGTGGCCCGGCCTCTGGCAAACAGCTTTGAAGAAGCGCTTTCCTAAGGATTGGCGAAATCTCGCTCAGTCCGCGGATTCAGGAATACGACAGTTGCTTCAGAGTGAATCCGATTTGGATGAAGCATATCATACTTGCATATACGGCCTGCTTGCATCCCAACCGCTAAATATGAATCAGTTGAAAATAGCCGGACAGCGCTTATTGCAGGATGCCGTTGAGCCTCTGGTGAAAATGGCCAAAATGAAAAATTGAAGCCGCCGGAACGCCGGAACGACGCGAAAAAAACTACGGTTTCAGTGGGGCATAAATCCGGGAACTGCCGGATAGACACAGAACCCAGTTTTTGCACGATAGATCGCACATTGTTCGACTCCGGACGGCGGTCGCGGGTGATAAAATGAGCATTGACTTCCGGTAGTCTCCGGTTATAGTAAACGGGAATTCCTGATCAAAACTTTGATGAAGAAAAATAAGCCAAGACAGCGGTATCCCGGAGACAAAAGGAGAGAAATTGATGAACTGTTGCACGAAAACACAAAAGCTGACCCACTATGACACTGAAAGGATTAAACCATGAAAAAAATCCTGACCGGTCTCATGGCTGTATTCTCATGGTATTTTGACCGCTGGTGGCATACGATACTTCCTCTGGCAGGCACAGTGTTCCTGCTTGCAGGCAGTATTGCGGCAGAGAATTTTCTCCACAACAGCTATGGAATTCTGACCAGCTGCATCAGTTTCTTCGGACAGGTTCTCCTGATACTGTCCGCATTGCTTTCATTAGCTACATTTGCGGCGGGGATTGTTCAGTTTTGCCGGAAGCGCTGGTTGCAGGGCATCGTGACATGGGGACTTGGCATAGTCTGTATTGTCGGTTTTTTAGGAGTGTTAGCTACAGTTGTCGTCGCGGCGATGTTTGGTCCTTCGGAGGACCATTTCGCGGATAACCTGAAACTTCCGGAGGGAATCGACCTAGCTGAGCCAGGCGCGATGATCGGCGGCTTCGGCGGATGCGAAGATGACGGGTGGAATCATGCGCCGGGAAATACTTTCCAGAATCAGGTTCTTAATGCTGTCGGTAAAGATAAAAAACTGGACGGCGGGGAGACAGGGTCGCTTCCTGCTCTCAAAAAACTTATGAGCACTCCAGCCGGAAAAGCAAGACTGATTCAATATCTGGCCTGCAACCCGGAATGGCGACTGTATGAGGAACGGCATGGAGTGCTTTACGCAACCCGGCGCTTCCGCACCAGCGAAGGAAAACCGTGTTCACAACTGCACAATTATTATTCTCATTTTGAAGCTTCCACATCACTTCAGGGAAACGGGAAAACAGCAGAAGTTCCTGCCTGCAAGACAAAAAATTATCAATTCCGGTTCGGTATCGGGTTGGATGGCAAATCCTGGAACAGGCTTGGTTCAGCAAAACCGGGAGTCGAGAGCCGGCCGGGCAACGGCGTGAATTTCAGTTGTTTGACGAGGTTAAATGCCGGAGATGCTCTGGTGGAAATATTTGACGAGACGGCATTCCAGGGACGTCAGATGACCGCGAAAGCGCTTGAATTGACAGAACAGGAATTTTGTGAACTAAAACTTCCTCCGGACGCTGCACTGCATGGTAAAAAGCCGGATATTATTCTTTTCAATGGATTTCAGGGCGGACTCTATAATGCAGAAGTCTTCTGCAATCCAGGCGAGCAGGGCCGGATCTACCTGAAAGCATATGAGATTACAAAAGGAACGAGACTGTCTGAAAGCCGCCTTGAGGCCGCCTGTAATGAAATCAGCGGCTGGTCGAACAATCCTGATGAACTTTTCTATTCGCAAATGGAATTTACGATCTATGAAGGTGACTGGAATCAGTTCTATGGCGCCAGATTTGAAGTTTGGTTCAAGCCCGTCTCCGGCGCTCCTGAACGTAAATTGTTCGAGAAAAATTATAAGATTCAAGGATGGATGAGATAATATAAGGTCTTTTCCGGATACATTGTGTACATCCGGGTCAGACTTCTCAGTGTTTTCGTTGCTTGGGGATCAGTTATTTTAGGACTGTTTGATAGAATTCAGCAATGGTATTGAGGTGGATTTTGTGCTGTTGATGCTTGGTAAAAATTCTCTATTCGTCTATATTCGAGTATGCAATCATAGAAGCAAATTTCCGATACGAATAATTATTGAATTTCCGGCAACAGCAATTCGTCATAGTTATCGGGAGTTATCAAGCTCATTCCGGCTTCAGGATAGGCCGCACTGAAAGACTTCGGAATATATTATTGTATGCAATTCTAAGAAATTATGCCTTTTAAGGATTACAATCCTAAAATATCATGCTTTTTAAGGATTACAATCCTAAAATATCACCTTTTTAAAATGCGCTTCTTAAAAAAAGAGGCAGTTCCCATGACTAATTAGTCTCGGGAACTGCCGGGATAGCAAAAGATGGAAAAAAGGGGAGTTAGTCCATCTTCGGGGGATTAGTGATTCTTTCCAGTCTCTTGGCTATTTCCTGGTCTTTATTGGCGATGGCTTCATCGTATTTGGCTTTTCTTTCCTTGATGTTATTTTCGTCAAATTCTATTTTCTTCTTCATCTCTTCAAGGTGCTGCGTGTAACGTTCGGTTACTTTTGCCTTGATCTGTTCAAGCACCTTCGGATCTTTGTCTTTCTGGTATGCCTTGGCCATTTCCATGACCTTTTCACGTTCCGCTTTCATTGCTTCGCGTTCGGCCTTCATTTCTTCGCCGGCTTTTTTGGAGAGCTCCTGCATTTTGCTCTTCGCTGCTTCCGGGTCGGTTTCTCTCAATTTCTTGATTTCTTCCATTTCTTTCGGGTATTTCATCATCATGCGGTCCATCATCATGCGCTGATTATCACCGCCGGGACCGCCCATTTCGCCCATCTCTCTGCCGGGGCCGCCGCGATGCTCACCTTTTCCTTTCATTTCCTTCTTCGCCGGCTGGTCTGAAGTCGCGGCAGTCGCCGCATCATCCGCAAAAACTACAGAGGTTCCCAAGCCAACCATACCGGCAGCAACCAATACCATGAGTTTGTTCATTTTCATCTCCTGAATAACTTTGTGAAAAAACAATTAATACGGCTTAATAAGACTCAACGGCCTGCTATATTCCTCCTTTGGGTTTATTAACTAAACTTTCCGGATTTCCGTCTATCGAAATTGCGGCATTTTCATGCCTCTACATATTTATTCATATGTCACTACTATAATAGTGGCTGAGACAATGAAAAGGTTACAATGAAAATCCAGAAAAACAGAAAAAGTTTAACGTGTCACAATTTTACTTCATGATGATGAAGAGATTGAGTATCTGCTTAAAGAAGGCATTGCGTCAGCAAAGTCCGTGCTTACGGCCAAAGAAAATGGCGGCGGAAGAAAGAATCACGAAAGCAATCGTGCCTGCGATGCCGAAATTCATAAGCGCGGCATAAACAACTACGAAAATACAGCCAAACCCGATAAAAATCAATAGCCAAAACAGCGGATTGATGGCGAGGCCGAACGCTATCAGCGTCCAGTATGCCACGTCAAACCAATCAAATTGTTTTTTCATTACTTTCATAATCATACATTATAATGGTTTGCCACTACTTTGTCAAGAGTTCTGCCTCATGCAGGATTACACCCGTTTCATGGACAACATTTCCCGGCAAAATCAAGCAATCTCAAAACAGTTCGCCGTCCGACTTGGTTGTTTTATGCGGCTTTGACGGAGCTTTCTTCTGCGCTTTGGAACTGGCGTTTTGCAAGCTGTAGAGCCAGGCGATTTCCTCCGGCCAGAGCGACGGGTCAATCGTTTCCAGCACCAGGGGAATGCCGTCAAACCTCGGGTCCCGCATCAGCCGGCGGAAAAAATTCTCGCCAAGATTGCCTTTCCCAAGGCTTTCGTGACGGTCAACATGGCTGCCGAGCGTGGATTTGGCATCATTTATATGCATGCCGCGCAAGTATTTAAACCCGATATGGCGTTCAAACTGCGAAAACGTCCAGTCAAAACCGTCATCCGTCGAAAGATCGTATCCGGCGGCGAAAGTATGACAGGTGTCAATACAGACGCCGACGCGGCTTTTGTCCTTGACCCCGGCAATAATGGCGGCGACCTGCTCAAAAGTATAGCCGACATTCGTACCCTGTCCGGCGGTATTTTCGATGACGGCGGTAACGGAATCCGTTTCCGTCAATGCGCGGTTGATCGCGGCGGCAATCCGGGCCAGGCATTCCGCCTCGCTGATCTCGCCTAAATGGCTGCCGGGATGGAAGTTCAACAAAATCAGCCCGAGCTGCTGACAGCGGACCATTTCGTCAATAAAAGCGTCCGTCGCCGCCTGGTGTTTGGCGTCGTCGGGTTGTCCGAGATTGATCAAATAACTGTCATGCGGCAGGATATGTTCCGGCAGATAACCGTATTTGGCGCAGTTGTCTTTAAACGCCTTGATCTCGTCCGCGGCAAGCGGCGGCGCTTTCCACTGGCGCTGGTTTTTAGTGAACAGGGCAAACCCTTTTGCGCCGATTTCCGCGGCGTTCTCCGGGGCTTTATGCACCCCGCCGGCAGTGCTGACATGGGCTCCGACAAATTTCATAAAACACCTCCGTCATTTATCCGTCATTTTTGTAAGTCTTTGATTTGCAAGGAAAATCTTTTTCCCATTTCGAAGGCATTCCGGCAATCCTCCGGGAACACCTCCTGGTGTCTTTTGGCTTTTTCCGCCGCATTAAACTTTGGCGCGACATATTTGGAATAATCGTCAAATTGACAGGTATCGGTCACAAACAGCGATTCTGAGGTCCCGAAAGTTCTCGTCATTGCTCTTGTTACGGCGCTAAGATTTTGTTCATACCCGAATTCCGTCGCCTGCTGCCAGGTCACATTCATCGTGTAAATAAAGCCCGTCGGCATTTTCTTTTTGAAAAGCGAGGAATAGTTTTCGTCATATACCAGGTATTGAAACATCAGCCGTTCCAGGAAAGATCTCAACATGCCGGTAACCCCGCCAAAATAAATCGGCGAACCAATTATAATGGCGTCAGCGTCTTCAACCTTTTGGAGACTTGGCGTCAAATCATCGATCATGGCGCACCGGCCGTAACTTGGGCCATTTTTCAATTTACAGGCAAAACAACTGATGCAGCCTTTATAATTAAGATCATAGAGATGAACCATTTCCGTTTCCGCGCCTTGTGAAGCAGCGCCTTCAAGCGCATGATTCAACAGAGTGGCGGTATTCCAATTTTTTCGCGGGCCCCCGTTTAAAGCGACTACCTTCATAAAATCCCTCCGTCGTTTATCCGTTATTTTTATAAGCCATTTATTTGTAAAGAATTAAACATCTTGTCACGCATGATATTTTAACTGGAGTTCTTCAGCGGACGGATTCAGGTAATACTGCTGAAGCAGAAATTCGCTGTTGTATTTGCGGGCATAATGTCGAAGCAGCGTCAGCGGCGACAACATCGGAAACAGGCCGTCAACATAGCCGTTGATCAAATCCAGCAACTCCTGTTTTTCATCAGCGGAAAGATTCTTTTTAAAATAACCCATGATGTGCATCATCACGTTGCGGTTTTTCTTCGGGGTGACTTTATAATCCAGCGCGTTCATCAAGGCTGCCAGATACCGGTTTTGGGTTTCCGTCATATTTTTGCGGTGCTGCGCGGCAACGATTTGCCCCAACGCTTTAACGCTGTCCGAAGAATGTGCCATCAGCATATATTTGTGGCGGCTGTGAAACTCCACCAGCCCCTGCGCCGAGCCGTCGTTTTCTTCATATTCCCGCCAGCGGCTGAAAACCATGATCTTGTCAATAAAATTTTCGCGCAGCGCACTGTCGTTCAGCCGTCCCTCCTCTTCAACCGGCAACAGGGGGAAACGCTCCACAAATGCCCGGGCAAAAAGTCCGACGCCTTTGTGAACGGGAATGCCGTCCGCGCCGAAGACTTTTACATTAAATCTGCCGGAGCTGGGGGATTTGCTTTTAAAAATGAACCCGCAAAGCTTCTCTTTTTCCAGTTCATTGAGTTTTCCCGCCATCCACGAATTCATTTTTTCCGTGTGGTCAATGCCGGTATGAATGGTGACCAGACGGGGAGAGTTGATTTCGCCGGTCAGGTGCATGGCCTCCCTCGGTACCGGCAGACCGCATTCCACCTCCGGACAGACCGGCACAAACTCCGCAAACTGGCCAAGGATGTCAGCAATATAATGATCAAATTTATGCTGTCCGTCGTAACGGACTTTCTGTCCCAGCAGACAGGCGCTTACGCCAAGACGGATTTTACGCATATCATATTTCCTTATCTACTTGTTTTAACCGATCATTTTTCAACTATATTTAGCCCTTTTTGCGGTATGTCTTCAGGGATGAAAATGACATAAGGTCCACCTACTTTCATAAATTGCTTTTGCAATGTATTAAAAAGTTCATTTTTAAAATGACAAATTGTCAGCGGCGAAGTTGCCTCAAAAAAGTTCTTTTTTTCTCCGCCGTAAATAATAAGAGATGCCTTATTTCGAATTACTTCTTTAATCAGCAATGCAAAGGAACTTTCTTGAAATCTGTTATCCTCTTTGCCTTTGTCCATATAAAGGCCTGAAGAAAAATTACTTGAAGAGTAATCTTTTTCATAATAGACTAAAAAACAATTGGAGTAATCCAGTTTTTTGAGATATGGCTTATAATTAGCCAAAACCTCGTTTAAATAGGCATAAGAATTATTCATAATAGGTTCAAAAACAAAAATACCTCTTATCTCGGATATTTTATTGAACAAATTGATATCTCCAGACAATAAGCAAAATTCTCCATGCCCGAAATCAATGTCAAAAAAACAATAGCCGCTCTTCCAGGGAGGGGGAGCCTGCCGATATTCCTGGTCTGTCAGATAAAATCTGACCTGTGAATGAGTTGTTTGTTCCAAATATTGCAATAAATCATTTATAAAATCAGGCGATACTTTTGCTCTAAACTCCCACCCGTCTTGAGCTTCAATAGCTAAATTAAAGTCTGGAATTCCATCCATAAAACACATTTCTATCGTCTGATTGCCTCGCAAGTACAACAAAAGTCGATTTTCACGAGGAGGAACTCCAGTATACGCCAAAATCCAATCGGTGGTTTTAAATTTATTTTTCAAATCGGACAAAAACTTGCAGTCGTTAATAGTAATAATCCGCTTTTCGTAAGTCGATCCATTAAAAACCAGACATCCCACTTTTAAGCTATTCCATTCATTTTCAACAATAAGGTCTCTGTGATTAACGCAACCGGACATTACGCTCATGATAATTAACATGCACCCTAAAATTGCAGATATCATAGTTATTCTCCTGAATAAGAATTAATATTTCCCGCAAAAAACCTTTTACAAGAAAAACATCGGACATATCGCGGGAAGATTTTATTTACTTTTTTCCAGAAGTTCCCGGATTGCTTTTAAAAGATATGCGCCTCCGTCTTCGCTCTTCTCTGTTGCTGGCGAGCTGATTTTTTTCCAATCAGCGGTTTGCCCGTTGATGCTTACTGCCAGAATCGTTGCCGGAGGAACCGGCTTGAACTCCTGCATCAATCGTTGTTTTTCAGCGGAATCCGCAGCGATCACTTTTATCACTACCACGCCGCTTTTCAATTCCGCGGCGAAATTACGCTCAATCGCCTCTCGAACAAATGATGCATTGGGATCATTTTGATTGTCGGAAAAACAATACACCGTCAGAATTTTTTTGATTTGCCCGGCATCCGGGGTTACTGCTCTCAGTTCCGGGCCGTCAACCGGCGGAGCGACTTCAATTGTTTTAATCGCGGCAGGTTCCTTTGCTGTTTTATCAGAGGTAAAATGAATAATCACGGACAGGGAGATTACGAGCAGGAAAGTTATGCCAATTCTGCGAATTCTATTCATTTTCCGCGTCCTTTGCAAATTTTATGATTTCTTCGGGCGAGGGAAGCCTGCCCGATACTTTTACTTTTCCATTAATAACCAGCGCCGGAGTTGACATCACTTTGAATTTCATTATTTGAAACACATCCGTCACTTTTTCCAGTTCGAATTCGAACTCGTTTTCATGCAATGTTTTTTCGGCCAGTTCAGCCAGCGTTTTGCACTTCGGGCAACCGGTTCCCAGAATCTGTACTTTCATAAATATAACCTTTATAATAATTTGTTGTTGCAAGCCAAATTTAAAACCCACCCGCACAAGGTGAAAAAGATCAGCATGTAGACAAAGAAATAGATCAGCATGCGGGTTTTCATAACTTGTTTAAGCATGACGAATTCGGGAAGACTTACGGCAACCGTGCTCATCATGAATGCCAGCGCGGTACCCACCGGCAAACCTTTCCGGATCAAAACGTCAATGACGGGAATCATGCCGGTGGCATTGGAATAAAGCGGAATACCCAAAGCGACTGCGGCAGGCACACTCCACCACTGTCCGCCGCCAAGATGTTCCACAATATAAGCCTGCGGAACAAATCCGTGAATAAAAGCTCCGATTCCAATGCCAATAAAAATCCACAGCCAGACTCGTTTCATAATATCTTTCAGCTCATTAACCGCAAAACGATGCCGGTCGCGAAACGATAATTTGGAGGACGCGGCACCGGATGCGCCATCGTCTGCCGCCGGAACCGGCTCAACTTTAAAAGTCAAAAACCGTTCTGCTTTAATTATATCGAAAAAGATCCCTCCGATAATTCCGGCCAGCATGCCGAAAATCACATAAATCAAGGTAAGTTTGACTCCCAGCAGTCCGCCCAGCATCACAACGACGGCTTCGTTAATCATCGGGGAAGTTATCAAAAACGACATGGTAATTCCAACCGGGATCCGGGCAGAGGTAAATCCGAGAAAAAGCGGAATGCTGGAACAGGAACAGAACGGCGTAACCGCTCCAAAGCTTGCGGCTGTCACATATCCGAAGACGCGATTTTTCCCTTTCAGATAATCGCGCACCGTTTCAACATTAAGCGAGGCGCGCAGCCAGGCGATCACATAGATCATCACCGTCAGCAGCAAAAAGATCTTAATCGTCTCTTCAATGAAAAATTGCAGTCCGCTGGAACAGTTACAGCCGGACGGCAGCCGCAGAATAGAATCAACAACCAGCGCGGCAAATTGTTTTAATATGTCAAACATAAATTTTCACTTCTCGTCTGGATGATTTTTTTGCTCGTTTATTGTCGGACGAGGAATAATTTTAATCTGGTATTTATCGAAAGTATTCCAGCCTTCGGGTAATTCCTCCGCCATGACAAACACCTGGTCCGGCCCGCAGTTAAATGCCGGCGTGACTCCGTTGCCGAAAGTATTATTAAACACTGCGAATTCTTCCTGGTTGCCCAGCGTAAGAATAATATTCACGTCGTATTTTAGCCGTGCCGCCGGCCGGATATATAATTTAAATATCCTGTCCTGTTGACTTGCTTTCACCTTGAAATCCGGATTGACCTCCTCCACGGCATCGCCGCACTGATTCCATTCCTCCTCGCTCTTCAAGGTGAAAATGTCATCCGACAGACTTGTTGACGCGGTTTTTGCAAACAATACAAGGTGTTTGCCCTGATTGGCTTTCGAATATATAACCTTGCAGCCGCCGGCCAGCATTTCCCGCCGCAACTGGTCCATTTCTTTTTTATCGGCAAACTTTGTGTTCAAATCCATCAGCACATAATTCTGCAGCGGCTTGAATTGCGGATAAACTTCGTTTCGAAGAATAAAATGTCCCGCCAGATCCATGGTCGCGTTGAGTGGAACTTTTTCCGGAACAAGCGCTTTGATCTGAGAAATTTCATTGCCCCAGCTTCTTCTGTCCAGGATCGGCCCATATGAATTTTTGCCGATAACGCTTTGTCCGAAGAAATAAAACGCCAGCAACGAGGTTGCGATTGTTCCCGCCAGCGCGGCGGCGGCCAGGCTGGACCTGCCCGGCGATGCCGCCAGAAATTTGAGTAGCGGCAGATCCCGTTCCCCGGCTTGATTAAGTTTCTCCAGCGCGAAAACACTGTTGATGAAGACCAGCGCCAATATATCCGCCTGGTACTGCATACAGATATTCTGCAATTGATCGCTGCTTTGGAGGCAGACGAAGACAAAAGAAATAATTCCGCCGATCAGCAGCACGGGGCGGCTCAAACAAAGCAGAAAAAGCGGCAATAACAGCAATATGCCAAAACAAATGCAGTGCGGACGAAACAGATGTCCCCAGAAAAGCCCGGGTTTGAGCAGCGGCGACAAGGCAATGTCACCCAGCGAACTTCCAAGATAATCAAACCGTCCGGCGTAGTCATAAACCGCCTGCCCGGAAATCCACGGGATTACCAGCTTGACTACCGTCAGCCAGTATACTATCCCCACAATAATCATCCATAATCCGGCCTTGCGTCTGCCATACAGGATAAAGGCAATGCCCATGCCGACCCAGAAGGCCGGAACTGTTTCCTTTATCAGCAAAGTAAACCCGAACACGGCAAAAGCCGGAACATATCTGCCTTTCTCATAAAAGATGAAAAACAAGATCAGCAGCGGCATAAAAAAGTAAATGTCGTGAAAACCGTAAAACAAAGACATATTCATATTGGCCAGGGATGGCGAGAAAATTAAACAACCCGCCAGCAGCAAGGCTTGTATTTCCGGGATTTTTTTGCTTCTGGCAAAACAGTAAATCATTGGCGCGCAACTATATAACAACAGCGAATTCAATAGAAAAATGGCGTATTTGGAATAAAACAGCCAAATATACGGCACCAGCATTAAAATTGACGCTGGTGAAAAATGGCTGCCAAGAAACGATGTTCCGGCTTCATTGGAGACAAAGCCCTTGCCTTTCAGCACATTTTCCGCAACGCTAAGATAAATTCCCCAGTCATAATATACCAAATACAGAACATCCAATCCGAAATATTGCATGTAAAACCCGGAGGCAATCATGCCAAGCGTAAGGATAATCAGGTAAAAACGGAGATTGCGGACTATTTTAGCCTTCAGTTGGCTGTGAGAATCCGGCTGTGCGGCCAGACAGGCCGCGGCATATCTGAAAACCACGAGCCCGGCAATAAAGATAAAAATTACCGGACACCAGAAATTGACCGGCATCAACAGAAAAACAACCCAACCCGATAACGGGAGCATAACCCGGCAGTATTCCGCGCTTAAATGGGTTCCGCATTTTTTGCAATAAAATTTCTCCAGCAGGAACATACCCGCAATCGCCGGCAGAATAAAAAACGCCAGAAGTGACCATGGCGACAACTGAGGCCCGGTGACGGCTTTGTATAAAACCATGTCTGTCAACGCTATCCGGTAAAAATTCACATATACGGCATAGCCTGCCAATGCGCCGCAGACTACATTAAAGATTTTTATGGCAGCAGGACGCTGAAACAGCGCGGATATTTGCATTGTCTTTATATTCCTGGATTTTCCCATTAGACCCCGTAACGCCCGGATATTGATTTAAAATACTTTGTTACTTTAGCGTAATCAACTACAGATTAACAGGTAAAAAGCTGTTTTTCATTTGATTTTTTCATCTTTGCCGACAATATTATAGCTCGCTGATTTTGTTTAATAAACTTTTTCATAGAAAGGTGGAAATAATGGCAGTCAGTTTTAAGGATCTCGGGCTGGTCAACTCTAAAGAGTTGTTTGCCAAGGCAGTAAAGGGCGGATACGCTATCCCCGCTTATAATTTTAACAACATGGAACAGTTGCAGGCGATTATCATGGCCTGTACCGAGACCCAGTCTCCGCTGATTCTCCAGGTATCCAAAGGCGCGCGCAGCTATGCCAATCAGACGCTGTTGCGTTATATGGCCCAGGGCGCCGTTGAATACGCCAAGGAACTCGGCAAAGGAAAGTCTATTCCGATTGTTCTGCATCTTGATCACGGTCCTGATTTCGAAACCTGCAAAAGCTGCATTGATTACGGCTTCTCCTCGGTTATGATTGACGGCTCACATCTTTCTTTTGATGAAAATTGCGCGGAAACCAAAAAAGTCGTTGAATACGCTCACGCCCACGATGTTACAGTTGAAGGCGAACTCGGCGTTCTCGCCGGCGTTGAAGACGATGTTCATGCCGCCGAGCATGTTTATACCCAGCCGGAAGAAGTTGAAGAATTCGTAAAACGCACCGGCGTTGACAGTCTGGCGATCGCCATCGGCACCTCTCACGGGGCTTTCAAGTTCAAGCCGGGTTCCGATCCGAAAATCAGGCTCGACATCCTGCACGAAATTGAAAAGCGCATTCCCGGATTCCCGATTGTTCTTCACGGTTCATCTTCCGTGCCGCAGGAACTGGTCAAGATTATCAATGAAAACGGCGGAAATCTCAAAGATGCGATCGGCATCGGCGAAGATCAGCTCCGCGAAGCCGCCAAATCCGCAGTCTGCAAGATTAATATTGACTCAGACGGCCGTCTGGCGATGACCGCCGCCATCCGTAAAGTCTTCCATGAGCATCCGGAAGAATTCGATCCGAGAAAGTATCTTGGACCGGCGCGCGACGCCCTCAAGAAGCTCTATATTCACAAAAACATCAATGTCCTCGGCTCTGCCGGACATGCGTGTGATTGATCTGAGTATTTATCGGTTATTCCAGAGAGCGGGTCTTACGGCCCGCTCTTTTTTTTGATCTTAAATATCCAATATTCAAATTATGTTGCAAACATGGCGAATTCCCGTATATTAACTTCGGGAAAAAATTTACCGGGGAGATGATAAAAACAGATGCTTAATTCAGACAGGAGTGACGCGGTATTGCCGATGTGGCAGCAGTCATTTGAAGTAAGGCACAGCGAAGTTGATGTGAACGGCCGGTTGAAATTGCGCGCATTGGCGGATTATTTGCAGGAAGCTGCCGCCAGGCATGCCGCGCATATCGGCGTCGGAGTTGATGATTTGGCCGGAAAGAATCTGCTTTGGGTCTTGTCCCGTATCGCTATTGTCATTGAAAATTACCCCGGTCCGGGCGAACAGTTAAACGTTGAAACCTGGCCGCGATCCCCTGAAAAACTTTTTGCGATGCGCGAATTTGTCGTCAGTGATAAAAACGGATTGCCGGTCTGCCGGGCATCCAGCGCCTGGCTTTTACTCGACGCCGGCAGTTTCCGCCCTAAAAAAATAGAAACGCTGGGTTCTGTGATTCCACGAAATGAAGGGAAACCTTGCCTGGCGAAAACCCTGCCCAAGCTTGAGCCGGTCGAATGCTCAAAAATATTTACGCAGCAAATCAGGCCCTCCGCCATTGATCTCAACGGACATCTGAACAACGCGGAATATTTCGCGCTGGCGCAGGATGCCATGGCAAAGCAGATGGACAATATTTTCGCGATCCGTGAGATTCGAATGAACTTTGTTTCCGACTTGAAATCCGGCGAAACAGTGGCCGTCTTTGCGGGAAAAGGCGACGAATCCGGCAAGTATTATGCGGAAGGACGAAATGAGGGCGGCGGCATGGCATTTCAATCGGAAATTATTATGCTCTAACCGTCCGCTGAAAGCCTGAAAGTGTTTTTTGATTTTATGGTGTTATATTATAATTACACGCTTTCTGTATAAAAATATGAGCGGAGGATGAATTATGAAAACGCTTGACGGACTGTTTCTCTTGACAGGTGTGATTTTTTTACTTTCCATTCCGGTTGACGCCGCCAGTAATTACCGGAGTTCCGGAGACATAATTTATCAAAGCAGAGTAGGCGCGAACAGCCAGAGCGCAAGAGAAGAGAAAGCGCTGCTGAAAGACCTGACCCGTTATGATCCCTATATGAGAGACCAGTTTATTCCTAACTTCAGCGGCCTTACTGGCGGTGATTCCGCGCGTTCTCGCACTCGCATCGGCGATCAGATGGAGAAACTCGAAAGCCTTAACAGCGGCGAGTTGACTCCGGAACAATACAGAACAAACTTGCAGGACTTCGTCCGTTCCAGAGAAAGTTCTCCCCAAATTAAAAAACTTTATTTTAAATATAGTCCGAGCTCCCAGCCGCAACCGGTCAATCCGCCGCAACCGGCAGATACCGCAGTAAAAAAGACTACAGACAAAGAGAAGAAAAAGAGCGAACTCAAAAATCCCATAGACGAATATCTTGACAAACTGGCGGAAAAGCAAGATAAAGATAAAGTCAAAGCGGCCGAATTAAAAAAGACCGGCGACGCCACAAAAGAAGAACCTAAAAAAAGCGATGTTTCCACGGAGAAAACGCCGGATATAAGCAGCGGCACAGCCAAGCCGGACGAAAAAGCAACCACCGCCGTTACCGTTAAAGCAGATGATTCAAATACAAAAGGTTCTGCCGGCGCCGTTGCAAAATAAGCTTTGCTTTCGTAAGGTTATTTGCGATACGGATTGCTGCCCCAAGGCAGGTCTTCCATCAACAGGAACATCGCGCCATTGCGAAACGTTCCGCCTTTAATCAGAAAAGCGGCAGCGGCTTTCTGCATTGAACTCTTTTGCGGCAGTGAATCAATTCCAAGATTTTCCGCATTTTCGCCGAAAATCCGTGAAACCGCTTCGGATTTATGTGGAAACGGATAAAGATATCCGGCACGCTGAAACAGCAGAATATTGGATTCCGGGGGCAGAATCTGCTCAAACTGGTTGTCCAGCAGCCAGGATTCGCAGACAAAGACGCGGTGTTTCAGTTCCGGGAAAAACTTTTTCATGAAATCAGCCGCCTGTTTAGCGGAATCCGCGCAGGCTTCGACCGTCATCGGACCGATGGCGGGAATATGAATATCAATTACCGGGTCGCCCGCTGACAAAACTTTTTTCCATTCCGCGGCATCGAGCGTAATCTGTCCACTCTTCACATACCCTTCCGGATTAACCGGATTTCCGGTCACTGATGACGCCGTATGCTGAAGGGCGGAAATCCAGGTTTCGCGCTCGTCATGGTCAATTGACGGTTCGTAAAGCAGCCCCTGCCGGTTATACCTGATTCCCGCGGCGGACAGCGCAATAGTTTTGCCAGTTTTCATGTTCCGGTAGACTTCCACCCGGTCAAAAAACTTGCAATGCGGTTTAAACTGAAGCCGCCCGAGGCGGAAAGTTTCTCCGAGAATGTGGCCTTGCATCCAACCAAGTATCCTTGAAGAAAGTCCGGCAAATCCCAATTGATTTTTATAGTATTCAATCCATACGGACATATCGGAAAAGGTATCTTTCAACACGTTTCCCGGATAGCCTTTGCGCTGATACAACTCTATTGCATCGGGATACGCGGCCAGGGCCAGCAGAAAATAGAAACATCCGGATTCCGCCGCCGCCAGACGTTTTACCACGGGCAGTTGATATGGAGCGAGTTTTTTTTCCGCACGGTAAAGGAGATAATAATAATACCCAAGCAGCCTGATGATGTCCGCATCCGACTCAAGAATTGTCTTTGCCTGTAAAATTTCCTCCAGATGCTCCGGCTTGACAGCCGCCGGAACGGCATATTTACGGATAAATTCGTTCTTGAGGAAAAAGAGTTCGCCGTCAGCGGGAAAATATTTTCCAGCAGCCTCGCGGTCTGAAGCAATCAGCGCTGTTTCCTCTTCAGAAAAACCGAATTTTGTAATTGCTTTCGCGAGGGTCATATCTTTCAATCTTTAGCTAAAAATTCGATTGCCGCCCCGGCCATGAATGCAATTCCATTGCGCAGCGCGTCATCATTGAAGTCAAAATTCATGTTATGAAGTCCGGGAGCATCTTCCCCCATGCCGATATTGCAGAATACTCCGGGATAGCGCTCCAGATAATACGAAAAGTCTTCACCGCCCATTGAAGACCTGGGCAGTTCAAACCAGTTGCTTTTGCCAAAATATTCCTGCGAAACTTTTTTGGCAAACTCGTAGATTTTGGGATTGTTCACGGTTGGAATATAAGGCAGCGAATATTCAAATTCATAAAATGCCCCAAGCGCTTCGCAAACGCCTTTGACCGTGCGTTCGATCAACCCCGGCAGCCGTTCTCCGACTTCAGGATCAAGGAAGCGGACCGTGCCTTCAAGAATCACGGTTTCCGGAATGACATTGGCATTTTTCCCGCCCTCGAACCGGCATACGCTGACCACCGCCGCATCCTGGGGGGCGATATTGCGTGAACATATCGTCTGCAAGGCGTCAACCACTTTACAGGCAACGATGATCGGGTCTATCGCAAGTTCAGGCCGGCTGCCGTGGCCGCCTCTGCCGGTTATGACGATCTTGAAAAAACCGGCGGCGGCCATAATCGTTCCCGGCCGGGAAGCAAGCATGCCGACTGGAAGATCGGAAGCGCCGTGCAGCGCAAAAATCGCATCAGGTTCCGGATTAAGCAGCGCGCCGGATTCAACCAGGGCTTTGCCCATGGCGGCAATCTCTTCGCCGGGCTGAAAAACGAACCGCACCGAGCCGGAAATATCTTCTTTGAATTCATTAAGCGCCAATGCCGCGCCGAGCAGCATGGCGGTATGGCCGTCATGGCCGCAGGCATGCATTTTTCCGGGAAATTCCGACCGGTAAGGCAGTTCATTGAGCTCGTCCAGCGGCAACGCATCCATATCCGCCCGCAGCGTAACGTTCCTGCCGGGTTTGGCGCCGCGCAAAATTCCCACCACATCGGTGCCGATAAACGGTTTAAGCAACTTAATGTCCGTGAAACTGAGAATATTCCTGACCAGTCTGGAAGTCTGGACCTCCTGCCCGGCCAATTCCGGATAACGGTGAATATTATGCCGGACACTGATAATTTCCGGCAGGATTTTATCCGTAACCTCAAAAATCTTCTTTTTAAATGACATGGTGTACCAGTCCTGCTTATTGGCCGATTTCGTCAAACACAAACCGGCCGGCGACAATCGTTGCCGCCGCCTTGCCGCGAAATTCCATGCCGTTGAAAGGCGTATTACGGGACTTGGAGCGGAATTTCGACGCATCAACGCAGAATTTCTTTTCCGTATCAATAATGGTTATGTCAGCCGGTTTGCCTTCCGCCAGCGTTCCGAAATCCATGCCCAGGATTGCCGCCGGGCCGACCGTAAACTTAGAAACAAAATCACTCAAGGAAAGGATCTTTTCATGATATAATTCGGTCAGGCAGACCGGGATCGCCGTTTCCAGCCCGATAATCCCGAACGGGGCATAGTCGAATTCGACCAGCTTATCGGTGGCGGTATGGGGCGCATGGTCGGTCGCGATTACTGTAATCGTTCCGTCCCGCAGCCCCTCGATGACTGCCAGCCGGTCCTGTTCGGACCGCAGCGGCGGATTCATTTTGTAATTAGTGTCAAATTTCTTAATATAATCGTCGGTCAGCGAAATATGATGGGGGGTGGCTTCCGCACTGATCATAATACCCCGTTTTCTGGCGTTCCGGATCAGTTCCACGCTCTCTTTGGCGCTGACATGCTGAATATGGATCTTCCATCCGATCATTCTGGCAAGAATGATGTTGCGGGCAATCATCAACTCTTCCGATGCGGAGGAAATGCCGCGCATTCCGAGTAGAGTTGACCACTTGCCTTCATGCATGACGCCTTCGCCTTTCAGGAACGCGTCTTCGCAGTGGTCAAGAATCGGCAGGCCGAAAGATTTGGAATATTCAACGACGTGCCGCATGAGCTCATGGTTCTGAATGCATTTGCCGTCATCGCTGACCGCGACTACGCCGGCGTTTTTCAGGCTGCCGATTCCGGCCATTTCTTCGCCTTTGAGTTCTTTCGTCATGCAGCCGGTGGGATAAACCCTGACGACGGCATACAATTCAGTATGGCGGCGGATATATTCAATCGTTCCGGCGCTGTCGGCGGGCGGACTGGTATTAGGCATGGCGACAATACCGGTAAATCCGCCGGCGGCAGCCGCCATGGTGCCGGTGGCAATCGTCTCCGCCGTGGTATTTCCGGGCTGGCGCAGATGGACATGCATGTCCGTGAATCCCGGAGCCACAACCAGTTTTTTTACCTTGATTACTTCCGGATTTTTAATTTTGGCCGGATCGACTATTTTGCCGTTGCTGACGCCGATATCCATGACCGTGTCAATGCCTCTCGCCGGATCAACAACGCGGCCGCCTTTTAATATGTAACTGTTTTTTTCTGTCATTTTTTCAAACACCCCGATACAAGGAACAATACCGCCATGCGGACGGCAAGCCCGTTGGTAACCTGTTCAAGAATTACGGATTGAGGGCCGTCGGCCAATGCCGAATCCAGCTCGACGTCACGATTGATCGGTCCCGGATGCATAATCATGGCATCCGGATTCAGATATTTGGCATTCTCTTTATTCAGCCCGAAGAAACGGGCATACTCGTTGGTGCTGGGGAAGAATCCGGCGCGCTGTCTTTCGTGCTGAATCCGGAGCAGATTGATGACATCGGCCCCCTCCATGGCGTCTTTCAGGTTATGGCAGACGCGAACCCCGATCTGCTCGAAATCGCGCGGCACCAGGGTGGACGGACCGGCAATGGTCACATTTGCCCCGAGTTTGATCAGCCCCCAGATATCGCTGCGGGCGACGCGGCTGTGCAGAATATCGCCGACAATCGAAACGTTCAGCCCGGCGATGCGCCCTTTTTTCTGGCGGATGGTAAACAGATCCAGCAGCGCCTGGGTCGGGTGGCCGTGTGCGCCGTCTCCGGCATTGATGACGCCGCTGCTGATATTTTTAGCTATAAAATTTTGTGCTCCGGCGCACGAGTGGCGCATTACGATCAGGTCGGCCTGAAGCGCTTCGATGTTCCTGGCGGTATCCAGCAGCGTCTCGCCTTTCTGGAGACTGCTGGAACTGGCGGTCATGTTGATGATATCGGCGCTCAGGCGCTGTTCCGCCAGCTCAAAGGACACTCTGGTGCGGGTGCTGGGTTCGACAAAAAAATTCACCACGGTTTTGCCGCGCAGCGCAGGCACCTTTTTAAGGTTCCGCTCCGAAACTTTCTTGAACTCCTCGGCCGTGTCCAGAATCAATACGATTTCTTCCGGATCCAGGTCGTAGAGGCTCAATAAATCTTTTCTTGTCCAGTTTACTTCCATCTCATTCGCCTTTTGTTGGGTTTGACCAGTCAATTTCGTAAATACCGTCAGAACCGTCTGTTTCTTTAAATTCAACGAGAATCTTTTTGCCTTCTTCCGGGATAATCTTCATTCCGGCATAATCGGCCCGGATCGGGAATTCCCGGTTGCCCCGGTCAACGACGACGGCAAGCCGGATCAGCGACGGCCTGCCGTAACAGGTAATCGCATCCAGCGCCGCGCGGATTGTCCGTCCGGAGGAAAGCACGTCATCGGTCAGGATTACCGCCTGATCATTCATATCGAACGGAATATCTGTTTCCCGGATTACCGGCAATGTCGCGCGCATGCCGATATCATCGCGGTACATTGAGGTATCGAGCATGGCAAACTGCGGTTTAAAACCGGTCTTCCGCGTGATTTTTTCAATCAGCCGGCGGGCAAACGGCACTCCCCGCTGCTGAATGCCGATAAAGGCGAAATCCATCTCCTTTTTCCGGGAAAACTCGGCGATGATTGCGTCTGCAACCCCTTCGATTGCGTCATCCATTTTGCGGCTGTTGCATAAACGTCTTTTAGAGGACATAGATTTTCTCTGAATAAGTTCTTAAGTTTGTAAAAAATAACGCATCTATTTTAACTTTCCAATATCATTTTTTTTGTTTTTCCAATTATTTTGCATTGACAGACTTTGCAACTGGCCTCTTCAACCGTTAAAAATAGTTGTAAGTGGCTTTACATAAAGGCATTTAGTGCGTTTTTGCCGTATTTTTCAGGGAGGTGAGCGGCAGATTCAGATATTTTGCGTTTTTTTTCTTTGCGCGATTTGCAATTATTCCTCCGCTTCCATATTGTTAGATAATGGGTTCCTAATTCTATGAAGTCCAACTAATCAAAGCAGAGAAAGGGTAAACATGGTTACAGGAATCGTTCTAGTAAATGTCGAACGTCCGATGCTGAGAAGCGTCATCAATGAGGTCATGAAAATCAAAGGGGTTACGGAAGTTTTTACTGTGGCCGGCGAGTATGATCTCGTCGTAATGGTCCGGGTAAAATCTAACAATGAACTCTCTGAAGTAGTTGCCAATAAAATGGCCCATGACATCAAAGGTATTTCTCACACCAAGACGTTAATCTCCCTGCAGGCGCATTCAACATTTGATCTGGAAAAGATTTTCTCCTGTTGAAGCCTTCTTGAACTTAAAAAACCCGCCGGACGGATAATCCGCCCGGCTTTTTTATATCAAAAAGACTTGCACGCGGAGTTATTGACATACATATTTTCTGAATATCCCCGCTCAACCCGCCACAATACCCAAACGGCCAGAGTCAAAAGAAGATTGGTCGCGATATTGCAAAAACCAAAGGCGACGCCATTCGTTACCATATTCATATTAACCGTATAAACGACCTGGCAGATCCACACCAATGACATCAGTATAAACGTCGCTGACACCACAATAAATACGCCGTGATGCGGTATGCCGTTTTTGAGTTTCTCCCCTATGAGGCTGCGCGCCATATCCTGACGAATACCTCTTTCGACAAATTTCCACAGCACGAATACAATAATAGCCGACGGCAGAATCGCCCAAAGATACCAGCGAAACAACACCGCGGCGCCGTTCATGTGCATCCAGTAAAGCAAAAAGGATACTCCCAACACCGAAACAGCCATGATCGTGCTGAACAAATTTAAAGCTATATTCAAGTATTTCTGCTGCGGTCCGACAGATGATACCTCCTCAGCCTCTTCTATGCCAGTCGGGCTCCAGGGCGCGGGCGGATGATATTTTTCATCCCCTCCAAGCTGCCGCCAATGAAGATAGAGGTAAATCCCCAGTATTGCAGTAATTACACTAAAAAGGCTGCCCCATACCGAGATATACCGGTAAGCAAAATTCGAGCCGTGATGAAGATACTTCATCCCGTCAATAAAAGCTCCCGATAACGTCCCGCCGACCATCACACAAAAGGAACGCAGCAAAGCCTGTGCTGAACAAAATTGTCCATACCTTGATTTGGGCAATAATCGCATGTACATCGGCAATTCACATACCCCCAGCATGGCATTCTGAAAAACAGCAAGCATTGAAGTTGCCATATATAAGTAGAAAAACACCTCGCCGGGCAAAGTCACAAAGATCCATACCGTCGAAGATACATACATCACCACCAGAAAAACTCGCAACTGCACATTCACTCTCAAGGGATGCCAGCGGTCGGCAAAAATTGCGGCAAAATACAATGCCGGCATGCTAGCCATCCCCGAAATAGCGCTGAACTTGCCGATCTTTGCCAAATCCAAGTTCATTTCGCGAAAGAAAAAAACATTAAATACCGAGGTAACTGTAATCACCGATGCAAATGAGGTGTATAAGAAAAATAACCAGTACAGTTTATCGACAAAACACTCTTTAAAGAATACTTTGATCACTCCCAGCCCTTTGGATTCCCTGAGATCTTCAGCTTCCACCGGAGGATATTCCCCCTCCTTGATAAAGAGGCACATGAGGCCGAAACCCACCAGGTAGACCAGCGCCGCGCCCATCATGATCTCTTTCATGTGCGATTCGGCATATTTAAATATAAACCAGTTAAAAGTTGCGCCCGCGAGCGAACCGATGATACGGAATGCGCTGATAAATCTGGACAGGAATTGAGCCGGCACCACATCATTAAACAGATACCAGAATACCGATCCGACAAACATATTAAAAAATTGAAACATCACCATGAAAATTGCAATTAACACAATTGCCACTGTAGTGGGAGCTACCGCATACAGCGGAGTAACATGCAGTTTTAAAAAGACGGCAATAGTGTCGCTCCAGCCGATTAATGCTAAACTTAAACAGAGAAATGGCATGGTCAAAGTAATAAACGGCAAACGCCTGCCCCACTTGCTGCGGAAACGGTCGCTTTTGAAGCTGACATAAGGACAGATGGTCATATTCAAAATGGATGGAATCGTAGTCAGGATTACCGCCATTACCCAATTAGGAGCGCCCAGGGCAGAGAGTTTAAGCGGTAACACCGTGGGAACCACTATTTCCATCAAGGTAAAGCAGAAATCCCCCCAAAGCAGCCAGCTTAAAATCGCGACTAACCCCGCTTTGGTGTAAGTCAAAGTTCCACAATGATAAGTTTTAGTTGTTGCAGAACTCAATTTTTCCTCCGGAAGTTAAAGATCATAATTTCATCTTTTCCACGTTTTGTGCTTCACAAAGATTGACGGCATATTCATGCCGTCTGTTTTAATATTTTTCTTCCACGTTTTGACATTTCGGAGAATAAACCACCAGGTTGCGGTATTCCACATGGGACTGGAAAATACCAAACCCGAAATGTCCGCTATGATTAGCGGGCAACGGGTTGGGGGCGACCAATTCAAAGACTACTGAATTGTCCACCGCGATAAAATGATGATTGCCAACTGCGCCGCTGACAATATGATACCATTGATCCGACTTCACCGGATATGAATTGCTGGTGGAGGAAAGCGCAAAATCCGGCACGGACTCGATACCAACCAGATTGCGGTACCATCCGCCTAAAGCCGCCAAATAACCTCTGCCCCAGGGTTTGCCCTCCAGACTGGTCTGGTACCACCAGACGATATCATGGTCCGAAGGCGCAATCATCCTAGCGTCAAATTCCATAACCACGTCGCCGGAACAAGGTTTTTTGTAAAAAATTTGCCCATGCGTATCCGGTTCCGGACCGCCGATAATTGAAGCGCCGGCAACTTCCCATTTGGGTTTGCCCACGGTTATCCAATCATCCGCATTAAAGCTTTTGAACTCATGTAAAATGGATGAATTGTCTAAATCTATAAGCTTTCCCACTAAGCGAACTTTTTTCATCTCGTTAAATTTCCTTTGACGTTAAAGTCATAAAGTTGTCTTAATATTTTGCCAATGATTTAGCGGTCTGCATCATCGCGTGCATATTTTCAGCAGGAACCTGATAGGGGTTCATCTCGCCGGGGGCGAAAATATATCCGCCGCCGTTTTTGCATATCGACATGATGCGCTTGACTTCAGCCGCGATGCTTGCCGGGGTGCCGCGCCACAACACTTCAATCGGGTCGAGGTTGCCGCTGATCGCTTGTTTACCTTTGGTCGCCTGGCGGATTTCAGCAATATTCGCGGCAGGTCCGATTGATTCAAAGCTTACGCCAAGCGGGAGATGACTCAATACGTGCTTAACTTGAATTTCACTATTGTGCATCCACATCATCAAGTCCAGCTCTTTTTCAGCGTATTGAACCAGTTCACGGGTAATTTCCAGGATATGCTCTTCGTATTGAGCAACTGACAATAATCCGCTGAAGGCGTTGCAATCGCCGAACCAGATGGCATGAGCGCCGGCCTCTTTCTGGGCCTTCAGGTAGCGCTTATAAAAATCTTTCCAGACGAGCATGCTTTCGCGAAGGAGTTCAGGGTTATCATAAATCATCATCATCGATTCCTGAATACCCCACATCAACCCGATTGCCGAAAACGGCGCGGCGCAACTGCCGGTAATCAATACCGTATCGCCAAATTTTTCCCGCAGTTTCCGGATGGCCTTGAGTTTTTCGGGCATCCTGCCGGCAGTAAGCGGATCCAGCTTCTTGAGCAAATCCAACCCCTGTCCTTCCGGCAAAGTTCCATGGGTGGCCCGCAAAATATTCTTCTGGCCGATGCACTTAATGCCCAGCGGCTCAAACTCAAAACAATCATCAATTTGCACCCACGCCCAGTCGTAATCAAACTCCTGGATCGCGGCCGCCCAGACTTCAGCAATTTTGTCTCCGGATTGACAAAATTCTTCATAGCAATATTTGTCATACCACTTGACGTCAAACTCTTCACTTTGGGCGACACACGGCACCTGTTTAGGGGTTCCCAGTTTACGAATAGTGCGAAAATCTTCTACTGCTCCGACGTAAGGCATAATAAATTCTCCTGGTTTATTCTTTATTTAAATACGATGTATCGGTTGCTTTGGTATAAATTTGTTTATCATTCAAGCCGTTATAGGCCAGTTGCAACAAATCCCGGCGCTGCGCGGGGCTGTAGTAATGGCGGAATTTATGGGCGGCTTCGGCGCGTATGCCGTCAAAATAGGTGACTGCTTCGCTGGTTCTGCCTAAATCTTTGAGCATCCACCCCTGATAGAAGCGATCCGTCAAAAAGCCGTAATTCCACGCTCCGCTCATCTTCCAATCCTGAGTTTGTTCGCGATAATTTATGGCATCTTCCCAGAGGCGATGAGCTTCGGCTTGTCTGCCCAACTTTATCAATGCCTTGCCGGCAAAGTAATCCGCTTGAATATTGCGGCGTTTACGATGCACCTGGGCCTTGCCTAAATTCTTCGGCGGAACCTTAGTTTTGTTAAAATCCGCCAATGCTCCGCGATAATCTTTGCTGTCCATCTTCATCAGGCCGCGCTGAATTAACAATTCAAAATAAGCAGAGCATAATGCCTGGTCCATTTCCGAAAAATCAACCTTTTCATAGGCTTCAATGGCTTTATCCACTCTGCCGTGCTTGCGCAAATAGCCAAGATATTTGATGAATAAGTCCATATTGGTCAAGGTCGCCGGATGTTCAAACAATTTCTTTAACGCTTCTTCGTTGCCTCGCTTGACATACAATTCCGCCGCAAAATTCAGCGAGAAAAGGTTGTCCGGGTCCAGCTTAAGTGAAGTTTCATAATACTTTTGACTAAGCTCAAGATTATCCAGGGTATTGCCGCTGATTTTGCCCAGGATATTAGCCACTTCCGGCGTCTTCAATCCGGCGTCAAATGCCGGCTTGATGCACTCAAAGGCTTCTTTATAGCGAATTTTCCCGGCATAAAGCATTCCGCGGTAATAGCGGGCGAAACTGTCATTTTTATCCTGATTAAGCGCAAATTCAGTGATTGCGACTTCCTCAAACCGGAATGGGAAACTGTACTTTAAACTCGCTAAATCGCTCTTGGGCTTGCGGGCCGGCAGTTTCGCCAGACTTTTGAAATAATACTGGTAGTACGGCACAATTCCCCGGCCGCGCGATTGCTTGGTCAGTTCGGCAATTTCGTCCGCGATTTCAGCCGTAAAGCGATGTTCCCCCAATGCGAAAATATCACAGACCAACTGCAAATAAGTTTGGACATCTCCATGAAGCTGATTAACCAACTGAGTTGAACCGGCAAATTTGGCAAACCCTTTAAAGCTGCCGAATTTAATTAAATACCGCTATATAAGGCAGCTTTTTGGAACAAGCTCTGAGCCGTAATATAATCCTGGCGGCGCATAGCTAAGAGGCCGCGGCGGTACCAGGCCACATGATGATAACCATATTTTGCCGCATAACCGTAAGCCATATCCGCGCTGACCGTCTCATTCAGCCGTTCATGGCACAAGCCGATATAATAATAGGTTTCCGGATCGAATTCGTTGCGTTCCAGGGATTGTTTCAGGCAGACTAATGCTTCAGGATAAAATTCCCGTTCCGCATAACTGATTCCGCGCAATTTCAGCCCTTCCGCATGCTTGGGGTCTAAAGTTAAAAGTTTATTTATCAGCCCTTCAACGGAGACGCTCTTGCACCTGGGGCCGTAACGCAGGAAATGACGGACCTGCTTCATGATGACATCCGTGCTTTCCGGCTCCGGAGTCGGCCAGTCGCTGGCAATCCGTTCAATGTAGGCGTCTTTATTTTCCGTCACATTTAAAGTGACGACGGCAATTAACTTCTGCTGACGTTTTATGCCGATTTTACCAGCCGTCAGTTTAGCTATCGAACATTTATTTACCACCCCCGGCATTAATTTGAAAGTGCCCAGAGATTTTCCGGTGTCAAGATGAACCGCTTCCACTTCGTCATTAATGGTGGATTGGATTTTTAAGGTTTTATCCGCAATCGCCACCGCCAGCGTTTCCGTGGCGGCCGAAACCGTGCCCAATTCTCCCACTCCATACCATACTTCATCCCAGGTAACCGTCACGCCGGGGGTAACCACTTCAAAACGTTCCTGGTCTTCGTCCCTGCCGGATTGCAGTTCCATGAAGTCCTGTCCGTCACTTAAACGAAACGCCGGTTGATGGTCATCTTTGTTCCATGCCCAATATTTCTTGCCTTTGACATCCGCCGGATCCGCCCAATGGACCATGCCGTATTGATGCTGATGGTCATAATAAGCGAAAAATCCGTCTTCCACATCTTTGGCCTCGACGCCCAGCGTATTAGGGGCATTATGATGATAACTTAAATCAATTCCGTCCCAAAGCGGCCAGGAAATAGCTTGATATTCACCGCCGTGCTCCCAGCCCGCTTTTTCCGGAAAAATAATTTCCAGATTGCGGTCATGCACGGCAATGCCGGGATTTGACCAGTAGCGGAAGCGTCCGTTATATTCCGACAAGTTTTGGATAGTAACTTTTTGATAAAGCTTGGCGTCCCCTGGTTTCAAGCTGAACTCCATGCTCCAGCGCATTTTATAGCGCAAATCCAGTTCCCCCACGACAACACTCGCGGAACCGTCTTTATGGCTGAACGTTTGATATTCGCGCTCACGGGAATTGGTCAGGGAATGATGGTCCGGAATGCTCAACTCCATTCCGACCCCGACATAAGTTCCGCCCGAAGTTCCCGGCAGATATTGCATTACCGCCTGCTGGGCATGGTGTATTAAATCCTGCTTCGTGGTTTTGTCAAAAATACGATGAATCCTGGAACCCAAATGTGGCAGAATCTCCACCCGCAGGAATTCATTTTCCAGAACCAGCAGCAGATAAGTGCGATCCTGCAATTTGCGGTCGGCGTCCATGTAGGCATAAGCATACGGATAGGGATTATGCCCGTTCCAACTGTCAGCGCGAACAGATTCCTCGTCCGAAAGATTTTCTTTGAACGGATAAGGCCTTCCCTGATAAGTTTCAAATAGAGGATTAGGGTTGTGTTCACCTAAAACACTGGTCGGCAAAGTAAGGCTTTGCTGCGAAATTTTCACTTTTTTCTGAGTAACCATGATCTTGAAACCTCTTTAACACTTATTAAAGACTTGTTTAATATATATGTTTAGAACATAATGCTTATTTCTTCTTTTGTCAATGGATAAAGCAAAAAAATCACCATGTAAAGATAGTAAATCTCTTCTAAAAGTGTTTAATACACTTGCTTCATACAGATGCCAAAATTTTGAAAATACGAGGGATGAAAACGGGATCAGGAAGTTGGCTGGGAGTATAGAATTTGTTGGTTAAAAATTACAAGCCTCCGGCTGAAACCGGAGGCTTGTTGATAATGTCGTTGTTTATTTAAAAGTGGTCAGATAGCTCTTGTATTCTTTGCGGTAATCCGCCCAGATATTCCTGGCCTGGGACAGGCTGCGGACATAAGGGTCAAGACACAGCGCCTGTACCGCCAGACTGTCGTCGCCTTCGTGCGTTGCCTTGGTAATCATTTCGTGCAGCGTGATCTGGCGACGGCAGATTTCCTGCGGTCCGACCGGCAGTTCGCCGATGTAAATGCTGCGGACCTGGCCGCCGACGGCGATGCCGGGGACGTCAACGATCGCATTGGACGGCAGATTCGAGATTGCGCCGTGGTTCACAATATTGATGGCGTCAAAGTAAGTCGGGGTATTGGTTTCCAGCGCCACGATCACTTGGCACGGCTTTTCCGCATAGTACGGATGGTCGTTGTTGACCGGGAACGGCGGTTTGGTGTATTCTTTGCCTAGTAAACGCTGCATTTCCAGCGCATGGGTTTTCTTGTTTGCCAGTTTTTCGTAGAAGTCAGCCAGCGACTCATAGTGATGCTCTTTCCACTCGGATTCTTCCCAGAAAAACGGCAGATATTCAATAATGTGGTCGTCATAGCCGATCGGATACATATTAAACGTATTCAGCGTTTCCAGCGTAAACATTTGCTGCGGGACATTCTCAAAGCGTTTTTTCCAGTATTTTGATTTTCTGACTTTGGCCAGAAACTCTTCCATACAACTTTCGCGGGTTCCTCTTTTTCTGACGTCAAAGAGCCAGTTCAGATGATTGATGCCGCCGGAAATGACTTCCAGTTCGCCGGGTTCCATGCCCAGTTGTTCGGCAATGACGCCGAACGAGCCATGCACCTGGTGGCAGAAGCCGAGTGCCTTGATCGGCGAATAATTCTTGAAATAGGTGCACAGAACCGACATCGGGTTGGTGAAATTCATCAGCCAGGCATCCGGACAAAGCTTTTCCATGTCAGCCAGAATTTCCTTGAACATACAGATGTTGCGCATGGCGTGAATCATGCCGCCGGGACCGCCGTTCTCACCTTTGACCTGATGCGCGCCGTGTTTAGCTGGAATGCGCAAATCGTTCACCCAGTTGGCGTAGCGATTGGGTTCACACGAAGTAATGACATAATCGCAACCGCCGAGCGCTTTTTTCCGGTCAGTCGTTGTCTTCAACGACACTTTTATCTTTTTATTGGATTTTAAAATGGCGGCAACGGTTTCTTCGGCGGATTTCAGCCGTTCCGCGCTGATATCCTGCAACACGAATTCGCAGCCATTGAAGAGCTCATGCGCATTCAATTCTTTCGCCACACTCACGACAAAGCCGGAACCGGCTCCCAACATCGCAATCTTCAGTTTTTTCATTTTTCCCTTAACGTTTCAGGCTTTTTGCCAAACGTTTGTTGTTAAACACCATATTATCTTATTGGTTTTTAAAATTTTATATTAAAGAGCCAATTGCAAAACTCAAGTTTTGCAGGAATTCAGAATGAAATTCTAATTCAAATCCGGATTTATTCTCATTTGAAACTCACTCTTTTTCCTTTGAAAAACTTTTCAAATTCCTGAGAGTTCCTTATTTGCTAAAACTGCGGGTACCGCAGTCAAACGCTGACTACTGAATTCTGACTACTTTTGCAATTACCTCTCAATTCAAGTCTCCCGGACAACCAGTTTGGGTTCGACCACTATCCGCTGCCCGGTTTTGCGATTAATGATGCAATCGGCGGCCAGATGACCAATTTCCGTTTCATTAATTGAAATCGATGTCAATGCCGGATTAAGCACTTCCGCCCAGGGGGTGTTATAAAAACCCGCAATGCTGAGATTTTGTTTAAAGTCCAGCCCTGTTATTGAGGCTGCCTTATAAACTTGAACGGCTCGAAAATCGCCCAAGGCAAAAATCCCCACAGGTCCCTGCTTTAACAATTCGATGAAGTTTATTATATTCTGATCATTTAACGAGGCTTCTTCCTTGATGACGGTCAGACAGGAATCCGGGAATCCGGCTTCGCGTAAAACGGCTTTCATACCGCCCAGCATAATCATGTCATGACATTCGCTGTCACCCCGGCAGCCGTTGCGCTTGCGTTCCGCTTCCGGCAGGTTGTAAAACGTGATGAAAACAAATTTTTTCCGCCCGGCTTTAATCAGATGTTCAGCGGCCAGCCGCCCGGCCTTGACCGGATCAAAAGTGATGATGTTGGCATCCGGAAAATCAATACCGCTTTCATAATGCATGAGAAAATTCAACTGCCGGAACCGCGCCCGGTACTTATGCAGCAGTTTGTACGGCATATGCCGGCTGCCGTCCATCACTAACGCTTCGATCCCGTTGGCGATGTATTTTTTCAGACATTTTTCTTTGTCGGCAAGGTTGCTGTCGGCGTCGGGCAATACCGCCGACTGGGGGATGGGGTCAATATCGGTCTTTTCCAAATCCCGGATAAGCGCTTCCGCCAGGTTCTGATGAAGATCGCCGCGGGTACGCATCGCCAGTCCGACTTTCCGGATGGCGCCGTCCGCGCCCGCTTTACTGGCCGCGACTGCCGGAACGGTGACAAACATCCCTTTGCCGCGGGCCTTGTAAATATAACCATCCGCTTCCAGTTGCCGCACGGCATTGCATATTGTCGGCATCGTTGTCTTGAAGTATTCGGTCAGGGCCTGATAAGTAGGGATTCTGCCGCCGGGAGCAAATTCCCCGTTGGCAATTTTTTTCTTAATGCTTTCGCTGATCTGATAATACTTCGGCAATGAAAGCGTGTTGTCTGTTTCTTTTAACATTAATTATTCTCTTTATTCCAAAACTACTATATAGTACAGAGTATAGCGGATAAAGGGAAAATGTCAATACAGTTCTAAAAAAATCTGACAAAATTATGGGACAACGTAAAGACCAACTATCGAGGACGGCCACAAAAATTCTACAAGTTGACAGATAAAGGAATTGCCATCGTCGGGAAGCAGAATCCCGGCAGCGGCAAAGGCGGGTTTGAGCATCGGCTGCACCAGCGACGGCTGGCAGAAGTTTTTTTAGCCCAAGGCTATAAAGCAGCTATCGTCGAGGAATGTAAGAACGGCAAGAATGTTGATCTTGGATTAAGTAAGGATGGACAGGCTATCGCCGTCGAAATCATTATCAGCCCTCAGAACGCGATAGAGAATATTGAAAAAGATATTGCTGCCGGTTGGAAAAGCGTATGGTTGCTTTGCAATACGCAAGCAATCCTCGACGGCGTTAAGCGGGAATGGGCTTCAAGTAACTCAAAATATCCGAGTGTAGAGGTAGAATTTTATCTACTGTCGGATCAAAGATTTTTTTGAGTTCTAAATGAACTACCTCGCCCAAAGCATCGTGAATGGCAATTTTTGTTGCTGGCATTCCGAGATACTCTGGCGGGGCATTACTCCTTAACTCACATTCGATTCAATACTTGGAAAGGTTGTAGGACTGAGCCAATTGCAAAACTCAAGTTTTGCAGGAATTCAGGATTCAGAATTCAGAATAAATCAAGACCCAAGACTTTTTAACCACAAAGGCACAGAGATTTACCCGCCGAAGGCGTGGCACAAAGAAAAAGTTTTCCGGTTTAACGGCTCCACGGTTTTCCGGTTTGACTGTAATACCGTTAAACTGTCATGCCGTAATACCGTTTTAGCCTGACTACTGACTACTTTTGCAATTACCTCGACTTGTTGATTTTGGTCATGGCGGCTTTGGCGGGACCGCTTAGGCGGATGTCGCTGCTGCTTTTGTAGTGATTTAACAGCGGCAGATCGCTGGGATCACCTAACATGCCGATGGCGGCTATCGACGACATCTTGATGAACATCTCGTTGCTGTTCGCGGCCCAGTCTCTGGCTATCGGCAAGGCTTTTTTGTTCCGGAGTTCGGCGCAAACCTGCATCGCGGAGGATTTGCCGGACTTGGCGCAATCGGGAGCGGTCATTAGTTCGTAAGCCAGATCGGAAATCTTATCTTTGTCAAACTCCTTGAGATGCGTCAGATGGCGCAACATGGTGATGGAGGTGCCACCAATACTGCTGTTGCGCTCTTTCAATGCATCGTACAGGCCTTTGACCATTGCCTGGCGGGCGTCGTTGGCGGGGGCCTGCTCGTACCATTTGCCGAAGAATTGCACACAGTAGTCGCGCCAGGTCGGGTCGAATGATTTATCGTAATACATGGTGACCAAATGTCCGGATAATGCTTCCGGCTTGATGGTTTGTTTCATCAACTCTATGACAATCTCGTTCTTCAGTCCGTTAAACTGCAAATCCGGCAATTCCTGCTTCTCCAGCTTCTCATACAGAAATTTATATAGCGCGTCAATCTGATCCGGCGACAGGTTTTTTTTCAAATTGTGAACCTCGCGAACACGCACAAAATAGTTCCTAGTTTCACCAAGTCCGACGATCAACTTGATATTGTCTGGCAGTAGAACTTCGGCATTTTTCTCTGCCGTAGTGGTTGGTTGCGTGGTCTTTGCCGGTACCGGGGCTTGAGCAGGACTTACCGGAATAACGGACTTTTCGTTTTTAACAACATCCTGCCCATAGCCAGAATACACGGCGGTCAGCAATCCCACCAGCAATGTCAATTTAATAAAACGCATAAAAAGAACCTCTGTTATACATTCAAAAAGTTATATAATAGTTGTTTTCTAAGCTACGAAAACACAAAAGCTGATTCTGCTGAAAAAGTCACTTCTATGCATGATCTCACATATTACTTACGCTCAAAGCTGTCTTTGAAAACCACTAAGAATTGGTTTTTTTAGTAGTTTTTCAGCAGAATCAAAAGCTAAAGTGCGACCCCTATATACTAGTATATATTATGGCTATTTTGATTGAAAATCCGTACAGGTTTCTTGGAAAGAACATCTTGTGCCGTAAATTTCGCCGTCTTTTGTTCCGGAAGAATAGGTTCCGTTAATTTTATAATTTCACCATCTTTAGCTATCATTAGAAAATACTTACCTTGCGGGCCATACTCTAATTCCGTAATTGCCCACCACCCCAAATCGTCTTTTATTAGACGATATTGACAGATTTTGTAAAAATTGGTTTTGTCAGAAATTTTTTCTAAGATTTCCTTTGAGTTCAATGTCGGATCAAAAGGGGTAATTATAAAATCATTAATACATGGAATCCCTTCTTTCATATAAATATTATACAAATTTAATTTATTAAGATCTGTTTCTTCTTTTTGAAAATCAATAGTAAACTTATAGAGTATTTCGAGGCTGGCTTTCCGTGAAATAAAATCAGCCTTCTCTGACCATTTTCCTTCTCTATTTAGTTGAAAAACAATGAATAAGAAAATAAGTAATAGAAATGGTAAAATTAAAAAATATATAAATCTCTTAGAACAAAACCGCATGTCAAATCCAAACATTTTTCTGTTCATACCCAACCTCCTATGATTCTCAATTATTATTTCATCGTAGTTGAATCTGGATATTGATTATTGAAATTATCAATAGTATCTGCTGTTTTATTAAGAGGATCTGCTACAAATGAATATGCCGTGAATGGGCAATCTCCTGTCATACATTTGCAATAAATTTCTAAAACATGATGTTGTTTGTATTTTCCGCTTCGATGTCCTCCTATTTCTACAGACTTGCCTCCTATTACAGTAGTACCCCACCATTTGCCGCCTATCCCTGCCAAATCCCCCTTTAAATAAGCAGCTTGTTCTGCACACTGGATTCCCCAATTATGGGGGTTTATAGTTTCTGTCCATCCTGCAAAATAATAATTATAAGTATCATCTCCATAATAAGATTTTGTATTATAAAGTTCAACAAGCTTTCTTAAAATAGCATTAAATCCCTCAGTTGTTTCATTTTTTCCGATCGGAGTTGAATTACAACAACATTGTGTTGCTAAATTATATACAATTTTGTTATTGCAACATCCTTGTGAAGCAAGATCATATATTTCTCCATTGCAACATCCTTGTTTCATATCGGGGTCTGTCCACTTTATTTCTATTTTTTTGTGCGTACATTCATTAAATTACTTCTATTTATGCTTCTTATTTTAATATTTCCAGGCGCATGATTTTAAAATAAGGTTTATCTAGCCTTTTCCGATGAAACACTGGTCATTATTCACGGTAAAGATTTTAAATCTTTTAACTCCCATATTTTGGGCTTCTTCATTCAACCAGTCTTGGTCGCCCACGGCGATTGCCTTGCTCCAGAAAGCTTCTTTTGATAATGCTATATTTTCAAGCTTGTCATTTAATGTCAAAAGATACCATTTCTTAAAATCATTAAAATCACTCATGCGTAAACTCTTCACAAGTTCAGTTTTATTTATTATGCGGCAGCGTTGCGTTTTTTCGACAAATTCATTATAAGAACCATATTCCCACGCCGAAGGATGGTCAACGACTCCAGCCCTCACCATATTTAAATCAATATAAAAAAGACAGGCGCCAAGGTGTCTGCCGCTTTGAATCCGCGTTGCATGAAACCGGTCAGACCAAAAAGCGCCGCTGCATTTATTTTGAGAATTATACCATTGCCCCACCCGGCCATGCAGAAACCTTAAACCTTCTGAAATCTCCTCCCCATTCTTTATTTTTACCAATAAATGAACATGGTTACTGGTTATGATATAATCTAAGATATCAACTTTATAACGACTTTTCATTTTAAACAACTGTCGTTTATAAAAATCTTTGTATTTATCATATTTAAACAGGAACATTTTATTATTACACCGGTGCGTAATATGATAGCAGGAATTATCGGTCCAATTTCGAGCTTTTCTAGGCATAATGCATCCTCGTTTATGCTATTTAAATAACTTGCGCTTTAGATTTCTAAAATAAGATAGCATTTATTCTTTATGGATTCAATTTTTATGCTTAAAAACCGTAAATATCGTTAAATAAAGTGGACAGACCCCGATGTGCCCAGACCCCGATGTGCCGATGTGTGGTTGAATTCCCTGTCTTTTGGGTTGCGGGCAAAGCCCGCCTTAGTTTAAAAAAAATCGAGGTTTTTCCAGCGGCTCATAAGTATCGCATATCCAGAATCCGTCACTCATGGTAAACAACCAGGAGCTAATGCTGTAAGGCGGAACAGAGCCCGGCGTCATGTTCTGCCCAAACCAATTCAACTTTATCTCTGAGTTGATTCCCGATGTCTCCTGAAGCCTGACAATCCATCCTGAAAACACATTGTCAAGATATCTAATAGAAAGGACTTGAATGTTTTTGTTTTTCAGCCAGAAAAATGAGCCTTTTCTAGGGAGAAAGCCTTTTTTAGCAGGAACCGCAAACGCTGAAATTCCCTGTTCGAAGATAAATGCGGCGGCAGGCATATCTGACACGATGCCTGACAGACAAAAACGGAATTTCAACTCTCCCCGATCAAAAACAGGACGCCAAAAATTTCTGGCGTTATCTGCTTTCTCATCACTCGCGTATTGGGATGCCCGACATGCCGTTGCGAAGAAACTCCCGTTGCCGGAAGAAAAACTGTAAATGGAGTCAGAAATGAAACCCAAAGATTTTTTCCCGCTTTTAATCACTACCCATCTTCCGCCCGGAACCTCTCCGGATGGAGCGCGTTCAACGGCTCCGCCGGGAACCTCATAAACGGCGTTATCCCCTGCCGGCAAAACTATTTTCAAACGCGAGAAGCGCTCATTCCACAAAAGCCTTAACTCAATATCAACCGCGTCCCTGTCGCGGTCCAGGATAAATCGTATGTCAGCAGATGAATCACCGCCCCGCATTTTTGCCGCCAAAATCGCGCGCTCCGGGCCAGTCGCCAAAATCGCCGTGTGCTCAACGCGCCAGACGCATTTGACATTGCTCAAATCCAGCGACTCAGGCTCCTCCGCCATGCCGCCCCAGGCTCCCCATGGATCATCAACAGTTATCAACCCCAAACCTTTATCATTAAATACAGATTTGCCGTTCCGCAAAAGATTAACCCATTCTGCGTCCGGCTCGCATTCAACAGTGAAAATTCCGTTGCCAATTGAGCGCCCTGATATTGCCGACACATTTGATTTAACGCAGGCTGATCGGGCGTTTTCTACCCACCCGGCCTCCATGACAATCCACCCCATAGGCGGAACATCCGCATGGAAAGCGAATCTTTTGCGCCACGGAACATTATTAAAAAAGTCTGATTCGTTGGGCATGATTTGAAAGGCAACCGGCTTGGCTTCGAAATCCCTGAGCTCAACAGGCAAATCAGATGCTTTGTCCAAATATTCAAATATCGGCCGATAATCCAGCGAGGTTTCAAATTCCACCGTTCCGGAAAACGGTTGCGGATGCGGATTCCAGACAATAAACGGAACAGTCATTGGCATGTCATTGCCAGGCTGAGGAGCGCTTCTGGATGTGTCTATGCCGCCGGACAAAGCGGACAACGCCGCAAACTCTTTTTCTGCGGCGGATTGCGTTATATGCCCAAGCCAGGCAGTTTGCTCCTCGTTGGCTCGCTCAATTGACGAGCCCGGGAGGATGTCGTGGAACGAATTAAAACATATGCCGCGCCACTCATCGTTGAAACTTTGTCTCGCAATTAAGCCGGCGGCGGCGGCAATGCTTGCTGTCTTTTCGGCGCGTGCGGTTAATGCCTCCGCCTTTCTGTATGCGGATTTGAATTTTGCGGCGGAAGAGTAACAGCCCCTCAGACAAAAATTCATTTCCGAGTTCCATTCCGGTATGAAATCTTCGCCTTTTTCCGCCAGTTCCGTCCGGATTGATTCAAAGAAGGCATGCAGGCTGGAATATTTGACTTCAATCTCAGCATGCTCTCCTGCCCACTGTTTAATTTCACGAATATGCCGTCTGGTCGGACCGCCTCCGTGATTTCCAAGTCCGAAGAGCGCGGCAGTATTTTTCAATCCCTGATCTTCAGCGCATTTCAAAATACCGTCCAAACGCGGAATCATTTCGTTTCGCTCACATCCGTACCAGCCGGACACAGGACGAAGGCAAAGTATTTTTGCTCCGGATCGTCCGCGCCACCAAAACACGTTTTTTCTCATCGGCATTATTTTATTGTCAGGCCGGGTAAAAGCGTAATTTCTGACACCGGAGGCCGCAAAGATTTCTGGAAGCCCGGCTGAATGGCCGAAAGAGTCAGCTGCCCATGCGGTTTTCGGCCTCTTTCCGAAACGGCTCATAAAGTATTCCTGTCCCAAATCAAAC
>Ga0364881_10103_pt2 | contig 52939 bp, 39 predicted proteins | sample ExccelJu500001D4_5_FD_206923 | JGI IMG/M metagenome (GOLD analysis project Ga0364881, IMG submission 206923) | Enriched cells from Trout Bog Lake Hypolimnion, Wisconsin, USA - BchlTB.July30.5000.01.D4 | ecosystem: Environmental > Aquatic > Freshwater > Lake > Hypolimnion/Profundal zone | place...
TACCCCTTTCTTCATCAAAATAAAACCAGTCATCTTTTCCAAGAACAACCCGCAGAGGTATGAATCCTATTTTAACGATAATTTCGGGTTCAGGAATTCCCTGATCAAAATTAATAATTATTTAAAAGTAAAATATTTAAAAATGGCGCCTCTGCGGGTTGTTCTTGGAAAAGATGACTGGTTTTATTTTGATGAAGAAAGGGGTAATAATAGCCTGTCCCTTGTGAATTACAGGGGATTAGCCCCATATTCCGACCAGGAACTTGCGAGGATAAAAACCAATATTGAAAGCCAGATGGACTGGCTGCGTAAAAAAGGTATTCTGGGCATTTTGATAATCGGTCCCAACAAGGAAACAATTTATCCTGAATATCTTCCCGATTCAATTAAACGGGTGGCTGATCACCAGACACGCTTTGATCAGGTTGTCAATTATATGAAACTTCATTCCAGTGTCCGGGTCCTTGATGTCAGGGACAGCCTTATCAGGGAAAAGGAAATATATAATCCATTGTATTACAAAACAGATACTCACTGGAACCTTCTCGGGGCATTTATTGCCTGCCAGCAGATAATGAAGGTCGCTTCGGATCATATATCAAACCTGCAGCCGATTTCATTATCGGATTATAAAATTTCATTTTCCAATACTTTCTATGCCGGCCCTCCGGGAAACAGCGATTTATCAACAATGCTTTCCTGCCAGGGTATGTTCATGGATAAATATGCGGTTCTGACCCTGACAAATAAAATAGTAAGGAAAAATTTTCCTAAGCTCCTGCTTTTCCATGATTCTTTCGGTGAAGCCATGAAACCATGCCTTACAAATTATTTTAATTTATTTACGCATGTTGATGACGATGGAAGATTAAGCACTCATCAGAAGACCATTGAAGATATTAAGCCTGATATCGTTGTTTTTGAAGTTGTTGAACGCAACAGGAATTTCCTGGAAAATTAGCCCCCGATCCCTGATGCGGATAATTATCTTCTGTTCTTATCCTTGTCATCCCTTCCATTATATTGATTATTGGTATCCATATAGCTGTTAACTATTCTCTGGTTGCCGGTATCTATGGTTTTAACATTGTAACCGGCGGGAGGAGTATAACGTCCCCTGTAAGAACCCCCCTTCCAGTTATTATTTGACCAGTAGTTGTTCTTCTGCCATAAGTTCCAGTAAACCTTTGTTTCAGACCATCCGATCCTGGGGCCGTTTGCCACGGTCAGCCGCCAGTTACGGGGCAGATGGGAGACATTGTAAGGAACATATGCAGGGGAGATTACTGTCCAGCCGCTATTATATATGCCGGAACGGAACCAGACGCCGTTAAAAGTTCTCCACCAGAACCCCTGGAAATAAAAGCAGTCGTAATTCAGGTACCTGTAATAATAAACATATGTCTGGGGGATCACTATAATATCGGGATCCGCAGCCGCATTTACAGTAACGGAAACAGCGGTATTAACATCCGGGCTAACGTTAGGGTTGACATCAGGATTAACGTCGGGGGAAGCCTGCGGGTTGCCAGTGTTATTATCAGGCGCATTGTAATTTGTTGTAACGCTTATATCAGGTGCTGGAGCCGGGGCAGTATTGGAAACGCTGTTTGAGCCGAGAACAACCTGGTCTCCTGTATCCTGGTCAAAAATAGTCTGGATGCTTGCCCTGTTAACAGTTACTGCCTGGCTGTTGGTTATTTCAAGATATACTGTTGTTGGAGTAACACCGAGTAATGATCCCTGGACAACCGAGCCGTTATTAAGTATGATGTTGAGGTTTTCTGCGTAGGAACAGGTGATTATAAAAAGCATAAATATGATTGAAGTTATTGCAAATTTCATATGAATCCTCCGGAAGAAGCGGCATTAACCTTACCGCCTCTATTTCTTTTACATTGTAATTATAATAACTGAATTTATCAAGTGATCGAATTGAATTATTAATTTAAGAAAATCCGGACAGGGATTTAATATTGACAAAACACGGTACAATTTCTATAATCTATGGAAATTTCGGGAGGCGCATAGATGTTCTTTAAGATTTCTTTAATGGTACTGCTGGTTTCAACCGGCTTTTTAAACGCACAGGCGGAGATTATAACGGCAAATTCCATATGCCTTCATGGTAAAGCTAAATATCCTTCCGATTTTACGCATTTTGATTATGCCGATCCCGATGCTCCTAAAGGAGGGACTTTGACTTTAGCGGCAATAGGCACATATGACAGTTTTAATATGTACGCCATCAGGGGTAACCCCGATGCCAATATCAGTATGATAAACGATACCCTGATGACCCCTTCGGAAGACGAGCCCGAAACTTATTATGCCCTGATAGCTCAAAAAATAGAGTACCCGGATGATTATTCTTATGTAACTTTCTATATAAACACGAATGCAAAATTTCAGGACGGCAAGCCGATTACCCCGGATGATGTAGTATTTTCCTATAATAAATTTTTTAATGAAGGACTTCCCCAGTTTAAACTGATGTACAAGGATGTGGTATTAAAAGTGGAAGCCCTTGACCGTACAAGGGTTAAATTTACACTCAAAAATGCCAATAAGGAGACTATTGTCAATCTTGCCAGTCTTGTTATTTTGCCCAGGCAGTTCTGGGATTCTCATAACCTTGGCGATCCGCTTACTGTTGTGCCTCCCGGGAGCGGATGCTACACCGTTAAGGATTATAAAATGGGTGAATATATCGTTTACCAGAGGCTTGCGGATTACTGGGCTGCTGATCTTCCTGTAAATAAAGGGCAGAATAATTACGATGCCATAAGGTATGATTACTATCGTGACTTAACGGTTGCTTTTGAAGCATTTAAAGCCGGGGAATTTGATTTCTGGCAGGAAAACGTCGCAAAGAATTGGGCGACAATGTACAAAGGCCCGCAATTTGATTCCGGAAAAATTATAAAGGAAGAAATCACCAATGAAATCCCGCAGGGCATGCAGGGTTTTTTTATGAATATGGACCGTCCTTTATTTTCAGACAGGCGTGTAAGGATGGCGCTTAATTATGCCCTGGATTTCGAATGGATGAATAAAAATCTGTTCTATAACCAGTATACAAGGCTGCGGAGTTATTTTGTCAATACCGCATATGAGGCAAAAGGGCTGCCCGGGCCGGAGGAGTTGAAGATCCTTGATCCTCTGCGCGGAAAAATCCCTGATGAAGTATTTTCAAAGGAATATAATTCTCCGGCAACCGACGGGTCGGGTAATATCAGGAAGCAGATAGAGCAGGCCCTAGCGCTGCTTAAAGATGCAGGCTGGGAAATCAGCAACCGGCAGATGGTGAATACCGGGACGGGAGTGCCGATGGAATTTGAACTTATTCTCAACGATCCCTCATATGAAAGGATAGCCTTGCCGTTCCAGGAAAACCTGGCGAAAATCGGCATTAAAATGACAATAAGGACTTTGGATTCATCACAATTTCAGAACCGCGCGATATCCCATGATTTTGATATGATATTCGCGAATTATAATCCGGTTTTTTATCCGGACAGCAGTTTGAGAATAATATGGGGCAGCGCCTATACTAATTCCAGTTATAATATAGCAGGGGTACATGATAAAGCGATTGACTCGCTGCTTGATAAAATAGTTGAAAATCAGGACAATGAATCCTCGCTTCTCTGGTATGGCAGGGCTTTGGACAGGGTCCTGACTTGGGACAGTTTTGTCATTCCTCATTGGTACCTGAACAGGTTCAGGGTTGCTTACTGGAATAAATTTTCCCGTCCCGCTGTTCTGCCCAAATATGATCTTATGGTTGGGGTCGCCTCTACATGGTGGGTGGATCCTGCCAAGGAATCAAAGCTGCCTAAAAGAAATTCAAAGAACTGATCGGGTTATGACAGGTTATATTATCCGCAGGGTTCTGCTTATCATACCGACTCTATGGGCTATTATTACCCTCAATTTTTTTATTGTGCAGGCTGCTCCGGGCGGGCCTGTCGATGAAATGATTTCAAGGATGAAAGGAATAAACACAACCGCTACCATGGAAAGGATAACTGGCGGAGCCCAGGGTGAGGCCGCTAAAAACCAGATAAACAGGGGGGCACAGGGGCTCGATCCGGAAGTCATCCTTGAAATAAAAAAGCGGTTTGGATTTGATAAGCCTATTCTCGCGCGTTATTTTGATATGCTTTCCAGGTATGTCAGGTTTGATTTCGGAGACAGCCTTTTCCGGGGCAGAAGCGTTGTCGGCCTGATAGCCGAAAGACTGCCGGTTTCTGTAACAATCGGCCTCTGGAGCACGCTGATTATTTATCTTGTTTCTATTCCTCTTGGCATAAACAAGGCAGTCAAGCATGGCAGCAGGTTTGATATATGGAGCAGTACGGCAATAATAATAGGGAACTCAATCCCAACATTCCTGTTTGCCATTCTTCTGATTATATTTTTTGCCGGGGGATCATACCTTCATATATTTCCCCTGCGCGGGCTGGTTTCTAATAATTTCAGGGACCTTCCCTGGTACGGAAAAATCCTGGACTATTTCTGGCATATAGCGCTGCCGATCCTGGCAGAGGTTATAGGAGGTTTCGCGACGCTCACAATGCTTACAAAAAACTGCTTTCTTGATGAAATCCAGAAGCAGTATGTTATGACAGCCAGGGCGAAGGGCCTGACAGAGAATAAAATACTCTACAGGCATATTTTCAGGAATGCGATGCTTTTGATAATAGCCGGTTTTCCTTCCGCGTTCATCAGTATATTTTTTACGGGATCGCTTTTAATCGAAGTGATATTTTCACTAAACGGGCTGGGATTACTGGGTTTTGAATCAACCATACAAAGGGACTATCCGGTTATGTTCGGCACCCTATATATGTTCACCTTGCTTGGATTGGTTCTTAATATAATCAGCGACCTGACTTACACGCTTGTCGACCCGAGAATTGATTTTGAAAGGCGATTGTCATGATTTTTAAATTTAGTAAGATCAATATTGAAAGATTCAGGAGATTTAAGGCAAACAGGCGCGGGTTTATTTCCTTATGGATTTTTGCGGTACTTTTCTTTATAAGCCTGTTTGCAGAGATAATTGCGAATGACAGGCCTTTAATAATCAATTTTAAAAACAGATTATATTTTCCTGTTTTTATAAAATATACTGAAAAAGAATTCGGCGGGGAATTCAACACAGAAGCCGATTACCGTGATCCTTATGTTTACGGATTAATCACAAAAAGCGGATGGATATTATGGCCGCCTGTGAGATTCAGCTACAGTACCATAAATTATAATCTTCCCGAGCCGGCCCCTTCATCGCCTTCCGCTGAAAACTGGCTTGGTACCGATGATAAGGGCCGTGATGTACTTGCAGGTCTGATTTACGGGTACAGAATTTCTGTACTGTTCGGGTTAATTCTAACACTTTTCTCTTCAATTATTGGTGTGGCGGCCGGGGCAGTCCAGGGATATTTCGGCGGCCTGCTTGATATTTTAGGCCAGCGGTTCATTGAAATCTGGTCCGGGATACCTACACTGTTTTTATTGATTATACTTTCAAGTGTAGTCCAGCCTAATTTCTGGTGGCTTCTTCTTATTACGCTTCTTTTCGGATGGATGAGCCTTGTTGGGGTTGTGCGCGCTGAATTCCTCCGCGGCAGGAACCTGGAATATGTTCAGGCTGCTAAAGCTATGGGCATGGGAAATCTGAGGATCATGTTCCGTCACATTCTTCCAAATGCCATGATCGCGACGATAACATTTATGCCTTTTATATTAATCGGATCAATTTCCACTCTGACCAGCCTTGATTTCCTTGGGTTCGGCCTGCCGTCCGGTTCCCCTTCTCTCGGGGACCTCCTTTCACAGGGAAAGGATAATCTCCAGGCGCCATGGCTTGGCATTTCGGCATTTGCAGTGCTGGCGGGGATGTTCAGTCTTCTTGTGTTTATAGGGGAAGCTGTGCGCGATGCGTTTGATCCAAGGAGAACATATTGAATAATTTACTTGAAATAAAAGGCCTTGAAGCTGGGTTCAGAAAAGACGGCCGGATCAATAATGTGGTAAACGGAATTGATCTTGTGATCCGTCATGGTGAAACCCATGCCCTGGTTGGAGAAAGCGGAAGCGGTAAATCTGTAACAGCGCAGGCAATCCTGCGGCTTATTCCTGAAACCAGCATAGCGTATCCGAAAGGAAGTATAATATTTACAGGACGCGATATACTGAAGATGAAGGATTCCGAACTGAGGGGTTTGAGGGGAGGGGAAATCGGGATGATTTTCCAGGAGCCGCTTTCCTCGCTTAACCCCCTTCATATTGTGGAAAAGCAGCTTGGCGAAACACTGTATATCCACCAGGGGCTTAAACCTTCTTCGTCGGGTGATATATGCCTTGAATGGCTGAAAAAGGTCGGCATAAACCAGCCTGAAAAGAAACTGAAAGCTTATCCTCATCAGCTTTCCGGCGGGGAAAGGCAGAGGGTGATGATTGCCATGGCATTATCAAACAAGCCAAAACTTCTTATAGCGGATGAGCCGACTACTGCACTGGATGTGACTATTCAGGCGCAGATCCTGTCTCTTCTGAAGAGCCTCCAGCAGGAACTTGGCATGGCGATTCTGTTTATTACACATGATTTGGGTATAGTAAAAAGGATAGCCGACAACATATCTGTAATGTACCGGGGGGAAATTGTTGAAACAAAGACAAATAAGGATATTTTTAAAAACCCGGAAAATATTTATACAAAAAAGCTCTTTAGTATGGAATCGGGGGGGGAGCCATTAAAGTCTGATCCTGGTTTTAAACCTATTGTTGAAATTTTTAATCTGAAAGTATGGTTCCCTGTGCAGAGGGGCTTTCTCAGGCGCACAAAGGGCTATGTTAAAGCTGTTGACGGCATTTCGTTAAGCATAAAATCAGGACAGACGCTTGGATTGGTCGGCGAAAGCGGCTCCGGTAAGACAACACTCGGAAGGGCCATTATCCGCCTTCAGAAAAGCGAGGGAGGGATAATATTTCAAGGCAGCAGAATTGATGGATTAAGGGAAAAGGAGGTCAGGCCATTCAGGCGCCAGATGCAGATTATTTTTCAGGACCCCTATGGAAGCCTCAGCCCGAGAATGTCTGTTGAGGAAATCATAGGAGAAGGGCTTGAGATCAATAAAATAGGGACTTCTGAAAGCAGAAAGAATTTAATAATAGGCACAATGCTTGAAGTTGGACTGGAACCGGATATGCTGTCCCGTTATCCGAATGAATTTTCAGGGGGCCAGAGGCAGCGTATAGCGATCGCCAGGGCTCTTGTGCTGAAGCCTTTATTTATTGTCCTGGATGAACCCATGTCTTCGCTTGACAGAACCATACAGTTCCAGGTCATTGAACTGCTTAAGAAATTACAGCATGATCACAACCTGACATATATGCTGATAAGTCATGACCTGAAGGTTGTCAGGAGCATATGCCATGATATAGCGATAATGAAGGATGGCAGGATTGTTGAAACCGGGCCGTCGGAAAGAATTTTCAACGGTCCTGAACACCCTTACACAAGGGAACTTTTATCAACAGCCTTTATGAATTGAATAAAATTAGCCCTATCGGGATTTGAACCCGAGTCACTGCCGTGAGAGGGCAGTGTCCTAGACCAGGCTAGACGATAGGGCCAAAAAAAATGGCTGGGGCGGAAGGAATCGAACCCTCACAAGCAGATCCAGAATCTGCTGTACTACCGTTATACAACGCCCCAATCCAATAGGACAACATTTTAAAATATCAGTTTGAATTAGTCAAATTGAAAAGGGGTAATTTGATTTTTATTAATATCCGGGACATTGCCAGGAGTAATTAATGAAAAACCATTTTGGATAAATAATATGGTAAAGGCAGAGCATATTATTATTCTTGTGATTAAATGGTTCTTATAACTTTTCAAAGCAATTTCCCTGGGATTTTGTAACTTGATATTTTTCTATATTTATGGCATACTGTTTTCATTATTAATTATCATATATTTTATCATAAAAGGCCGATTTTCGCAGTATTTTTATGAATATTTGTCATTTTTACTATTAAAACGGTAACAAATGAAATATTATTTACAAAAAGGACATTTAGCTGATGATATATATTTTTGGAGGAATAATCAATGCTGTCAAAAATCAACCCCGTTAAAACCCGGGCCTGGAAAAAACTGGAGGCGCATTATAAAAAAATAAGTAAAGTACATGTCAGGGATATGTTCCGGCAGAATGCCGGGAGATTTGAGGAATTTTCCATACGTTTCGGGGACATTCTTCTTGATTATTCAAAAAATATAATTGATTCTGAAACAATGAGTTTACTGACAAGCCTGGCTGTTGAATGCGGAGTTAAAGAAGCCGCCGGGAAGATGTTTTCGGGAGATATTATAAATGAGACTGAAAAGAGGTCGGTACTTCATACGGCCCTCCGGAACAGGAGTGGAAATCCTGTTTTTGTGAACGGGAAAGATGTAATGCCTCAGGTCGGCAGTGTTCTGAAAAAGATGAAGGCATTTTCGGATAAAATAATAAACGGCGAATGGAAGGGTTACAGCGGAAAAAGAATTACAGATATTGTAAATATAGGAATTGGCGGATCGGATCTCGGGCCGGTTATGGTTACTGAAGCCCTGAGGCCTTACTGGAAGGAAGGCATGTCGGTGCATTTTGTTTCGAATGTTGACGGAACTCATATAGCCGAAACCCTCAAAAAAGTAAATCCTGAAACGGTCCTCTTTCTTGTGGCTTCAAAGACATTTACAACCCAGGAAACTATGACTAACGCTTTTACAGCCAGGGACTGGTTCCTGGAAAACGCTAAAAAAGACATGTATATAAAGAACCATTTTGCCGCTTTATCGACAAATGAAAAAGCTGTAACAAGCTTCGGGATTGATCCTGAAAATATGTTTGAATTCTGGGATTGGGTTGGCGGAAGATATTCACTCTGGTCGGCTATCGGTCTTTCGATTGCCTGCGTTATAGGCTTCGATAATTTTAATGAGCTGCTCGAAGGCGCCTACTCAATGGACCAGCATTTTATTAATGCTCCAGTGGAAAAAAATATTCCTGTGATACTTGGCCTGACAGGTATATGGTATAATAATTTTTTCAATGCGCAAACCCATGCAATATTGCCTTATGATCAGTACCTTCACAGGTTTGCGGCCTATTTCCAGCAGGGAGACATGGAGTCAAACGGCAAGTCGGTTGACAGGGAAGGCAGGATGGTTGGTTACCAGACCGGGCCTGTTATCTGGGGGGAGCCCGGGACAAACGGTCAGCATGCATTTTACCAGCTTATCCACCAGGGTACAAAGGTAATCCCCGCCGATTTTATAGCCCCGGCCATAAGCCATAACCCTGTCGGGGACCATCACATTAAGCTTTTATCAAACTTCTTTGCACAGACCGAAGCCCTGATGAATGGTAAAACAGCCCTTGAGGTTAGAGAAGAACTTCAGGCTTCCGGAAAGAATGAAGAGGAGATAAAATTCCTTACGCCGTTCAAGGTGTTTACGGGGGACAGGCCTACAAACTCAATATTGGTTAAAAAAATAACGCCGTCAACTCTCGGGGCGCTTATCGCGATGTATGAGCATAAGATATTTGTCCAGGGAATAATATGGAATATCTACAGCTTTGACCAATGGGGAGTTGAGCTTGGGAAACAGCTTGCAAATAAAATATTACCTGAACTCCATGATGAAAATATTATTTCGTCGCATGACCAGTCGACTAATTCGCTTATAAATGCTTATAAAAACATGAGAAAAAAGGGTTAATGTAATATGGGTTACAAGGAATCATTCATTGATCTCATGGTTTCATCCGGAGTGCTGACTTTCGGCGATTTCATAACGAAAAGCGGAAGAAAGACACCTTATTTTATCAATACGGGAAATTATAAGAATGGAGAACAGATATCAAAATTAGGCGATTACTATGCTGAAGCGGTTTTTTCAAATTTTGGGGGAGATTTTGAAGCTTTTTTCGGGCCTGCATATAAGGGCATACCTCTCGCGGTGGCTGCCGCGTCATCTTTTTACAGGAAATATTCACAGAACAAGTCTTTCTGTTTCAACCGCAAGGAAGAAAAAGACCATGGGGAAGGCGGAAATATCATTGGGTATAAACCTGCCGACGGAGACAGGGTAATTATATTGGAAGATGTCATAACAGCCGGCACATCGGTAAGGGAAAGCATTCCTTTACTGAAAAGCGCTGCGGATGTAACGGTAATGGCGCTTATTGTTTCTGTAGACAGAATGGAGAAAGGAGAGTCAGGCAAATCGGCACTTAAAGAGGCCCAGGATTTATTTGGTTTGAAAGCGGCCTCAATCGTTACGATAGATGAAATTGTAAATTATCTTTATAAAAGGGAAACAGGCGGAAGAGTTATTCTTGATGATAAAATGAAAGACAGGATTGATGAGTACAGGAAATCTTATGGTGTATGAATTGTGAGGTTTATTTATCAAAAATTCGGCCGTTTTTTCTGATAAATATATCAAGTAAAATATTTTGATTTAATTTATGATAAGTACTACAATGTTAACGTTGATTAGATGTTAAGAAATATATTTAAGGCCTGTTATACCTGTGTTTTCTTCTTTTCCGGCCTTGAGGGGTTTAATGTCCGATTTCACAAGTGAAAAGTTAAGATTTCCTGTAAATTTTGATTTGAAAGTAATAATGGATTCCGGGGAAAATGAAGATGTCATCCTTAATATTTTTTTAAGGCTTAAAATTTCAGGAGTATCAAAAGGCAGCAGGCTATCAAGCAAAGGAAAGTATGTAAGCTTTACTTTTAATATAACTCTGGAAAACAGGGAAAAAATGGATGCTCTCTATTCCGAACTGAAAAAGGAGCCGGGGGTTCGTTTCGCTGTATGATTTAACAGGCTGACCTGTGTATCCGGGACGGGGTTTTATATTTTATGAGTAATCTGGTTTACTATACCGCGTTTAGTTTTAATAGATATATTGGCCCAAAAAGATTCCAGAAAATATGCAGTTCATTTCCGGATCCAAAAGATTTTTTTTCATTATCAATCGAAGACCAGATGGATTTTACAGGAGTAAGAACCGGGCTGGCAAGGCATGATTTTGAAAATATGCTTTTCGAGGCTGAAAAAATTGTAAGGATTTGTTCATCCAGGGGAATTAAGCAGGTTATGGAGAATGATGCTTCATATCCTGAAAACCTTAAAAGTGTGGCGGACCGTCCGTTTATGCTTTATATAAACGGTGAGATAAGAAACGATAAAAATATGATAGCTGTTGTAGGTACACGGGAGCCGACCAAGGAAGCTTGTGAAATCAACAGTTATTTTACAAGGGAACTTTGCGGTTATAATATCGGGATTGTAAGCGGCCTTGCAAAAGGGCATGATATGATAGCCGGTAAGACCGCTATTGATTGTGAAGGTTATACGATCGCTGTTCTTGGCTGCGGTGTGGATGTTGTTTACCCGAGGGAATCCGCGGCGCTTCATGATGAGATTAAGCTAAAGGGGGCCATGATTTCGGAATATCCTCCCGGGGCACAGCCGGAGACAAGAAACTTTCCTCAAAGGAACAGGATTATCAGCGGGATAGCCCGCGCGGTACTTGTTATCCAGGCCCCGGAGAATTCAGGTTCCCTGATTACAGCGCGGTATGCCGCATCACAGGGAAGGGAGCTTTTTGTTGTTCCGGGGAACCCTGTAGTGGATAAGAATAAAGGATCAAACAGGCTTATACAGGAAGGCGCACGTATGGCTGTAAGCCCGCAGGATATTGTCATGGAAGCATTCGGCGGCGCGCTGATTCCGGAAAAAGCCGGTAAATTTGACGGACTTTCAAGGGATGAAGAGATTGTGCTTGACAGGCTTGAAACCGAAACGGATTTTGAGCAGTTGTTGGATTTTACAGGAATGTCGGTTATGGATCTTAATCATTTGTTAATGAAGCTTGAACTAAAGGGCCTGGTTATACAGTACCCGGGAAGGTTCTATATCCGTAATCTCTGCCTTTAATTTTACCGGAGGACTTAATGCCGCTTGAATTGCGCAGGTTATATTTTAAATATTTTGGTAATTATGAGACTTCGAGCGTTGATCTTGTAGGCAGCTTCAACCAGTGGAAAGAAGGTTTGAATGCCCTCAATGATGATGATGGAGATAACTGCTGGGAGGGATTTATTGACCTTCCGGAAGGTAAATATGAATATAAGTTCCTGGTAAATAAAAAGGATTATGTCATTGATGCCGCAAATCCTCTGACTTTAACCTCGGAAGGGATTACAAATTCTGTCCTGACGATAGGCGGCATTAACACCGGTAAGGCTGTTATTCATGAAAGCTTCTGGATCGATGAATTTAAAAAAGATTTTATTTATATAAAGATAGCCCTCGGAAGGGGGGGATTTAACCATGCAAAGCTTATCCTTCTTATAAACGAGCAGCCCAAAGCAATAACAGGGTATGAACTTTATTGGGATGATTCATATTCTTATTATATTTTCCAGTTCAGAAACGGTACTCCAATCAACGATTTTCTTTATTATTTTGAGATTATAGATAAAGATAATAAAACGCTTTATTTCGGGAAGAACGGCATAATCGACTCGGAATGGGAAGTTGAACACTTTGAATATATTAAATCAGGTCTTCCGGTTCTTCAGACACCGCAATGGGTAAGAGGGGCTGTGTTCTATCAGATATTTCCGGACAGGTTTTATAGCAGCGGCAGTAAAAATAATTCAGCTGCTCGCAGGCGTCCGGATGAGAAACCTCTTAGTGACAGTTTTTACGGGGGGAACATCGCGGGGATAATTGCTAAAGCGGATCATTTGAAAAACCTTGGGATAAATGCCGTATATTTTAATCCATTATTTGAAGCAACTACCAATCATAAGTACAATACTAAAGATTACATGAAGATAGATCCAGATTTTGGTGATGATGAGATATATAAATCCCTCGCTGAAATTTTCAAAGCGGATGGAATAAGATTCATACTTGATGGTGTTTTCAATCATACCGGGACCGAATTTTTCGCATTTCGGGATATCGAACAAAATGGCGCCTCTTCGAAATATTACAAATGGTATAATATTAAAAAACTGCCACTGGTGGAAAATGGCAAACCTAATTATGAATGCTGGTGGAATATTGCATCACTTCCGAAGCTGAACACCCGCGATCCCGGGGTGAGGGATTATATTTATAATTGTGCCGAGGAGTGGCTGAAAAGGGGAAGCAGCGGCTGGAGGCTTGATGTTCCTAATGAAATAGGCCATGAATTCTGGAAAGAATTCAGGAACCGTGTAAAATCTGTCCGGGAAGATAGTTATATAGTAGGTGAAATCTGGAAGGACGCGGAAGATTGGTTAAAAGGGGATGAGTTTGACGCTGTAATGAATTACAGGCTTCGGGATTCATGCGTAGGATTCTTTGCCAGAAGGGAGAAAAGTTCCGAAGACTTCGTAAAGGAAACAGGGAACCTGATTTTTTCTTATCCCATGCAGGCTAATTTTGCCATGCTTAATCTGCTGTCAAGCCACGATACCGCCAGGTTTTATACCGTCGCAGAAAAGGATATTGCGAGGCTGAAGCTGGCGGTTGTGTTTTTGTTTACATTTATTGGCGCTCCATGCATCTATTATGGAGAGGAAATCGGAATGGAAGGAGGCAAAGACCCCGATAACAGGCGTTTTATGGTCTGGGCTGAGAAAAAATGGGATATGGAGATCTTTAATTTTTATAAGAGGATGATTTGCATAAGAAAGGAAAATTCAATCCTCACAGACGGTGATTTCAGGTTTATTTATTCCCACGAAATGGTCATAGGGTATGAAAGGTTTACCAACGATGGCAAACTGGTGATTTTTATTAATAACTCACAGAAAAGTGTGCATATTGATGTGACCAAGTACTTTGGAAATGGTGATTTTACGGATATTTCAAAAGATCATCCTTTGAAACGGAAAAAAGCCTATACATTATATGAAAATGAGTTTGTAATTCTAAAAAAGATGAAAGACAGGTAGTTTGGTCAATTTTCTTTGACTTTAATCTTCCTATTTATTAAAATAAATATCTTTTTATTCTAGGTGAGGCATAATGGTTGCCATGGAAGATAATAAAGCAATAACGGTGCAGTCGGATAAAACACTTTTATTAGACACTCACCATCCCGGTTTTGAAGAAATCAGGAAAAAAATAATTTCTTTTGCTGAGCTTGTTAAGACTCCTGAACATATTCATTTTTACAGGATAACTCCTATTTCTCTCTGGAACTCGGCGGCAAATGGGGTGTCACTGGATTTTATCCTGTCATGCCTTGAAATTTACAAAAAATATGATATTCCGAAGAATGTTACGGAATATATCAAGAGACATTACCTGTCATATGGAAAAGTGATTTTTGAGAGCCTTGATGAAGAAAGGATCAAAATTGTAATTTCAAGTGAAAACCTGGTGGAAAAGATTACTGCGCTGCTTGAAAAAAGCATTATCGGGTCGGGAGAAGGGTTTCTTATAATAGATAAAAAACAAAGGGGACTTATCAAGGCAGAGCTTGTCAAGCATCTCATACCTGTAAAGGATATCGCCGGGTTTGACAGCGGCAATAAACTGAAGTTCGGGATCAGAAAGCAGACATTGTCAAATAATGAGTTTTTTTTCCGTTATTATCAGTCTGAAGCGGTTTACAGTTATTCGGGATGGAAGGAAGGAAGCGGCGTTATAGTCCTTCCATGCGGGTCAGGCAAAACCATTGTCGGGATCGGAGTAATGCATGATGTTCAGGAATATACACTGATAATAAGCACCAGTGTTGAGGCGATAAGGCAATGGAAGAGGGAACTGCTTGACAAGACCACGCTTGGAGAGGACGAGGTCGGGGAGTATACTGCTTCCAGGAAAGATATCAGGCCGGTAACAATAACTACATATAATATGCTGATCCATAAAAATTCAAAAAGTGATGAGAAACGTAATATTAATATATTTACCGATAAAAATTGGGGTTTGATAATTTATGACGAGGTTCATATCCTGCCCGCCCCGGTATTCAGGATGACTACATTTATTCAGAGTAAAAGGAGACTCGGGTTGACAGCTACCCTTGTCAGGGAAGATAATCTTGAAACCGAGGTCTTTACACTGATTGGGCCGAAAATATACGACTATCCCTGGAAAGCCCTTGAAAAGGAAGGCTGGATTGCCAAAGCTGAATGTTTTGAAATAAGGATACCTCTGCTTGAGCGCGATAATTTCAATTACATGAATTCAAACCAGAGAACAAAATTCAGGCTGGCGTCTGAAAATCCTTTAAAGATATGCATATTAAAGAACCTGCTTGAGAAGCATAAAAATAACCATATACTTATTATAGGCCATTATCTGTCGCAGCTTGAAGAAATTTCAAAGCTGTTCAATCTTCCGCTCATTACCGGTGAAACATCAAATGCGGACAGGGAAAAGTTATATTTTGAATTCAGGAACGGATCTGTACAGGCACTTGTTATATCGAGGGTTGGTAATTTTTCCATAGATCTTCCGTCAGCGGATATCGCGGTTCAGGTTTCCGGGATTTTCGGGTCGAGGCAGGAGGAAGCTCAACGTCTGGGCAGAATACTCCGGCCACAGTCTGAAAGGTCGATATTTTATTCTCTGGTTTCAAAGGATACCATAGAAGAAGACTTTGCTAAAAAAAGGCAGCTCTTTCTTGTAGAACAGGGATATAATTATGTAATCATTGAAGATAACGGCAATTATGAAATTAATAATGGAAATAGTGTAATTAACAGGGGTGAATTATCTGAGCAGGGGGCTTGGTGATGCTTGAGGGAAATGAATCATCCATTATTACCAGTAAAAATGTAATGGATTGGATGATCAAAGAAGAACCGCATCTGGTAAAGAAAATACATGATCATTTTCTCCGGAACAATCTTGAAATGTCTTTTGACAGTGTTGAAAACACAAGAAGGCTGACTGAGGTTTCTGCCTATTTTATAAAACATGCGGAAGAAATTTATGCAGGATTAAGTACAAGTGAAAAACTGCTTATTTATATCATGAAAAACGGTTTCGGCTGGATTGTTTATGAAGAAATTGAGTCTACACTGAAAATAATTTCAAAGATATTCAGGTTTGAAAGCGACGGGCTTATCAAAGCAGTGGATTCATTGAGCAGTAAGTTCCTGCTTTTTAAGTATGACCGACTTAAAAAGTACAGTTTTTTGTTCTCCCCTCCGGTATTTCTCAGGAATATTGATAATAATATTGTAATAAAGGATGTTTTTGGAGAGAACTATAAAATCACGCTTGAACCGGATGATCTGCTGAACAGCCATTACATACCGCTTATAGCCGGATTGATATCCTACATCATAACGTATTCCCCGAGAAGTTCCGAAACCAATGAAATTCATAAGATTGATTTTGATAAGCTTCTTGCGTTTTTTTCTGATTTCGCGGAGAAACATGTTCTTGAGCTTATCATTAAAAAACTGACAAGGTTTGGTTTTTTCCAGAAATTCAATAACAGGATCATCATAAATAAACATCTTTTTGATTCCATTGCTTCACTGTCAATAAACGAACAGTTGTATATTATTTTCCTTTATGAGTTTATGGACAGGTTTGATTTTAAAAAAAGCGCGTTTATGACTTTAAAGCTGCTTGCTTCAAGATCATTTATGCAGAAAAATTCTATATCTTTGAGGGAATTATTCTTTTACTATTTAAACAACCAGATATACATATCATTAAAAAACGATTCAAAAAACCTTAAGCTTCTCCTTCAGCAGGAAGAATTGAAATTTATATTCTTTGTGAAAAACCTGGAAACGGAAAATATTGCCATGCTTAAAAGGGTTCATCCTGATGTTATATCGATAGCTACAGATTATATAATAATGAATGAACCCCATGCGTCTTTACTTAACAATGTGGATTTTTCCAACAGGTTTGTTGAGGAGAAATTCATTGTTGAATCAAATTTCGATATTATCGTAGAGCCTTTTGTTAAACCTGACATACTTTTCAAGCTTGCCCTGTTTACGGAGCCGCAGACTATTCAGACTATTTCAATTTTTAAAATTTCCAAGGAATCAATATACAGGTCACTTGCATATGGAATCAAAAAGGAAGAGATTATTGATTTTCTCAAATCTCATTCAAAGCACAGTATTCCCGAGAATGTCCTTGACGGCATTCGTAATTTTATTGATAACCTTTCGGCTGAATCCATGGAAGATTACAGGATTATCCAGATTAGCGCCCATTCATCCGCGCTGATCAAGGAAAATTACAAGAACCAGATAATTGAGATAGAACCGCATACTTTTATAGTTTTTAATAAAACCATATTAAAATCAATAGAGGATTATTGCAAACGGGAACATATATCAACGAAGTACATTAATGACTTCCTTGGAGAGAATTATAATTCTTCACTGCTCCCAAAATCTTTAAGCCACAATATTAAGCATCTGCATGCTATGAAAGCATTCTTTGATTTCTATGGCAGTGAACCCATAGGGGCAAATTTAAAAATAGATAATACTATAAATTAAGGCACAACAAATTTGAATTTTGCAATTATGTTCTTTATAATTAGATGTCTAATAGCTTAGCTTTCTCGGGAGGCTTATATGAAACTGACAGAGCTTCTGAAACCTGAATATGTAAAGATCGGTATTTCCGGTAAAAACAAGGATGATGTCCTGCAGAATATATCGGAATTCATCTCGGAGCTGCACCCTTCTATTGACAAGAAAGATGTTTATAAAGCAATAGCTGAAAGGGAGAAAAAAGGGTCGACAGGCCTTGGGAACGGTTTGGCGATTCCTCATGGAAGAAGCCCCAAAGTTATGGGGATGCACCTTGTAGTAGTTTATGATCCGGAAGGAAAAGATTTTGAGGCATATGACAAGAACCCGTCCTATCTTTTCTTTGCCGCGGTAACATCGGATGATTACAGTCCTCATGAACAGCTTGAAGTACTGAGGGTAATAGCTGAAATTTATGAAAAAACAGACATATCAACAAGCGTAACCAAGGTTACCACACCTGAACAGCTTTATAATTTACTTATCCAGAAGGAAAAGGAAATCTCCTAGGATTGTTATGGCAGGAAGAACGCAGGGAAGAAGAAAAAGAAGGAAGAAGGGCAAGTACACTCCGCTGATGTGGGTTGTTATAGCTGTGCTGCTGGCCGTTTCTTTATATCTGTCAGGTTACATAAGCAGTTCCCATATTGTTCCCGGTTTTAATATCAAAGCGCCGGAAACTAACCGTGTTATATCCCAGACAAATTCGTCCGTCCAGGCTGCTTCGCTGATAACTCAGGCCGCCCCGGTCACTGCGCAAGCCCAGGTGCCGGCTCAATTGTCAAATATCAATAATAAGAACATTAATGTGAAAATTTATCTGGCCAGGCAGTCCGGGCAAAAGGCTGTTCTTTTTGAGAAGGACATACTGGTGGAAAAAAGCCAGTCCCTGCTTAAGACAACCCTTGATGCCCTTATCAGTAACAGGGACCAGGATTCCCTGAACCTGATCCCTATCAATACCCGTATAAAAAGAGTATGGATCAAAGACAATATCGCTTATATAGATTTTTCAAATGAGTTTTCTTATAATTCTTACGGGGTTATAGGATATAAAATACAGATCTACCAGATAGTATATACAGCAACCCAGTTTGAAAATATTTCGGCCGTTTATTTTTACATGGATGGCAAACCGCTCAATTATCTGGGCGGGGATGGTTATGGGATCAATAACCCGGTTTATCCTTTTACCTCAATCCCGGAGTTTTCTTTATAATAATTAACATACGACTTGTTTCCCGGAGAATAATTTATGGAAAATAGTATTCTTATTTTGGATTTTGGATCGCAGTACACCCAGCTTATTGCAAGGAAAGTCCGTGAATTAGGCGTATATTCGGAGATATACCCGTACTCTGTGAGTTATGACGATATTGTGAAGGCGAATCCCAAAGGCATCATTTTATCAGGAAGCCCTTCAAGTGTACTGGATAAGGATCCGCCCTCAGTTGACAGGAGGCTTTTGGATTATGGATTGCCTATTCTCGGCATTTGCTACGGTATGCAGCTTGTTTCCGTCATGCTTGGCGGGCAGGTAGGAAAATCCCAGAACCGTGAATATGGTAAAGCTGAATTAAATATTCTGGACAATTCGTCACTTTTACTTCAGGGAATAAAAAACGGCAGCACTATCTGGATGAGTCATGGCGATTCCGTTATCAGGCTCCCGCAAGGTTTTAAAATTACCGCTGAAGCCGATGGCGGGCATATGACCGCAGTAGAGGACACTGCTAAAGGCATATACGCCGTTCAATTCCATCCGGAAGTTGCCCACACCGATGAAGGAAAGAATATTCTTTCCAATTTTATATTTAAAATCTGCGGATCTGATAAAAACTGGAACATGAAGGATTTTATCGAGAGCGAACTGCGGGATTTAAGAAACAGGTGCGGAGGGAAGAAAGTCGCCCTTGGTGTCAGCGGAGGTGTCGATTCAACAGCTCTTGCTGTTCTTTCACAGAAAGCGCTGGGAAATGATGTAACATCCATATTTGTGGATAATGGACTGTTAAGGCTCGGTGAATCTGAAGAAGTGCTTGATAATCTCAGGAATAAACTTAATTTGAATATAAAATTCATAGACGCATCGGCCTTATTTCTTCAAAGGCTTAAAGACATTGATTCCCCTGAGGAAAAAAGGAAGATAATAGGCAGGACATTTATCGAAGTTTTTAATGCAGAGCTCAGCGGGTTTGATTTTCTGATTCAGGGCACTCTGTACCCTGATGTTATTGAAAGCAATCCTGTGAAGGGGCCGTCACAGACTATTAAAACCCATCATAACAGGGTAAGTGAAGTAATCGAGCTGGAAAAAATGGGTAAAATAATAGAGCCTTTCAAATTTTTATTTAAAGATGAAGTCAGGGAAGTCGCTGCTTTACTCAATGTCCCGGAGGGAATCAGGAGCAGGCATCCATTCCCCGGCCCCGGAATGGCTGTAAGGATAATCGGGGATGTAACACCGGATAAGCTTGCTGTTCTAAGGCAGGCTGACCGTATTTTCATAGATGAACTTAAGAAAAGCGGATGGTATGGGAAAATATGGCAGGCTTTTGCGGTATTTCTTCCTGTAAAAAGCGTAGGTGTTATGGGGGATGAAAGGGCATATGGGAATGTAATAGCCCTAAGGGCAATAACAAGCATTGACGGGATGACGGCGGACTGGGCAAAGCTGCCGTATGAACTATTGGATGCCGCAGCGAACAAAATAATAAGGCAGATTAAAGAAGTCAACCGCGTGGTTTATGATGTGACTTCAAAACCCCCTGCTACGATAGAATGGGAATGAGATGCTGGATATTCTTGAGAAAGAGGTTTTTCCGTACGTTGATAAACCGGCCAGGTATATAGGCGGGGAAGTAAATTCTATTATAAAGGGCCATGAAGGCAGAACGAAGCTTGCCCTGATTTTTCCGGATGTTTATGAAATCGGGATATCCAACCTGGGCCTGAAAATCCTTTATCATATATTGAACAAAATTGATGAAATAGTATGCGAACGTGCATATGCACCATGGCCTGATATGGAGGATAAGCTGAGAGAACTCGCGATCCCCCTCTATTCGCTTGAAACAAAAACTCCCCTCAATAAATTCGATATACTGGGCTTCAGTTTCCAGTATGAACTTCTTTATACTAATTTTCTAAATATTCTTAATCTTAGCGGCATTCCATTCCGCACTGTGAATCGAGGTGAAGACGATCCATTTATTATAGGCGGCGGCCCGGTAAGCGGTAACCTTGAACCGGTTGCCCATTTTCTTGATGCGATATGCGTTGGGGATGGCGAATCATGCATAGTTGAAATTACCATTAAGATAAGGGAAGGCAGGCAGGAAAACAAATCAAGGTTAAAAATACTGGAAAGTCTTTCGGAAATAAAAGGGGTTTACGTTCCCTCCCTTTACAGTGAAAGTACTGTGAATGGATATGTTATTCCCGAAGGGAAAAAAGTGCGGAGAAGGATAGAGCCGGACCTTGAAAAAATAGATTTTATTACCAGGCAGATCATACCCAACGTGCAGGCCATCCAGGACAGGGCGGTTATCGAAGTTGCCAGAGGGTGTACAAGGGGCTGCAGGTTCTGCCAGGCCTGCTTTACATACAGGCCGGTGAGAGAGAGGAGTGTAGCGACCATACTTAAGCTTGCCAGGCAGACCGTCAGTGAAACTGGGTACCGTGAGTTATCCCTTATATCATTGTCAATAAGCGACTATTCATCACTTAATCTGCTCATTAACAAGCTTGACGAACAATTTTCTCCTCATGGGATTTCTTTCTCTCTTCCAAGTCTCCGTCTTGACAGTTTTAATTCAGAACTTGCAGTAAAAATAAAGGAAATACGTAAAAGCGGGCTCACATTCGCAGTTGAGGGCGGTACTCAGGCTGTAAGGGATTATATTAATAAAGGCGTAAATGAGGATGATCTTTTATCAGTCATTAACATTGCTAAAAATGAGGGCTGGAAAAGTGTCAAGCTTTATTTTATGATAGGCCTTGTAAAAGACGGTGTGGCGGAAGAGACAATGGGAATCGCAGGGCTTGTTAAAAAAATTTCGTCACTGGTCCCAGGCATTATGATTACTGTTAGTGTGGCTGTTTTTATCCCCAAGCCGCATACCCCGTTCCAGAGGCATAGGCAGCTTTCAGCGAAAGATGGAAAGGATGAGTTTTCCAGGCTCATAGATAACATCAAAAAAAATAAAAGGATAAATGTAAGGTATAATAATCCTTATATGAGTTACCTGGAGGGAATATTTTCAAGGGGTGACAGGAGGCTGTCTCTGGCAATTGAACAGGCTTACGCAAGGGGGGCAAGGTTTGACGGCTGGAATGAGAAGGTAAATCTGGCATTGTGGGAAGAGGCATTTATTGCCGGCGGAATAGATCCGGAATTTTACCTCAGGGAAATTGATGCCGATTCACCCCTGCCATGGGATATGATAGAAATGGGTGCGAGCCCTTTGTTCCTTGAACAGGAGCTTGAAAGATCAAATAGTGGTTCTTTGACAAAAGATTGCAGTTCGGCGTGTGAGGATTACTGCGGTAACTGCGATTTTGATGAAATTTCCCCCAGGCTCGCAGGATCATATAATGAAAATATTGCCGGCCCGGCGGAAGAATTTTTACCTGAAGTTCTCATATCAAGCAAACCCCTTTTTCTGGGAAGGCTTCTTTATGCCAAAAAAAGAGAAATGAAATATATAAGCCCTACCGACTTTGAAGAAATTATGTCGAGGGCTTTGATCAGGGCCGACATACCGGTTTGTTATTCAAGCGGTTTTAATCCGCATATTCGTGTTGAATCCATGTGGGCGCTGCCTGCCGGGTTTGAAAGTGATTATGAAGTGCTTGAGATCGAGCTTTCACGGGATATGGGGAGTGATGAATTTTTCGCAAGGCTCCTGCCTGTTCTTCCTTCAGGACTTCAGTTTAAGGGGCTTAAAATATTTCCATTCCCGTATACTAAAATAAACAGGCTTGCGAAAGACCATTTTATAAGCTTTGATTTCGATAGCTTTATTGATTACAAGACAGTGGAATCGAAACTGGCCGCTTCGGGAAATTATGTTAAGAAAACACCTAAATCTGAAAAAATTATTAACCTCAATGACTTTGTAAGAACCCTTTCTTCTGATGAAGGTAAAATTATTTGCGATTATTATCAGATTGAAGGAGGGGCGAGGATACAGGATATTATAGACGGGATAACGGGTTACGGAGTCAGGAAAGCTGTAACCCTTAATCCGAGGGTAATTGAAAGATATATCTTGAAAAATGATGTAAAAATTAGTATATTTGATGTATAAGAGTTCTTGTAATTGAATATTTTAAGTTTATTGCTAATATAATATTGGTTTCTTTTTTAAACTTTATAATAAATATTTAAAGAAATTCAAGGAATATTGCCGATTAAACTGTATATAATATAGTCGGCAAATCTATTCTCTAATATTTTCGTTACTGAAAGAGCGATTCTTTTAAAGGCAGTTCAGGTAACTCATTTTTTTCTTGATAAGAAAAGGGTTATTAATATATAAACTGCCTTTGTGCCAAGGCATTCAATGCCTGAAGGCATTTTGTGCCTGAAGGTTCTTTACCCGGTGCAGGCTGTTTTTAGTTATATTGTTAATCGATTATGTTATTAAGGAATATATCAGGTGATCCCAACGGAAGTAATTACAGACATTTTAGATAGAGTATCTTTATCAGATATTGTGGGAAGATATACGGAGGTGAAAAAAAGCGGCAGGAATGCAATGGCATTATGCCCTTTCCACTCCGAAAAGACCCCTTCGTTTTCTATAAGTGATGAAAAAGGATTGTACCATTGCTTTGGCTGCGGAGCCTCCGGGAATGCCATCAAGTTCCTCAAGGACCATGCCAGGCTTAGTTTTATTGACGCGGTGAAAGAGCTTGCTGTTTTGGCAGGCGTAGATGTTTCCGGGTATGATAACAAAGCATCCGGCGGCGTCAACAGGGAAAGGGAAAAGTTTTTAAAAATAAATATTGAGGCCATGCAGTTATACCATAAGAATCTGTACTCTCCTGAAGGCAAGATGGCCCTGGGATATTTAACCGGGAGGAAGCTGACTGAGGAAATAATAAAAAAGTACAGGCTTGGTTATGGAGGCAGCAGCCGTTCTGGGATTACAGGTTTGTTAATGTCGGCAGGCTGCAGTGAAAGCGATATCGTTAGCCTGAGCCTTGCACTTAACGGCGGAAACGGCATAATTGATAAATTCTCGGGAAGGGTAATATTTCCCATACTTGATAAGGATGGTAATGTTGTTGGATTCGGCGGAAGGATTCTTACGAATGACAGGAAATCCCCTAAATATTTAAATTCCGCTGAAAATATACTGTTCCATAAAGGGAAGATTTTGTATTCTCTTAATTTTGCCAAGGAAGCGATGGTTAAATCGGGAGAAGTATTTATAGTTGAAGGTTATATGGATGTCATTGCCCTCAACCAGCATGGCATAGAAAATGTATGCGCTCCCCTCGGGACTTCCTTGACAGTTAATCATCTTGAAACCATAAAGAGATACTGTCATACTGTAATATATATTTTCGACGGTGATGAGGCTGGAATAAACGCGGCAAACAGGTCCCTTGATATATCTGTAAACAGCTCCCTTGAACAGAAGGTTGTTATACTTCCCTTAAAGAATGATCCTTATGATTTTGTTATGGCTTCGGGCAGGGATAAATTTATTGATTATGTTCAGCAAAGGAAGCTTTCTCCGATTGATTTTAAATTAAAATATTTTTTCCGTAATGACCAGTTGAAAAAAAATAAGGTAAGATTCCTTCAATCGGTATTTTCATATATATCAAGGATTGACTCCTCGGTTACTAGGGCGGATTATCTGAAAAGAACTTCGGATTTCCTTCATGAAGGTTATGAAACAATCAACTCTGAGTACCAGAATTTCAGGGGCGGGAAGAATATTACAGCCGGGCTGAGAAAATCTTCTGTTTTGAATGAGGTGCATCTGGATATTGAGAATGAATTTATTAAACTTTTAATAGATAAGCCCGGACTAATAAATGAATTAAGAAATATTGTCAGTATGGATATGTTTTTATCTGATGATGTGAAAAAAATATACAATATTATAAATAATAATCCCGCGGTAACTTACGAAGATATTATTGAATCCGGAAGCAGGGATATCCTGAAAAAGACATGGATTAATAATGATAATATCCCGTCTCAAACCATAGAGGAGTATGCCTGGAAGATAAGGCAGCTGTACTTTAAAAGAAAAATGGATGACAATAATTTAAAGATGTTAGAGTTGCAAAGAAAATTTCCCGATAAACCGCAGAGCGAGCTTACAAAAGAAACAATAAGCATAACCAGGGAAATTAATGATATAAACAATAAATTATCCGGATTGGAAAATATTGAATAAAAGGCCCGAATAGGAGGAAATATAAATGTACGATGATTTGCTTGAAAATGAGGATGTTAATAAGCTGATAAAATATGGCAAGGAAAAAGGCATCCTTACATATGAGGAAATCCTGGACAGGCTCCCTGAAAATGTTATTTCTTCGCCTGAGGGAATTGATAATGTGCTGCGTCTCCTCGAGGAAAATGAAGTCAACATAGCCGACGCTTTCCTGGAAGAGTTTGATGATTTTATAGAAGATAACTATGAAGATATAGATTCGATAATTATTGAAAGCGAAGACGAGCAGTCTGATAATCCGTTGCGGATTTATCTGAAAAAAATAGGTAAAATCCCCCTGCTTGCACAGCCGCAGGAAATTGAGATAGCCAAGAAGATTGAAGAAGGCCAGTTGAAAATCAACAGCTCTGTTTATGACGCGGGATTCCTGATCCCTGAAATAAAAGAGATCATTGAGGATATACTTAAGGGTAAGGGAAAACTTTATAATTTCTTCAACCTGCCTAAGATCTACAACATAACTGTTAAGGAACGTAAAGAAAGGATGAAGGTAATTATGAGGGTTTCCGGGCTGCTAGAACAGTTCTATAATTCAATTGATGATATAGAAAAGAAATGGAACTCGGCAAAAAATGAAGAAGACAGGAAATCTTTGAAAGAGGAAATTAAGGCCAACCGCAGAAAATTTATTGAAGATATCAAAAGCATAGATTTAAACCAGAGAATAATGCTTAATGCCGCGGAAAAACTGATCAACGCCGCGGAAGAAGTGGAGAAAACACAGGAATTATTCAGCAGGATCGAATCGGCTAATAATATGACTATAGAGGAAATAGAAATACTTTACCAGGCAAAAAAAGACAATGAGTCATTAAAAACCGTTGTTAACATGATTGAAAGTAAACGCCAGAGGCTTGCAAACATGGAAAACAACTGCAAGGCTTCCTTAAATGAATTGATTCACTGGGCTAATGAAATAAGGGAAGGAAAGCATATTGTTGAAGAAAGAAAGAAAGAGCTTGTTCAGGCAAATTTAAGGCTTGTTGTAAGCATAGGCAAGCGTTATATAAACCGAGGCGTTCATTTATTCGATCTTATACAGGAAGGGAATATCGGCCTTATAAGGGCGGTTGAGAAGTTTGAATACCGCAAAGGGTATAAATTTTCCACATACGCGACGTGGTGGATAAGGCAGGCTATTACAAGGTCAATTTCAGAGCAGTCCAGGACCATAAGAGTGCCTATCCATATGATTGAGCAGATTAACAAGGTTAAAAAGGCTGAAATGGATCTAACCCTTGATCTTGGGAGACTTCCATCGGTTGAGGAAATATCAGGCAGGGTTGGATGGGGGATCTCAAAAGTTAAAAATATAAAAAGTGTCGCCAATGATCCGGTTTCACTTGAAACACCTGTCGGTAGGGATGAGGATTCGGCTCTTGGGGACTTTATTGAGGATATAAAAGCGGCCAGCCCTTTAAATTCAACAATGAATAACATGCTCAGGGAAAAATTGGGTGAAATAATCGACCAGCTTCCCCTTAGGGAACAGAAGGTGCTTCGGATGAGATTTGGGCTTGAAGACGGATATTCTCATACCCTGGAAGAAGTCGGTTATCTCTTCCAGGTAACACGTGAAAGAATTAGGCAGATTGAAGCAAAGGCTCTCAGGAAACTCAGGAACCCCAAAAGGGTTAAAGAGCTCATGGACTTTATTGATTAATTTTTTCCGATTTTTTCATTACTTCGATTTTAAGCTTTTCCTTGTAGTCTTTAATCTGCTTTCTGATAGAAGGGTCTTTTGACCCGAGAATCTGGACGGCAAGGATGCCGGCGTTTGCCCCTCCGTTTATAGCGACGGTGGCTACGGGTATCCCCTTGGGCATTTGAACAATTGAAAGCAGCGAATCTAAACCGTTTAGGCTTTTTGAAATTATCGGCAGCCCTATAACAGGCAGCGGAGTAAGCGCCGCTATTATTCCCGGCAGATGTGCCGCGCCGCCGGCGCCGGCAATTATAACCGATAAACCCCTTTCTTCTGCGGTTTTGGCGTACTCTATTGCCCTGTCAGGGGTCCTGTGGGCCGAAATAACTGACATTTCATAACCGATATTGAATTGGCTGAGAATTTCAGCTGCTTCCTTCATCACCGGCAGGTCAGAATCACTTCCCATCAGAATGCCGACAATAATATTGCTCATAATAAAAACCTCAATAATAATAGAAATATTATCCGGATAATCCGGGATTATTATATAGAAACAGCTAAAACTTATCAATAATAAAAGCTGTTTTCTATTCGTTCCTGAAATTTTAATGCATTTTTTTTCAAATCGGCCCCTTGCTTAATAAGAATAATCGTTATATAATAGAATCGGTGGAGGTATGTAATGAAAAATAATTACTCAATCATACCGCAGGTTCTTAAAGCCAATCCGAGGATGGCTTTTGAGCTTGCCCAGGCATTCACAGCCATGAATAAAGCAAAAATAATGGATTATAACCTTGGCGAAGGCAAATCTGATGAATTACCCCTGATTACATTTAAAATAACTCCTGTCTGTAATCTTCAGTGTGTCATGTGCGGTCAGAACGGGGTCAACGGGACTATGAAAAAAAAGGACATAGAAACCGAAATAAAATCCATGGTTGATATTGACAGGTATAAAAAACTGACGGATGAAGTTGCCGGCAAAACGAAGATATTCTATGTTTGGGGCGGTGAGCCGCTATTGTACCCGAATTTTATGGATCTGGCCTCGTATATGGCCAAAAAGGTAGTCCTTACTGTCAATACCAACGGTACGCTGCTGGCTAAGAACGCGAAAAGGATAGTTGAGGACCAGTGGGGAGGAATATTCATATCACTTGACGGTTTTGAGAAAACAAATGATGCTGTTCGCGGGAAAGGAACGTATGCAAGAGTCATGGAAGGCATTGCCGCTATCAATGAGCAGAAAAAGTCTCAAAAAAGCCACCTTCCGTACATGGGAATTGTAACAGCGATCAGCAGCCTTAACTATAGTACCCTTGACATGCTGGCGGCAGCAATGAAGGACAAGGGGCTTGCATGGCATATAATAAACCTCGGGACCTATACTACTCCTGAAATAGGAGCCAGGCATAGGGAGCATTTGAAAGATAAGCTTGGCATAGATCCTGTTTACTGGGAAGGTTTTGCAAACGGCTATAATAAAGGCATTGACGGTAAGAAATTCGCCAAAATCCTTGAAAGGGTTCACAGCTATAATAACGGTTATCCGATCATAACGGTACCGGTAATTGATCCTCACAGGATAGGCACTTATTATTCAGACCTCGAATTTCCTGTAAGGGATGAATGCGGTGCCCCATGGTTTTCGGTTGATATAAATTACAACGGCGATGTGCATTTTTGTGCCGATTATCCTGATTATATTCTCGGAAATATCAAAAACAGCGGTATGATGGAAATATATAATAACGAAAAAGCTGTAAAGTTCAGAAAAGCGCTGCAGGACAGCGAGCATGGGCTTTTTCCTGCCTGCAAGAGATGCTACCAGCTTATGCTTTTCGGGCACCAGTGTGATTTCTTTCATGCCGCGGCTAAATAGTTATAAAGGAAGCTATTTTTTTATATAGGTTTTCCGGATATTAACGTATTCAGCTGATTTTTTTGCGTCATAAATGCCGAGGCGGTCTTTCCCGAGGAATTTGGCTTCATATAAAGCCTGTGAGGCTTCATTCTGCAGTTTTCCATAGCAGATCTCTGTTTCCTGCTCGTTTATTAACTTTTTGCCTTCCAGTTCATATTCAATATGGGATATTCCCGCGCTTAAAGTTATCGGGATATTCAGGCCGTTATGAAGGATACTTGTTTTCCTTATTTTATCAATTATTTTTTCCGTATAAACAATTGCGCCATTGAGACCTGTTGCCGGGAGCAGTGAATCAAATTCCTCGCCGCCGGAACGTATAATGTAGTCCGTCGGCCTGGAACTTTCTTTTATTATTCCTGCGATTTCGTTTATTGCCTTGTCGCCCGCTTCATGCCCGTAACGTTCATTAAAAAGTGAAAAATCATCTATATTGAACCGGATAAAAGATATGTTGTAAAATTTTGAAGCAGGGTTAAAATGTATCCTTGAAGCTGTTTTCATTATTAAAGTCAGGTAATTTTTATTATATTTTAGAAGGCTGGTGTTTTCATCGATATTAATTTTATTTTCAAGTTTGCTGATTTTATCAGATATGGAAAAATAATCAAGTTCAGACTCACGGAGTATCTCAGCGGCTTCATCATCAAGCGCCCCGTTTTCAAACATCTTTATCAGCAGCCGTATGTTTCTCAGCTGGAAATCATTTAGTTCCATGCTTTTTTCTTTTAATCCGGATTTCATATTTCTTTTTGCCTCTTTATATATTAATGAATTCGTAAATTCACCTGCGGCTATTTTGTTTCATTATAGTTTCGGATATGAAAGCGATTATTATTAATTAAGTGCCGCTTGCGGCAGTTGCGTCAGTCTGTAACTGTTGTCCGGGATCAGGGAAATTTTCCTGCGGTAGTGTAATATTAGTGTCTGCGTTATTTGTTATTATATTGTTTGTATAAAATTCTGATAATGTAATATCCTGGTTTGTGTTAGTGGAATCAGGCCCTACAAGTGCAGAATAGCGCTGCATAAGAATAAGCCTCCCTGAAAAATTATAAGGATTGTACCTTATAGGGCTTGACAATATTACGCATAATCTTGCCATCTCATCATAGTTGAGGCTTGAGAGGGATTTGTCATAGTAGTACCACGAGGCTCTCTGGACGCCGAATATTCCCTTGCCCCATTCCGCATAATTAAAATAAAGCTCCAGAACCCTGTTTTTTGGTATGATTATGTTCATATCAAGGGCTGTAATAGCTTCCAGGTACTTTCTGAAAAAACTCTTGTCCGGTGTGAGGAATATGGTCCTTGAAAGCTGCTGTGTGATTGTGCTGCCGCCGAAATATAGTCTGCCGAAAGCCCTGTCACGCTGGATTGCGCCGGATATTGCACCGAGGTCAATCCCGAAGTGAGTATAAAAATTCGAATCCTCAAGCCTCAGTACCATCCATCTCATCGGGGCCGGGATGTTTGATAAACGGACAAAAGCAACAGGTTTTATCCTGTAATGGTAAAAAATATTCCTGTAAAGCATAATGGCGGTAAATGGAGGGTTGACGAACCGGAAAATCAGGCAAAACAGGGAAATAAATATTATAAATGCCAAATGGGCGATTATAATAATTTTCAACATTTTTATTAATAATGCTTTTATTTTCACATCATTTACCTATGCAGAATTGTGAAAATATCCTGTCAAGTACTGCGTCGTCACCGGTTTTACCGGATATTTCCTCGATCATGTTTCTTGCTTTCCTTATGTTTGATGCTAAAATGTCTTCATACTGGCCTTTCAGTGCATCCGAACGGGCCCTGTCAAGATATTCAAAGGCATTTTTTAGAAGGTTTACATGTCTTATATTTGTTACTATAGTGTCGGTCCTTGGGTCATAACCTAATGAAAAATAAAAATTATAAATAGCCTGTTCAATAAGTTCAATGCCTTCCGAAGTTAATGCTGAAATTTCAATTGTATCGATGCCAAGTTTTTCATTCAGCATCTTCCCGGTTGTAACCTGGGGGATATCCGTCTTGTTAAGTACATATATAATATTATTTTCAGGCAGGAGTGATAAAATCCTTGTGTCCGCGTTCATGATATCTCTTGACGCGTCAAAAACCATTATGTTTATATCGCAGTTATTCAGGCTTTCAATAGATCTGCTTATACCCAGTTGTTCGACCGGATCGTCTGTCTCCCTGATCCCGGCGGTATCTACTATCCTGGCGGGTATCCCCATTACATTGAGTTCATCCTCTATTGAATCACGTGTTGTTCCAGGCAGGTCCGAAACAATGCACCTGTCCTTCCTGAGAAGTGAATTCATAAGGCTTGATTTTCCTGTGTTCGGCGCGCCGGTGATGGCTATTCGCATCCCTTCACGCATTATTCTCCCTGAATCTGAAGATCCGAGAAGCTTGTTTATTTTAATTTTAATCTGTTCAATAGAACTCTCGATTTTTTCACGGCTTATAAAAACTTCATCCGTATCGCTGTGGTCAATAGCTGCTTCTATTTCAGATAACAGGTTGAGTATATCATTATTTATTATGCTGACGGATTTCAGGAATCCGCCCATCATCTGGTTCAGGGCGCTTGCCCTGGCGAGGCCGGTCCTGGCCCTTATGATGTCATTGACAGCTTCGGCCTGGGTCAGGTCCATCCGCCCGTTAAGATAAGCCCTGAGGGTGAATTCGCCGGGTTCCGCTATGGCCGCCCCGGCGGAGATATATGAATCTATTATGTCCTTTATGATCAGCGGGTTCCCATGGCATGATATTTCAATGACATCCTCGCCCGTATAGGAATTCGGTCCGGGGAAGAACATCACCAGGGGCTCATCAATGATTTCACCGCTCCCATGCCTGCGGAAACTGCCGTGATAAATTCCTTTTTTCCTGTTCTTTGAAAGATTTACATTACTGAACATCCCGCATGTCAGATCTAATGCCTTATCTCCGCTGATTCTAACAATGCCGATTGCGCTTTGCCCGCCTGGAGTGGCTGGCGCTATTATTGTATCATGCATTATTATTTTATCTTGATCTGCCTGTCAAGATTAATAAACTGCTGTTCAGCTATTGTGTAAAAATTCTGTATGGTCCAGTAAAGAACAAGTCCCGCGGGCATGGACCAGAAAATGAACAGAAATACTACAGGCAGCAGGAATGTGTTCATGGTCTGCTGCTGGGAATTTCCGCCGGGTGTCCGCATTGTCTGAAGCCGCATGGAAATAATCTGCACAACAGTCATTATTATAGGCAGAAGATTAAATGAATGCGGCAGCAGGGGCAGGTTCATCGTAATAAGGGTATCGGGCATTGTAAGGTCTTTGATCCATAAGAACGAAGCACCCCTGAGTTCTACCGAAGTTGAAAGAACCCTGTAAAGAGCGAAAAATACAGGTATCTGCAGAAGCATTGGGAGACAGCCTCCAAGAGGATTAATGCCTTCTTTTTTGTAAAGTTCGGCCATTTTCTCGTTAAGGGTTTTAGCGTCATCCTTGTACTTTTCCTGTAAATTCTTTATTCTGGGCTGCAGAAGCGCCGATCTTTTTATCGATACCGCCGCTTTTATAGACAATGGTGATAATATAAGCTTGATAAAAAGGGCAAGCAATATTATGACTAACCCCCAGTTTGTTACCCATCTTGAAATAAAATCCATTATAAAGCGCATGGCTATTTCTATCGGTTTCATAAACCAGTTGAAAGCTCCGGGCCATGCAAAGAAAATGCCGATAGTCTTGTCAAATGACAATGTCATGCTTTCACGTTTGGGGCCTGTATAATATGAAAAGGAATAATTTCTGGTTTCACCCGGCTGAAGTGTAAGCGCCGGGACCTCAATGCCGAAAACATATGACAAATTGGTCGGGGAACTCTGCTGGAGTATATATTTTCCATTGATTCCCCTGGCGCCTGCCTTCATTATAACAAGAAAATAATTATCGCTGAAGGTTATCCACTCCGGATCGGCAAAAATAATGTTTGTCTGCCTTGGGCTGAAACCCAGTGACTGGAAAATACCGGGGGCCAGCACTCTCTTTAGGGTTTTACCGTCATAATATTCAGCCATAAGTATATTCCCGGAATTCATGGCGCCGGGTTTGGAAAAAGCGAAGCTTGCCCCGACGGCCAGAGCATTACCGTTAAAATTAATGTCCGCCTGATGCTGTGATGAATTTGACAACGATATTTCTTCCGAAAAACTGTAATTTGAAAGGACGGAGAATGTTTTTATAACAGTAATTTTATTTGAATTTATAACAACATCTGCAGCAAGTACTGCTTTGTTGGTATCCGCCGATATTACGTTGAATACAGGCCTGTTAGTCGAACCTCCCATGTCCTCAATGCTGCCGAATATGCTGTCGCCCGGGAAATAATTAATAGGCGGGTTTAACAGTGTAACGGCATGGCCCATCCTGTTCCAGGAACCGTTTATCGAAACATCGGTAACCCTGCCTCCGAAAGTATCTATGTTCAGCACTGATTCGTTGCCGAAAGATAGTGTCAGGTTTGTTGATTTTACTGTGCTACCTGTAAGGATCTGGCTTATCGATTGGCCTGCCGGCAGCGCCTGGGCGGCCGTAGCATTGGTAGCCGGGGCCTGCTGGTTTGTCTCGGCCTGCTGCTTCGCCGTGTTATTGTTCTGAGTTCTTGGCATGAAATAAAGCGCCACTACAAGAAGGATAGATGATAGTACGAAAGCAATAAGCATCCTTCTTTCATTATCTTGATTCATTAGTTGTACCTCAATATAAAAATTACATTAAGTATAATCCATGAGGTAATAAAAATCAAATATGCCCGCCAAGAGTAAAAATAGTTGAGCGTCCATGTCATTGGCAATAAAGGAAAAAAATAATAAAAATATAAGAAACGGCAGGGTCAGGACATCAAAAAATCAATAATTAACTGAAAGATTTTGATTAAACAAAGAGCTTGGCGGGTAAAAAATCAAATATGCCCACCAAGAATAGAAATAGATGCATTCAAAATTCTAATAAATAATATTAAATTATAGTTTTTAAATCAGGCAATGATCTTAAGGGGTAAAAAATCAAATATCCCCGCCAAGAATAGAAATAGATGAAATTTTAAATGTTTACCCTGCCTTGACTTTTAAATACTGTATTAATAAAATATTACTCAAAAGTTATTATTGATAACTTATAATCATTATGGAGTTGTTTTATGGAACTTGATTTTGATAAATGCGGCGGCCTTATTCCCGCTGTTGTACAGGATTCTGAAACCGGCAAGGTTCTCATGCTCGCTTATGTGAACAGGGAGGCTTTTGAAAAGACGGTAAGTACAGGCAAAGCTACTTTCTGGTCGCGTTCGAGAAACAGCCTCTGGGTAAAAGGGGCGACATCAGGCAATTATCAGTCGATAGTTGAAATTCTCACGGACTGCGATGCCGACTCAATTATTTATAAGGTAAGGCAGGAAGGTAAAGGAGTTGCATGCCATCTTGGATATGTAAGCTGTTTTTTCAGAAAGCTTGAAAATGGGGATTGGGTTGATAACGGGGAAAAAAAATTATGATTCTTCGGGAAAGGATTGATAATGATTTAAAAGTCCTGCTGAAAGAAAAAAGGTACCTGCATACTTTGGGAGTTGAAAATGTAGCCCGGGATCTGGGTTCTTATTTTCACCAGGACATTGAAAAGCTTTCGATCGCGGCCCTTCTTCATGACAGCGGAAAGTACCTGGGCCGGAATGAACAGGCTGCTTTTATCAGGGATAACAGAATAGATGTTACAGAAGATGACTTGATGGCCGAAGGGACCATGCATGCTAAAATCAGCGGGTATATTGCCCGTGAAAAGTACGGCATTACCGATAATGAAATATTGAATGCCGTCCTTTATCATACTACAGGAAGGCCTGGGATGTCACAGTTTGAAAAACTGATATTTGTTTCAGATTACCTCGATCCCGGCAGGGGACTGCCTGGCAGGGATGATCTCTTAAGGATGGTAAAGAATAACCTTGTTAAGGGAGCGCTTGAGATTTGTAAACAGAAGATAAGCTTTGTAGTGAATAACGGCAGGTATCTTCATCCCATGGCTGTGGGTTTTTACAATGAGCTTCTGCTGGGGCCGGATCATTGACCCTCGTAAGGGCCGAGTCTTCGTTTGAAATTTGCCGATTCAACAGGGTCGGCTGTCCTTAGCACATTTACAAATGCATGCTGGAATTCAATTTCAATCTTATCATAAGTTTCCTGCAGGCTGCAGACCTCCGGGTGATAAAGGAAAGTGCCTGTTAAAAGGCATAGCGATGCCATGCTTTCAACAGCGCTTGAAAACTTTTTCTGAAATAAAAAACCATTGTCCATAACCGGTTTGTCCCAGTAAGGCACAAGGATTTCGTTTGAATGATAAATGCCGAGAGTGATCTGGGGGACAATGTTTCCGGGTATGTAAGGAGACGGGTCTTTTTTTACTACGTTAGTAACCTGGGCAAGTCTTTTGCCTATTATGACTACCCTGTCTGTAAGTTCATTAATGATTTTAAATAAATCTGATATCACTGGGTTCTTTTCAAATTTGTCCTTTCCTGTCCTGTAATCCTGGTAATCAGCCCTTGATGTATCGGGGATGTGGGGTAATGCCATGTTATACTTTTCGATGAGAGAGCTTATTTTATTCATATCGGACTGGAAAAGTTCCTGGGCAAATGCTTTGACAATTCCTATCCCTTCGATAACAAATGAACCTGTGAGCTTTGTGCTGAATACTGTATAAAATTTACTGAAATATTTCAGGCAGAATATGCCTATGTTTTCCTTATCGTTATTGAATTTTAATTTTTCCGGGGTTTCCTGGTCATAAAATTCGGAAAGTATTGATAAATTATAAATCAAATTATCATCCATTCCCTTTTTTTCAGCCGGGCCTAACAATTTAAGCAATTTGTCCAGCTCTTTTTGTGAAGTTTTCAGGTCAAGGCATTTTCTCTGGTTTTCGGCAAGGAAAGACGATATTTTTTTTCTGACAGCCTCTGAAGCGTCATAATCAAATGTATTGATAACCCCTGGTGCGGTCCTGTTAATAAGGTCGGTGATCCTGATGTAATGAAGGCACTTCATCATATTTATCATTAAAATAAAATTGCAAAGGGTCTGGCTTTTCATGTCAATTGCCAGAAACGAGTCGGTCAGCTGTTTTGCGGAATTTATCTGGTCCGGGGGTTTTTTATAAATCCCAAGAACTGTTTCCATGCTTCCCTTGATTACCGAGGTGTATTCGCTTTGATAAATGCAGACAAGGAAAGAACTTTCAATATCCTTTATCTTTGCCAGAAGGAATTCGGATGTGTAATCCAGTGAAGTAAGCTTGAATGAAATCAATGATTGAAGCAGGATATAGAAAGAAGAGCAGATATTATAGTCCCTCTTATTAAGATAAAGCCATCCGTTATCAAGCACGATTGTCATGTACTCTGCAATAAAAAGCGCTTCTTTCTGGATAGGGTAAATAAAATTTTTTACAACGTCATTATAAAAATGAAATGAAGGCGGGATAAGCTTTGAATAAGCCAGATTTGTGTTCCTGCCGAAGTCTCTTATTTTCCTGTAATCGGAAAAGAGAAAGATAAAAAAATTATTTTTTTTTATATTATGTTTTATATTATTAATATACTGTACGGATGCGCTTTTTGTGATTACATTTTCGCTTTTCAGAAGGTCCTTCACTTCATCCTCTGATAAGCTTGATTTTGATAATTTAGGTCCTTCGGCTGAAGGGGAAAAGGTTGTGTTTTTGCCATTGGGTTCAATTATGGGTACGGATTTGCTGTTTTCCATGAACAATTTGTCTATTTCATCAATTTTTTTTATCATTTCCGAAGGATTGTCATGGCTTTCTAAAATTGTTTTTATTTTATCTGCGGATTCCGTGGGCCGTTTCTTTTTAAGAAGTTCTCCGATTTTTATAAAATCATCAGATTCTTTCTTCAGACGCTCCTCTGTATCCATATCATTCTCCTGTCGATAAATCACTTTTGATTAATGCAACCGGATTTTTAATTTTATCCCTCCCGCTGTATATTTTATTATAAAATCAATTATTGTCAATACCTGTCAAATGAGGATCTTAATTCTCTAATGTTTTGTAATTTTCATGCAGGTATTTTTCTGGGGGCAGCAGTTGCAGTATGTCTGCCTTTTTTTTAATGAAATGACCTGCCTGGCTATATAAATGACCGCTGCCGCCACCGCCGCCGAGACTATAAGTATAGTGATAATTAGTTGTACCATATGATTCACCTTCCTGTTCTTCTGCTTTATACATTGAAAAAGCGTAACATTGAGCTCATTAGGAAACTGACGAGATAACCCACGCCAATCCCGTAAAATATTGAAAATAGAGTCCACTTCAATGAATTTGTTTCTTTAAGTACGGCTGAAATTGTGGCTAAGCATGGTATGTACAGCAGGATAAACACCAGGAAACCGTAGGCTGTTGAGGTTTTCATTCCTTCGTTTGTCATGCGTGACTTTATACTTGAACTTTGCTCCCTGCCGCCGTAAAGTACTGAAATAGTAGATACTACTATTTCCTTAGCCGTAACTCCGGTTATAATGGCCACATCTTCTTTCCAGCTGAAGCCGAGAGGCTTGAAAAAAGGTTCAACTGCCTTGCCGATCCTGCCTATATAACTGTATTCCAGCTGTTCCATGGATTGCTGGCTGGATATCCGGCTTTTCAATAATGCTTTGTCAGCTGTTACGGTAGTATTGCTGTACTGAGCCAGAAGGTTATTTGTGGTATCCGAATTGGTCTGTAATCTCGGGAAATAGCCGAGAGCCCAGATAATTATTGATCCTGCCAGGATAACTCCGCCCATTTTCCTGAGGAACATTGAAGCCCTCTCCCACATGTGGATAAGAAGGGATTTAAGCGAAGGACCCCTATATGGCGGCAGTTCCATTACAAAAGGAACTGATTTTTTCCTGAAAAAAACTGTTTTTAATAGTTTTGCTGTTATTATGGCCACCAGTATGCCAAGGAAATAGAGTGAAAATATTGCAGTTCCAGCGAATTTACCAAAAAACATGCCCGCTATCAGTATATAAATAGGCAGTCTTGCTGAACAGCTCATAAACGGGTTAATAAGGACAGTCACTATTCTGTCTTCTTCGTTTTCAAGAGTTCTTGCGGCCATGATTCCCGGGACATTGCAGCCGATTCCCATGAAAATAGATATAAAAGATTTTCCGTGTACACCCAGAAAGTGCATTAGCCTGTCCATAATAAATGCAACCCTTGCCATGTAACCGGAGTCTTCGAGTATGGCAATTATAAGGAATAAGATAAGTATCTGTGGAAGGAAAACCAGAATACCCCCGACCCCGCTTATTATACCGTTGACAAAAAGGTCCTTTAGCATCCCGGCCGGCATATATGTTACTATGAGCATGCTTAATAAGTCTATGCCTTTCTGTATGAGATTACTGAAAAATGAACCCGCAACAAATGTAAGCTGAAAAGTAAGCCATAATATCAGTGCAAAAATAGGAAAACTGAGGTATTTATTGAGGAATATTGAATCAATTGCTTCAGTAAAGTCTCTTTTTTCAATTTCACGTTTTTTCTCAATTACACATTCCTTCATTATTCCCATAATAAAACCGAAATGCCTGTCCGATTTAAAGATGTCAAGATCGTCTCCGCATACGGGTTTTAATTTTTTTCTGAGTGCTTCTGTGCTTGCAATGAGTTCTTTGTCCTCCGGAAGACCGCTTTTAATAAGGATATCATCAAAGGTTCCCAGCAGGAGTTGTATAGCTGCCCACCTTGTGCTCAGGTTCCCTGTCAGTGCGGGAAAGCATGAAAGGCTGCATTCAAGTTCGTTTATGGCGCTCTCAAAATCTTCGCCATAATTAATATGCACCCTTTTTTCAGGGTCCTGGGTCCTGCTTTCTATTATCGTGTCAAGAAGGGCCTCCATTCCGGTCTCTTTCTTGGCAGCTATTGGCACTACAGGGACTCCCAGTAAGACCTCGATTTTACCGGTTTGAATATCTATGCCTTTTGCCTTGGTCTCATCTATCATGTTTACAGCGAGAACCATCCTGACATGCATGTCTATCAGTTCTGTTGTCAGGTAAAGGCTCCTTTCAAGAGTAGTGCCGTCGAGTATATTAACAACAAGATCGGGCGTTTCATCTTTGAGATAGTTAAGGGTGACTTTTTCCTCTATTGAATTCGGTGTCAGGCTATAAACACCGGGAAGGTCAATAAATTGGATCTTTGTCCCCTTATAATTCATTGTGCCTTCTTTTTTTTCTACGGTTACCCCGGGCCAGTTCCCCACGTGCTGCCTCGATCCTGTCAGAAGGTTGAAAAGGGTTGTTTTCCCGCAATTCGGGTTGCCGATCAGTGCTACAATTATTTTATCTTTTTTTTTGACAGCGGATTCGATTTTTTCCAGGATTATGGCGCTGGCCTCCGACCTTCGGATGCTTATATTGTAATTCATTACGGATAATTCGATCGGGTCTCCCATCGGTGCGTTACGTCTCACCATTATTTCCTGTCCGGCCCTTATTCCCATCTCTCTGAGCCTTTTTCTGAGGATGGATTTTTCTTCAATTCTGATAATCTTCCCTTTTTCACCCGGAAGAAGGTCTATTAATTTAACTTCCATAATTATTCCTTTTCCTTTAAGCGGTTATTTTTGCCATTATTCATAAAAAGCTTTATTTTATCTATAGTTTCATCGCTTAAAAAATGCTCCATATTGCAGGCGTCTTCTTCTGCCGGTACTTCAGGTACTCCAAGTATGTCTACAAGGAACCTTGTCAGGAGGTGGTGCTTGTCAAGAATTTTTTGCCCTTCAGTAATCCCGCTTTCCGTCAGTTCTATGTAACCGTACCTTTCATGTACAGCGAGCCCTTTCTTCTCAAGCTCTTTTAGCGCGTTAAGAACCGAAGGTTTTCTGACTTTCAACTGGTCCGAAATATCTTTTACCCTGCAGATTTTTTTTTCATTGCAAATTATGTAGATCATCTCAAGGTAATCTTCCAGGCTTTGTGTCATAAAAAACCCCGCAATGTTATATAAGTATAACAATGATAGAGCGCACTAATATTTATGTCAAGAAAATTATCATGAAAATAATATATTCCTTGTAAAAATATTTAATATTCATTATACTTAAATAAGTTAAGAGCCCAAGACAGAATAGCGGCAGTGCCTTGACAATTATCATTCCGAATGCTCTTGCGCCCCTAACGTAATTGCGTTAAGAAATAAATATAGAAGGAGCATTAACCCCCAACAGGGACAGAACATTGACAGTTATCAGCATAAAGTAGCTCTAGCGTCCCTAGCGCCCTTGCGTTATTAAAACAGTAAAGCATTAATCCCCAGAAGGGGCAGCAGATAAAAAGCAATCGGTTCGAAGACGCCCTTGCGCCCCTTGCGCCCTTGCGTTAAATGATAAAATTAAATGGAGCAAAACCCCCAACAGGGACAGAACATTGACAGTTATCGGCATAAAGTAGCTCTAGCGTCCCTGGCGCCCTTGCGTTATTAAAACAGTAAAGCATTATAGCCCAACAGGAGCAGCAGATAGAAAGCAATCGGCCCGAAGACGCCCTTGCGCCCTTTGCGCCCTTGCGATAAATGATAAAACGAAATGGAGCAAAACCCCAAACAGGGACAGAACATTTACAGTTAACGGCATAAAGTAGCTCTAGCGTCCCTAGCGTCATTGCGTTACTAAAACAGCAAAGAATTAATCCCCAACGGGGACAGCAGATAGTTATTAATCGGTCCGAAGCCTTTTAATAACCTTGCGGTACTTAATATTACAGGAATCAATAATGGAAGAAAATGAAATCAGCCGTTTTATTTATGAAAGCGTTATAGAAGTTCATAAATCTTTAGGCGGCCCGGGCCTTATTGAAAAAGTATATGAAGAAGCCCTTGTATGGGAATTAAAGCATATGGGTTTAAAAATAGACCGCCAGAAAACTGTCCCCGTAATATATAAAGGAATAACTTTAGCATCTAAACTCAGGGTTGATTTAATAGTTTCAGATAAAGTTATAGTGGAATGCAAAGCGGTTTCTGAATATAATGATATATTTCATGCCCAGTTGCTGACTTATCTCAGAGTAACTGGCTTAAAGCTTGGACTGATAGTTAATTTTGGCGAGAAACTTGCTGTAAACGGTATACACAGGGTAGTAAATAATTTATAAAAATAGAATTAAAGCATTATAGCCCAACAGGGGCAGCAGATAGAAAATAATCAGCCCGAAGATGCCCTTGCGCACCTTGCGCCCTTGCGGTAAATGATAAAACGATATGGAGCAAAAAACCCCAATAGGGACAGAACATTGACAGTTATCAGCATAAAGTAGCTCTAGCGCGCATTGCGTCATTGCGTTATTAAAACAGTAAAGCATTATAGCCCAACAGGGGCAGCAGATAGAAAGCAATCGGCCCGAAGACGCCCTTGCGTCCCTAGCGCCCTTGCGATAATAGATAAAATAGAAGGAGTAATAATCCCTAACAGGGGCAGAAGATAGACAGCAATCAGCCCGAAGACGCCCTTGCGCCCCTAGCGCCCTTGCGATAAATGATAAAACGAAATGGAGCAAAACCCCCAACAGGGACAGAACATTGACAGTTAACGGCATAAAGTAGCTCTTGCGTCCCTGGCGTCCTTGCGATAATAGATAAAATAGAAGGAGTAATAATCCCTAACAGGGGCAGAAGATAGACAGCAATCAGCCCGAAGACGCCCTTGCGCCCCTAGCGCCCTTGCGATAAATGATAAAACGAAATGGAGCAAAACCCCCAACAGGGACTGTACCTTAAAATAAATCAGCCCCGATACGCCCTGACTTTCCATAGCGCCATTGCGTTAACCGGAGGTATATGCACGATATAATAATGAAGAGAATTAAGTTTTTTTCAATCCTGCTCTTTGATTTTCTTTTTTTTACTGTAATCTTTTATTTTATCAGGGAGCTGCCTTTACAATTAATAATCCCTGGAACTGTTGCCGGATATTTCTCAGGCCAGATTCTTCCTGATATTGTTAATTCGGTATGCTGGCTTTTGTATCTCATTGCGGCACCTAGGGTATGCAAGGCGGTTCTGGAACTTTTGAAGCTGGTTTCATCCTTCTTAATGGTTTTTGTAATGTCTGGTGACTTTATACGCCTTATGCCTTTGCGTTTATTATTTATTCAGGCTTTATTAGCAGGTATTATTTTTTTATATATTATTATATATATCTTCAAAATGGATAAGAGGATCAGGAGCATTATCAGGCTTAACTTTTATTATGAGGATGAAGAGCTTATATCCTTAAAAGCGAACATAAAACCTGTGTTTGTTATGGTTGCGGTCCTTCTTGTTTCTCAGGTTTCGGGCTTCCTTGTCTTTAGGAATAATGGCAATGTATCTGCAGTGAAAGTTTATAGAGCGATTGGTGTTGCAAGTATGAATGCTTCGGTTCCTGATGATGCATCATTAATTGGGGATCTTGATGTGGAAGGTTTAAACGGGGCGGTAATAGCGGAATTAAGCCGGAATAACTCCGGAAAGGTATATTTTTATCTTAAATCGGATATAACCGATTCCGGTGATTTTGAAATAGATATCAAAGGCAATGATAATCAAATTAAGTCATTATATAAAGCTGTTAATTTAAAGCCGTTTCCGCAGGTTTCCGTTAAAGGTCTTGTGCTGGATCCAGGTAAGTATGATATTCTGGTAACCGCGGCTGAATCAAGAGGAAGGATTGAACTTTATGCCGGTAAAAATTAAAAGTGTAAAAAAGAAAAGGCTTACAATTGGTTTCCAGATTTCAAACCTATATGACGATTACCCTAAGCAGTTGCTTTCAGGCATTATTGATGTGGCAAGGGAAAGGGATGTTAACCTGCTTGTTTTTCCTGGCGAATCCCCGGGTTCTCCTCATGGATTCGATTACCAGTCAAATGTTATTTATGAATATATCAATAATAATAATGTAGATGCACTTGTTTTTACTTCAAGTGTTATCAGTGAGTACATAAGCGGGGAGGAATTCCTGAATTTTTTCAGGAAGTACCATTCTCTTCCAATGGTGAGTATGGCTGTCAGGGTGGAAGGTGTCCCCGGAGTTTTTATCCATAACAAGGACTCGGTAATGCTTTCCATGCAGCATCTCATCGAAAAGCATAATTTCAGGAAAATAGCCTTCATCCAGGGTTCGCATAAGAACCCCGAGTCAACGGAAAGGTACATGGGTTACCTCGAGGCTCTTGAAAAGTACGGCATACCATTTGATCCTGGCCTTGTTGTAGAAGGCGGACATGGAGGTGTATCGCAGAAACATGCCGTAGACGAACTTCTTGATGTCAGGCGGAGGCATGTTGAGGCGATTGTTGCGTCTAACGACAGGAAAGCATTGGATGTCATCAGGGAGCTTGAACAGCGGGGGATCCGTGTGCCTGCTAATATAGCCGTTATCGGGTTTGATAATATTACCGAGGCCAGGTTCAATATTCCGTCACTGACTACAATAAGGCAGCCTTTATACCAGCAGGCGAGGGTAGCGATGGAAATGGCTGTAAATCTGGCCGGTGGCCTGGAAGTCCCCGGTTCGTTATATCTCCCGACTGAACTTATAGTTAGGGCATCCTGTGGTTGCCTCAAGGAATCCCTGGCGGAAAGGGTCGGTATAGAAGAAAGTCCTCTCAGTGAATTGGTTTTGATAAAGAAACAGACTGCCGGAGAAAAGAAGGATATGATTGCCGCCGGGATAATAAATTCTGTCGGCGCAAACGAATTCTCTTTTGAAGAGAAAAGGCAGTTGACCCTTGCTATAAGGGAACTTCTTGATATACTTGAAGGGAAGAAGAGCCCTGATGACATGGCTGCCCGTTTCCTGCCGGTTTTGAATGATATACTTGAAAAGCAGGTTAAGATTAGCAGGGACGCTTCAATTTGGCTTAAGATACTTCCATTGATTTTTAAAAATAATGATGAATTATACAGGAAATCGGTCATGCTGACAAGCGAGCTTTGCATAACCGGACAGGCTATTCAGCGGCTCAGGCTTGAAAAAAGGGTTCACTTTATCAGGGAAATTGCCGGAAAAATAGTTTCTACGGTCAGTACCGGCGAACTTATGACGGTTCTCAGGGAAAAACTTCCGCTCATAGGCATTAAAAGCTGTTATGTGGTTCTTTTTGAAAATAAAATGAAGCATAAACGCGGTGAAAGATGGGAGCTTCCGCATAAGAGAAACCTTCTCATGGGTTATGATGATTTCGGGGCAGTCCAGTATGGTCAGGGGATAAAGGGGAATTTTCCCAGGGATTCGATCCTTCCGGATAATGTTATGCCTGTTTCCCGCCAGTTCTGCATGTTTATACACCCTGTATACTTTATGGAAGAACAGCTCGGTTATATGGTTATGGAACTTATTGATATGGATAGGGGTATTTACGAGCTTTTACTGACTCAGGTAAGCAGTTCAATAAAAAGTGCCGGGCTTTACGCTGACAGGGAGAAATCGGAGAAAAAGCTTTCAAGGGCGCTTCGTGATCTGGAAAAATCGAATGGGAAACTTCAGGCTATATCCGTCCGTGATGAATTGACGGGATTATATAACAGGCGCGGCTTCCTTGATTACGCGAGGAACAATCTCCTTCTTGCCGAAAGGCTTAATAAGGAAGGCCTGGTTCTGTACATAGACCTTGACGGTCTCAAAACCATTAATGACAGGTACGGTCACGGCGAGGGGGATTACGCGATCAGCAAATCCGCGGAAATCCTCAAGGCGAGTTTCAGGAAGAGCGATATTATAGGAAGGCTCGGCGGCGATGAATTTGCGGTCCTGTCTGTAGGTGCTGACAGCCGGATGTTGAAAAAATTCAGTGAAAGGCTGGAGAAGAACCTTCTTCATGCCAATTCAAAATCAGGCAAGCCTTTTGTCCTTTCCCTTACTTTCGGCGCGGCCCTTTTCAGTGCCGAAGGCGGTTCCGATATCGACAAACTTCTTTCAGCCGCGGATAAAGAGCTGTATAAAAAAAAGAAAAATAAAAACATATAACTCCTCAATAGGGACAGCAGAATGCCCAATATCTCTCCCATCTTGCTCTTGCTTATCATAGCTTCCTTACACTATTCACTTTTCCGTAAATCTTAACAATAGTGGCTTTAGTATGCCCGTAATCTGCTGCATACAAGCTCTCGCGTCCCCTAGCGCCCCTTGCGTCCTTGCGTTAATACGTAACCATAACAAACCATAGGGACAGCGGTATATCCGCAATCTTCTCCATACAATCTCTCGCGTCCCCTTGCGCCTTTTGCGCCCTTGCGATAAAAATGTAACCACCCCAAGCAACAGGGACAACAGCATACCCGTAATCAGCATCAGGTAAGCTCTTGCGTCCCCTTGCGTCTTTTGCGTCCTTGCGATAAAAAAGTAACCGTCCCAATCAATAGGGACAACAGCATACCCGTAATCAGCATCAGGTAAGCTCTTGCGTCCCCTTGCGTCTATTGCGCCCTTGCGATAATGAAGAGCGTACACCAAACAATAGGGACAACAGCATACCCGTAATCTGCATCAGGCAATCTCTTGCGTTTCCTTGCGCCTTTTGCGCCCTTGCGTTAATCCCTTTTAACATAGATAAAAACTTTTAAAAATAAAAGCAACCCCAATATAATCTAAACAAAAAAGCTCTTGCGTCAATTTCGGCTTTGAGTTAAAATAATAATAATAAAATCCTTTAAAAATAAATAAATTGGTGATAGATTTGCAGTAATTACCGTTTGGTTTTAAGATATATGCACTGAAGGCCGATACATGCCTTAAAAATAAGGATTATTTTAGAAAAAAAATAAAAAAACTCTTGACAAAATTTACATACCCTAATAAAATATTTCAAATCTTAATATCTTTTAAGGAGGATATTTGTCATGAAGAAAATTCTTGGTATCTCTCTCATGGTATTACTTGCGGCAGGCGTAAGCTTCGCTTCAAATATTACTATGACAACAAAGGTCCAGGCTGGTTGGGAAATGGATATGGTTACTAACACAGCTACCGCTGCATATGTAAACAATGGTGGCGGAATCGGCAACACAGACATTAACAACACTGGCGACACAAGGATCGTGTTTAACCTTACCGGTTCAACCGGCGATGTTAGCGGCGAATCAGTTTGGTGGATCACAAACTCCACAACATCATCTCCCGGCGCTGGTTTGGACAAAGCTGATGCTACTTGGAAGATCGGCGGCGGCCCATTCTACTTGGAAGTAGTTGGCGGCGGTCAGGATTCTGATTGTAATGGTGGTGAATTACTCTTCGGTTACAACAACAATGGTTTTGCTGCATCTATCAAGGCTAATGGTGGTCAGATGGGTGGCGTGCAGACTAATGCAGCTCCATTTAACAAAACTATTACTATTACTGACCCGAGTACTGGTACTACTTATACTATGGTAGCTTCAAACCAGACTCCGATGGTTGCTAACATGTACTGGGAAGGCGATGAAAGTTATACAATGGGTGACTTCACATTCGCTGCTGAGGAACAGTATCAGACATGGACAGCTAGCGCTGAACCTTGTACTATAACAAATTCATCAGAAATCCAGCTCCGTGGTACAGCTGCTTATACCCACACATTTGAAGGTACAGCAGTAGTAACAGCAGGTGCAGGAATAGCTTACATGATGGATATGGTTACAAACGTTAACACAGCTGCTTATCCTATAGCCATCCTTTCAATGGCTGATATTAGCTTTGACAAGACTATCGTTCCTACAGCTACATTCGATATCAAATGGAACGGCGGTTCTTTTGCTAATTCATACGGAGACGCCGGATTCAATACTGCTTCAAGTTCAGGAGCTATTTATGCTGGCACATTATGGAACTTCACAGCTGCGAACAACAGGGAAGCTATCATGATGAATACCAACGGAACAATGGTATCTCTTCCTTCTATTCTTGCTCTTTCAGGCAGGTACCATGCCGATGGTTATGAACCTTGGGCAACTCTCAACTTCGAATTTGGACCCGCAGCTGATCTTAATGGCGATGGAATGGCTGGAATAACAAACACAAACGCAATGTTCATTGAACTTGACGCTGGTGTTGATATTATGCCCGCAGCAGGCTTCACTCTTACTCCTGAACTCGTTTACTGGGTAAGTGACTTTGCTGATGCTGGTAAAGGTATTGAGAACGAACTTAACGGACCTAATAGCGGTTTAGCTAACACAATGAGCTTAAAGCTGACAGGCGCTTATGTAATTCCTACAGTAGTAATCGACCCTGCTAACTTTGCTCCCGCTGCTAAACAGTAAACCATAGTTAAATTTATAACAAGGGCCGTCCCGCAAGGGATGGCCCTTTTTTATTACTTTTTATTACATATCATTATCCGTTTCGTTGATTATTCTTTATAAAGTACAACAGGGACAACAGCATGCCCGTAATTTGCCTCAGGTAAGCTCTTGCGTCCCCTTGCGCCTATTGCGTCCTTGCGATAAAAATGTAATCACCCCAATCAATAGGTACAGCGGCATACCCGTAATCTGTCCCAGATATGCTCTTGCGTTCCCTTGCGTCTTTTGCGCCCTTGCGATAAAAATGTAACCGCTCCAAGCAATAGGTACAGCAACATGCCCGTAATCTGCAGCAGGCAATCTCTTGCGAATCTTAGCGCCCTTTGCGCCCTTGCGATAAAAATGTAACCGCTCCAAGCAATAGGTACAACAGCATCCCCGTAATCTGCTCCAGGCAATCTCTTGCGTTCCCTTGCGCCTATTGCGTCCTTGCGATAAAAATGTAACCGCTCCAAGCAATAGGTACAGCAACATGCCCGTAATCTGTTCCAGATATGCTCTTGCGTTCCCTTGCGTCTTTTGCGTCTTTGCGTTAAAAATGTAACCACCCCAAGCAATAGGTACAGCAGCATACCCGTAATCTGTACCAGATATGCTCTTGCGTCCCTTTGCGTCTTTTGCGTCTTTGCGTTTTAGAATTGAATACCTTACGGTATCTCTACCGTATTAAGTATCTGCTCGATAATATTATCCGGTGTGATCCCTTCGGCTTCTGCCTCAAATGTTAGTATAATCCTGTGCCTGAGTATGCTGTATGCTACGGCCTTTATATCTTCCGGGATAACATAACCCCTGCCGTCAAAAAATGCCCTGGCCCTTGCGGCCCTTATAAAGCATATTGAAGCCCTGGGCGATGCCCCGTAAAGAACATGATTTTTATTATTTGATCTTGTTGCCCCTGTTATAGCCACAATATAATCTAAAATCTTCGGGTCAGTGTATATGCTTTCAGTGAATTTTTGCAGTCCAAGGATTTCTTTTTTTGTCGCCGCTTTTGATGGTTCGGGAACAATAAGGTTACTCATTCTGTTTATTATCATTTTTTCATCATCCGGTGATGGATAATCTATCAGCACTTTCATAAAGAATCTGTCAGTCTGGGCTTCTGGCAGAGGGTAAGTTCCTTCCTGTTCTATGGGGTTCTGGGTAGCCATAACAAAGAAAGGTTTTGGCAGCGTATATGTTGTATCGCCGAGTGTGGCGGTGTTTTCCTGCATCGACTCCAGGAGTGCTGACTGTACTTTTGAAGGTGCCCTGTTAATTTCATCCGCGAGAAGGAAATTAGTGAAAACCGGTCCCTTTCTGACTTCAAAGTTCCCGTTATTCTGGTTGAAAATCATTGTGCCTCTTATATCGGCCGGAAGCATATCAGGTGTAAACTGGACCCTCTTGAAATCAAGATCAAGTATTCCTGCAAGGGTTTTGACAGCCAGGGTCTTGGCAAGTCCCGGGACCCCTTCGACAAGAAGGTGCCCGCCCGAAAGAATCGCGCTGAGCATGCTCATTAAAAGAGCTTCCTGCCCGACGATGACCTCCCTGAATTCTTCTTTTATCCTGTCTATAACAACCACATGGCTTGCAGCTTCTTCAGTTAGCTTTTTTATCTTGTCGTCCAAATTGCCTCTCCTATTTATATACTATATTATCACTAATATTTATGCATCATGATATTAATAAAAAAAACCTGATCTCATTTCCCGTTTTATTTTAAAAAGCTCCCAAGCAACAGGGACAACGGTATGCCCGTAATCTGCCGCAGGCAAGCTCTTGCGTCCCCTTGCGCCTATTGCGTCCTTGCGATAAAAATGTAACTGCCCCAATCAAAAGGGACAACAGCATACCCGTAATCTGCCGCAGGCAATCTCTTGCGTTTCCTTTCGCCCCTTGCGTCCTTGCGATAATAAGGTACCCGCCCCAAGCAACAGGGACAACGGCATGCCCGTAATCTGCCGCAGGCAATCTCTTGCGTTTCCTTGCGCCTTTTGCGTCCTTGCGATAAAAATGTAACTGCCCCAAACAACAGGGACAACAGTATGCCCGTAATCTGCCTCAGACAATCTCTTGCGTCCCCTTGCGCCTTTTGCGTCCTTGCGTTAAAAATTATATGCCTGTCCTATCGTTATATAGGATGACCCTTCACTCCATTTCAAATATCAATAAATCCTTGAAAATAATATAAAAAATACAGTTGTTCATTACATTATAAGGACAGTCATAAAAAATTATATACTATTTGCATTCAAAAATCAAATTTCAGGTTTCCCATGCTGACATCAGCGTTTATGACTAATGGCTTCCCGTTCCCGTTATAATGATAAGTATTGCCGGTTTTTACAAAAGACGCAGGCATATCAATATTTCCCATCGTTGAGTTGATGCTTATGGATATATCAGAGTTATCCGGAAGATGAACTGATGAATTGCCCATGCTTCCTTCTATGTTTAGTGTTCTGATATTCTGCCCGATATCAAGTTCAACAGATCCTCCGCTGAGGTTGACAGAGACATTCCCGCTGTTAATATTACGTAGGTCCGCATCCAGGCTTCCTGCTGAAAGATCAATGCTGAGATTAACGGGAAGCGACCTTGTAATCATGATTTTCGAATTGGCTGCGTTATTTGAAAATTTAATCAATTCAGTGCCGTTTTCCATATTTGTGTTAATAACCGGATTTATTCCGTCAACCTGGTACTCAAAAATATTTGTTGTATCATTAATGTCAAGCCTTCCTGCGAAGTTTTCAATTTTATAATCAGCGTTGGCTACTCCTGTAACGTGCGGGATAATTCCCGAATAATTATTGAAATTATAACTGTTATTCATCCTGCTTAGAAAGCTGGGGAACCTCCAGGCGGGCATATCGCTCATCATTTTGGCAAAAGGCTGCCTGTTTCCGTTTGCCAGGGAATATATTCCTATAATTATTAATATTCCTGCGGTTATAAGTGAAATGATTATTTTTTGTTTATTGTCCTTGAGTAATATTGCAGCTCCGGTAATAATAATAAGTCCTGCTATCAGGTTTTTTGTGTACTCGATAAATATCCAGGAACTTAAAAGGCTGAATATATGGAGTATGATAAATATAGTATAACTGACGGATATTAATATTATGGCTGATCTTGTAAGAGTAATATTTTTGTCTCTCCATGTATCAAGAGCCACTTTGCCGGCCAGTAACAGTAATAAGGCGCATGTAATCACAGCCCATATATGGTCTATTCTGAATAAAGGCCCTGGAAGAAGGAAAAATAAGCCGACAATGATTAGTACTATAGCTGTGAATATTGATAAAGTCCTTGGTGAAGATGAATCTATATCCTTTACAGGTTCAGCCTGAAGAGGTGTTTCCTCACTTTTTTCAGGAGCTTTATCAGATGCCTTTTCAGAAGGTACGACAACCCATAGAACAAGGTACGTTATGAACGGCAGAGGAGGTATGGCGAATATTAAAATGATGAAAATCAGTCTGATAATGACAGGGTCGATTTTAAAATGCTCACCGAGTCCGCCGCAGACCCCGGCTATTACCTTATACTTTGTCGAACGGCGAAGCTTGTTATCATCCATAAATTAACCCCCATTATATTTATAATAATTATACCAGCAAATTACATGTAATACAAGTTGGATATAATTTATAGGTTGTAATAATTAATTTACTTCAGTTATATCTTCAATGTTATCCGGTATATCCTTTCTTCGTTCCCCCATCCGTTTCCCATAATTACGGCGTCAAGAATACCCATTTTTAAAACTAATGTTATTGATGGTTCTTAACAACAGGGACAGCGCAAAAAAATGATCTGCGGCAGAAAAGCTCTTGCGCATCTTAGCGTCATTTGCGCCCTTGCGTTAAAACTGTATAACGTCTTCCAACAGGGACAGCGCAAAAAAATGATCTGCGGCAGGTAAGCACTTGCGTCCCTTTGCGCCTTTTGCGTCCTTGCGTTAAAACTGTATAACGTCTTCCAACAGGGACAGCGGCAAAAAATTAATCTGCAGCAGGTAAGCACTTGCGTCCCTTTGCGTCTTTTGCGCCCTTGCGTTAATACTGTGTAACGTCTTCCAACAGGGACAGCGGCAAAAAATTAATCTGCCGCAGGTAAGCTCTTGCGTCCCTTTGCGTCATTTGCGCCCTTGCGTTAAAACTGTGTAACGTCTTCCAACAGGGACAGCGGCAAAAAATTAATCTGCCGCAGGTAAGCTCTTGCGTCCCTTTGCGTCTTTTGCGTCATTGCGTTAATAAAATATACAATCCTCAATAGGGACAGCTGAATAATCTTTATCAGTGCCGGATAAGCACTTGCGTCCCCTTGCGCCTTTTGCGTCCTTGCGTTAAAACTGTGTAACGTCTCTCAACAGGGACAGCGGCAAAAAAATGATCTGCAGCAGATAAGCACTTGCGACCCCTTGCGCCTTTTGCGCCCTTGCGTTAAAACTGTGTAACGTCTCTCAACAGGGACAGCAGCAAAAAATTAATCTGCAGCAGGTAAGCTCTTGCGTCCCCTTGCGCCTTTTGCGCCCTTGCGATAAAACTGTGTAACGTCTCTCAACAGGGACAGGGCAAAAAATTAATCTGCAGCAGACTATCTCTAGCATCTTTTACATCATAGCGATAATTTTCTCAAAATGCTCCATTTACCTGCTATTAAACTTGCGTCAAATTCAATATTAAATTCTGTGTTAGCCTGTACCACGCTGGTTTCAATCCCGTCAATAAAAAGCTTGTATTTCTCTAAGATAAAATCAGGTGATTCCGGTGAAATAACCTCGATAGGTTCGCCCGCCAATATCCTGTTCATTGATCTGGCCCAGGCTTTACCGGGTTCGGTTATTTCAGTTACATACCCGAGGAAGAGACATCCCTTGATATATCCTGGATTGGTTACCGGCAAAAGCGCTTTGTTCTCGCTAAAATAGAATCCTGTGGTGTATTCCCTGTGGCTGACCTTTTCAAGTTCGGAAAGTATTTTTAAATCGGGTTCAATTCCTTTTATTGCGTTATCAATGGCATTCCTGTAGACTTTAGTTACAAGGGAAGTGTAATAAAGGCTCTTCATTCTTCCTTCGATTTTGAATGAATCAATTCCAGCGGATATAAGCTCTTTCATATGGGCGCTGAGATTTAAGTCTTTTGAACTTAGTATTGATGTGCCCTGTGCTGTTTCCTCTATAGGCAGCATGTCATTTTTTCTTGTTTTTTCAACCAGGAAGTACTCCCATCTGCAGCTTTGTGAACAGTCGCCGAGGTTGGCATCCCTTGTTCCTTCTTTTTTCTGGGAAGAAGCCCTCTCGCCGTTCCTTCTAATTGATTGATTTGTAAAATAATTTGACATAAGGCATCTTCCTGAATAGGAAATGCACATGGCGCCATGTACAAATGTTTCTATTTCAAGGTCGGTTGAATCCCGGATAGCTTTTATCTCATCGATATTGAGTTCTCTTGCCAGTATGATCCTGGACGCCCCGATTTTCTTGTAAAATTTTACGGATTCGCTGTTTGTTGTATTAGCCTGAGTGCTTATATGTAAAGGAATTTCAGGGTACTTTTCTCTTGTGTAGCTGATTGCGCCGAGATCCGAGCATATAATTCCGTCCGGTGGTAATGTGGCAATTTCCTTCATGAAATCACGGAATTCATTAAAATGTTTGTCATGAAAAATAATATTTGCTGCCAGGTAGATCTTTTTTTTGTTTTTATGTGCTGATTCTATGGACTGCCTGTATTCATCTAATGTAAAATTTGATGCGCCTTCACGCAGGGAGAAGTTTTTTGTTCCTATATATGCGGCGTCAGCACCATAGGAAAAGGCAGCGGCCATTTTATCCGTGCTGCCTGCAGGTGATAATAATTCGGGTTTTTTTTGGTTATTT